>OJAG01000740.1_pt1 | contig 23344 bp, 19 predicted proteins | sample 1589021 | NCBI WGS metagenome assembly OJAG01 (sample SAMN03283264) | human gut metagenome | biome: human-associated habitat; material: feces | host: Homo sapiens | place: USA | collected 2013 | reverse complement strand
CTATCGCCCCTCATTTCTATTTTATCTTGTTTGTACCCCTTGTACACCGATGTTTCCCTTCCCCAATACAAAGCGGAGGTAACTACTATGCTGAAGGATATGGATTTCGGGGTCTACGGTAAGGGCGTTGACGGATATGTTCACTACTCGCTGGCGATGGAACGTATCCGGAAAGAGGAGGAAAGCCGTAAAGCGCTGATGGATGAGTTCGATAATGATGTGGACGAAATGGATGAACTTGATAACGATGAGGACAACTTCGATTCGGACGACCTTGATTCTGATGACTTTGGTTCGGATGATTTCGGCGGTGATGATTTCTGACGGAAAACGTCACCGGTAAAATATCGTACATGACAGAAAGGACTTTACCATGAAAAAGACGATTTGGAAAACCATTCTTTGCGCAATGCTCGTTACGCTGACAGCCTGCATTTTGTGTATCGGCGCATTCGCTGCCAAGTGTACCTGCATCAAGAGTGGCTGCACCAGAGAGGCGGCTAAGGGCTCTGCCTATTGCTGGGTACATAAACCCCCGAAGAGCAATTCCAGCGTCTCCGGCAGCGGCTCAAGACCGTCCGGCAGCAGCTCCAGCATAAAGCATAAATACACCTGCATCAAGGACGGCTGCACGCGAGAAGCGGATAAGGACTCTGCCTACTGCTGGGTACATCGCCCTTCCAAATCTTCCACCAAGAGCAACACTTCTTACAGCTCCAAATCTTCGTACAGCAGCTCTTACTCCAGCAGCAAAAAATCCTACAAGACGTATGATTCCTATGACGATGGCTACGATGCCATCTATGATGATGACGACTACGATGAGGATCGCTACGACAGCGACCCGGACTACGCAGCAGGCGTAGATGACGCTATGGACGAGTTGGATTGGTAACACAAGAGTTACCGTCGTAGAATTGGGTGACATCTGCACCGGATTTACAAAAGCACGTCAGAAAAGCATTCTCGGCGATGATGAATACGGTGGGCGTATTTCCCGGAGCGTCAGTCAGATGGAGCATGACGAACAAAACGGCATGGACTCCGCACGCATTGGACGATACATCGCCGGTATTGTGGAGAAAAAGGACCCGGCAGTCGTTTATGTTGCCGGTGCACAGTATAAATTCCTGAGCCTTTTGTGCAAACTTCTGCCCGCCGCAGCACGCGGAAAGATCGTGGGAAAAATATACGGGTAACACTCCGCAAAGCTGCTATATAAACTAAAAAATCCGCCGAGGATGCCTCCCAACTGGGAAAGCTCCTCGGCGACTTTTTTTAATGGGCGAAGGTCTCCGCGTAGGGCGACCATGCGTAGCTCAGGCAGTAGGAGGTGTAGCTTGCGGCGGGCACGCGGATGCGGCAGAACGCGGGCGCACCGTCGAGCAGGGCCTGCCCCACGGAAAGCCGCGCGGGGTCCGGCTGGGTCAGCGTGATTTCCTGCAGCGCGGAGCATTTGGCAAAAAGTCCATCCGGAAGCGCCGTGATATTTTGCTGTATCGTCAGTTTTTCCAGCGCGCTGCATCCCGCAAACGTGTCGGAGGTCAGCGCCGTCACGGGTCGGCCGTCCACCTCGCCCGGAACTGTCAAGGTGCGGCGGCTGCGTCCCGCTGCATTGACGACAAGACGGTCACTTTCCCATGTAAAATAGGCAGCATCGCTGTTATTTGCGGCTTCTGTGTCGGTCTGTATCCGGCGGGCGGGCATGGCGGGCAGCGCGATTTCGGTAGACGAGGTGTCTCCCAGTACAGCTTTGAGGTCACGGATGAGCTGCCGCGTAAAGACGGTCTTGCCGCTCACGTTCAGATGGAAATTTGTGTCATAGAACCACCCGGCGTCCATCACGCAGGCATGCGGATCACCTGCCAGAGGTGCAGTCAGCTGCGACTGCAGATAGTCGGCATACGTGTCAATATCTTCTGCATTCGATACGGCAAGCACATTCATCGGCGGGAGATGATACAAGACAACTGCCCCGACAGACTCGGCCTGTGCAGTGTAGGCGTTGAGCGCATCACGGAAGTCGGTGTCCAGCATCGAGGAATCAAAGCGTATCGGCATTGTCGTGTCATAACCATCCGGCAAAATATTGGCGCTGCAGAGCGGATTTACCACATCGCCCACCGCATTGAAGGAGCCGCGGCGATAGACGCCGTCCGGGGAAGGCGCACCGGTGAGAAAATAGCGGAACTTCGCACCTGCAAAGCGCGGAAACGCCCCCAACAAAGGCCCAAAATCCCGCGCGTGCAGGCAGGCAAGTGCCGAAAAGTCTCCGTCAACAGCCTGCCAAAAAGCATCCGCGCCGACGGTATCGGAAAGCGCCTGACGCTGCTGCTCCGGCATGATGACGACAAGATCACCGGGGCGCAGTTCCTTTATGGACAAATCCAGCATGACCCGTGTGCCGAGTGCTGCGTACAGACCAAAATTAACGGGCTGATAGTCAGGCAGCTCCCGGGCCAGCAGAGCGCTGTCAACGCCGAAAGCGGCTGCACTGCCGCCGACAAGAATAAGACGCGGTTTATCACTTTCCGCGGCCAGCAGGGCACGCTTGGCGGGCAGTTCCCCCACAAACGTATTGCTGTACTGCGCGGGCAGGGCAAAGCCCCACACCGTCAGGAGCAACGGTATGGCGATAAAAACGCAGAGCATACTTGTAAACAGTTTTTTCATGGCAGGGTCAGAATTGGAAGTAGATAAAGGCATTGGTCGTGCCCGTGTGCAGTGTGGAAAACCACGCGGCGGCCACAGTCAATGCCAAAAGACAGAAGGCCAATACGCTGCGCGGGGACGGTGCTGCGGACGACGTTTCGGGCAGCAGATGCAGGCAGAGCGCCCCCAAGACAAGCTCTGCCACCGGCTGTATACCGATGCTCAGCAGCGTTGTGTGCAGTGTGCCCAGCGACCAGTCGACAGGCAGGCGGGACAGCAGCAGAAGGGCATCCGAGACAGAGGCTGCCCGGAAAAAGACCCAAGCGATGCAGACCAGAGAAAATGTATAGGCGTGGCGTAGGCACACGGCGGTCCAGGTGCGGGCCTTGTGCTTTCCGCCGCAGGGGGTCAGGGCCTTTTCCAAAAGCAGCAGCGCACCATGCACACCGCCCCACACCACGAAATGTAATGCGGCACCATGCCAGAAACCGCTTAACAGAAACACGACCATGGTATTTACGGCCAGCCGTGCCGTGCCGCGGCGCGAGCCGCCGAGCGGGATATAGACGTAGTCCGTAAACCACCGCGTCAGGCTGATGTGCCAGCGGCGCCAGAAATCACGCAGAGAGTCTGCGCGATAGGGGTGGTCGAAATTGCGGCTCAATCGCACACCCAGCAAGGCAGCGGCCCCGACGGCAATGTCGGAATAGCCGGAAAAGTCCCAGTAGATCTGCCCGGCGAAAAGCAGTGTTGCCAACAGAACAGCCGGGCCGGAGGCATCCGCCGGGGAGGCGTAGACGGAATCCACAAATACGGCAGCGGTGTCTGCCAGCAGCAGCTTCTTTGCAAAGCCGCGCACCATCCAAAGCCAGCCGCTGCTGTCCATACGGCGCTCCTGCGCGTGCAGCTGAGGCAGAAGCGCCGTGCTGCGTTCAATCGGCCCCGCTACCAGCTGCGGGAAAAAGCTGACGAATAAGGCATAATACCCCGGATGCCTCTCCGGCATGAGCCGCCCGCGGTAAATATCAATGACATAGCTGAGGGTCTGAAATGTGTAAAACGAGATGCCCGCGGGCAGCAGAAGCGGCACATCTGTGCGGAAAATCCCGGCATATTTGAAGAGGCACAGACACCCGATGCACAAAACTGCCGCACAGGTCAGCCAGAGCTTTTTGGCCGTCTGTGTTTTGCTTTTTGCGATGCCCAGTGCCGCCGCATAGGTTCCCAGCGTGATACCCGCCAGCAGCGGAAGTGCCTGCGGACTGCCCACAGCGTAAAATCCGAGGCTGGCGGCCAGCAGCAATACCCAGCGCCGGCTCGGCGGCAGCATCCAATGCAGGGCCAGTACGATAGGAAAAAGCAGCACGAAAGCGGGTGCGGTGAAATTCATAAGCGCCCTCCTATCGGCCACATGGCGGCGGCGCAGGGAATCAACAGGCAGAGCAGCATTGTGCGGGTGGACACATCCAGTACCAGCGCTGCCAAAACCACCGCAGCACCCGAAACCATGCCGAGCGCTGCGGCCCATGCCCGGCGATGGGCCGCCAGTGCCAGCACAGTGGTCAGTGCAGCCAGAGCGCAGACAAGAATCATGGCGCAATCCCCTCCCCTTGCAGTTGTTTTGTCAGTGCATCGATGACCTGTGCCGTGCGCATAGTCACCCCGTTTGTGGACAGATGGTTGTCGGTGCCGTAGAAATACCGCCCGGGCATCAGGGAATCCTGCAGCGGCGTCAAGAACACAACATCGAGATTTTCTCGGAAATACGCATCCAGCGCGGCCACAGCCTCCGGCGTGGAATCCGCTGAAACGGCGCGGCTGTTGCGCGGGCTGTATGTCAGGTACACCCGCACGCCGTCTGCCGCAAAGCAGTCAAACTCGGCGTTGGCGGGGGCTATATACGTGTCATACGGGAAGGACGCTGTTGTGTAATCCACAGGCAGTCCGTAAATCGGCGTGTCATCAACGGCATCGGGGCGGTACAGAACATAGTCACCGTACTCGTTGTAGCTCGGCGTGTCAACGGCATTTCCGTCCTCGTCCAAATCGGACGGCGAGACGGCATAGCTGCGCGCCGCCATGTCTGCGCGGGTCTGCAAATAGGAGCCAAGTGCCGAAAAAACGCCGCTGTACTGTTGCAAATCAAGCCTCGCGACAATGTCGTAGTCAGCCTCGGCCATACAGAAGAAGGCGTCGTCAAAGGCGTTTGTCGTGCAGAACTGGCGCTTGGCGGCGTCAAATTCGGGAGAGAGCAGCAGCAGGTCGCCGGGGCGCATCTGTGCGCGAATCAGTTCGAGCTGCGGCAGCGCATTGGTGTAGGCGAACACACCCATGTTCACGACCTCATAATGGGGCAGGGCAGCATCCAACGCGGCGCTGTCATACCCGAACCGCGCCGAGGAACCGGAGAACAGCACAAGCTTCTGCGTATCGGCCAATGAGAGCAGGCGGTCGTACTTATCGGCGAACGTCGCGTAGTAGCTGCCGCTGTAGACGGGCGCAGTCGCGGCATTGATGTACAATGTTTGCAGGCTTGTGCAATCTTCAAATGCGTAATCGCTGATCTGCTGCAGGTTGTCAAACAGGGTCACGCTCTCCGCGGCGCTGCCGCTGAAGGCCCCGGGCTCCACGCGGCGCAGGGTATCGGGGAAGATGACTGTTTTACAGGGTGCATCGGCAAAGGCCCCCGCCGCAATTTCCACGACGGGTGCGCCGCCCAGCGTATCGGGGATGACAAGCACTTCTCCCCCGCCCTGCCAGCCCGTTATAGCTGCGGCGTCGTTTTCAACTGTGTAGGTGAACTCCGCGGCGTCGTTTTGAGCAGCCCACTGCGCGTAAAGCCGCGCGCCGGGCTCGGTCCGGCTGCCCAGCCCAACGGCCTGACCACTACCGTCCGGGACGGTGTTCCACCCCGTCAGCGTGTACCCGGGGCGGGTGAACAGCGCACCGTCGATGGCGGTGTTCAGCCGCAGATGACTGGCGGTGACGGGCACAGTGACCCAGCCGCCGCCGCAGTTGTCATTATAATACAGCACAGTATCGCTCTTTTCCGCGGTCACTGCCACGGCAACGGAGTAGCGGACATCGGGCAGCGTCAGGTTGTACGCCGCGCCGGTGCGGGTAAGCGACGCACCGGGATAGTCTGCGCCCGTCAGCGTATAGCCGTCGGCCGGGGTCAGGGTGAAGGTCACACTCTGCCCCGGGGTAACGGCTGCGGTCTGGGTCTGCGCTGTAAACGCAGGCGAGGATTCCAAAACGATGCGGCACTGCACCGCCGGGGATGCCGGGGCGGCGGCACAGCCTGCCAGCAGAACCAGCATGGCAAGAATAAGCATCAGGCGGCGCAGGTGGAACACATCCTTTCAGAAAAAATCTGTTTTTTACATCATAATACAAAATACCCCGGAGAGAAAGCCCCCCGGGGTGTGGATGAGGAAAAAGCTGTCACGATGAAGTGACGTGGGAATGGCGCATAATTACTGCTCGTTCACATTGGTGAACGCGGCAATGATGTTCAGCACCACGGCAATCAGCAGCGCGGCCGTGCCGTAGATGGCGCTGGACAGGTCAGCCATCGTCTGGGCGTTGTTCGTAAAGGTCATGATCGAGGCGATAGTGTTGACGCGGGGGCTGATGAACTGTGCGGCAGCCACGACCAGCGTGATACCGGCAACTACGCTCATCGCGTCGGCGGCGATGGTCAGCTTCTTGTCCAGCACGACGCGCAGCACCAGTGCAAGGATGGCGATGACGGCGCAGCCGATGACAACCGGGCTGGTGCCGATCTTGCGGAAGGAATCAGTCCCGGCGTTGACAATGCAGAAGCCAAGGCCGACAGCACCGGCAACGGCGGTCAGAAGCGACAGGATCAGACCTGCGCCCTTTTTATTCGTAGAACTCATGGTTTGCACTCCTTTACTGCTTCTTGGATTTGCGGTCATTCAGCACATACATGGCGGCGGCCAGTACGGTCAGGGCGGCAAAGACGACCTGCACGGCAACGAGGGCGTTGTCATACCAGGTGCGCACGCTGACAAGGCGGGTGCTGCTGGCCATGCCGTCCAGCGCGTTGGAGTTGGCCAGCGCGTAGGCCTGCCATGTCATGGCCTGCTTGATGGCGCTCATCAGCTCGGTGTCCTGACCAACGTTCTCGGTGGTCCAGTAGGCAAACTTTTCGCTGACAGCGGCCATCGTGTTCTCACCGGTGAAGGTGGTCATCGTGCCGCCGTTGAGGGCATACTCCTTCAGCACGGCGTAGTTGGGGTTCATGATGAAGTCCTGGCTCTCCAGACCCTTGAAGCCCCACTCGCCGCGCAGAATGTTCTTGAGCAGGCCGGTGTGGGCGTTGGCGGCGGTGATGCCGACACGGTTGAAGGCGGTCATGACGCCCAGGGCGCCGGCATCCTCGATGGATGCCTGGGTGCCGCGCAGCTCGTTCTCGCGGGCTTGCTGCTCAGTCATAAAGACGGAAACGCCGAGACGGTTGATCTCAGTATCGTTGAAGGCAAGATGCTTGGGGGCAATGATAACGCCGTACTCCTTGCCGCCGCTGATAAAGGCAACGGCCTGACCGGAGGTAAGGACGGCATCCTCGGAATAATACTCGTGGTTGCGGGAGTTATAGGGGGAGCGGTGCAGGTTGGTGCCGCAGCCCCAGAAGATGGTCAGGTTGCTCCACAGGCTGTAGTTGCCGCAGATCTTGCCGTACTCGTTGGCAAGGTCTTTGTTGAAGGTCTGGGCAATGACGGTCTCGTTGGCCATTGTGCCGAACTTGTATGCGAGGTTGGGGTCGTTGGCATCCACGGCGCAGGGGTCGGTACTGGTTTTGTCGGTGTTGGCATACTGGCCGAGAGGATAGCTGTAGATGCCGTTGGGGCCATCGTTCTGGATGGTCTCGGGGCTCATGATAGACTCGATGGCCTTGGTGGAGGTGCCGCCCAGACCCAGACGAATCATGCCCTCCTCCAGGGTGAGCTGATCCATCAGCAGACTCCAGCGCTCATCATCAAGGTCAGTGACGCCCTTCAGGTCAGCCAGAGTCAGGCCGTTGTCGGCACCGAAGGTGACGGTGGACGGATCGCCGTTTGCGTTGATCTCATAGATGTCATTGTCCAGAATGTCGAGCATCTCATCGGTGGCGGTCAGATTCTTATAGGTCTTGGGGAAGGTGCCCTCCCAGTCAGAGCGGGTCAGATAGGTGGCAGTGCCGGGCAGCCAGCTGTTGATGTCCATGTCGGCCAGTTGGTTCTCAACGGCGGTGCCGTTTTTGGTCGTGGCAAAGGTCGTGTCGTCAAAGGAATCGAGCGTCCAGCTCTTGGCCTTGTCGGCGCTGCCGTCCACACTCTGACCCTCTGCGGCCAGTACATTGTTCACGGCCTCGTGTGCGCCGTTGCCGATGGTGAACCAGTAGTCACCGGCATCGAGAATGTAGCAGCCCTTGGTACCGACCGCGTTGTCAGCGGTGGAATCCCAGCTGGCCATATTCTGCATGTCAGCGGTGATGGTCACGGTCTCGGAGGCACCGGGCGCAAGCTCGGCGGTCTTGCCGTAGTCCAGCAGCTGGATGGCAGCCTTCTCAACACCGTGCTCCTTGTCATAATCGGTGTAGGGCAGGCTGACATAGAGCTGCACAACATCCTTACCGGCGACACTGCCGGTGTTCTTGACGGTCACGTTCGCGGTGACGGTCTCGTTTTCAAGGTCAACATTCAGGTTATCGAGAGTCTGCTCAAACGTGGTGTAGGACAGACCGTAACCGAACGGGTAAGTAACCTCGTCGTCGTAGTTCCATGCGCTGCCGGTGGAGGAACCGACGGTGGAGGCGGCATTGCCCTGCCCCATGACGGTGTCAAAATAGCGGGTCTCGTAGTACTTGTAGCCGATGTAGATGTTCTCGGCCTCGACAATGGCATCGTTCATGCTGATGTCGGGGTTGGCGTTGGCCCACTGCAGATCGCCGAAATTCTGGGCGCTGGGGGCGCTGGCGTTCTTGACGGCATAGGTATCGGTCAGATGACCGGAGGGGCTGACCGCACCGGAGAGAATGTCGGCCACACCGTAGAAGCCGTAGCCGCCCGGCAGGCCGACCTGCAGGATAGCGTCAACACCGACGTTGTCCTCGATCTCCTGCACCTCCATGGCGCTGACATTATTCAACAGAACGATGACCTTGCCGCCGTTGGCCGCCTTGGCGGTGACGGCTGCATTGATGAGGTCGCGCTCGTCGTCGGACAGGCCCAGCGGGTCGGTCTGGTTCAGGTTCTGGGTGGGATCAACACCGGCGGTGCCGGGGTTGTAGCTGCCGTTTTCAGAGGCGGAGCGGGCAATCGTGACGATCATGACATTGTTGTCATTCATGCTGTCCTTCCAGCCTGCATCCTGACTATCCATTGCGGCCTGGCTCGGCTCCTTGCTGGAGAAAACGCCGGTGGTGGAAGGTGCGGTGATGTGGTTGTACTCCACAGTGCCGCCCCAGCTCTGGACCTCGGATTTGTACATCGGCTTGAGGGCCTCGTACATGTCGGCCACAGTCTGATTCAGACCGAAGCCCTTTGCCTTGAAGGCACCGACCATATCGACTGTATCGGCATCCGTGCCGGTGTTTGCAATAAAGCTGGAGCCCATGTCGCCGCCCTGAACGGGATAGTAGCTCGAGAAGCCAAGCAGTGTGATTTTCTGGGTCTCATCCTTGGTCAAGGGCAGTGCGCCGTTGTTCTTCAGCAGGACGCTGCCCTCTTCGCTCATCCGCTCACCCACGTCCTGAATGCCGTGCAGCAGCTCGGTAGTGGAGGTGTAGTCGGATTTGAAAGTATACAGGTCAGTGCCGTCGGAGTCCTCGGTCACGAGCTTGGTGCTCTTGGTGCCCAGGAACTTGTCAATGTCAGTGCGGAATCCGTCCACGACGGTTGAGGCGCAGACACTGAGCGCCAGCAGCGACGCCGTGGCTGTGGTCACGCCGCGCCAGACGCGGCGGCCGGATTTTTTCTTACTCATGTTTTTCCTCCTTGTGTATCCTTGTGTATATTGTAATCGCGTGTAGGGCGCGTTACTTCTTGCTGCGTTCCTTGATAGCCTTCTGCTCCTCGGGCAGGTTTTTCTCAACCGTCCAGAACAGGATCAGGATGACGGCGCCGATGATATAGCAGACGGTCTCGACCCAGATATAACTGACAGAGATCGAGGTCTGCACACTGGCGGTCTGGGCGGCGGTGCCCAGAGCGACGTCGGCGGCTTGGTTATAGCCGCTGCCGTTCAGCATGGCGCTGAAAATGGAGTTGCAGATCGGCGTGGCGGCGACCATAAGGGAGCTGTAGATGCTCATGGTCAGACCGTCGGTGCGGATGCCGGTGCGGTACTCAATGTGGTCGATAACGTCGGCAATCATGGCCAGGATCAGATAGCAGGCCGGGGAAGAACCCAGACACTTGAGGGCCACGCCGATGGCGACCGGCACGATGTTGCCGCCGCCCAGACCTGCGATGATGCCGCCCACGGCACCCAGCAGCATGAAGCCGCCGCAGACCAGGCGCTTACTGAACTTGTTGGCCAGGGGTACCACAAAGACCGCAGCCACGGCCATCGGGATAGCGCCCATGATGCTGAGCAGGCCCTGGGAGGCACCCCATGCGTCCGCTGTGCCGAAGAAAGTGTTGTCCAGAACCCATTTGCAGAAGTAGCTCATGGAGCCGTTCTTCATCGCGCCGCTCCACTGGAACAGCATATAGAACGCCATGACGATCCACCACATGCGGTCACCGGTAACGGCCTTGAGCTGCTCGCCCAGCGTGGCGGACTTGGCAGGGGTCTCGGTGTCGGCGCGGCCTTCCTCGGTGACGCGCTCACGGGTGAAGAGGAACTGCAGGTAGATGGTCAGTGCGCTGAAGATGGCGACGGCCAGCATGGTGAGGAACCACAGGTGCTGGTCCTCCTTCAGCGCGAAGGAAACGAGCATCGGGAATACCATCGAGCCGCAGCCCATAACGCCCAGACCCGCCACGTTGGTGAAGGAAGCCAGCGCACCGCGCTGCTTGCTGTCACGGGTGGAAACGGGGATCATGGTGGAGTTGGCGGTGTTGTAGATGGGGTAAGCGACCGCGTAGTACAGGTTGTACGCGATGGCGATCCAGACCATCTTGGCCATGCCCTCAAACGGCACGATAAACATCAGCACACTGGCGACGGAAAGGGTCAGCGCGGAGAGCAGGATCCACGGGCGTGCCTTGCCGGCCAGAGCCTTGGTGTGCTCAATCAGCTGACCGACGATGAGGTTGGACGCCACGATGAGCACCGTGGAGACCAGCTGCAAGGTCGTCAAAAAGCCAAGATCAAGCTTGAGGACATCGGTGAAGTAGTTCTGCAGGATGCTGGTGAAGATGCCCGAGGAAAGCAGTGCGCCGAAGGGGCCGATAAAATAGCCCAGCAGCATTTCCGGCATCTTGACGCCGTCGCTGGTGATACGGGACTTCGTCAGCGGCGAGGACCAGAAGTTGGATTTCGAGGTTGACATGATAGAGGGTCACTCCTTCTTTGTGTGTATAAGCAATTTGTTTACGTATGTCTTTACGCCTTTGCCGTAACGGTATATTCCCCGCTGCCAAGCACCTTCTCTTCCCCGCTCGGCAGCACGACGGTGCATTCGGTGCCGACGGGCACCGCCACGGTCATCGTCATCTCGCCGTCCGCGATCTTCCATGCAGCCTTGATCACGCCGTAGGGCGTGCCCACCGTGCCTTCAGCCTCGGTGATGCCGCCGCCGACCACCGGCGCAAACTTGAACTTGCGGTACCCGGCCTCGGTGGGCTCCACACCCAGCACGCGGCGGTAGAGGAACGCGCCCACCGCGCCGCTGGCGTAGTGGTTGTACGAGATCATCATGTCGGTCCCGTCGTCGCCGATTGGGCACTCGCCGTTCTCGTCCAGACCGTCCCAACGCTCCCAAACCGTGGTTGCACCCACGCGGACCTCATACAGCCAGCTGGGACACTGTGTGTTCAGCAGCATCTTGTAGGCAGTGTCGGCGTGACCGTTGTCGGCCAACGCAAACAGGATGTACGGCGTGCCCGGGAAGCCTGTGCCGATCTTGTAGTCGTTCTTCTCAACCAGCTTGACCAGATTCTCGGCAGCCTTCGCCTTGACGTTTTCGGGGAACATATTCAAGTACAGAGGCAGCACATAGGCGGTCTGGAATTCTTCCTTCGTCTTGCCGTTGCCGTCGGTCAGCACACTGCAATAGGCATCGGCCACCTTGCGGCTCAGCTCCTTGTACTTGGCGGCGTCCTCGGTCTTGCCAAGGATGCGTGCAATTTTCGCCAGTGTACCGCTGGTGTTGCACAGGGACGCCGTGGCGGTGTACTTGCTGCGGGCCTGCCACTGACTCATCTTCGGCACATCGGGGGCGACCCAGTCGCCAAAATGCAGCACCGACGGCGTGTGCCAGATGTAACGGTGCTTGCCGATGCCGAACCCGGCCCAGAAGCAGCACGCCTTGACGTACTTTTGCATGGTGGGGTACATCATACGCAGCACATCCAGGCTGCCCGTGGCCTCGTATAGAGCCCATGGCACCAGCACGCAGGCGTCGCCCCACCAGTCCACGGCCATCTCGGGCATTGTGGCGGGGAAACCGTAGCCCTGCACAGGCACGGTGTTGGGGATGCCGCCGGTGGGCAGCTGCTCGGCCTTGACGTCGCGCAGCCACTTCTCCAAAAAGCGGCTCAGTTCAAAGTTGTACAGCGCGGTGGGCGAGAACACGGCAATGTCTCCGGTCCAGCCCATGCGCTCGTCGCGCTGGGGACAGTCCGTCGGTATATCAACGAAATTCGACTTGGCACCCCATGTAATGTTGGACTGCAGCTTGTTCAGCATCTCATCGGAGCAGCGGAAGGAACCGCTGTGCTCCACATCGGAGTAAAGCGCCACGGCCTCGATTTCCAGATCCTTCGCATCGACGCCCTTGACCCCCGCATAGCGGAAGCCCATGTAGCTGAACCGCGGGCTGTAGGTCTGCTCGCCGTCGCGGCAGGTGTAGGTCGCCGTGGCCTTGGCCGTGCGCAGGAAGGTCGTGTTTAAGCTGCCGTCGGGGTTCAGGATCTCGGCGTGGCGCACGGTCACGACCTGCCCGGCCTTGCCGTTGAATTTGATGCGGACAACACCCGCAAGGTTCTGGCCGAAGTCGTAAATCGTCTCGCCGTCGGGGGCGGTCATCACGGCCACGGGCTTGCGCACCTCGTGGGCCTTGACCGGGGCACCGTAGTCCGCCGTGATGGCGGGGGTGACTTTCAGCGTTTCGGGCGCGGCGTTGTGCCAATCGCTGATTTCCTGCGTGGCATCGTAGGTCTCGCCGTCATACAGATCTGCCATCCGCACGGGGCCGCTCTCGCTGACCTGCCATGTAGCGTCGGTGCCAATGGTCTCCGTCGTGCCGTCTGTGTACTCGATGCGCAGCTCTGCCAGCAGAGCCTGACGGTCGGCAGTCACGCGGTTTTTGCGGGTAAACACAAAGCTGCCCACCGCCCAGCCGCCTGCAACCGTGAAGGTCAGCGTGTCGGCGCCTGTCAAAAGTGTCGTTACATCGTAGGTCTGATACTGCAAATAGGACTTGTAGCTCGTAAAGCCGGGGGCGAAGTATTGCTCGCCCAGCTTTTGGCCGTTCAGCTCGGCCTCGTAGATGCCCATGGCTGTGGCGTAGAGCCGTGCGCGGGCAATGGGTTTGTTCGTTGTGATTTCCTTGCGGAAAACCATCGGCACGGGGCTGACCTTTGCCTCGGTGAAGTGGTAGCTCGGGTCGCTGATCCACCGGCCCTTCCAGGGCGTCTCCATGCGGCCTGTCTCAAAGGTAGTGGTGGCGGTGGCGGTCTCGCCTGCGTCGTCGGTGGCGTTCAGGCGCACGCTGTAGGTGGTGAACGGCAGCAGCGCAGGGCCGACGTAGGCAGCGCTCTGGCCGCTGGTCACATGGGCGGACCAGTCGCCGACGGTCAACTCGGCGTCGGCCAACTGTGCGCCCCGGCGGTCACTGCTCAGGGAAAACCCGATGCGGGGTGTGGAGCAGTCGGTCACGCAGCCGGCGGCCAGATGCTCCACCGTCAGGCGTGTGATTTCAAACATGTGTTCTCCTCCTTCGTAGGACGGGCAGCCCGTCCGGAGATTCTTCTTTTTTTCTGTAAGCCTACCATACCACAAGTATCGTGCGGCGGCGCATCATTTGCACGAAATGCGCTCTTTTTCGCACAAACGGTTTTTGGTTTCGTCGGATTTCACAAGGTTTCTCGCTTGCTTTTTGTACACATTGCTCAATGCAGCATCCCAACATAGACTTTTGCCGCACAAACAACGCCCCCTGCACGGCGTTTGCCGATGCAGGGGGCGTAAAACTTCATTTTTTATTCTTGCTGCGGCTGCCCAAGCGGAATCAGCACGCGCAGCTCAAACCAACCCTCGCGGGTCGTAATTGTCGCGGTACCGCCGTATTTTGCGGCGGCGTTTTGTATGCTTTTTACACCGAAGCCATGGTACAAGACATCCTTTTTCGTCGTGACGGGCAGGCCCTTCTCAAATTTCAGCTCACCGTCAAAGCAGTTTTCAATGCGGATGGCCGCAAAGCCTTTTTGCCTCGCCACACTCAGGTGGATGAGCCTGCGCTCCGGGTCTGTGATTTTGTCGGTGCTTTCGATTGCGTTGTCCAGCGCATTGCCGAACAGGTTGCTGATGTCCATCACGTCCATAAAGTCCAGCACTGTGCCGTCAGCCACGCAGGTCAATTGAATGTTTTTGGTGCGGCAGGTCAGACTTTTGCCTGTCAGCACCGTGTCCAGCACCTTATTGCCGGTGTCGTTCTGCGCCTCGTAGGCTTTTATTTCCTGCTCCATATTGTCCAGCACGGCATTGCGTTTCTCGCCGCTCTCGGCGCGAAGCACCGCAATTTGGTGCTTCAAGTCATGATATTTTTGGTTGATGAGGTCAATGCTCTCCTGCCGGATTTTGTAGTTTTCATACTGGATGTGCAGCATGTTCCGCAAGGCATCCGCCTCGCGCTGTGTCAATAAATCGCGCAGCTGCGATTGATATGCAAACAGCAGCGCCACGCCGCCAAAGTAGACAACCGTGCGCATTGTGTAAATTTCCATCGTGCCGCGGGCCGAAAACGGCGTGTTCAGCTGCGTATAGCTGATGCTGGACAAAATGTAGATGGCCGCCGCCATGACCGCCGCGATGCAGGTCGTGCGGGGCCGAATGTCAAACTGAATGCTGCCCGTGCTGCCGCCATCCTCCAGAAGCCACATCAGGCCGAAGATGATGCCGAACCCCGCCGCAATAAAGAGCACCAACGCAGGCAGGCTTTGCAATGCTGCGATGTAACGCGCAAAATATACATACATCTGCCATGTCAGCGCCCCGGCAAAACCCGCCAGAATAAACGCCCGCGTGCAGAAATACCCCACCTGCCAGCGGTCTGCACGGGTGGCCGCCGCCATAAAAAGCAGCATAAGTGCGACAGAGACCGCGTACAGCACATTGAACCGCCAGCCGTCAAAGCCGTCGGTGGCCACAAGGTAGAGTGCCAATGCCGCCAATGCACCACCGTACAGCGCCGCACGCTTGACCCCGCCGTAGCGCGGAGGCAGAAACCGCAGGTACAAAAGGCAGGCCAGCCAGTCTGCCAGCGCCGTGACAAGGCGCGGAATATCCATCTCATAATAAGGAATTTTCAGCGGCATATCGTCACCCTGCCCCGTTGATATAGTCGTTCAGTGCATCCAGAAATGCCTTGCGCCGCGCTCGGGCCAGCGGCACACGGTCTCCGTGGACGATGGCATCCTCCCCGTCCATTCGGTCAACGTGTTCCAGATTCACAAGGCAGCCCTTGTTTACGCGGAAATAACTGTCCTGCGCCAATTTTTCCTCGGTTTCCGTCATGGAGCCCGGGGCGGTCACCTCCCCTTCCGCCGTGTGAAAGACCAAGTCATGCCCGCAGTTCTCGATCCAATAAATGGCCGAGGTGTCCAGCTTATGTGCCGTGCCGTGGGCGTTTATCTGCAAAAAGTGCCGTGCGCGGCGCGCCACGCGCTCCACGGCGCGGCCAAGTCTCTGCGAAAACGCATAGTAGCTGACCGGCTTCAGCACATAGTCCAGCGCATCGACGGCATAGCCCTTGATGGCATACTGCGGCGAATTTGTGATGAAGATAATGATAACCTCGGTGTCGACCTTGCGGATCTCCTCGGCAGCCATCATGCCATCCATAAACTTCATCTCGATGTCCATCAGGATGATGTCATAAACAGCCTTATAGCCAAGTGCGATCTCGTCGCCGTCGGAAAATTCTGTCACGGTAAATTTTTCGCCCGACACCGCGCTGTATTTGTCAATATATTCGCGCAGCTGGCTGCGGTAGAGCTCGTCGTCTTCGACAAGGGCCAAACGAATCATACCCGGCACGCCCCCTTTTGTTTTTATACTAAATGTAGCATGTTCGCCGGAAAATTGCAAGGAAAGCCGCGGATTTCCATTCTTATCGGTTTTCCGCTGCCTTCGGCTGACACTTCCTACCGCCGGGCGCACCAATAAAAAACCCGCATTGGTTTTGAATGCCAATGCGGGTTTTTGGTTTACGGGGCGGCAGACGGCTTTACGCTCTCATCAGCGTTCCCTGCAGGCTCTCCAATGCAGCCATGCGGGCGCTGACAGCAAAGACGCTGGCAACGTGGGTCAGCTCGTCGGAGCGGATATCCTCCGGGATCGTGCGCGCCAGCACCGTGCAGTGGTCGATGGCGTCAAAGCGGACACCCGCTTTGCGGCACAGCTCCACCGTGCGGTGGGCACAGCCGGGCATCGTGGCCAGGGCCGCCACAGCGTCCGGCGCTTGGGCGGGGTGGGCTGCGCCGGTATCGCGCAGCTCCTTGCCCAGCACAGTGCCAAAATGCTTCACCGCACGGCGGTTCGCGCAGCCCGGCAGCGGTTCCTCCGTTGTCAGGTCCAGCTCCACCGGCTGGCGGATAAAGTCCGTGTACTTCCGTGTCAGGCGGCTGTACTCCCGCTGCAATTCCTTTCTTGTCAGGTCCGTATACTGCATACCTTTCCACTCCTCTTTTACTTGCATCGACTATTATACACGTGGGAGTGGTGTATGTAAAAAGTATTTTCTGTATATCTGGTATACAAAATATACATGACAGACTGTTTTAGTAATTTTTTTGGATATGCAGCAAATGACAGCAGGCCTCTCCCCTGCTCTCACAGCTGCGCCAGCGCATCGCGCTCCTGCAGACGGAGGGCGGCGTGGCGGTAGCTGAACACAAAATAGACGATCTCTGCGGCGGCGGTCAGCGCCCAGGAGCAGGGATACAGCAGGTAGAGCGCCGGGATCGTGTGGAAGTGGGCAAAGATCGTGTAGACCCACGCAACGCGGAACACGCAGGACCCCAGAATTACGATGACCGTCGGCCCTACCGTCTTGCCGAGGCCGCGGGAGGCGGCAATCGTGCAGTCCATGAACGCCGAGGTGCAGTAGGCCCAGCCCATGACCATAATGCGCTTCATGCCCGCGTCGATGACAGCGCTCTCGGTCGTGAACAGCGCCAGGAACTGCCGTCCAAAGACGAGCAGTCCGCCGCCCAGCACCGCGCCCAGGCCAAACGAGTAGGCCAGCGCGATGAAGTAGCTTTTCTTGACGCGGTCCAGCTTGCCAGCGCCGTAGTTCTGGCTCATAAAGCTGGCGCAGGCCATGTAAAACGCCGCCATAGCGTCATAAACCATCGCGTCGGCGTTAGCTGCGGCGGAGTTGCCCTTGACCATCAGCGAGTCGAAGGAGTTGACGCCCGCCTGGATAAAGAGGTTGGCAATCGCAAAGATCGCGTTTTGCAGGCCCGCGGGCACGCCCAGCATCAGGATGCGCTTTGTCATGTTGAGGTCCAGCCTTACCTTGCGGAAATCCAGCGCATAGCAGTCGCTGACCTTTGTCAGCGCGTGCAGGATCAGCCCTGCCGAGACGCACTGGGCAATCGTGCTGGCCAGCGCGACACCGGCGACATCGAGCTTGCAGACGATGACGAAAAACAGGTTGAGCAGGATGTTCAGCACGCCCGCAAACGACAGATAGGCCAGCGGCTTTTTTGTCTCACCGATAGCGCTGAACACTGCGTTTCCGAAGTTGTAGAGCGCCAGCGCCGGCATACCGAGAAAATAGACCCGCAGGTACAAAATCGCACCGGGCAGCAGGTCCTCCTTGGTGTTCAGCAGCTCCAGCAGCGCAGGCGAGCCGAACAGGCCGACGAACAGCAGCAGCACACCGGCGGCCAGGCTGACCAGCAGCGCCGAATGGACGGTCTTGCTGACGTCCTTGGGGTGTCCGGCACCGTAAAAGCGGGCGACCAGCACATTGACGCCATTGCTCAAGCCGATCAGAAAGCCGGTGAACAGTGTGACAAACGTCGCCGTCGAGCCCACGGAGCCGAGTGCCGTGGAACCGGCGAACCGGCCCACAACGGCAACGTCGGACATGTTGAACAGAATTTGTAAAAGGTTGGATAAGGCCAGCGGCAGGCTGACCAGCAGAATTTGTTTGGCCAGCGGCCCTTCGATCATGGTTTTGGATTTTGAGGTGGTGCTCATGATGGATGGTTTTTGCTCCTGTTTTAATTGTGACTGCACAGTAGAGGCCGGGCATGCCCGGCCCTCGCGCGTAAGGCAGATGGGTTCTTGCGGGGAAGCCGCGGTCCGCACATCTGCGGACCCTACAGTTCTGCCTTTCGGTTTGTAGAGGGCGGCGTCCTCGACGCCCCGCGGGCGGATATGCGATCCGCCCCTGCAATTTTCCATTACATCTTGTGATCCGCAAAAATCGGGTCGTCCTGCCACAAAACGACCCGGCCCGCTGCGCGGGTCTTGTTCATGTCAATGATGCGCTGGTTGCTCGACCCGCGGAAGCGCAGACTGATGTCGTACTGGTCCTGCACAAAGTCGCCGTCCACAAGCACATCTATATATTGTAAAAACTCGTCGGTGACCTCGCATCGCCCGGGACCGGGCTGCCAGATCTCGTGCTCCAGATTGTTGCCGGTGTAGCACCAGATCGTCTTGTTGGGGTACAGCACCTTTACATTTTTAATAAAGGGCAGCAGCTCCCGCTGGTTCTCCGGTTCAAACGGCTCGCCGCCCAGCAGCGAAAGCCCATTGATGTAACCGGGGGCCAGACTCTCCAGTATTTCATTGCGAACTTCCTTGGTAAACGGCGCACCGTAGCCGAAATCCCATGCCACGGCATTGAAGCAGTTCGGGCAGTGGCGGCGGCAGCCGGAAACGAACAGGCTCGTGCGCACGCCCTCCCCGTTGGCAATATCACAATATTTAATGGTTGCGTAATTCATGGTGTTCTCCTGCGGGGACATCCCCATATCTTGTGTCGGGCGGGCGTTCCGCCCCCAAACCCTGACATAGTATACCAGTTTTGGGGGCATACTGCAAGGGGGAGCATGATTTTCGAAGAAGATATTTTCACGCTGCATCGTCAAACTGTGTAGAACCACTCAAAATCACCAAAATTTCAGTCTTATTTTTGGCAGGGCTTTTTTGCACGTTAAGGCGACGAAAACAGAACATTTTGTTTTCGCTTGCTCGCTGGACACTATATCTTGTGGTTTTGTGGATTGACTTTTTGCCCCCGGTGCGGTATTATAGTCTTGCTCGCAAAACGGGTAATTTACGAATCGGCATTTCATCTGTATTCTATACAGTTCGTATTGGACGCACTGTATTTATTTTTTTGTAAAGAGGAGTCACCATGAAGATCATCAAGCGCAACGGCAGCGAGGCTGTCTTTGACATTACCAAAATTATTGCGGCCATCACGAAGGCTAACAAGGTCGTACCCGATGCCCAGCGCCTGACGAAGCAGCAGATCATCGAGATCAGCGATCATGTGCAGGAGGTCTGCTATGCCCGCGGCCACGCGATGAACGTCGAGGAGATCCAGGACATCGTCGAGGATGCCATCATGGCCACCGGCGCGTATGAGGTTGCCCGCAGGTACATCACCTATCGCTACGTGCAGAGCCTCAAGCGCACCCACAACACGACGGACGACAAGATCCTCTCCCTCATCGAGTGCAACAACGAGGAAGTCAAGCAGGAGAACTCCAACAAGAACCCTACCGTCAACAGCGTACAGCGTGACTACATGGCCGGCGAAGTCAGCAAGGATCTGACCATGCGCATGCTGCTCCCCCCGGAGATCGTCAAGGCGCATGAGGAGGGCATCATCCACTTCCACGATGCCGACTACTATGCCCAGCACATGCACAACTGCGACCTCGTCAATCTGGACGATATGCTGCAGAACGGCACGGTCATCAGCGGCACTTTGATTGAAAAGCCGCACTCCTTCTCCACGGCCTGCAACATTGCCACACAGATCATCGCGCAGGTCGCATCCAGCCAGTACGGCGGCCAGAGCATCAGCCTGACCCACCTGGCCCCCTTTGTCGATGTCAGCCGCAAGAAGATCCGCCGCGACGTCGAGGCCGAGATGAAGGATCTGGGCATTGACCCCGGCGAGGAGAAGATCTCCGAGATCGTGGAGAAGCGCCTGCGCGAGGAGATCAAGCGCGGTGTGCAGACCATCCAGTATCAGGTCGTCACCCTGATGACCACCAACGGCCAGGCCCCGTTCATCACGGTCTTTATGTACCTGAACGAGGCCGGTGACAACCAGCGCCTGAAGTCCGACCTGGCCATCGTCATTGAGGAGATGCTGCGCCAGCGCTACCAGGGCGTCAAGAACGAGGCCGGTGTCTGGATCACCCCCGCCTTCCCCAAGCTCATCTACGTGCTGGAAAACGACAACATCTATGAGGGTCAGCCCTACTATTACCTGACCAAGCTCGCCGCCAAGTGCACCGCCAAGCGGATGGTTCCCGACTACATCAGCGAGAAGAAGATGCTGGAATACAAGGTCGACAAGAACGGCGAGGGCCACTGCTTCACCTGCATGGGCTGCCGCAGCTTCCTGACCCCCTATATCGACGAGAACGGCAAGCCGAAGTACTATGGCCGCTTTAACCAGGGTGTTGTCACCATCAATCTGGTGGACGTGGCCCTGTCCAGCGGCGGCGATTTTGATAAGTTCTGGCAGATTTTTGACGAGCGCCTCGAGCTGTGCCACAAGGCCCTGATGTGCCGCCACAACCGCCTGAAGGGCACGCTGTCCGACGCGGCGCCGATCCTCTGGCAGTACGGCGCGATCGCCCGCCTCAAGAAGGGCGAGCCGATCGACAAGCTGCTGTACGGCGGCTATTCGACGATCTCGCTCGGCTACGCGGGCCTGTGCGAGTGCGTCCGCTACATGACCGGCAAATCGCACACCGACCCGAGCGCGACGCCGTTTGCGCTCTCGGTGATGCAGTACATGAACACGGCCTGCGAGCGCTGGAAGGCGGAGACGACGATCGGCTTCGGCATCTACGGCACGCCGCTCGAGAGCACGACGTACAAGTTCGCGAAGTGCCTGCAGAAGCGCTTCGGCATCATCCCCGGCGTCACCGACAAGCCGTACATCACGAACAGCTACCACGTGCACGTCACGGAGGAGATCGACGCGTTCTCGAAGCTCGCGTTTGAGGCGCAGTTCCAGGCGCTCTCGACCGGCGGCGCGATCAGCTACGTCGAGGTGCCGAACATGCAGCAGAACCTCGAGGCCGTGCTGCAGATCATCCGCTACATCTACGACAACATCATGTACGCGGAGCTGAACACAAAGAGCGACTACTGCCAGGTCTGCGGCTACGACGGCGAGATCCAGATCGTCGAGGACGACGGCAAGCTCGTCTGGGAGTGCCCGAACTGCGGCAACCGCGACCAGGACACGATGAACGTCGCGCGCCGCACCTGCGGCTACATCGGCACCCAGTTCTGGAACCAGGGCCGCACCGCGGAAATCAAAGAGCGCGTGCTGCACCTGTAAGCGGAGGCGCCATGTATTACGGAGAAATCAAGAAAACGGACATTGCGAACGGCATCGGCGTGCGCGTTTCGCTGTTCGTCTCGGGCTGTACGCGGCACTGCAAAAACTGCTTCAACGCGGAAACCTGGAGCTTTACATACGGAAAGCCGTTTACGGCGGAGACGGAGCAGGAGATCCTCGACGCGCTCGCGCCGGGCTACATCAACGGCCTGTCGCTGCTCGGCGGCGAGCCGATGGAGTGCGAAAACCAGCGCGCGCTCGTGCCGTTCCTGCGCCGTGTGCGCGCGGCGTATCCCGAAAAGGACGTCTGGTGCTACACCGGCTCCACGCTGGAAACGGACCTGCAAAAGGACGGCGGCCGCAACCGCTGCGAGGTGACGGACGCGTTCCTCTCGATGATCGACGTGCTCGTCGACGGCGCGTTTGTCGAAGCGCTGAAGGACATCACGCTGCGCTTTCGCGGGTCGTCGAACCAGCGGCTGATCGACATGAAGAAGACGCGGCAGCGCGGGGAAATCGTGCTGTGGACGGAGCACGGCGCCGACGGAGAATAAAAAGCGGAAGAAAGGATGGAATTTCCCATGAAGAAGATTGCGAGCTTTACGGTCAACCACGACAAGCTGCAGAAGGGGATGTACGTGTCGAGAATCGACGGCGACGTCGTCACCTACGACATCCGGATGAAAACGCCGAATGCGGGCGACTACCTCACGAACGGCGCGCTGCACACGTTTGAGCATCTGTTCGCGACGTATGCGCGCAACAGCGCGCTTTCGGACGCGGTCATCTACGTCGGCCCGATGGGATGCCGCACCGGCTTCTACTTCCTGCTGCGCGACAGCGTCAGCCGCGCCGAGGCGCTGCGGCTCGTGCAGGAATCCTTCTCGTTCATCGAGGCGTTCGAAGGGGAGATTCCGGGCAGCCGCCGCGAGGAGTGCGGCAACTATCTCGAGCACGACCTGCCGGGCGCAAAGGCCGTCGCGGCGGATATGGGCAAGGTATTGGCCGACTGGTCGCCGGAGAAAATGGACTACGAAGCGTGACCCCACAGAAAAACGGATAGACGAATATGGAAAGAGCAGCAGGTTTTCGGCCTGCTGCTCTTTTTGTTTGAGGAGGATTTCCACAGGGGCTACCGTTGCCCGGCGCCGCGTTGCAAATGCTTCCTACATTTTCCAGATGCACGGCCAAAAAATATTTTTGGCTTTTGTATTGACAAATACCCATTGGGGGTATATACTGAAAATACCCGGATGGGGTATATGAAAAGAAAGGAGCGTGTGCGAAATGGAACACGCCTGCTGTCATAAAACCAAACAGCGCTCGGAAGAGGAGTACAAGAAGCTGATCCACCGGCTGAACCGCATCGAGGGGCAGATCCGCGGCATCCGCGGCATGGTGGAGAAAAGCGCGTACTGTCCCGATATCCTCGTGCAGGTCGCCGCGGCGAATGCGGCGCTCAACGCCTTTACGAAGGAGCTGCTCGCCAACCACATCAAAACCTGCGTGGCGGACGACATCCGCGCAGGCCGCGACGAAACGATCGACGAGCTGGTCTGCACGCTGCAGAAGCTGATGAAATAAAGGCCGGGGATCGGGCAGAATAATGCTGAGCTGTAAGGAGAGGTGAAAGGTTATGGAACAATACACAGTCACCGGGATGAGCTGCGCGGCGTGCAGCACCCGGGTGGAAAAGGCGGTGTCCAAGGTGCCCGGCGTCACCGCCTGCTCGGTCAGCCT
>OJAG01000701.1_pt1 | contig 24229 bp, 32 predicted proteins | sample 1589021 | NCBI WGS metagenome assembly OJAG01 (sample SAMN03283264) | human gut metagenome | biome: human-associated habitat; material: feces | host: Homo sapiens | place: USA | collected 2013 | reverse complement strand
GGCAAAGCTTGCCGGGATCCTGACAAAGGGACATACGGATAAGTACGTTTCTTCCCGGCAGTTGAAAAACCTGTCATACCATCATGCAAACTTTGTCAAAGACCAGTGTCACAAAATCAGCAGGAGTATCATCCACTACTGCCTGGAACATAAGATCGGTACGTTAGTCCTTGGGGTGAACAAGCTCTGGAAGCAGAAAACGGAAATGGGAAAACAAAACAACCAGAGTTTCGTTTCCATGCCCATCGCCCTGCTGCGGGGACTGATTACCTATAAAGCGCTGAATGCCGGCATCAAGATTGTGGAGCAGGAAGAAAGTTATACTTCCAAGGCAGATGTGACTGCAGGGGATACCATCCCGACTTACGGGGTGGATGATGAAAAAGCTGTCTTTTCCGGAAACCGCCAGGGACGCGGGCTGTACCGCTGCCACGATGGGAAACTGATCAACGCAGACTGTAACGGCGCAGCAAACATCCTGCGGAAAGCTTTCCCGGATATCTGGAAAGATACAACAGACTTTGGTTTTTTAGCCACACCAGCGGTGGTCGGGTTCCACCAATTAAACCCGTAAACGTATTCCCGTCAAAGGGGTAGCGGCGCATATGGATGCGCCCTGATGGCACGGACAGCCAGCTTGCTGGTTGGAAACAGGGAACTGTCACGGCTGTCAGAAACCCCTTCCATAGGAGCTACTGCACCGCATGGGAGGGGTAATTCATTGTTCCGTCGAAAATATGTGTTCCGATCAATTCTTCAATTTTCATACATTTGTCCTCCGTAATATGCCAATATTATGCCAAAAAGCTATAAAAAAGTCAAACGAAAAGGCACAGCGCATCGCCATGCCTTTTTTGAAATCTAAAATATAATAGGATGAGGGTCCGTGTAGCGGATTAACTCATTTCCCTTTTCGTTCAGATCTTCGTTCAGCCAGAAGATGAACAGATCGACCAGTCGATTCTCGAAAATCGGAAGAAGAATGGATTTATAAACAAATTGCCAGTCTCCTCCAGCAAGTCCACACCCGATCATTCCAGGAATCGCAACCGCTTTCTTTTCCTGATATGCAATGCGCGCGATTGCCAATAAACCGTTTTTGAGTGCAACATAATCCGTATCGCACTGATGTTCAGTAGGGATGTTTTCTCCGAAAATATTAACAATTGTTCGTTTGCTTTTGTCCTGTAGCGGGAATAACTGTATCTTTCCCAAACAGCCAGCACCATACTTGGCACACACTGTCCGATATTGTCCAAATTGTTCCTGCGTAAGCAAAGGCTTAATCTGTCGTGCCAAACCAGCACCCATAACACCTTTGCAGTTGACCTGATGACAAATGTATGGAGCATCTGTCTGTTCTAAAATATTTCCAATTTTTTCGTAGATCATATATATCCTCCTTAATTTTGCACTTCTATGATATATTGTAATGTAACCTGTGATTCCCGGAACACGATGATCTCATCATTGACCAGGGAATCCCCGGCATGGGCAAAAACCGCATCATGTGGTGCGATTTTCTTTGCAGTATAGCATGACATATAGTGTTCCCAATGGGATACATGCATTGGATCTGCGTATGCAGATTTCAGTACAAAGAGATATCCCCGTCCTGAATGACCCTTGGCATATAAGGATCCATGCAAAGAAGTATAATGCAGACTCTTCTGTGCTTTGTTTGCCAGGTAAATGCCATGTCCAAACATAGCGCCGGTTCGCGGAGCATTGGGGTTTAATAACAGTCCATTTTTCATAATGGACAAGCAGTTCATGTTTCTGGTTCCATGATAGTAATAATGGATATCCGATTTGCGATATCCGTTTTTCTTATAATTTTTCCAAAAAGCATCATCCAATGTCTGATTTCTTACACGGAACGCACGGACAAACTGAGATGCATTTCCTCCCATATGTCCCTTAATCTCTCCAAGTTCTCTCTCAGACGTAACCGGCGTGATAGAAGTTTTCCAGGAGTCCAGAAGGGTTTCTTTTTCTACTTGATTCCGGTCCATATGGATCTTGGTTCGCAAAACATCCAGGAATTCCTGTTCCCGTTGTAGTACAGAGAAAATCTGTTCCTCTGAGGCATTTTCCGGCAGCAGGTAATCTTTAACCTGATCCATTTTTCGTGGAATCACAGAGAATAATTTACAGAGAATTTTATTATTCACCTGCCAATTATTTCCATACTGCTCCAGAAGTTTATCTGCCTCCTGTAACATCTGCGGTGTGATTTCTTCAAAAGACACGGTATAATTTTCCTTGATCGCCGTACTGCTTTCTTTTTGCAGGTAATCGATCAATTCCCGGACTTCTGGATCTTCAATTTCCTTATATTTTCCGGATTTGGTAATTTGCGTTAATGGAGTACGGTCTATATAGCCTTCTGCCAGTTTTTTCTGATACACAGTATCCCAGGAACTTAATGGATAAGGACGGGTTATTGGCTGAATTCCTACACGACCGATCTCTACCAGGAAAGAATTTGGACTGTTCTGGTACATTTTATAGTATCGATTGTTATTGTTCTGTGCATCGATTTTTACGAAATATGCTGTTTTCATGCGGCTTCCTCTTATAATTGTATTTCAGACATTTTTTATATTCTCCTTTCGTAACTATTATTTGTCTGATACTTATAGAGTCGATAAAAAAGGAAAAAATAAAAAGAGCCTTGGTCGGCTCTTTCTATTGCATTTTTGATTTTTCTTGTTACCCCCACAAGGGGAGCGACGATTTTCATGAGAAAACTGTGCACAGTCTTCTACGTTTAAATCCACGCTCCCACAAGGGGAGCGACTATACTGAAAAGAATTTTGTATATCTCTTACGTTTAAATCCACGCTCCCATAAGGGGAGCGACCGACGGTTCCTAACAGGGCGGGGGGGCGTCCGGGCGTTTAAATCCACGCTCCCATAAGGGGAGCGACAGCAAATAAGTCATAACACACATGTTTTCCCATCATGATTTTTGTATATTTTTCATATATTTTAATTTTTGACAAATGTTTCTTATCTATTTCCAAAGAAAAATCAGTTCATTTGCCAAAAATTCTGGTGCGAATCTCACTGAGATTTACTGTGTGTTTCCTATTCGCACTTTCAGTTTACTTCTTTCGAAAGAAACTGTCAAATTTTACTTTTTTCGGACATGTTTATGCCTCATAGATCTCCGGATCCACACAGTCCTCAACATTCCAAGAAATTTCATAATCTTCGAAACAGTTCGGCTGTTCTAATGATTTGACCTGAAAACCTCTCTGAATCTTTGCACTGGTAATGGATGGAGTCCTTGATTCCTGCTGCCACCAGTACATCTTCCGGACCTCCATGCTGCCGTCAGGCCGAGCTGCTGAAGAATCCCCATCAAATAATGTAAGCAATGCTTCCTTGAGTTTTTCCGCATCTTCCTGTGAAAAACCTGTTTTGTCGGCAAGCTGCGGATGAATGCTTCCCATAACCTTGTATACAGCATAACGCACTTGATGTTTCATACCCATGGTACTTGCTTCTCTGCCTTCACCAGGTTCTGTATTGGTAGATTTGGTGATCTGGCTGCTTACAACATCAATTGGAGATAAGCTTCTGGCATATCGGATCGATACTGGACCGCGAACACCAAAGGAAATATCCACGCCCTTAAAAGGAAATACCTGACCAAAGCTACGAACATCTATCCAGTTTTCACAGGCAAGTTTTTTACAAAGATCTACATCGGCCTTTTTCTTTTTATCGATCTCAGCCTTAAGTTTTTTGCAGGAATCAAAGCGATCATGCAGATTTTTGCATCCATCTATAGCTTCACTCTCCGGCTGGACAAAGACCTTTTCGCCCATTTCCATCCAGCGGTTGCGGATCTTACGTTTGATACATACATCTGTAATTTCGCCATATCCGTCCATAGTAGTCCTTGGTCTGTTCCCGTTTAATGGATCCCCATTTGGGTTTGCGTAATCAACTGTGATAAATAATGTAAAATCAATTCTTCCTTTTAAATTTGTCATAATATATTCTCCTTTGTAATTCTTATTTATTAAGCATATAAGATTGGCAATGATAGCCAAGCAGGTATGATCCATCTAATGCTGCATTGTCCCGAAAGTCCTTAACCGACTCAAAAGTGACCATAATTTCATCGATCAGAGCCTGGTATTTGTCCTGATCTTTTCTGGATAATTTGTTCTGGTATGGGATGATCTGCTCTTCCAATATCTTCCATGTCTGGTATGGATGCTGTGAAAACGCTGTCATATAGCGCTTCGCATTGGTAAGACGGTTGCTGTCATGACCACTTACCTGTGATTCAATCCGGTCTGCAACGGCCAAAAGTCGTCCATACAGATAATTTCTGTCTGTAATCGTAGTATCTAACTTCATGATCCATTTCTCCTTTTTCCTGTCATATTTTTCTTTTTTCACAAAAGAACATGCTAACGCAAGAATCTTCCTCCAGTTCCATATATTCGTATATTTTGTTGGCGCAGAGGCTAATATCACACTGCGCAGTACATAATGGTGAGGGAGAATGTTTCCATTGGCAATGCACGGAAATAATTGTCTTGTAACATTCGCTTCTGTCTTTTTTCCGTTTTCTCCGGAAAGTTCCATTCTGTCATTTGATTCAATGCCGTATAGTAACCGTGCAATTTCTTTCACAGAAGGAATTCCATAATACCTTCCAGGCTGTAACCAAGCGCATGTTTCATGCCATTTTTTGATATTTTCCAGATAATCGGATGTTTTCATTTTTTCATAAGTCGTCATAGCAATTCTCCCAGGTGTTGCCGCATAAAATGCCATTACAATCATCTCAGAAGTCGGATGCAAGTGCATCTGGTATCCTGCCAGAGCCTGATAAAATTGTTCTGCAGCTAATGGATTTTCGTCTAATACAATATCATTTATGACGGGATCACCTAATGGCTGATCAACAATACATAGACTGTCATCGATCGCATCGATTTTGCTCACAATGTTTTGAGTACCGCTATCCCATGCCGGAATATCATTCATATGGGATTCCCAAGCTACAATACTGTAATCTCCTATCGTTCGTCCCTGTTTCCGCATGAGCCAACGAAGGGCATTATGTATTTTCTGGGAGTTCTCATAACCAATTGACAGAACCTCCGATTTATTACGAAGAGTTCCGCGATAGGTATATGTTTCCTCATCATTTGTAGAGATCAGCTTTCCACCGCTGCCGTCATTGACGATTTTCTTTGGCTGCAGGCAGGTAGGAACCTGCTGATCGCCGGCAAGATAATCCAATTGTTTTTCCCCATCCTGGGATCGAACATATTGTATATAATTTTCCTGCAATGTCTGATCCAGCCAGCATTCCGAGACTTCCGAGCCGTCCATAACCACAAATCGCACAAAACATTTCCGTTGATCTGTTCGCTGTATTTTCTGTTTGGCATCTAAGTGTTTAGAAGCATCCAAATGCAGGATCTTATATTTCAGAAGATCGTCTACCATAGAACCATCTTCTAAATACTGATAAATCGCATGAACCTTTGGATGCACAAAAGAGGAATTTTCCCATAGAGCCAACTGTTCCATATACATCCTATGGGCATCCGTGCAAGCTTTCCTTCCCTTACTATCCCCTACATATCTTTCCAATCCATCAGCCAGATAAGTAAGGGTGTCACATAAAGGATATGGAGCCAGATTACTGGATCTACTTTCTGCTTCTGCTGTAGAAGGAATGATTGTCACTTTATCTTCCAGAGGGACTTCGGTAATATCCAGTAATTTTCCATTCACATCCAAACGCACTTCAATTTGCACACCTACGGTTGTGTGAAAAACAGGAAGCAGAGTGTACGGACATCTGGTAACTCCATTCTTTTGTTTATACTCCCTGTAATGGATTTTCCCGGCTTCAGAACTGTTACGGTCATACAGGGACAATAAGTCTGCTTTCCAGCTATATTGATCTGTATTTTCCGTAGAAAATCCGGAAAATTCTTCTGGGCTTTCCAAATTATCAGGAATAGAACTATCAAAATCCCATTCCGAGAATTCACTGAGACCGGAAAAATTATTATCACCAAATACTTTAATATCCATATCATGGACCATCCGTTTCTGACATCTTTCTGGACGGATGAATCGGATAATACCTCCAGGCTCCATCACTGGATTCCAGAAATTCACCGTAAGTTTATCCTTCTCCTCTTCCAAAACTGCTTCATCGGCGTAAGTTTTTCCATGATACATAAAACCGTAAGACACTTTTTTTGTTAAAGAATCATAGTAGCTTTCACCAGAACCAAACGTACAAGGTTCTACGTCTCCGGCACATTCCCGGCATCCAAGAAAGATATCTCTTCTGCCTCCGGCTTCTACCATACGTTTCGCGATCTGATAATGCTTATTTTCTTCCCAGTCACATGCCAATTCTCCATGATTCCTGTTAAATTCAAAATGTGCCCGCACCTGGTATCTTACATCTTTCAGATAGGTGTAACTTGCCAAGTCATTTCCACCTTTAAATTTAGGAACGATCATGCCTTTGGTTTCCATCTGAATTGGATTTATGATACGTACAGCATCTACATACCAAGTGATGGTTGGTTTCCAGTAAATACTTTTTGTAATCTCTTTCAGGGCCTGGTATGTAGGAATTGGTAACGAAGTTTTTTCTCCTCCAGTACTAAGGACTGAATCAGAAAATAATGCATAATCACCAGACACTTCATACTCGATCGTATTCCGTCTGTGATGTTTTTTTAGATTTTCCATCTTTTTTTCCTTTCGTAATTGTATTTCAGACGTATTTGTTTTCTCCTTTCTTGATAAATTTGTCTGATACTTATAGAGTCAGAGAAAAGAAAAAAAATAAAATGGCGAGTATCATTACCCGCCATTTTGTAAATATTAAAAAAACAGTCCTGAACAATTCAAATTTTCCTGAACACCGGTGTCCTCCTCGTAATACGCCGGATTCAGAATCTGTACAGCGTTATCCGGTAATACCGTAATTGCATGTTTCAGTATGTTCCACTTCTTTTCAGAAATAGAAACGGTATATTTTTGTAATTTTCTCAATATGTCTTTTTTCTCAAAAAATGAGTGACTATTCTGCAGAACTTTTAAAAGGTCTTCTGCTTCTTGTTTATATGGAACAACCACAGGGATCGTATTATTTTCAGGAATGACCTGAAATAGTTTTCCAGCCGTTCGAAAAGATTGCGGATAGGAATATCTCATTTTCTTCTGATACAACCGGAAAGATTGCTGCTGTCCCGCCACATTATCACTTAAAAGATCTGTAAGATATATATGTTCTGCCGGATATTTTACGATATCTTCCCCCATTTTGGAGAAATATAAATCATAGTATTTTTTTATGGCATCCGAGGAATCTATAGAATTTCCCAGGTCAAGAAAATCTTTCATTGCCCGTTGTGCCATACGAACTTCTGTCAAAGAACCAGTATATTCAACAGTTGGATGCAATTTCACGATAAAAACATGACCTTTTTCATATTCTTTATGTCTGTTACACCGTCCAGCTGCCTGGATAATATCATCTAATCCGGCTATAGAGCGAATAACCGAATGAAAGGAAATATCCACGCCAGCTTCAATAAGCTGTGTACTGATACATACAATAGGTTCTTGTATGTTGCATCGAAAACATATTTCCTGTAGCTGATCCTTAATGTTTTCATTGCACATATTAGTACTCAAATGATACAGGTTTGGAATCTGTTCTTTCAAACTTTCATAGAGATCATAAGCAACCTGTTTTGTATTAACAATTACCAGAACAGATTGATATTTTTGATATTTCTCTATAATATATGATCCCAAATCTTCCAGATGCATTCCTCCTGGAACTTTTCTAGTATCATTGGTATATGTTACCCGTCCCCAAACATCCTTATATGGATCTAAATCTGGAACCATCTCCTTACACGGGAGAAGATTGTTCTGGTTCGAACTGGTTAAAGAAGGCTGAGTTGCAGAACATAAAACAACTGTTGTATTGCAGTATTCCGATAAAAAATTCATAGCCAGATGGAATAATTGCAAGCATCGGGTAGGGATTGCTTGTACTTCATCTACGATAATTACACTATTGCATAATGCATACATCCGCCGGATACTGCTTTTCTCTGCAGAGTACAATGCATTCAAAAACTGCACTGCAGAAGTTGCAATGATCGGGCTATCCCAAGTTTCCATCATATATTTATATGTTTCCTCTTTCTCCGGTTCGGGGGTAACATTGCAATGATGTTCTAAAACACAATCCATTTGTATTGCCTTTCGAATATCGTCTGCATTTTGCGTCAAGATAGAATTGTATGGAGCAATATAAAATATATGCTGTTTCCCATATCCTTTCGCATGATGCAATGCAAAACGTAAGCTGCTTAGTGTCTTTCCAAGTCCTGTAGGTACTGTCAATCGGTACCGTTTTTCTGCATGAGCAGACATTGTATAACATTGCGATGAAATATCATTTCTAAGACAATTGATTAGATTCATACTTTTCGATGTAAACTCACCATACGAACTTTCAAAATTCTGCGTTGCTTGTATCCAGATCGTCTGTACTTCTTCGGGGGACATTCTTTGAGGAAGAGCGTTTCGTTCTTCAAATGCGGCGGTATCAGACCAATCACTATCCATCAAGATAGACAATAATGTTCTAGCATACATACCGTAATAATATTCCTTCTTCCCAGAATTACCTGGAAAATTGAGAGAAAACAAACTTTGACTGTCTTCCCATGCTTTTTTTGCCAGCTTTAGCAGTTTAGTTTTATCGATCACATTCCATAATCGCTCCAATACAACCTGCATATCCAGATCTTTTTGTTCCCGTTCAATATAGAGGTTTTTTCCAGAAAAAGGCTCTATGCAATCCTGCAGTCCATGATGGGAATAGATGGTATAGCTGATCATATCTCCCAAGAGGGTATTACCTAACATTTTTCTTGCCAGCCATCCACCTGCTGTGGAATGATCGACCTGTCGTTTAGCAGTTGGATTTTTTGCAACTTCATTCATATATTCTTGAAATGGATCTCCAAGTTTTCCTATATCATGAAGTAATGCAGTCAAAGCTGCAATGTGTTTTAGGGTTGGTATGGGACAATTTTGATAGGCTAATGTCGCGGTGTTCTTTAGGTGATCTTCGACACTCTGTGTACGGTGATCAGAAGTTATATGTGCGATATACATGTTTTTCTCCTTTGTATTGTATTTCAGACAATTGATTGTATCTCCTTTCTTAAAATATTTGTCTGATACTTACAGAATGGAAAATACCCAAAAAAACAAAAGCCAGGATCTCTCCCGGCTCTTGTATCATTTCAAGGTTTTCATTTTCTGCAGAAGCTGGATCATCTGATCGATCGCTTTCTCATTGCAAAAGTGAAGGGTTACATACTCCCTTCCGTCCAAAACATTCCTCAGTTTTTCCCTGGAACAGTTTTCGACATCAGTTTCCTTGGTATTGTCCATTACAAAACAAACGGTCATTCTTTATCTCCAGCAGAAAAGAACTTCTATCGTGCGTACCCCATACCCGGTAAGCATTCTCAGATTCCGGTGCAAATGCAAATCGGATATCTGGGAATAATTCCGTATACGCTTTCACCATATCCCGGTAAAACTGATGCAGCAGAAAATACCTCATCTCCGCTCTTTCCTGCGAGGTGCATGAAACCTCAAACGGTGCTGGATCCGGGACGACCGTGGCCGGACAGGTATAAACCCGTAATTCGCTGTCTGGAAAACAACTGGTATCCGTCCTGGAAAGACTTGCAAATAAAAGATCCTCTTTCCTCTCAAAGACACCCTCCCAAAAATCCTAGCTCTTATCTATCATTCTTCTACTTCTCCAAATTTTGCAATATATTCATCCACATCACAGTGTTTTTCCATCCAAGATCGGGCCTCGTCTTCCATAAGTGGAGTGATCGCATGCGAACCACTTATTGTATTTCCAACATGTCGTGAATATTTCGAATATGGACCACCGTGACCACATAAAAAATATTCTCCGGTTCCTTTCTGATACAAAGTTTCTTCGCAAAAACCAAAATCAGAATTAAAAAGTCCATTATTCCAATAAGTGATTTCCTTAGCTGTTTCGGTATTATACATTTTACCATTTATAATTTTTTTCATGATGTTCTCCTTTTAATTTTTCTTTGTAATACATATATGATCTCCTTTGCACATTGGTTTTCAGACGTTTGTCTTTAACCTCCTTTCTTAAAAGATTTGCCTGATATCTATAGTGTGTAAAAATGTTAAAAAAACAAAAGCCAGGATAATTCCCAGCTCCTGTCATTAGATTGCTACCTGGCCAAAAAATCACTTTCTCATACACGGTAAAATCATTCGGAGTTCTGCATCGTAATGGAAGACATCGTTGGAAAGAAATTCATTCTCATCAGTAATCTGCCGGTTTCCATCGTGCAATGTACGTTCAATAACATCCGGATCCAGCCCTCCATCATCAAGAAAAGCCATCATCTCATGGATCGATGTGGGGTAAAGGTAAAAGCTTCCACCCAGTTTTTTCGCCACCTTCTCCAGTGTATCTGGATAAAAGACAACTGCTGCACCATTACATATATAACGGTTGGTCAGAACCGACATTTTGCTTTCATTAGAAAGCTCCCGGAATAATTCCAGTCCATGTGCGATTTCTTCTTCCGTTGCACCACGTTCCCGCAGTTCTCTTGTTATCTGGTCTTTTGTCAATTCGAAAGTCGTGGTAATCCACAGCGGGAACAGCCTTTCGCTGTTGGCAATTGCATCCGCAAACAGCTGTTCTTCGGAAACACCGTACATAGCAAGCATCTCGTTGTTCACCTTTGCGGAATATTCTTGCGTCTTCCCATCGCAGATATGGCAGGTGAGAGCAATTCCCTCCACGATCTTATGGGGAACATCCTTTAACAACTCTGCACTTCTTTCGGCGGAAGAGACACGGATGAACAGTTTGTTTTTCACTTTCTCATACACGGTTAAATCGTTCGGATCCATGCCAAAGATCGATTCCGGTGGAGTCTGGACGATCCGGGACACTTCCCAGTAAAGTCCTTCCATGGTCCGGCCATGATCCAGCAGTTCGTACAGATCCTCTAATGAGATGCACGCAGCGTAAACCTGATCTTTCTTGTGGACATTCAGTCCGGTATAGGTCCGGTTGATATTTTGGACTTTACGGACTAGGATCTCAGCATCCTGGTAGTCCTCTGGTAAGTAATTTTTGATGTTATTTTTCATATTTTCAACAAATTTTTCAAATGTCATGATTTTTTCCTCTCAGTTCTTCTATGTTTTCTCTCACCCGTTCGACGCAGACCACGATCCCGTTCTCAAAATGGAAAAAGAATTCATCTACATCGCCGGTTTCCGTAACGGCAGTGCTGCAGAATGTAACAGTTCCAGTGTTCTGCGTTCTTCTGGTGGAATGGTGCCGAATAAGCTATTTTTTTTACCAGCAATATCGGAAGCTGCATTTTCAAACTTCCGGTAGTAAGACAGGGAAAAGATGTGTTTTCTATCTGCCTTATCTACAATTTGCTGCTCCAACAGATAGCTATCTGCCAGAGCAATGCTAACTACTCGTACTTCTCAGAAACAATTTGTCTAAGAAGGTTTTCTTGTTTAGGTATATCTTTTTATTTTTAGTGTCAACATGTATGAAATAGTCATCTTGTCTTACTCCAAAAGCATCAAAAGTTTCCGGTACTTTGTTCCCATCAATATACACAGTATATTCATCAGTATTTTCGCTCACCAAGGTCCACTCTTCTTCTAGTGCTATTTTATTTTCCTTAATCGTATCAAAAAGATCTGGTACAGACCAAAGAAATAAAATAATTATTGCTGAGAATAAAATCGGCTTTACTGAATCTAAAAAATCATCCATTAGTCGTCCTCCTTTATTGTCTTTCATCCAAAAATAAACCACAAATCTTATCTACCATTGTTGTACTAAAACTTCTAGTTCCATTCTCTAATTTTGTAATCATTCCTTGATCTACTGATAAAAACTGAGCTAACTGATTTTGCGTAATTCTACTTTCCTTACGAAGGTATTTCAGCCTTTCATTCATCATGGCTACATAATATTTCATATTGCCATATTCCCCAATACCGGCAATTGGTACATCCCGTTTATCGTACAGTAAGTGTTGCAAATCCAGCAAAAGCTTCTGCAGCTAATGCAAATGGAATGAATTCCTGTACATCAGACCATGAACTGCAATGCATGATTGCAACAACCAGTAAAATTATGGAAGTGATCAAAATAAAAATTCCTCTTCCTGTAAAGAAATTCATTAGCCTTTCAAAATTTTTCATGTCTTGTCCTCCTGTCTTTTCGTTAGTTCGTCCAAAATATTCCCGTAAATATACTCTGTTTTTTGATCCATAAGTTTCCTTTTGGCTGACTTCTTATGGTCCGTTCTTTTTGCAACTTCCACAGGATCCGTCCGAAATGGATCTTTAGGATGCAAGGCCTGTACTACTTCACTGTCAATTTCCACTTGCAACCTCTTTTGTTCGTAATGAGAATCTAAAAGATCCTGCGTTTTCCGGAGCAATGGAATGATCATCTCATTGATGTTCTTTTCCAGGGAGTGTTGCAAATCCTCAGATACTTCATCCGGAAGATCAAAGAATGTTTGTAATGCATTGATCAACATTGGAAGTTCTTGTGTCTGAAATGTATGCGGTAATGGAATTTCCTTCTCTTCGACTATCCAGAAACGCTCCAAAAGTATTCCGGCTTCTTCCAGATCTGTTTTAGCTTCATATTTGCGAAGAAGGTCTCTTACAACGGATATCGTGCATGAACTTGGTATTCTAACAGTTTGTGGTGGATCTATTTGAATATTTTCTTGATGATCCGATTCTATATTTGTTTCTCCAGAAAAATCGAAAATCTGAAAAAATAACGAGAAACCACAGACAAGAAACCCAGATACAAAACAAACCGTATTTAAAAAGCCCGATGTTATTATGATGGATATCATCCATACAAACACTTTTACTCCCAGAGAAAATATCTTGTCTTCCCATTCAGATTGTTGGGAGCAACTTGATATTATAGTTTTAATTTTTTTTAACCAATTTACTTCCATATGTTTCTTACCTCGCATTTGCAATTTTCAAAACATAATATAATCTGCCCGTTTCTGCACCCCATGCTTCTTTTCCTGTCCCTATCGTCAAGACACAATCCGCCAAAAAAGATGGTGCATTTGCAGCATAGCCATTTCTGAATTTTACAGTACCAAGCGGCAGATCTTCTTTCCCGATTTTTTCAAAATGTCCACCATTATGCAAAACAACATTGCAAAATCTGGATGTATAATATGGTTTGATTTCTCGATATTCTTCTTTCTTTTCTCCCAAACGGATCATATCAAACCATTTCTTTTTAAGTGTTAATATTAGCAATATATACTCATTCTCCTTTTCTTTTGATATTTTTGTTTCTGATTATAGTATGGAGAATTTTTTTAATTTTGGATTTTTCCGGACAGAAAAAGGCCTCTACAAAAGCAGAGGTCCAAGATTATCCTTTTTCCTTCACCTGCACCACATATTCATTTTCTTGTTTAAGATAATTTCTTTTTTTTCTTCATCTATGCGGATTTTGTAGTCATCCGGATCCAGTCGACGAATACTAATCTCATTATTTTTTAATCCATCCATATAAATCTCATAACCACTATTTTGTAACTCGCAGGCTTTGTTATACTGATTTGTTTTGATTTTGGAATCTACTAATCCAATACCCATTATTATAGTACAGCAAACAGCCACAACTATGATGACAAAATCTTCTTCACGCAAATCTCGCATTTTCGTCCTCCTTCTATTCTTTATATTTTTGGTTCTAATTATAGTATGCAGGATTTTTTTTATTTTTGTTTTTTTCGGACACAAAAAGGAACAATACTGTCCCATACTGTTCCCAACATTTCCTCAATATCATAACTATCCTTTCTTCTTCGATTAAAATCCCAGCAGGATTCTCCTGACAACGTCAGGAGTAGTTGACACGATATATATCTTGTCCCCTGATGGGTTAGCCTTCCGATATCTCCATGTACGATCAGACTATAATCCTTTCTAGGTACCAAAAACTCTATGCTAAACAAAACAAAAACCAGGGAAGACCCTGGCTTTTGTATAAAAACTTATTTTTTTCTATATTTGCAGTAATTTGTCCCGTAACTCTATTTCCATTCTGCGTAGTTCTTCTTCTGCTTCCTGGCGTTTCTGTCTACCATCTGCCTGAATTTGCATTACTTCATCCAGTGTGGATATTAGGGTTGTATTAGTATATTGCAAAGTCTCGATATCGACTACGCCTCTTTCTGATTCCTTTGCAGCTTCTATAGAAGCCATTTTCAGAACTTCTGCATTTTTTTTCAGAAGATTATTGGTCATGCTTGTAACTTCTCGTTGTGCTTTTGCTGCCTGAGAAGCATGTTCGATTCCCAAGGACAAAACCATCTGGCTTTTCCATAATGGAACCGTATTAACGACAGTAGTCTGGATTTTCTCCACCATCATAGTATCATTACTCTGGATCATCCGAATCTGAGCTGCGGTCTGTATAGAGATCATTCTGGTCAGTTCCAGATCATGAATCTTTTTTTTAAATCGCTCACATAGTCCGACCAAATCTTTAACCATTTGAGCGTCTTCCATTTTCCCGCTCATTTGTGCTCTTTCCTTTATTTGTGCCAGTTCATTTTTTTCTACCTCGATCAGTTTCTTTCTTCCTGCAAGAATATACATAGAAAGTTCTTTAAAGTAGATTAAATTCTGCTCATACATTTGATCCAGCATCGTAGCATCCTTGAGGAGTTGTTCTTGATGTTTCTGCAGGATACTGCAAATCTTTTCCACGTTATTTTCTACTTTGTCGTATTTGATCTTCATATTAGAAAGCTTATTCACTTTCCTTTTAAAGAATGGTAAAAATCCTTTTTTTTCTTCCAGTGCATTAAAACTTTTTAATTCTACTACAACATTTTCTAACATTTCCCCTACAGGGCCGAGATCCTTTGTACTTACATTTTCCAATGCTTTTTCAGAAAATGCAGCCATTTTTTTCTGACTTCCCAGACCATACTGTAGGATTCCATTTGTATTATGAAGATCAATCTGCTTTGTAAAATTATCTACCGCCTGTCGTTCTTCCGAGGTTAATACGCTGTCGTCCAGTTCTGTTACCTGTTCTGGTGCTTTTTTCTTTTCGAAACTGATAGGTGCATCAAAGGTAAGTGTCATTTCTTTTTGTAATTCATCATAAGTATTCATGTTTATCTCCTTGAAAAAATGTATTTCAGACGTATTTGTTTTTTCTCCTTTCGTAATAAATTTGTCTGATACTGATAGAATGGTAAAAAGAACGGCAAACAAAAAGACAGCACCCGGAGGTACTGTCCTTTTCTCAGTTTTTGTTGTGTTTGTCCGTAAAAGCATCCGGTGCTGCCAGGGCTTCCAAAACGTCCCGGTTCACAGCCAGATTTATTCCTTTTTCCTGATAATATGTGTGAATGATATCCTGCCCCTGTTTTAAGGTAGCAGAAACAATCCTTTTCATGTCTTCTTGTATTTTTCTGTACTCGTCTGCCGGAAGTTCCCTCCAGGATGTTCCAAGATAAGTCTCCAGTGATTCCTTCAACAGGGAAAGATATTGTGTTTTCCAGCCGCTTGGGGTCTTGATCTCATATTGATCGATCAGATCCAGAATCTTAATGAGCTGTCTGCTCTCTGCAATATTGTCACACCGTCCCAGTAAAGACCGGATCGGATCCGATACTTTCTGAACATTGGGATATTCCATCGTACAGGTTTCTGACGCATGAAACTCTGCAGGTCTTTTATCCTCATCCTCTTCATCCCACTCGATCTTTTCTTCTTTTCCAAAGATTGCCCAGAATATCTCCACAACGATCCAGTACAGCACGCCCCACAAGATCAGAAGATTCCTGGTCAGACGACAATGGAAAAAGATAAACGTAGGGACCAGAATAATGAACCCCAGGATCCAGAAAAAGATAAATATGGAATGATCTGGACAGCCACTTCTTCCTTCTCTTTTCCGGGCGATGCAGGATAAGATCTGTGGAACCAGGAAAGTAACAACTCCAAAGAATCCAAAGACCCAGATACAGGTCAGTACGAGGATCACTCTTGCAAGGGTCGCAAGTTCAAACCAGACATCTGCAGCATAGCAGGAAACCGTAGCAACAAACAATCCCATAAGCCATATAAAGACAAGATTACCACCATGTTCTTCTATCCATTTGTTATATTCTTCTGCCATAATTTTCTCCTTTTGCAAATTGTATTTCAGACCTTTTTTATTTTTCTCCTTTCTTTTACGTTTTGTCTGATATTTACAGTATGGTAAAAAATAGAAAAAACAAATTGTTTGGGTTCAAAAAGGCCCCGGAAATCCGAGGCCATCAAAGATCTATTTGTGACGACTTAAAAACAAAATTTTAAAAAAAGCTTGAAGGATCGTAACACCCCAGTACAATACCCAGCCGATCACTATGAGATTTACTACAAACCGTGTGGCGGGAAATAGATCCCTTATTGCAACCAAGATGATACATGTCACTAGCCATCCGGTCGAAGTAAAAATTAATTTCCAATCTCTAGGTTTTCTGACTCCCATTTCCACCAATTCTGTATTGATTTCCCGGTCGATATCCACTTCATGTAAAACGATAGGAACCAAAAAATATGCTATTACAAAATAGCCAACTGACCAGATGCCGAGTAAAATTGCAGCTGTCAGCGGTGCAATCGTTGCGCTCAAAACCGTTAACGCACACAATCCCACACTTCCAAGAATCCACCCGGACGGTATGAACCATTTGTGAGTTCCTATCCATTCGATGTACTGATTCTCTAATTTTTTTATTGCTTTTTCTGAAGAATTCATTCTCATCCTCCTGATATTCTTATATTTCAGATGTGCTTTTTATATTTTTTCTCCCTTCTTCATTTTTCATCTGACATTTACAGTATGTAGAAAAATATGAAAAATGGGTCACCTTTTTTCAAAAAAAAATTAAAAAATTTTTGCTTACTGAAGAATTTCGATCTGAACTGGGTCACCAACCGTGTTAACTCCCAAAATCAGATCTCCAATTTTCTCTGCCGTCTCAACCAAAAGGACTTCCAGCTCCTACATCTTTTCGATCGGCAGATCGTATGGGATGGAAAGCCGGGATGGGACGGCAAGCAGGAAACCAGCAGTATACACCGCCTTTTTCGATGTATTTTCCTCCATCATACCATAAAAAAAGGAATTGTCCATAATTTCCTTTATGCACCCAAAAAAATTCATCACACAACAACGAAAGCAATAGCAAATACAAAAATCATTCCAAGTTACTTCCCATGAAAAGTATGTTTGCTTTATTGTACCATAATTTTTTTTACATACAAATTGCCTCCAATGATCGAAACATTCATTTTTGTTAATAGCCGTGATGTTTTGTGTTTTACCAGTTCCGATGAGATCTTGAGCTGGCAGCGACTGTCTCCCGTGTTCTTCACTTTCGAACGAGGCGTTCAGGCACATAAAAAGGCCGAGATTTCCTCCCGGCCTGGTCTCCCAGATCTGGTCGGTCTGGGACAACTCTGTTACATATATATACCAAAATCGAAAAAATTCTACTCTTTTTTCTTCACGATCAGCTTCACACCGTCAATCCGTTCAATCACAACAACAGAATCTTTTTCAATCGTATCCAGATTTGAATCCGTCCGCGCTGTCCAAGTCACACCATGAATATCCGCAGCTCCGGTGTTTTTCAGATTGTTGATCGTCTCTGTTACAACCGCTTCCTTCCCGATCAAACTGTCCACATTTGTCCTTGTCCGGTTCGTGTTCAGGTACTTGATTGCCAGTGGCCTGGTAAAAAGTAGCAAAGCTACGGATACAACAAGGAAGACTGCGAACTGTACGGGAAATGGGCAGCTAAAGACTGCCAGAAGTCCAGCAACGAGTGACCCTCCGGCGAACCAGATCGTGGTAAGGCCCATGGTCGGCCATTCAATCAGTAGAAAAATGACGGTTGCGGCCAGCCAAAATAACATTTGTGGCATAACAATACCTCCTCAGAAATATCTTTCTATTTATAATATGTAAAATTGTATACCAAAAAGGCTTCAGAAATTAATCTGAAATCTTTGTTATTTTTCCGTATGTTTTCAGGCTTTTTACAAATCGATCATAATTATCTGATAATCCATCGATAGTAAGCAATTTTTTACCGCTCTGATCGTACAAAATAAGTTCTTCTTTTTTACCAACTTCCACACTTCCAATATCCTGTATGGATACCTTTGTTTGTCCCCGAAACATTTTATGAACTTCCATTTCTGATCCATTCACATGAATACTCCATCTGGATGCCCACATCATTACCAGTAATCCTATTCCTGCAAAAATTAATGAGAACCAGAGATGCCCCATTGTAACTGTTGCATTTCCTTTAATTTTAAACAGAAGAAATACGAAGAACAAAAAGATTCCCATAAGAAACATGATCATATAGACATATTTTAATGCTGAGGGAATGCGTACAATATAATGTGAATCATTCTGGGAACCTCTTTTCTTACCAGAATTGTTATTCATTGATCCTATCACAATATATAAAATACAGATTGTTACTGCATAAACGATACATTTTGCTATTCCACATCCCATGTTTTTTCTCCTCCTGTTTTCCTCTTAATCAATCGGCGCATAAAGAATCTCACCGTCCGGCGAATCCTTTCGTATTATCTCCAGATAGCCCGAACCACCGAATCCAAGATAGTACACTGTCCCCTCTATATCCGTTGCTTTAAGAATAACTCCCTGTTTTTCTGATACCAACTCTGCTGTTTTTACTCTTTCTGCTCCTACATCATATAAGGTCTCCACTGCACCTTGTGCACTGTCCTGGCTTAAATTTCCTGCTTCTTTTATCAATTCGACTCCATCTGTTTCCACCGTCGCATTGTCTGTAACCTGTGGCTGAGATTTGCACCCGCTCAATCCGATTGCAAAAATAAGCAGAATTCCAATCCCTTTTTTTCTCATACGAAGTCCTCCACGCTACATGTTGGTAACATTATATCAGGATCTGCCGTATGTGTCTGCGTTATTTTTTCTGAACCACATAAGAAATAATCGTAGTAAATATCATGGACATCCTTCACTTCTTCTCCGTTTTTGTTTAAAAATACCGGATCTCCCCAGGTTGGATCCACATAATAATATGTGCCATCCAATGATACGATATCCCATGCATGAGGATCACCGCCGGCATCCCCAAACACAGTCACACACGGAATACCGGATTTTTGCATCAGATACTGGAAGGATCTTGCATAACCGGCACAGACAGACTTTTTCGCTGCAAAGACGCTGTAGATTGTTTGGTTATCCGGTGCATCGATATCATAATCCACCAGCTCAATCAAGGAATCATATGCCGTTTTGATCTTATCATACGTATCTGTCTGCTGCGCTACCTTTCCTAAAATAGCATCCGCAGCTGCATCGATCTCTGTTTGCATCGCCTCCGCTTCTTTTGCAGAATACGGATAGGTCATATATACATTACTGTATCCGATAAGGGACCGTTGTGTCTGTACTTCAAATTCCTGTGCATTCACCCAGAATAATTCCGGATGGTCATAAAGGACTTCTTTTGTAATATCGGATACCTTTTGTGTATCGGTATCGGATACTTTGATTGACGGATCATGTCCTTGAATCCCTTCTAGGATCTGGTCATAAGTATCCTGGTCTTTTACGGATAATTGAGAACGGTAGTAATACATCTCATCGTTCTCCTCTGAAACGCCTAGCTTGGAAGTCGTCTCATTCGTCTCCGTCCGGATATTTTCCATGATCATCCAGTATACCTGCTGGCTTTTATCTTTCAATTCCTTTTGCAGATCCGGGCTAATTGCAATTACGCCTACGACTGCAGCTGCACATAATAAAAATTTTTTTCCCATATATATCCTCCTACATAGTTTTCTTTATAATATCCCCTGCTTTTACATTCTGGTACGTACCTTTATCCAGATACCAGACACTGCTGTAACCAGTAGTCGTATCCCTTCCTATTACTGGATAGTAATGGATGGAATCCGGGCCTGTGGTTGCAGAGTTCTGGTAATAGGTCTCTATTTCTTTTTTCCGATCCACAACGATCTCCACATACCAACGACCGGCTGCACTTTTTCGATTTAACCAATATAGCGTTTCCGATAGCAATTCTCCTGCTGCAAACAGTATAACAAAAACATAAGAAATGAAGCTATACGGATCGGTATTACAATTTACAGCAACGATCATACTTACAACAAATCCGGCAAGCATCAGGGAGCGCCTTGGACGGGACTTTTTTTCATACTTTTTGAGGTTCTGTTGAATCTCTGCATCCGAATAACTATGGATTTCTGTATTCGTTTTGTCTTCCAGTGTATAAAACACTCTCTCATTTTTTCTTTCCATTTTCTTTTTCCTCGCTATTTTTCTTCTTATATATAGTATTGTAAAAATGGGAAAAAAAAGACAGCCATTGGACTGTCTTTTGATTCTTGTCTCGAAACCTAGATTTCGTAATATTTTCGTTCTATCATTAATCCAAAAATCATGTCATATGTACCATTACAAATAACATGATCTTTATATATTCTATATCCTTTTTCTAGCACATATTTTACCGGGAACGGGCATTCATACATATCTAAATCACCGTCTTCTTCAGCTTCTGCTAATAAACATTCAGGAATTGCCATAATAACATGTCCGGTATCGCCATCAGCATAATAATAGTTAAACTCAGCAAGTTCCTTTGGAATCCCTGAATAATTATCTTTTGATACTCCCAAAACTCCCTCATGTGATCTACGCATTTTTTATCTCCTCTACTTTCTTTTTATATTCTTCTTTCTGCTTCAGATATTCTCTGATTTCAGCAGCCTGTTCATCTGTAATCATGACTTTTTCGCTGTCAGGATATATTGAGTAATTACCTTCTTTACCGTATATTTTTTGATTCCATCGATGTCCTCTTAACACATCCGGAGCAACTGGCTTTGGTATCCCGGCAATCTTTAAATGTTTTTCTTCCCATTTTTTGTGCTTCTCCATTGCTATCTGATAGTTTGCTGTCGCAAATAGTCCTTTTTCTGGCATTGTGCATTCAGCTCCAATGGATTTTGCCTTTTCAATTTCATTCGACAGATCATTCAGCTCAATAATCTTATTCCAACATAGTGGTGGTTTCTTTGTTGAAAAGTAGTCCTCTGCGGATTCTCTTCCACTCCAGCTATAGCCGCCTAATGTTTTTATCGCATCCTTGTATGGCTTTGTGTTCCCAGAAAACCATACCGACAAACAAATATTTCCATTTTCCTTATCAATGTAAGGTAAAACCGTCATATGGAAAGTAAAAGGTTCGTTCACCGATTTTTCAGCCATAGTCCTTTTATAACATTCTTTACACAAACTATATGCCTTGAAATATTCAATTTTTCGTTCCCTTTCGGAATTTTTTCCAACGAGGTCAATAGTTTCTTCATGCCCGCAACTCATTAATACCGTATATTTCATCTGCGATATCCCCTCCTACAAGATCATTAAGACCTTTCTTATCTTTCTTAGATTATCTCAAAATATCTTTCAGATCCTGAACAAATGCAAACAGTTCGTTATGCGCTCCCCGTCCATAATCATCCAGATCTTTTTCAGTATTTGTTCCTACATATCCTTCCTATTTACTTACCAAGTTTCCAACATCCTGCATTTCCATCCACCGGTCGGCGATTGTCTCCAGCAAATTTGTGGTCAGTACCATGATCCATGCACCACCTACTTTCTCAATATAGGCATCCGCAATCTTCCGCAATTCTTTTAGTAAGCCTCTAGGCGGTCGATATTTGATTTTTCCCATATTTATGCACCTTCTTTTAGAGTTTATGTTTTTCCACATACTTCCAAGAATATGATTCTTTTTCTTTCCTAGACATTTCAAAAACAGTCACATCTTGATAGCCTTTTACCGAATCTCGGCTGCCCACTTTTGAACATCATCGAAATCATCATTGCTCCAAGATTCATTATATAAAAATCCGCTTCCATCCGGATGACTAATCTTAAATTCGATTTCTTTCCAAGAAGGTCCATTCTGTAATTCTGCTCTTTTTTTTCGTTCACTTCCCCAAGGCAGAAAAGGTAATGAAATATTCAACATTTGTAAAAACTTGCAAAAAGAATAATTGCATCTTTCTGGAAATAAAGAAACATTCTGGACGAATTGATCATTACTTCGAATCTCAATTTGTTTTGAACCACGAAAAGCATAAATTCTATGATCTTTTAAAAAGACAAAATACTCTTCTTTTGTATCATTATCAAATCCTAACAACAAAATTTCATGGTTATAACGTGATTCAAGTGTGGAATTTTGCATTAACTTATCGTAATATTTTTTCTGCATTTCTGTTTCCTTTCTTAACCCTGTACTTTATTTATAGTAGATTTTTCTTCCACTTCAATGTTTAGAAAATCCGTGAAGCCATACAAAGAAATTTCCTCCAATTTACCATTCTCAAAAATCACTTCTTCCGGCTGGTTGATTTTACACCAATAACCGGCATGCCCCTCAATCGCAGACAAATAGGCTACCATTTCTCTGGTATCTGTAATTTCAGCAATATCTTTCTTGATCCTGTCTATTTGTTTCATCAGCGCCATCCTCCTTCATTTCCCATCTTTCATTATACAAATTTTTAAGTCTCCGTCAAATTTTCGGACAATAAAAAATACATCAACTTGTTGAGATATTAGTTGATGTATTAATTGATATATTGTGATGTTAGTTGAGGTATTAGTTGTTATATTGATTTTTTTGTTCCATAATCATTCTATGCGCTCTCATTCGAATCCTTTTTTCGATATTCCGATCGTATATTGGAGCGCCACATTCTTCGCAATATGGCGTTTCCACGTCCAATGTAAAACAATATCCTTCTCCCTCATATTTTCTTGTAGATTTTTTGATTTCCCATTTTCCCGAATCATTCCCGCATTCGAAACATCTACATATACTCATACGAATCATCCTTCATAAAAGTCTCCACTTCCCTGCCCAATTCCCTCCGGAACTTCTTCTTGAACGCCCGTGTATTTTTCTTCTTCATCTTCTGCCAGCCCCTGTGGTTGTTTGCCCAACAAGCGTGTTTCCGGCTGAAATTGGACTGGTAGGATTCTGAAAATTGTCGTCTTATTATTTCTGATCTTTGCATGTTTTTTCCACTCCTATCTTCCCAAACCGTCCCAGATTGTCCTCTAACAATCCAAAATTTTCCACAAGTCTCCCAACTTTAATAAGCCGTTTTCCTTCAAGATCATATAAGTACAGTTCCCCTTTTGATCCGGCAGTTACTTTTCCAATATCTGAAAAACAGATCTTTTTGTGAACAAAGAACATATGCTGAAACATATCAGCCTGAATATCCAACTCCATGGGCACCCGGATCAAATCCACGGATATTGGATGGATATGGATCTGAACTTGTAGAGGTCGGAACTGGTGGAATATTTTGTGGAGTAATGCGTAAAGGAACAGTCCCTGCTCTTCCCTGATTGTAGCCTGCATCCCATGCAGCATCTAACATCTCCTGCAGTTCTTCTTCTGCAATCACAATTTCTCCTGTTTTCTTTTTCTGGTAATTCCAGAACGCTTTAAATTTTGCCATAAAAATTTTTCTCCTTTCAAACTTTTTTTTACATCAATAATGCTTCCGGCAAAATTTGCCTGAGTAGATCATAGTCGGCATTTATCCCCCACAGATCCCAGCCAACTTCCATCTCTTTCCTGATTTCAAACTCTTCTTCAAAATCACAATCGCATACATCGCAGGTGATCCCTCGTTTGATACGGATACCGGGAGCTGTCAGCAGAGAACTCGGGACATCCCGGTAACGTTCTGTTAAGTGATCCAGAATATTCTGTTCATCCCAGGTTAACTGAATAGTAGCTTCCAACTCTGTATTGCAAGCTGGATTTGGACAAGTTAATCGAACATTGTAATACTTTGCCATTAATTCTTTTTCCATCGCACTAGAGCGTGTTTGAAAAATAAAAATTGCACAAAACGCATGTTTCATTTCCCTTTT
>OJAG01000688.1_pt1 | contig 24446 bp, 16 predicted proteins | sample 1589021 | NCBI WGS metagenome assembly OJAG01 (sample SAMN03283264) | human gut metagenome | biome: human-associated habitat; material: feces | host: Homo sapiens | place: USA | collected 2013 | reverse complement strand
TCATATCACGATGCACGGTAGTCTGACCGTGAACGGGCGCACCGTGATCGTCCATATGGGCGATGGCGAGGCGAACGCCACGGTTGACGGCACGCACTTCAACGTGCGTAGCCTGTGGCAGCTCTACCAGTTGCTGAGACTGCTCGTGTAGCGTCTCATTAAGGTGCGGTGCCCCCTGGTCGGGTATCGCGCCGGCGACCTGAAAACCGATAATGTTGGCAAGTGCTTGCAATTTGCGGTGGACGATTGCAAGCTAACGTCTTGGATTGTTGCCGCTATCCAATATCTCATTAGGCCTACCGGTGGACCAAAAGTACGTTGCTTTGTAAGGGGAGTTAATGAAATGAACAAACTCGCACAATCGAGCATCGAACCGGTTTAATGCTACTCGCCTCAACGGGACGCGCGGTAATTGTTAGCTAAGTTGACAATAAAAGAATGAGGGCATACATTAGTAATCAGTCATCACACTGAGATGATGATTTCACTACGAAGGAGTAGAGATATGGTATCTCGCAATAAGCGCATCGTGGCTGCTTTTGCCGCGGTAGCAGCAATGGGAATGGGCTTGGCCGGTTGCGGCAGCGACACTGCCGGCGACACGAAGACCACCGATGATGGTGGCGTGGTCAACATCACCTACATGCACCGTCTGCCGGATTCCGAGGGCATGACTCTGGTCAACGACATCGTTGCCAAGTGGAATAAGCAGCATCCGGATATTCAGGTCAAGGCCACCAAGTTCGATGGTAAGGCCTCTGACATGATCAAGAAGCTTGAGACCGACGTCAAGTCCGGCGAGGCTCCGGATCTGGCTCAGGTCGGTTACGCCGAGCTGCCTGAGGTCTTCACCAAGGGTCTGCTGCAGGATGTGACCCAGTATGCCGAGCAGTACAAGAACGACTTCGCATCCGGCCCGTACAGCCTGGTTCAGGTTGGCGGCAAGGCTTACGGCCTGCCGCAGGACACCGGCCCGCTGGTTTACTTCTACAACAAGGCTGAGTTCGAGAAGCTCGGCATCACCGAGATTCCGCAGACCGCCGATGAGTTTATCGCCGCTGCCAAGACCGCTGCCGCCGCTGGCAAGTACATCATGTCCTACCAGCCTGATGAGGCCGGCAACATGATCTCCGGTCTGGCTGGCGCCTCCGGTGGTTGGTACAAGGTGAAGGGCGACTCCTGGGTCGTCAACACCGAGACCGATGGCTCCAAGGCAACCGCTGACTTCTACCAGCAGCTGCTCGACGCCAAGGCAGCCACCACCAACCCGCGTTGGGATCCGTCCTTCGATGCATCCATCAAGGATGGCTCGTTGATCGGTACTGTGGCCGCCGCTTGGGAAGCCCCGCTGTTCATGACCTCCTCCGGTGGCACCGGCTCCGGCGAATGGCAGGTCGCTCAGCTCGGTGACTGGTTCGGCAACGCTGGCAAGACCGGCCCTGACGGTGGTTCCGCCGTGGCCGTGCTGAAGAACTCCAAGCACCCGAAGGAAGCAATGGAGTTCCTGGATTGGTTCAACACCCAGGTTCCTGATCTGGTTTCCCAGGGCCTCGTGCCGGCTGCTACCACTGAAGACGCTGAGACTCCTTCCGAGTGGTCCACCTTCTTCGGTGGTCAGGACATCATGAAGGAATTCAAGACCGCTAACAACAACATGGGTGACTTCACCTACATGCCTGGCTTCTCCGCAGTCGCCGCCAAGATGAACGAAACCGCCGCCAAGGCCACCGATGGCTCCGGCAAGGTTGCAGACATCTTCTCCGACGCACAGACCACCTCTGTGGATACGCTGAAGAACTTCGGCTTGTCTGTTTCCGAGTGACATTAACGGTTAGGGTTCCTTCCAGCCGCTGATATCCTCAACCACACATCGAAAGGCCGGAGCTCAACACTCCGGCCTTTCCTTTTACTCGAGTTCGGTTCGTCATTAATTGTGTTTGATCTGACTGCATCGATTCGAACTGCATTACGTACTTTCTATTTCTCACTGTTCTTTTGAAAGACAGGTTTCCCTATGACTGCAACAACAAAAACGGCGAAGACGGGGGTCGCCAGGCGTGCCGATAAGCCAAAGGCTTCTGATGCTGTGAAGCGTGAGAATCGTACCGGCTGGGCCTTCATGGCACCGTTTGGCATCCTGTTCGCTCTGGTATTTATTCTTCCCATCATTTGGGCTATTTATTCCAGCTTCTTCCGCCAGGTCACCACGGGCGGTGGCGCATACGGCGGCGGGGAACTGGTCGATAAGTTCGTCGGACTTCAGAACTTCCAATACGTTATTACTTCCGGCAACTTCTGGGCTGGCGTGGGCAGGGTAGTGCTCTACACCGTGATTCAGGTGCCGGTCATGATCATCGCGGCACTTGCTCTGGCAATGCTCATCGATTCCTATATCGTCAAGCACATCACCGCATTCCGTCTGAGCTACTTCCTGCCGTACGCCATTCCGGGCGTGGTCGCATCCATCATCTGGGTGTACCTCTACAACGGCCAGATTTCCCCTATCGTTAAGGGACTTGCCGCCATCGGCATCAAGGTGAACTTCTTCGGCGACAATGTGGTCCTCGGCTCTATGGCCAACATCACGACCTGGACCTTCACCGGCTACAACATGCTGATCTTCCTCGCCGCACTGCAGGCCATTCCGCACGATCTGTACGAGGCCGCACGCATCGATGGCGCCAGTGGCTTCCAGATCGCCATGAAGATCAAGCTGCCGAACGTGCGTGCAGCCGCCCTGCTTGCCATGCTGCTCTCCATCGTCGGCACCATCCAGCTGTTCAACGAGCCGCAGGTGATGTCGATTTCCGATCCGAGCATTTCCAAGTCGTACACGCCAATGATGATGGCCCTCAATACCTCGCAGGGCACGCTGACCCCGGGTGGTGACGGACCTGCATCCGCTGTGGCCATCGTTATGGCACTGATCGCTGGCGTACTCGCCGTGGTCTACACGCTCGTTGAAAGGAAGGTGAACGCAGAATGAGCACCGTAGAAGCTACTGATAAGGAATCCCGCGCGGTCGCACGCGCTCGTAAGAAGGCTGACAGGATTCGCGACAAGCATGCCAACGACCTGCCTCGTTCCATGCAGCCTTCCGCGCTGGTCAAGACCATCACCATCGTTGTTCTGGTCTTCGCGCTGATCTACTTTCTGTTCCCGATTTACTGGGCCATCATCGCCTCGACCAAGACGCCGAGCCAGATGACCGGCAGCAACGGTCTGTGGTTCGCCGTGGGTCTGAGCGATTTGCCTGCCGCCATCGCCAAGAACTATGGCACGCTGATTGGTTGGACCCGTGGCCAGTTCTGGCGCTGGGTGCTGAACTCCCTGATCTACTCGGGTGTTTCCGCTCTGGTGGGTACGCTCGTGGCTGTGATGGCGGGATACGCTACCGCAAAGTTCAACTTCAAGGGTAAGAACCTTGCCATTGGCGTGATTATGGGCTGCATGCTGATGCCGGCCGCTCTGCTGACCATTCCGCAGTACTCCATCTTCCATGCCATGCACCTGACCAACACGATGCTCTCCATCATCATCCCGTGCTGCGTCTCTCCGTTCGGCTTCTTCCTGGGCCGCGTATACGCGCAGACCTCAGTGCCGAACGAGCTGCTTGAGGCGGCGCGTATCGATGGTGCAAGCGAAGCTCGCATCTTCTTCACCATTGTGTTGAGGATTCTGGCTCCGGCAATGGTCACGATCTTCCTGTTCCTGTTCGTGGCCACTTGGAACAACTTCCTGCTGCCGTTGATGATGGTCTCTTCCGACACCTTGAAGCCGGTGACCTTGGGTCTGTACGGCATGGTCTCTCTGGCTACCTTCACTGATCGTGGCGCTCTGATGATGGGTGCTCTGCTCGGTGTGCTGCCTGTGATCGTGCTCTTCCTCGGTCTCCAGCGCTACTGGCAGGCCGGCCTCGCCGCTGGTGCGGTCAAGGGCTGACGCGTTAAGCGGACAGCCCGGTGGGCTGTCTGTAGCGTCGGCCCGAGCGAGGCGGTAGCCGAGCGAAGGCAGCATTGAGTCTCGCCGTAGGCGAGTCCTTAATTGCAGGGGCCGAAGGCGACGCGTTAAGCGGACAGCCTAAGACCAATAATTCCCGCCGTCCGGTGCCTCGTGCTACTCCTTCCGGCGCCGGACGGCTTCTCAACAATAAGTAGCACGCAACCATACCGATCCAGAGCCTTCCTGATTCTTGTCATGAGATTGTCGGTGAAACTGACCGGGAAGCTCCGGTGATGTTCAATTCGCTCTTCCGGCGTTGCCGTGGGGCTACTCTCAAGGATTTATACAGTCAGGATCCTGGACGCCCGACGGTTGTGTCGGATTCTTGTTTTATATGCATATATTGTTTACAATTTAATTATCCAAAAAAATAATCAATGTCCTCAAAGGAGAGACTATGACTAGCACCGGCCGCTTCACCTTGCCTAGCGAGGAGAATTTTGCGGAGAAGACCAAGGAGCTTGCCGAACTGTGGGGAGCGGACGCCATTCGTAACTCCGATGGCACGCATCTGGATGAGGCTGTGCTTGCCTTGGGCAAGAAGATTTACAGTGCGTATTTCCCGACTCGCGCGCATAACGAGTGGATTACGCTGCATATGGATGAGACGCCACAGGTGTATCTGCTGACCGATCGCATTCTCGCCGAATCGGATACGGTTGATATTCCGCTGATGGAAAGCTTCTTCGCTGAGCAGCTGAAGCCGAATCGTGATGCCGACCCTCACAAGTATTGGGAGGTTGTAGACCGCACCACCGGCGAGGTCGTCGATTCGGCGAACTGGACGCTTGACGCGGACGAGGACACCGTGCATGTGAGCGGCGTTGCCGCATGGCATGAGTACACGGTGAGTTTCCTGGCCTACATCATCTGGGACCCGGTCGAGATGTACAACCATCTGACCAACGACTGGGGCGACAAGGAACACGAGATCCCGTTCGACATCTACCATCCGGCCACCCGCAAGTTCGTGTTCGACACGTTCGAGCAGTGGCTTAAGGACAGCCCGCAGACCGATGTGGTGCGATTCACCACGTTCTTCTACCAGTTCACGCTCCTGTTCGATGAAAAGCGCCGCGAAAAGGTCGTCGACTGGTTTGGTTGCGCCTGCACCGTAAGCCCGCGTGCGCTGGATGATTTCGAAGCCAAGTATGGCTACCGCCTGCGCCCGGAGGACTTCGTGGACGGCGGTGCCTACAACTCCGCATGGCGCGTGCCCAGAAAAGCCCAGCGCGACTGGATCGACTTCCTCTCCGGCTTCGTGCGCGAAAACGTCAAGCAGCTCGCCGACATGTCCCACGCCGCCGGCAAAGAGGCGATGATGTTCCTCGGCGACCAGTGGATCGGCACCGAACCGTACAAGGACGGATTCGACGAACTCGGCCTGGACGCCGTGGTCGGTTCCATCGGCGACGGCACCACCACCCGCATGATCGCCGATATTCCGGGCGTCAAGTACACCGAAGGCCGCTTCCTGCCGTACTTCTTCCCCGACACGTTCTACGAGGGCAACGATCCGAGCATCGAAGGCCTCGACAACTGGCGCAAGGCCCGCCGCGCGATCCTGCGCTCGCCGATCAGCCGCATGGGCTACGGCGGCTACCTCTCCCTGGCCGCCAAGTTCCCGAAGTTCGTGGACACGGTGACCCATATCGCCAACGAATTCCGCGACATCCACGACCGCACCGGTGGGGTGGCCGCCGAAGGTGAGCTCAACGTGGCGATTCTGAATTCCTGGGGCAAGATGCGCTCCTGGATGGCGTTCACCGTGGCACACGCCCTGCCCAACAAGCAGACCTACTCCTGCTACGGCATTCTGGAATCCCTGTCCGGCATGCGCGTGAACGTGCGGTTCATCAGCTTCGACGACGTACTCGCGCATGGCATCGATAGCGATATCGACGTAATCATCAACGGCGGCCCGGTCGACACCGCATTCACCGGCGGCGACGTGTGGACCAACCCGAAGCTCGTGGAAACCGTGCGCGCCTGGGTGCGTGGCGGCGGCGCGTTCGTGGGCGTGGGCGAGCCGAGCTCGGCACCGCGCTTCCAAACGGGCCGGTTCTTCCAGCTGGCCGACGTGATTGGCGTGGACGAGGAGCGCTATCAGACCCTTTCGGTGGACAAGTATTTCCCGCCGGTGGTGCCGGACCACTTCATCACCGCCGATGTGCCGGTCGACCCGGCGGCCCGCGAGGCTTGGGAGCAGGCCGGCTACCGCATCCCGCTGAGCGGCTGCGGCGGCGGCCAGTCCATCAAGCCGTTGGGCGGCATCGATTTCGGCGAACCCGTGCTCAACACGTATCCGGTCAATGAAAACGTGACCCTGCTGCGCGCGGACGGCGGCCAGGTACAGCTCGCGACCAACGATTATGGCAAGGGCCGCGGCGTGTACATCTCCGGCCTGCCCTATTCGGCGGCCAACGCCCGACTGCTGGAACGCGTGCTGTTCTACGCTTCCCACAACGAAGACAAGTATGCGGCCTGGAGCTCGTCCAATCCGGAATGCGAAGTGGCGCACTTCCCCGAGCAAGGGCTGTATTGCGTAATCAACAACACCGATCAGCCGCAGAAGACCACGGTGACTTTGGCCGACGGCACCACCGAGGACTTCGACCTGCCTGACAGCGGTATCGCCTGGCGTGAAGCCTGATCCCGCGTTTTGGAGAACGGACCCATCATGACTGAAAGCAATGAAGTTTTATTCGGCATCGCCTCGCATTTTGCGCTGGAAGGTGCCGTGACCGGTATCGAACCTTACGGAGACGGCCACATCAACACCACCTATCTGGTGACCACGGACGGCCCCCGCTACATCCTCCAGCAGATGAACACCAGCATCTTCCCCGATACGGTGAATCTGATGCGCAATGTCGAACTGGTCACCTCCACTCTCAAGGCTCAGGGCAAAGAGACGCTGGACATTGTGCCCACCACCTCAGGCGCCACCTGGGCCGAGATCGATGGCGGCGCATGGCGCGTCTACAAGTTCATCGAACACACCGTGTCCTACAACCTCGTGCCGAACCCGGACGTGTTCCGCGAAGCCGGCAGCGCATTCGGCGACTTCCAGAACTTCCTGTCCGAATTCGACGCCAGCCAGCTGACCGAAACCATCGCCCACTTCCACGACACCCCGCATCGTTTCGAGGACTTCAAGGCCGCCCTCGCCGCGGACAAGCTCGGCCGCGCCGCCGCATGCCAGCCGGAAATCGACTTCTATCTGAGTCACGCCGACCAGTATGCCGTCGTGATGGATGGGCTCAGGGACGGTTCGATTCCGCTGCGCGTGACCCACAATGACACCAAGCTCAACAACATCCTCATGGACGCCACCACCGGCAAGGCGCGTGCGATCATCGATCTCGACACCATCATGCCCGGCTCCATGCTGTTCGACTTCGGCGATTCCATACGCTTTGGTGCGTCCACTGCTCTGGAAGACGAAAAGGACCTCAGCAAGGTGCATTTCAGCACCGAGCTGTTCCGTGCCTACACGGAAGGATTCGTGGGCGAACTACGTGGCAGCATCACCGCGCGCGAGGCCGAACTGCTGCCGTTCAGCGGCAACCTGCTCACCATGGAATGCGGCATGCGCTTTCTCGCCGACTACTTGGAAGGCGATATCTACTTTGCCACCAAGTACCCCGAGCACAATCTGGTGCGCACCCGCACCCAGATCAAACTCGTGCAGGAGATGGAGCAGAAGGCCAGTGAAACCCACGCCATCGTAGCCGACATCATGGAGGCTGCCAAGTGAGCCGTCAGTCGAACCATACCCGAACCAGCATGATGGGGGCCGAGCAATGAGCGATCAGCTGACCGAGATATACGCCAGCATCGACGCCCTAGTCGATTACGCCTTGGATCATCTCGACCTCGATCCACGCAACGCAGACTGGACCCGCAACCAAATCTTCGCCCTCTTCCACCTGGATTCCTACCCCGGACCCAAAACCACAACGTCGGCGGCGTCAGTGTCAGACGCAGTCCAAGACATTGTCGGCAGCCGAAGCCAGGCCCCCTCTGACGAAAAGACCCCCGACCCCCTACTCGCCGCCTTCCGCGCCGCCGCCACAACCGCCGGCCTCTTCGATCCGGAGGAAGGCCCGGCCTACGCCGACACCATCATGGGCATCCTCTCCGCCAACCCCGCCGATCTCGACGACCGGTTCCTGCTCATCGAGCACAGGGACGGCGGCATGGCCGCCATGCAATGGTTCTACGACTACTGTGTGGCCAACAATTATGTCAAGCGTGCCCAGCTCGACCGGAACCCGCGCTTCGACTCGCACGGGCTGACGGTGACCATCAACCTCGCCAAACCCGAATTCAAGAACATGAAGAAGGCGGCGGCCGGCAACGCCGTGTCCGGCGGCTACCCGAAGTGCACGATCTGCCATGAGAACGAGGGCTTCGCCGGACGTGACAAGCGCACGCTGCGCACCCTGCCGGTCACGCTCGGCGGTGAGTCATGGTTCTGGCAGTTCTCGCCCTACGGCTACTTCGACCAGCACGGCATTTGCGTGAACACCGACCACACGCCGATGCATGTGGACCGCGACACTTTCGGCCATCTGCTCGACTTCGTGGACCGCTTCCCCGGATACTTCCTCGGATGCAACGCCGCGCTGCCTCGCATCGGCGGCTCGGTGCTCGCCCACGACCACTACCAGGGCGGCGGCGAACTGCTGCCGATGCACAAGGCCGCCACTTGGGCCGCCTTCACGCTCGCCGACTATCCGGACGCCGTGGTCGAAATCCTCGACTGGCCCGGTACCGCCGTGCGTGTGGTGTCGAAGAGTCGCCAGAGCATCATCGACGTATCCGACATCATCCGCGAGGCATGGGTCGGTTATGACGACGCGGCGAACGGCATCGCCAGCCATGACGCGGATGGCAACCGCCAATCCGCCCTCTCGCCCAGCGCGATCATCACCGAACGCGGCTATGAGATGAGTCTCATCTTCCGCAACAATGCGATCAGCGACGAGTACCCGGAAGGTATTTTCCATGCACACCCCGAATACTGGCCGGTCAAGCAGGAGCCGATCGGACTGATCGAGGCCCAAGGCCTGTTCATCCTGCCCGGACGGCTCGTCGATCAGCTCGGCATCGTCGAGGAGGCGCTCGCCGAAGGCCGCGATTTGCCCGATGAAGTCAGCGAATTCAGTCTCGAATGGGGCGAACTCGCTGAAACATTGGCCGGAAACCGCGACCGCGAGGCCATCCACCAAGCCGTACGTGACGAGCTCGGCAGCGTCTGCTACCGCATCCTCGGCAACACGGCCGTCTTCAAGCAGAAAGCCACCACGCAAACATTCCTCGAAAGCCTTGGTTTTGCCGCTAGGTGAAACAGGTCAAGTGAAGTAAGCTCAATACTGAAGGAAAACCGAAGGCAAGTCCTTCCAAAGGAGGAGATATGACTACTGTTCTGGTTACGGGCGGTGCTGGATTCATCGCCACCCACACCGACATCGAACTGCTCAACAAGGGCTACGACGTTATTTCCGTAGATAACTACGGCAACTCGTCGCCCGTGGCGCTTGAGCGCGTCGAGCAAATCACCGGCAAGCCGGTCAAGCGTTATGACGGCGACGTGCGCGATGAGGCGCTCATGGAACGCGTCTTCGCTGAAAACAACATCGACTGGGTCATCCACTTCGCCGGTCTCAAGGCCGTGGGCGAGTCCGTGGCCAAGCCGATCGAATACTACGACAACAACCTGTACTCCACGCTTGTGCTGCTCAAGGTGATGAAGAAGCACAACGTCAAGAAGATCATCTTCTCATCCTCCGCCACCGTGTACGGCACGCCGAAGGAACTGCCGATCACCGAGGAGACGCCGACCGGCGGCACCACCAACCCGTACGGCACCTCCAAGCTGTTCCAAGAGCAGATTCTGCGCGACGTGCATGTGGCCGATCCGTCCTGGACCATCGTGCTGCTGCGCTACTTCAACCCGGTCGGCGCGCACGAGTCCGGCCTGCTGGGCGAAGACCCGAAGGGTATTCCGGCGAACCTCACCCCGTACGTGGCCAAGGTCGCGGTCGGCGAGCTCAAGGAAGTCCAGGTCTACGGCGACGACTACGACACGCCCGACGGCACTGGTGTGCGTGACTACATCCACGTGGTCGACCTGGCCAAGGGTCACGTGGCCGTCATTGACCACATCGACAAGGAAGGCGTGTTCGTCTACAACCTGGGTACTGGCCACGGCTACTCCGTGCTTGAGGTTATCAAGGCTTACGAGAAGGCCGCCGGTCATCCGATTCCGTACGCGATCAAGCCGCGTCGCCCCGGTGACATCGCCGCCTGCTACGCCGACGCTTCCAAGGCGGAGAAGGAGCTTGGCTGGAAGGCCGAGCTGACCATCGACGACATGGCCGCCTCCTCCCTCAACTGGCAGACCAAGAACCCCAACGGTTTCCGCGACGCGGAGTGATATGAGCAGATGAGCTCCCTCTGATGAGGGAGCTCATTGTCGTTTCATCACACGATGCGCCTATCGGCGGCCCAGCGGGTGAGCTCGGTGCGATTCGAAAGCTGAAGCTTTCGCAGCACCGAGCTCACGTGCGTTTCGACCGTCTTGATCGAAATGAACAGTTCGGCCGCCACCTCTTTATATGTGTAACCACGCGCGATCAGCCGCATGACCTCCTGCTCGCGGGCGGACAGCCGGTCCAGCTCCTCATCATGAGCCCGTGCCGCACCATCAGCGCCGCCATCAGACCCCGCCGCCGGCACACCCTGGAAGGTCGAAAGTACAAAACCGGCCAGTTTTGGCGAGAACACGGCATAGCCCTCATGCACCTGCTTGATGGATGAAATCAAATCAGCGCCGGTAATCGTCTTGGTTACATAGCCCTGGGCGCCGGCGCGAATCACCGACCCCACATCCTGCGGCGCATCCGAAACCGACAATGCCAGAAACACGGTAGTGGGGGAGTAGGGCCGCGATTTGGCGAGGATCTCGGCACCGCCGCCACCCTCGCCGCCGGGCACATGCACATCCAGCAACACCACCTGCGGCTTGGTCTGTGCGATCATCGCCACCGAACCGGGCACGTCCGCCGCTTGGCCGACGATATCGAAGGAATCGCGCAACGTGGCGATTACGCCCGCACGGAACATCTCATGGTCATCGACCATGGCCACACGAATCTTGGCTGTCTCGTTCTCGCTCATCGATGTTCTCCCTGCGCCGCTTTCAGCGCGATCGGCATATGCATTCTGACCTCGGTGCCCCAGCCGGCCCTGGACACTATCTCCACTGTACCGCCGCGCCGTTTGATGCGGCCGATAATCGATTCGCGGATGCCCAGCCGGTCGGGCGGAATGGCGTCCATATCGAAGCCTTCGCCATGGTCGCGCACGAACACTTCAACCATCGTGTCGCTGGCCTCGCAATACAAAGACACCGGCTCGCCGCCATGCGTGACCGCATTGACCAACGCCTGACGGGTGGCGTCCAGCAGCGCATCGGTCTGGGCGCTCGGCCGCGCGTCGCCCACGGTGACCACCTCAATCGGCTTGCCGTGCTCGTCCTCCACCTCGGCGGCGATCTGCTTCAATCCGGCTCCCACCGAACGATCCGATGTGGAACGTTCCTGATACAGCCATTCGCGCAGCTCGCGCTCTTGGCTACGCGCCAGGGCGAATACGGTGGTCGGTTCCTCGGAGTTCAGCTGAATCAGCGCCAACGTTTGCAGCACGCCATCATGCAGATGGGCGGTCATGTCCGCGCGCTCCTCTTCGCGCTCCTTCAATGCCTGCTCGTGGGTGAGTCGTTGCAGCATCGCGTTCGCCCACGGCATCACCGCCACCACGATACCGACGATCATCACGAATCCGCTGGCAACAATGCGTCGAGGAGAGGTGCCCCACCCAGGAATGCTGACATTATGCACATACAATGCCCATCCCATGAAAATCAGTGCGATGCCGCCCAACATAGACAACAGCTGCGTGCCTCGCGGACTAAGATTCATCCATGCCAGTGCGATGCCGCCCAACCCTACCAGCAGCGGAAACACAATCTGGACATCCGCACCGGTGCTGGTGAGCAACAGTCCAGTGGCCATCAACGCGAAACCGGCCAATGCCACGACGGCCGGTTTCGGAGCACGTTGGATGGCCTCGGACAATGATTCCGGTGCGGCAGCCGATTCGTCGTCATGAGCGGCAAGTGGCTGATTGCCTCGCGCAAGCGGCGCCTGATCAACGGGCACTGTGCGAGCCGCAGCCGCCACCGGGTCTCCGGCAGGCATGAACACCCACAGGAATACATAAGCGATGATGCCTGCGCCGTAGAGGACGGTCAGTGCGATGAACGCAATCCGAACCCATGCCACGCCGATGCCCAAGTGCAGGGCGATGCCCTTGCACACGCCGGTGAGCCAACGGCCCTGCCGGGGGCGCATCAACGGCATGCGCGCGGGCAGCAATGGTTCGGGAGATGACGTCATACTCCTATTGTGCCGCGCTCAGGGCGTTGCGGCCGGGGTTTTACCCGGTGTTCAGGGAACAATCAGGGTGTTCCCCGAGCGTTGTGGCAGTGATCGGGCGGTGTAATGGAATCATGAGCAATCCAAACGCGAATCCATATCAGCCACAGCCGCAGCCTGGTCCGCAAAAAAACAAGACATCGCGACGCTTCTTCACTTGGGTGCGATCCAGTGGACTGGTTCGCGGCGACGACCGGTGGATCGGCGGCGTATGCAGCGGCATCGCTTTACGGCTTGGCTGGAGCCCCACATTAGTACGTGCGTTGGTGATTGTATGTGCATTGTTCTTCGGTTTTGGTGCAGCTCTGTACGCATTCGGCTGGTTTCTGATGCCGGATGTACGCGATGGACACATCTTGGCCGAGGACCTCATTGCCGGCCAATGGGACTGGAATTGTCTGGGATGCTTCCTGTTCCTCGCCGTGGCAATCGTGATTCCAGGTGCGGGGTGGGGTTGTATTGCGCTCGCCGCCTTAGCGCTATGGTTGTTGGCCAAAAGCGGCATTCGCCAGCAGGAAGGGTACGGATTCGGGGCATCTGCGCCGCGACCGGTTTCACAGCCTGTGTCATATCCAGCTCCACAGCCTGCCTCATATCCAGCCGCGCAACCAGTCCCTCAATCTCCTTTGTATTCAGCTCCGCAACCTTTTTCACAACCTGTTTCACAACCTGTTTCACGGACCGCACCTAGTGTTTCACAACCTGTTTCACAGCCTGTCTATCAGTCGATGCCCAGCGTGATGCCGGGCACAGTGCCCAGCGCGATGCCCGGCACAGTGCCCAACGGGCCGTTTGCCCCCGACCGTATGAATGCGACGGCCTATGCCCCCACCGAGTCCAAGCGCCGCAAGCCGGCGGGCCCAATCGTGGTCTTGAGCATACTGGGCCTTACCTTCCTCTCCTTTGCCGGTCTGATGGGACTGATTTGGGTAAACGACATGGGCATTATCGGCATTATGCGTCTGAGCACCATCTGGATTGCCGCAGTATGCATAGTGATGGGGCTGGTGGTCATCATTCTCGGATTCAGAGGACGGCGTACCGGTGGTCTGATTCCTCTCGGACTGGTTGCCGGTGGATGCGCGCTCTGCATGACCATCGTTTCAGGCACGTATGGCGTGTACTACCGTGATCTTGGTGCCAGCGGCATCAATACTGTTGTTTCACTGAGCCAATCTGTCAGTGCGAGAAACAGCGACGGCATGAACGATGTACAAAAGGATGGCATCTTCGTTGCCGATGCCAGCGATGCCACGTTCGAAACATTGCAGCAAGGTGTGGCGTTCAGCGGTGAAAACTACAACACCGATCAGGCAATCATTGATTGGTCCGATTGGGACAAGACACATGGACCGCACACGGTGAAGATGCTGGATGGCAAAACTTCCATCAGTAATTGCCCGGTCGGTACCATCACCATAGCCGCAACACAGGCGCAAGTGCATATCGTTCTGCCGGATTCCTGCACTTACGCCTTCGGCACCGCCGACTCCTACTCCACTTCGAGTGACGTTGGCGGCAAATACGAGATGGTATACAACAACTACATGGGTCCAAGCTTTGTTTTCTTCGAAGCTGAAAGTGCCACCAATGGGCCTGATCACGAATGGTTGTATAAGGAATCCGCCATGCCGGACAACGGCCCAGAATTAAAAATCAATATTCCCTATGTGGTGGAAGCACGTGTCAACGTGGTGTACGCCTCCGATTGGGAAGGCTCTACGTTCCAGCCGCTTGCCGATATATACGACGGCAACAGTACAAGCAAGAACACAACCGAACAATCGGAATGATCAAGCCGTTGCAACCAGGAGATGGAATCATGACTGATGAAACCAAGGAATTCGCCTCCATCGAGGATGCGACACCGACCACGGCCATACCTTCCGAAACCGACGCGACCACCGCGACCACAACCATGGTGACCGTCGATGACCGAACCGATACCACGGTGCTGCCATCCGCAGCGGATGATGACGAAACGGCTGTGCTGCCCGTCCCCGACAATCATGCGGATGCGTCGGTCTCGGATGTGGATACGCAGGCAACAGCTGCCTCTCCATCGCCCATCGAACCAACCACAGATCGGATTGCCCTGGAAACAGTTGCCGATGCCGTGGAGGGAGATGGTGGGCCGATTCCATCTGCCGATGATGTGCCGATGTACGCAGCATCTTCAGCACGACCTCCCTATGGGCAGTCTCAGACCGCCGGCAAACCATGCCAGCCTGGGGGGAGCGCCAAGAACGTCCAGAGCGCCAAGAACGTCCAGAATGCTAAGGATGTCAAGAGTGCCAAGAACATCCAGAAACAGAGCACCAGCGCGCCTACTGTGGTATTCGGACTATTAGGCGTGATTATCGGCGTGATCGCGCTGGTTTTCGGGTACATATCTCCGGATCGGATGATTTCGTTGTTCTCGCCGAATCCGCAATTGCTGACGGCTATTATTTGCGCCGTAGTGGGACTGATTCTGGTAATAGTGGCCGTTGTATGGGCCATAGTCGGTGCCGTCAAGAAGAGAAAATAGCGTTACAAACCATTGCATTACGGTCCCAGTAGAAGCACATTATGACGGGAGCCGACCGATAAGAGCCGACCGTTCTATGCTGATGGGGGGGGAGGCATAGTAACTATGAAGCGGATTTCGGTGCGGCGGGTAGCGAGCGTCATCGTCACCGCGATGGCGATGACGCTGGTATTCGCCACACTTGGCTGGGCGATGATGCCGCAATGGAACACACGGCCCTACACCAAGCACATCGTTATCGCTTCTGCCGACACCACCATCACCCCTGCCCATGCGAACATTCCCCACGAGGGGCGATATCGTACGCGTGAAACCCGACTATCCATCAAGACCGGCGACGGCGTCACGCTACCCGCCGTACTACGTGAACCGGTCGGCGCTCCCGGGCCACGCCCGGCTTGTCTGTTCATTCACGGGTCCGGTACCAGTGGTGCCGAGGATTTCGGCGATATCGCCAACGCCATGGCCTCTGCCGGTATCGTGACCTTGGTGCCGGCCAAGCGCAACGACAACTACACCGTGCTGCATCGCGACTACCCGCGTTTTGCTCGCGAATACGGGCGTTCGCTCGACGTGTTGCGTGGCAGAATCGGCGTGGACCCCGCCAAAACCGGCATCTACGCCGAATCCGAAGGCACCTGGATCGCCACGATTCTAACCTCGAAACGGCAAGACATTGCCTTTGCCGTACTTACATCCGCACCGGTGTTCAATGGACGTGAGCAAATGGCCATGGCTGTCAGCGCCTATACGCATGAGGCCGGCGCGCCCAAGCCCGTGGTCAAAGACATGGCCAAATTGATGTCGCTGGACTACGCGCCATTTGATCTAGCCTATGCCGACTTTGATGCCGACCGGTATCTGAAATCCCTCACCATGCCGGTGCTGGTGAACTACGGCACCTACGATACGGCCATGCCCATCGAACAGGGGGCGCAGCGGATCATCGCCACGGCCAACAAGTCCGGCAACGAGAACGTCACCGTACGCTATTTCGCCGGCAACCATCAGATGCGGGCTGGTGAGGGCTTATTCACCCCGAACCTGCCATTGGCCGAAGGCTATACGCAAGCGCTGGAAAATTGGGTGAACGGTGTGACTGCCGGAACCAAAGCCGATGGATGGGCAACGCCTCAAGTCGCCGGTGCAACACCTCACCAGCGCTTCGCCGCGTCGCAACGTACCAGATCCGGTATCGTCGGCTCGCTTGGCGTGCTGGCCGGTCTGATGGTGGCAGGGCCCGTGCTGATCGTGATGGCGGCGATATTAGGTATTGGCTTGACTGTGTTTTCTTGGCTACAGACGTTGCTGGCCGGGCGACGTAGTGTGGCGACTGTGCGGGCCGTGCATGCGACGCCGAGTGAGCTGGGGGCCGCCCAGCGGCGCATGTTGCACGGCATTGCCGGCTTATCTGCCGGTATCGGCACAGCGGTGATGGTGATTACTGGGCTGTTGTACGGCTATATGAGCGCCGTAGGCGTATCGGCTGTATTGGTTATGCCTCAACCGCGGCTGTTTGCCGTCGGATGGGTGGTGCTGCGAATAGCGACCATGCTGTTGGTGGTGCTGTTTGCTTGGGAAATGGAACGTGTCTGGTATTGCCGCGCCGATATCGTCGGTGTGCGGCGCGTCATATGCGTGATGGTAGCGCTCGGCACTCTCGCCACACTGATGACACTGGCATTTTGGGGCCTATTCTCGCTGTAATTCTGCCGATGTGCGCTGGTAAATGGGGCCTGGCGGGCAGGCTGCGTTGGTGGTCTGGGTGTGGGGCGATCGGCAGATTGCGTTGGCCTGGGTATGGCCGGCCGACGTACATCAGTCGGGGTGTCCGATACACAGTGAATGGCTGAGTATTACGCTTGGGAGGCTTCGGCCTCCTCTAAGGTGTCGAAACCGCCGAGCTGGACTGTGTGCAACAAGGTTTCCTCAGTGATATTGCGTTGCGGGCTGGCTGCGGCGCGCTCGCCAATCATCGCTTCGTAACGTTCGAAGGTCTGGTCGGAATACGTACCAAGCTCGCCGCGCAGATAGGTTTCGAATGAGGTGGCAGATGGTGTGTCTTCGGTGGTGGTGAGTGCGCGCATCGCCTCGCCGAGCTTGGGGTAGCGCTCGCGGAAATCCTTGGCCCAGGCGACCTGCTGGGCGATGACCTGTTCCTGACGGGCCGCGCGCTCTTCAGAGAGACGCGGAATATACGGCTCTATGTTCTTCGTGAAATTTTCCGGTGCGGTGGAGGCCATCATGCGGCCGTATTTTTCGGTCACGAGGTTGCGGCCCACGTGGTCGGCCGCGTCAAGATCAGCGGCATAGCTGGTGAGTAATGGCCGCTCCCATGTGAGGAACTGGGCCAACCGCATCTGGTGGAACACCGGCCAGTTGCCTTGGCATGCCGCGCGTCCACCCTCATTGTTGGTGCGCTGGAACTGATCCCATTCATGACGCACAATAGCCTCGCGCAGTTCATCATCAGTCAGTTCGTTGGTCATCGACGTTCCTTTCACTGATACCTCCCTCTGATGAGGGAGGTGGCACGGCGAAGCCGTGGCAGAGGGAGCTTGAATCTACAAACTTTTAAGCACCGGATCATCAGAGGCGATGTGGTCCTCGACATACGGGCGCTGCCATTCGAGGAAGGTCTCGCCGGACGTGGTCAGGTGTTCGCGTTTGAGTTCCTTGACGATATCCACCGCAATCTGCTCCACAATATCGTTGATTTTCTCGATTGCTGGAGCCGCGCCCTTGCCGCCTTCGCCAAATCCGGCCCCGCCATAGCAGGCTGCCGAACTCAATCGCATCACGGTTTCCAACTGTTCGCCCACGTTCGGCAACAGCGCGAACATCGAGCCAGACAGCTTGCGCAATGCTGCGAACTGCCACTTGTAATACGGCATATAGCCCACCACCATCGGCACGTTAACCAGGAACACCAACGAGGCGGTGGCCTGCACGAACTCGTGGATGGACAGCCATGCGGCCGCGCCGTCGCCGCGCTTCAACGAACGCGGCAGATTATATTGACCGGCCTGGGCGATCATGCCGAGTCGCTTGGAGATCAGCGCGAGCCGCACATCGTCGGGCATGTTCTTGAACCCTTGGCGCGTCTTGGAAAACAGACCGGTGGGATCGGCGAACACCTCGCCATTGGTGGCGGCGGCCAAGGTCGATTCCTGAAGCATTAGCCACTCATGCGGCGCGGTCTGCGCCGGCGCAGTGCGATACCCGGTGATCGACTCAAAGAAGTCACCGATGCGGAACACGCCGTCACGGCGATTCGCGCCCTGTGCGCGCGGCGTGACGGGGGAGCCTGCACCTGCGGAGGGGAATGCTCCGGAAGCATCGGACCTGGCATGCGCCTCGAACGTCACGCGGCCTTGCGCATCCACGCTGAACTTGCGCGGCAGTGCCTCGTAATCGACCTCAAGTTGCTCGCCGATCGCCGCGTAATCCTCATCCGTAAGCCACAGGCAGAAGCGCGGGCCGAAATCGTGGTCCTGCGAATACGCATCATCGAATCCGTAGCATTCCGAGCCATGACCCACCAGACCGGCGGCGATACGCCCGGCATACTGCGGATACTTCGCCGCAATCATCGGCTTGCCCATCTGCGTCCAGAACGCGCGGGCCAGCTTCAGTCCGGACACCGGGCATGCGGAAACGGCCTCGGCCGCGCCCGCAGAACCGGTCGACACCGAAACGGTGGATGGGGAAGATGCCGCGTTCGCACCGGTCTTGCCCTGTGCCGGGCTGTTCGGCAGCCGCGAGCCGGACTGGGGCAGCGCGCCTGCATCGCCGGCAACACCTGCATTGTCAACCGTCACCCCGGCCTGCGCCGCCGCTTCCTCGGCCTGCCGCAGATTGTCGGCGGTGATACGCCAGTAATCGGTGTCCTTGCCGTAACATTCCTCGATCACGGCCAGCGCATGCCGGTATCCAGTAACCGCATCCGCATACCGTCTCTCGGCAAAGCACACCTGCGCGAAGCCCGCCAGTGCGGAGGCATAATGCGCGGAATGTTCCAGATGGCCGGTGCGATAGATTTCCAGCGCCTTGGCTGCATGCCAATGCGCGTCCTCCAACTTGTGTTCGGTCAGCAGGGTCAACGCCAGATTCGTGTGCGAGCTGGACACGTCGATATCCGCGTCCGGGTTCACGCTCGAGGCTTCGATAATGCGCAGCGCTTCACGCAACTCCAGTTCCGCCTTGTCGGGCCGATTCGTCTCGCTGTAGAGCATCGACAGATTGTTGTGCAGTGCTGCGAGCCTACGGTCGGTGGGTGCCAGCGAATGCCGGCAGACACTCTGCGCCTGATGATACAAATCCTCGGCCTGATCGTATTGTTTGGCCGCGCGCATCGAGGTGGCGCAATTGATTAGCGTGGTGGCCCACGCCTCGGATGTGCCGGTGGTCAAGCCCATACGAGCGGCCAGTTCCAGCGCTCGCTGCACAATCCACTGATTCTCCTTGTGCCGACCTTGCGAGCGATAGAAGCCCATCGTTTCGTTGAGCACGGTGAGCAGTCCGGCCTCGTCGCCGGCGTTTTCCGCGTCCACCATCGCCTGTTCCAAGTACGGGCCGGCTTCGGTGGCGGCCGTGTGGCGATCGAAAATCGCGTCCAGTCCGTTCAGGAATTGTTGGGTATCAAAGGTTGCGGGCGATTGATCGGCATCGTCCGCAACCTGGTTCGCCGTGGAATCGGCACCTTGTGCTGCGGCCGCCGCATCGGTGTCGTCGGCATCGTCTGGACCATGCGCGAATTGCGCGGCGAATTGTTTGAGCAGTGCTTCCTCATCCATACCGCCAGACCTCCCTGAATCGTGTCTGATTTCAGTCTATTAATACTGTGAACAAACACGTCAGGGAGTTTGCTGTGAGCTTGGTCTCAGTCCACCTTGGTTTCGCGCAAGCGGTGAATGGCGTCGGTATCGGTTTCGCAGCGCCACGAGTAGAAGGCCAGCAGCCCTACGGCAAGCAGAGCCAGCGGCATACCGCCCAGGCCGGTATAGCGATAGTTCATCGAGAAGGTGGTGAGCATCGCGCCGCCGACAATCGAGCCGATGGCATTGCCGAAGTTAAACGCCACCTGTACAGCCGCGCCGGCGATCAGCTCGCCGCCGCCCTGGCCGGCTTCGGTCATCAGCAATTGCTGTGGAGCGGAAGTAAAGAACAATCCGATGGCGATCCAGAACGTCAGTACAGCGGTCATCGGCTGATTACCCGGAGTGATAAGCACCAGCAACAAGCCGAGGCAGGAGATGGACTGACCTATTGCGGCCGCGCCGGCATGCCTCCAATGGTCGGTCAGACGACCTCCAAGCAGACCGCCGATGACCATACCAAAGCCGGCAAGCATCATCAGCATCGGCACCAGGGAAGACGACCATCCGCCGGTTTTCTGCAGCCAAGGGGAGACGTAGCTCCACCAGCAGAACACACCGGCATTGCCGGTGAACACGGCGGCCAAAATCACCCACGGGCCACGGCGGGTGAGGAACTTGAACTGACCGGCGATGCCTGCGTCCTTGATCGGTGCAACGTACGGAATCCACGCCGACGCCAGCACAATCGTCATTGCCGCCCAAGCGGCCAAAATGCCGAAGGCAAGACGCCAGGAAAGGAACTCGGCCATCAAGGTGCCCGCCGGTACGCCGAGCATATTGGCCACGGTCTGTCCGGTGACCATCACGGATACGGCCTGCGCCTCCTTGCCTTCCTCCGCCAGAGTCTTGGCGATGAGTGTGGCTGTGCCGAAGAATGCGCCGTGCGGCAGGCCGGCGACGAATCGTGCGACGACCAGCATGGCGGCATTGACGGAGAATGCGGAAGCCAGATTGCCCACCAAGGCAATCACCATAAACAATATGATGAGGTCCTTCGGCGGCACCTTGCGGCCGAATACCAGAATCAGTGTGCCGAAGCACACGCCGATCGCATACGCGGAAATGTAATGGCCTGCGGTGGGGATGTCCACGCCGGTGGCGGCCGCGGCCTGCGGCAGAATGCCCATCATCACGAACTCGGCGGCACCGAGAATGAACGCGCCCGAAGCCAGTGCAAGCAGACTCTTCTTCATGGTTCCTCTAATTACTTCAGTATTACTTACAAAAACAGTGCGGCAATCGATTGATTCGAGCGATATATTACGGTGGTCCGCCAACAAATACGGGGGCTTGCCGTGATGTGGTTTGTCGCTGTGTGCGGCGGGTTGTTTACCGCTGTTCGATCGCTTGGTTTGATTGTTGGGACAGGAAACGAAAAACCGGATTGCTGATTTCTCAACAATCCGGTCCAGTTGTCGGGCTGGCGGGATTTGAACCCGCGGCCTCTTCGTCCCGAACGAAGCGCGCTACCAAGCTGCGCTACAGCCCGTTTGGCAACAGATGTAGATATTACATTGTGGTGGTGGACAATGCAAATCGGCATGTCGCGAGTGTTGCGTGATGGTGGATTCGCCATGTGTACAGGTCTCTCAAGCCTTGTGCAGGGCCGGTTTTGCGTCATGTGAGCGGGTGTTCAGATGGCCGTGCGGTCTGCCGGGCTCATAATCGCCGGCCTTGCGTACACTGATGAATCATGGCTGAAGTTGTCGAAAATACCGAAAACACTGAGAATGAAACCCCGGCCGTCCCGCAGATGAGCACCGTCGAACGTGCGGAAATGCTGCTCAAGCAGGACGCCACCATCCGCGAGAAGATCAAGTCCGGTGCCACGCTGGACGAAGCCGTGGACCCCTCCAACAAGGAGTTCGGCCCGCTGGCCCACCCCGAGCAGGTGCAGATGCGCGTGGCCAAGCGCGCGATGATGCTTGAGGCCGGCATTGCCCCCTACCCGGTGCACTTGGACGTCACCGACACCATCGAGGCGGTTCGCGCCAAGTATGACGGCAAGCTCGAGGCTGGCGAAGAGACCGAAGACATGGTCGGCATTGCTGGCCGCGTGCTGTTCCTGCGCAACGCGGGCGGCCTGTGCTTCGTGCAGCTGTCCGCCGGTGACGGCACCAAGATTCAGGGCATGATCTCCAAGAAGGAGATTGGCGCCGACTCGCTCAAGCAGTTCAAGCAGCTCGTCGACCTTGGCGATCACCTGTACCTCAAGGGCCGCGTCATCGCCTCCAAGACCGGCGAGCTGTCCGTATTCGCCACTGAGTGGGCTATCGCCTCCAAGGCCCTGCAGCCGCTGCCGGCCCTGCACAAGGACCTGAACGAAGACACCCGCACCCGCAAGCCGTACATCGGCATGATCGCGGACGAGAACATCCGCAACATGGTGCGCAACCGCTCCAAGGCCGTGGCCTCCCTGCGCCGCACCTTTGACGACCACGACTTCCTCGAGGTCGAAACCCCGATGCTGCAGACCCTGCACGGTGGCGCGGCCGCCCGCCCGTTCACCACGCACATGAACGCCTTCGACCTTGACCTGTACCTTCGCATCGCCCCGGAACTGTTCCTCAAGCGCTGCCTGGTCGGCGGCATCGATCGCGTGTTCGAAATCAACCGTGACTTCCGCAATGAGGGCGTCGACGCCACGCACGCCCCCGAATTCACCATGGTCGAGGCCTACCAGGCCTATGGCACCTATGATTCCATCGGCCAGCTGGTCAAGGAGCTCGTGCAGAAGACCGCCATGGACGTCTACGGCTCGCACAAGGTCACCCTGCTCGACGGCACCGAATACGACTTCGGCGGCGAATGGAAGACCATCAGCATGTACGACTCCCTGTCCGAATCGTTGGGCGAGGAGATTGTGCCGAACGGCGGCCCGGACGCCCCTGGCACCTCCGTTGAGCACCTGGGCGCCATCGCCGACAAGCTCGGCGTAGAGCGCGACGACGTGGAGAACCACGGCAAGCTCGTCGAACACCTGTGGGAGCACTTCTACGAGGACAAGCTTTACGAGCCCACCTTCGTGCGTGACTTCCCGGTCGAAACCTCCCCGCTGGTCAAGGGCCACCGCACCAAGCCCGGCGTGGTGGAGAAGTGGGATCTCTACGTGCGCGGCTTCGAGCTGGCTACCGGCTACTCCGAGCTCAACGACCCGATCGTGCAGCGTGAGCGTTTCGTGGCCCAGGCCAAGGACGCACTCGCCGGCGACGAAGAGGCCTGCGACATCGATGAGGACTTCCTCGAGGCTCTCGGCGTGGGCATGCCTCCGGCCGGCGGTATGGGTATGGGCATTGATCGACTGCTTATCGCCTTGACCGGTGCCACGATTCGCGAGACCATCACCTTCCCGCTGGTCAAGCCGCTCGTTGGCTGATTAGGCATACTCTGGCTCCCCTCAGAGAGGGGAGCCAGAGTTATATATGAAAGGGATTGCTTATGTCTATCGGCTTATGGGTTCGGGGCGCGCGTCCCAAGACCTTGGTCACTTCCATCGCGTCGGTGATGGTTGGGGCGGTGATGGCGTACGTGCATATCGAGCGGTCGGGCACCTGCATCGCAATATATCCAGAACCGGCCTCCTGCGCCACGGCCCGTGAACAGCAGACCCTGCTGATGGACCGATTCTGGCCGGTGACCATCCTGTGCCTGCTAGTCGCGCTGTTCCTGCAAATCGCCGTCAACTATGCGAACGACTATTCCGACGGCATCCGCGGCACTGACGCCGGGCGTGACATGGACGAATCGAAATCAGGCAAACCCCAGCGACTGACCGCATCCGGACTGGTACCGGCCAAGCATGTACTGTTCGCGGCGATGATTTGCGCCGCCATCGCCTGCATATGCGGTGTTGTGGCGGTCGTGCTCGCCCAAGCATGGTGGTTGCTGGCCGTGGGCGCGGCCTCCTTGCTGGCCGGCTGGTTCTACACCGGTGGCAAGCATCCGTATGGATACGTCGGGCTGGGAGAAGTCGGCGTGTTCCTGTTCTTCGGCTTGGCTGCGGTATTGGGCACCGAATACGCGCTGTGCGGCACGGTGGACGTCGGCGGACTATTGGGTGCTGTGGCGGCTGGCCTGTTCTCCTGCCTGATCATGATGGTGAACAATATCCGTGACATCGACGAGGATCGTGAGCATGGCAAACACACGCTGGCCGTACGGCTGGGGGAGTCCGGCGCGCGTACGCTGCTGATTGTGTGCTGCGTGGCCGCGTGGGCCATAGCCCTGCTCATGTGCGCGACCCTATGGTGGCCGTGGGGCGCAGTGCTGTTGATCTCGGGCGTCGGAATACCTGTGCGCATGGTCTCCAGCGTGAATAAACGTCAATTCCGCCCGGCTCTGCCCGCCGCCAGCTTCCAGATCTTGCTGTTTGCGGTGGTGCTGGCGGTTGCCGTGGCGCTATGAGAGCGAAATAATAAGACGAATACTCGTGTTTGGGCGCACGCGGCTGTAGACTGAACCGTATGACTTATAAACTAGTACTGCTCCGTCATGGACAGAGCGCATGGAATAAAACCAACCAGTTCA
>OJAG01000663.1_pt1 | contig 24919 bp, 26 predicted proteins | sample 1589021 | NCBI WGS metagenome assembly OJAG01 (sample SAMN03283264) | human gut metagenome | biome: human-associated habitat; material: feces | host: Homo sapiens | place: USA | collected 2013 | reverse complement strand
GCAATGGCCTCGTTGAGGGGCTTCTTCCCCTGCTCACCGCCCAGATGGGGCAGCAGATCATTGATGACGAACTTGGGCTCGTCGCCCTCGCCCAGCACCACGGACACCGCCGTTCCGTCCTTCAGGGCTACCACACCCCGCAGCTGCAGGGGGATCGCCACCCACTGGTACTTGCGGATGCCGCCGTAGTAATGGGTCTTGCCGTAGGCCAGCTCGCTGTCCTCATAAATGGGATGAGGCTTCAGATCCAGACGGGGAGAGTCGATGTGGCAGGCCACGATCTGTGCGCCCTCGGACAGGCTCTCCCGGCCGATCACGGCCAGCATCACGCTCTTCTTCCGGTTCACCCGGTACACCCGGTCGCCGGGCTGCAGGGCCATGCCCCGCTCATAGGGAATAAAGCCCGCCGCCTCCGCCAGCGCCACGGTGTGGGCCGTGCACTCCCGCTCGGTCTTGCTGTGGTCCAAAAAGCTCTTGTAGTCCCGGCAATAGGCCTCCATGGCATCCAGCGTCTGCTGGTCCACCCGGTCATAGCCGTTCTTGCTGCCGGAAAACAGCAGCTCTCTCTTGGCCTTCATTTCATCGGTCATTGTTCATGTCCTCCTTCGGTGATATGGTGGAGCTGCCGCAGCAGATCCCGGAAAAAAATCTCCGCCTTCTCCCGGAACGCCTCCGGCGTCTCCTCCTGATTTTCCAGCACATCTGTGCAGTGCTCACGATAATAGCTGTCCGGTTTCTGGGCCTGAATACGCAGCCGTGCGTACTCCTCCGGGATATGATCCCTCTGCATGATCCGCTGCACTCGCTGCTCGTCGGGGGCCAGCACCGCCACCGTCCGGCAGCACAACTCCCCCAGGCCGCTCTCTATGAGGTTGATGGCATCCAACCCCACCAGCACCCTTCCCGCCATCCTCCTCCGCAGCACGCCGGGGAGATAGTCGAAAATAATGCCGTTGAGCCGCTCCAGTGCCTGCGGATCGGAAAAGACGAGACTCCCCAGCTTCTGCCGGTCCAGCTCCGTTCCCCGGAACACCTCGCCAAAGGCGTCCCGGATGCGGCTGCGCAGGGCTTCGTCCTCCCGCAGGGCCTGATGATATACGGCGTCGCAGTCTAAGACCGTGCCGCCCAGCGCCTCCAGCGCCTGTAGGGCACTGGTCTTTCCGGACCCGGTGCCGCCGGTGATGCCGATGACCACTGGGGCATCTCCGTCAATGAGGTGGAAGCCCGCCGCTTTTTTCAGCCGATTCCCTACCGCCAGACCCAGCCCCGCATCATCGGGACACTGGGCGAAAATCTCCGTCACGTCCGTTCCGTCGAAGGTGCGCAGAGCGTCGAACACCCGCTGGGCCTGCGCCAGCTTGTCCGTGAACGGCCCCAGCCGATGAACGATATGACCTTCAAAATACCCGGCGAACTCGTCAAAGCAGATGACTCCCGCCTTTTCCCGCAGCAGGCCCCGGATCACCAGAGCGCTGTGGGCCGGGGCTCCGGTCACTGCCGTCACCGGTGCCTTGGGTGCGTAGTGACGGTACTTCATCCCCGGCGCACGGGGCTTTTCCCCGTCCTTCAGAAGCCCGGTGACGGCCTTATCTACCGCCACCGTGCCCAGCACCTCCTCCAACGCCTCCAACGGCAGTCCGCCGGGGCGCAGCAGCCGGGGCGGCGTCACCGTCAGGTCGATGATGGTGGACTCCACCCCCACCGCACACGGCCCGCCGTCCACGATACCGTCGATCTTGCCATCCATATCCTCCGCCATGTGGCCTGCCGTGGTGGGGCTGGGCCGCCCGGAGGTATTACCGCTGGGGGCTGCCACCGGCACGCCGGCGGCCTCGATGATGGCCCGTGTCACCGGATGATCCGGACAGCGCACACCCACCGTCTCAAGCCCGCCGGTAGTTTGCAAGGGAACAATCTCCCGCCGGGGCAGGATCATGGTCAGCGGCCCCGGCCAGAACCGCTCCGCCAGACGGTAGGCCGTCTCCGGTACCTCCCGGCAGTACCGCTCCAGCCACGAGGCATCCGGCACATGGATGATGAGGGGATTATCCTGCGGACGGCCCTTGGCCTCGAAAATATGGCGCACCGCCGTCTCGTTGAGGGCGTCCGCCCCCAGACCGTATACCGTCTCCGTGGGGATGCCCAGCAGCCCGCCCCGCCGCAGAATAGCGGCGGCCTGCGGGATGGCATCTGCATCCCTCTCCGGATGGAATAGAATGGTTTTCACTGTGATCCTTCCCTTTTGCGGCGTATTTCTCAGAAACCCAGCTCCTCGCCCACCAGCACCACCTTGATGCGGCCTGCCGGGCGACAGATGCGGGTGGTGACGATCTGGCAGCAGATGCTGTCAGGCCCCGTACAGTCGGCGCACAGGCCGGTGACGGAACATGGAGTCTTGAGCCCGGCAAACCGCTGGGCGTTGACGGGAGCGGCGACCTCTCTGGCCCGGCGCATGGCTCCCTCCAGATCTCCGGCCACCTTGTTCATGCCCGCCACCACAATGACCTGCTCCGGTCCGAAACACAGAGCTGCCACACGGTTACCGGTGCCGTCAATGTTCACCAACTGACCGTCGGCGGAGATGGCGTTGCTGCTCATCAGGAAGGTGCCGCAGGTCAGCGCCTTCTTCAGCATCTCCTGCCGCTCCTGCGGCGTCTGGGCCGTATCCCGGTCAATGAGGGCGATGCCCTCTTGCGCCAGCCGCTGCTTGATCCCCAGTGCGTCCACCGTGGCGGCGCCGCCCCAGGACACCGTGTGCTCCTTGGGGATCAGCTCCACCACTTTCTCCACAGCCTCTGCCGCCGTGGAGACGTAGTAGGCCTCGAAGTGGCGCTTTTCCAGCGCCTTCACCACCTGCGGACCAGCCTTGTCGTACCGTTTCTTTGTGTTTGCATCCATGGCTCATTCTCCTTTCTCATAACCCTCCTGCAGCCGCCGGGTCTGATCGGCCAGCGTCAGCGCATCAATGAGGGCATCCAAGTCGCCGTTGATGACGGCGGCGAGGTTGAAATTTTTACTGTCCCCCGTGAGGCGGTGGTCCGTCACACGGTTCTGGGGAAAATTATAGGTACGTATCTTGCCGCTGCGGTCACCGGTCCCCACCTGACTGCGCCGGGTGGCGGCGATCTCGGCGTTCTGCCGGGCCTGCTCCGCCTCGTAGAGCTTACTTCGCAGGATCTTCATGGCCCGATCCTTGTTCTTATACTGGCTCCGCTCGTCCTGACACTCCACCACCGTACCGGTGGGCAGATGTGTAATGCGGATGGCGGACTCTGTCTTGTTGACGTGCTGCCCGCCTGCACCGCTGGAGCGGAAGGTGTCGATCTGCAGATCCTTGGGGTCGATGGAGAGCTCCGTCTCCTCCGCCTCCGGCATCACCGCCACCGTGGCGGCGGAGGTCTGGATGCGTCCGCCGGATTCCGTCTCCGGCACCCGCTGCACCCGGTGGGTACCGGCCTCGAATTTCAGCCGGGACCACGCTCCGTCGCCCTCCACCGTGGCACAGACCTCCTTCATGCCGCCCAGCTCCGTGACGTTCTGACTGACGATCTCCAGCTGCCAGCCCCGGCGCTCGGCGTACATGGTGTACATCCGCAGCAGATCCGCCGCAAACAGAGCGCCCTCCTCGCCGCCGACACCGCCCCGAATCTCCAGAACCACACTTTTTTCATCGTTGGGGTCTCTGGGCAGCAGCAGGCGCTTCAGCTCCTCGGCCAGCCGCTCCCGCTGCTCCTTGGTCCGTGTCAGCTCCTCTTGGGCCAGCTCCCTCAGCTCCGGGTCCGACAGCATCTCCCGTGCCTCTGCGATGGCTTGCTCCGCCTGCTGTAAAGCAGTAAAGGTTTCCACCACAGGCGTCAGCTCCTTCTGCTCCCTGCTCAGGTTCTTCAGCCGCTGCTGGTCGCTGTACACCGCCGGATCGGCCAGCTCACGCTCCACCTGCCGCAGCCGCTCTGCAATTTGATTCAGCCGATCTTCCATGGGGCCTCCTTACGTCTGCTCCGCCAGATAGCGCTGTACGTCCTGAATGAATTTATCCCGCCAGAACACATAGCCCACGGAGCCAGGCCGCAGGGATGCCTCCAGCAGATGGGGCTGGGCGGTGTAGCTGTCCATCTGCCGATAGACCTCCTCATACCGCTTATCGCTGCCTCGGGTCAGCACATAGGCCACCCGACTCAGCTCCTGCCCCCGGCGCTTCAGCAGCCCACGCACGGGGCTGGCACACCGTCCGGCCCACACGGGGCTGCCCAAAATTACCAGTCGGTATTCCTCCAAGGGCTTAGCCGTCTCGAATTTCTCCAGCGGATGGGTGGAGCGCCGCATGGCATCCAGCCCGGAGCGGAAATATCCCTTCCGCCCCTGCCGGTCCACGCCGTCGGTGAACTCCACCAGCTCGGCTTCCAGCGCCTCGGCGATCTCCGCCATAGTCTGACGGGTATTGCCGCTGCGGGAATAGTATAAACACAAAATGTCGCTCATCTATGGTGCCTCCTGATGGCCTGCCGGAGCAGGCCAGAGTAGAATTTCCTTGCTATTAAAATATCTGTAAAGTGATAATACTTCTCAGCTTTTTCAAGGCGTGTTACTCCTCAATCTGCAGAGAAAGCTCCTCCCAGCGGGCCATTTCCTGCTCCAGCCGGGCCTCTACCTCCTGCTTCTCCTGATAGAGCCGGTTCAGTTCCCCGGCATCGCAGGCGTGGGCCGCCATCTCCTCGTCCAGCCGGCGGCACTCCGCCTCCAGCTTGCTGATCCCTGTTTCGCAGATGGTCAGCTGCCGCCGGGCGGCCTGCTGGCTGCGGTTTCCACGTGGCGGACGGGTATCCCCTTTCTTCTCCTGAGCCTTCACCGGCTGGGGAGCCTTCTCCTGCGCCTTCACCGCCCGGTACTGGGCAAAGCCCATGGGGTAGTCAGTGATGGTGCCGTCCGCCAGCTCCCAGATACGGGTGGCGAACCGCTGGATGAAGTAGCGGTCGTGGGAGACGAACAGCAGCGTGCCGTCAAAGGCCTCCACCGCCTCCTCGATCCACTCCCGTGCGGCAATGTCCAAATGGTTGGTAGGCTCGTCCAGAATGAGGAGGTTGATCTCCTCGTCCATCAGCATACACAGTCGCAGGCGGCTCAGCTCGCCGCCGGACAACACCGACACCGGCTTAAACACATCCTCCCCCTGAAACTGGTAGGCGGCCAGCCGGTTCCGGGCGCTCTGGGCCGTCATGTCCTTTTTCTCGTACAGCATGGTATCCAGAATGCTGCGCTCCGGGTGGTCAAAGTGAATGATCTGTGGCAAGTACGCTGCCTTTACAGATGGCCCCAGCTTAAAGATGCCGCTGTCCGTAGGTTCCAAACCCAGCAGCATATTCAGCAGCGTCGTCTTTCCGGTGCCGTTTTCGCCGATCAGGGCGATGCGCTCACCGTCCTCCACCCGCAAATAGATGTCAGAGAACAGTGTCCGTCCGTCGAAGGCCTTGGAAACCCCCTTCACCTGCAGCACCTCGTCGCCCTTGAACTGGCGGCTGGCAAAGCGGGCATCCATTTTTTTGGCCTTGCTGGGCTTCTCCGTAGTACGCATCCGCTGGATGCGCTTTTCCATGGAGAAGGCCCGCTTATGGAGGGCGTCATTGCCCATGAAGGCCCACAGGTGCATCTGCTCGGCAGCCTTTTCCAGCTGCTGGATCTTGGCCTGCTCCTTGAGATACTGCTTCAGGCGCTCCTGGTAGCGGCGCTCCTTCTCCACGGCGTAGAAGCTGTAATTCCCGCTGTAAAACTCCGCCTTTCCGTCCAGCACCTCGATGATGCGGGTAACGGTGCGGTCCAGAAAATACCGGTCGTGGGAGATGGTCACCACCGTGCCACGGAAGGTGCGGATGTATTCCTCCAGCCACTCCGTGGCCTGAAGGTCCAGATGGTTGGTGGGCTCGTCCAGCAGCAGGATATCCGTATCCTCTAAGATCAGACGGCCCAAATTCACCCGAGTCTTTTCCCCGCCGGAGAGTTGGTCAAAGAGCCGCTGGCGCATCTCGGTATCGATGGAGAGGCCGTTGGCCACCTTGTTGACGGCGGTATCCGTATCGTAGCCGCCCAACCCCTCGAACCGGGCCGTCAGCTCACCATACCGCTTCAGGGTCTGGGAAGAGCTGTCTCCCGCCGCCATCTGCTCGGTAAGGCGGTCCATCTCCTCCTTCATCCGGAACATCCGTTCAAAGGCAGAGCGCAGCACATCCTCCACGGTGTATCCGTCGGGATACACCGGGATCTGGGAGATCAGGCCCACCCGGCGGTCGGGGGCCACCATTACCTGTCCCTCATCGTAGTCCAGTTCTCCGGTGAGGATACGAAATAAGGTGGTCTTACCGGCACCGTTTTTCCCCAGCAGGCCCACCCGCTCCCCGGTGTCGATCTGGAAGGTGATGCCGTCCAATATTTTCTTTTCCAGGTCAAAGGACTTGACCAGCCGGTTCACGCTGATATCGATCATGGCTATTTCGTCCGTTTCGTTGTTTTCAGATGTATACTATGCTTCCTGAGTAAGGGCCTCCACGATGCGGTGGAATTCCATGGCGTGGGACGCCTTCACCAGCATGGCCGTACCGGGGGTCAGGGCCTCCCGGACGGCGGGCATTGCCTGCTCCACCGTGTCAAAGTGCAGGGCGATATTCCCCGCTCCCTGCGCCATAAGCCGGGCCTTTTCACCGATGGCGATGACCTGATCCAGCCCCAGCCGGGCCGCCAGCGCACCGGCCTCTCGGTGGGCGTCGCTGCTGAGCCGGCCCAGCTCGCCCATGTCTCCCATCACCGCCACCCGGCGACGGCAGTCGGTGTCCGCCAGAATGGTCAGCGCCGCCGCCATGGCCTGAGGATTGGCGTTATAGCAGTCGTCGATGATGAGCCGCTCCTCCGGCAGGCGGATGCGCCGCATCCGGGAGCCTGTGGAGACATAATTCGCCACGCCCTCCTGAATCTGCTGTGCTGTCAGACCCAGCCGCTCGCCAATGGCCACCGCCATGGATGCCGGATAGATCATGTAGTCCCCCGGCGAGGGAATGTGCAGCGGATAGACGCCGCAGGGTGTGGTCACGGTGCAGGACAGGCCCTCCACGCCGTGGGTGACGATGTCCGTCACCCGGACGGCACAGTTCTCTCCCCGGCCGCAGAGGATGGTCTCGAAGGGCAGCTCCAGTCCTGCCAGCAGAGCATCGTCGCCGTTGAGCACCGCCAGACCGCCGGGCTGCAGATGCTCGAAGATCTCGCTCTTGGCCCGCAGGGTACCCTGACGGGTGTTGCCGAGATTTTCAATGTGGGCATCCCCGATGTTGGTGATGACCGCCACCGTGGGACGCACCATCTCCCCCAGATAGCGGATCTGGCCGAAGTGATCCATGCCTGTCTCGATGACCGCCGCCTGATGCTTCGGCATCAGGCGCAGCAGGGTCTGTGGCGTACCGATCTCGTTGTTGTAGTTGGCCTCGGTCTTGAGGGTAAGGAAATGCTGGCTCAGCACCGAGGCGATCATCTCCTTGGTGGTGGTCTTTCCGGCGGAGCCGGTGAGCTGCACCACGGGGATGGGGAATTTCTCCCGATACCACCCCGCCAGCTGTCCCAGCGCCCGGAGGGTATCCTCCACCTGCACATAGAACTTCCCCGGCACCAGCGCCTCCGGCAGGCGGCTGCACAGGCAGCCCGCAGCGCCGCTCTCCAGCGCCTGCGTCAGATAGGTGTGGCCGTCAAAGCGCTCACCCACCAGTGGGATGAACAGGCAGCCCTGCTCCACCCGGCGGCTGTCGGTGCTGACGCAGGAAAAGCCCTCGCCGTCCTGCACCAGCGTGCCGCCGGTGGCCGCACACAGCTCCTTTGCCGTACAGGTCATCATGTCCGCTGCACTCCTCTCGCCTTCAGAGACTCCTCCACGATCCTCTCACAGAGGTCGGCATAGCTCAAACCCACCTGCGCCGCCTCCTGCGGAACCAGACTGGTGGGGGTCATGCCCGGCAGTGTGTTGATCTCCAGGCACCACGCCTTTCCCTCCTCATCCAGCAAAAAATCGGAGCGGGAATACACCGACAGACCCAGTCCCCGGTGGAGCTTCAGCGCCATCTCACCGATCTGGTGCCACTCCTCCTCCGTGATGGGGGCGGGGCAGATCTCCTGAGCACCGCCCTTCTGATATTTGGAAACGTAGTCGAAATATTCGCCACGGGGGATGATCTCCACCGCAGGCAGATAGGTGTCCCCCAGCACGGCAATCTGGATCTCACGGCCCTTGATCTTCTTCTCCACCACCACGTGGTCGCCATAGGTCAGCAGCTTGGCCAGGGCTTCCCGCAGCTGCTCCTTGGTATCCGGCAGCTCCACACCGATGGAACTGCCGCCGTTGACGATCTTCACGGCGCAGGGAACCTCCAACTCCTCCACCAGACGGGGGATATCGGAGGCCGTGTAATGGACGTCACGCCACGGCGCCGTGCGAATACCCTCAGACTCCAGAAACCGCTTGGTAACGGATTTGTCCATGGCCATGCCGCTGCCCAGATAGCCAGAGCCGGTGTAGGGTACTCCCAGCAGATCCAGCGTGGCCTGAATACGACCGTCCTCGCCGCAGGAGCCGTGGAGCGCCAGAAACACGATATCCGCCATGGCGCACACCGCCAGCACGTCCTTGCCCAGCAGGGACGGCCCCTGATCCTTCCGACTGCGGCGCACGGCCTCCAGATCCGGAGCCTCCTCCGTGACCCGGTTGTCGCCGCACAGGCCGTCCGGGGCATCGAAGATATCCTCCAGCCGGCCCTCATAGCTCTCCAGCCCCAGGAACATATCCACCAGAATAGCCTGATGTCCCCGCTCCCGCAGTGCCCGGCACACACCGGTGCCGGAGGTCAGAGCCACCTGACGCTCCGTGCTGAGTCCACCGGCCAACACAACGATCTTCATAAGCTTTGCCTCGCTTTCCCTTGAATCACAGGGCGGCCCACCGACTGCAAGCCACCTATTATATCAGTATGTCAGTATAGCATATCCCTCCGGCGATTACAACCGGGCAGGGAAATTTTCAACGACAAAAGAACCGCCCCATGGGGCGGTTCTTGGAAAAGCTCTATGCAGCTAACGCAGCCAGTCCGGCAGGGAGCGCTTCTGGATGCCGGAGACCATGCCCATGGCGATGAACAGCGTCACCACCGACGAGCCGCCATAGCTGATGAAGGGCAGCGTCAGGCCCACCACCGGCAGCACAAACAGGCACATCCCCACGTTGGAGACGATCTGGAACACCAGCATCCCCGCTACGCCCACGCAGATGTATGCGTCCAGCTGGCTCTTGGCGTTGCGGGCCACCACGATACAGCGAATGACGATGGCCGCCAGCAGCGCCAGCGTCAGCACACAGCCCAGCATCCCCAGCTCCTCCCCAATGACAGCGAAGATGAAGTCCGTGTGCCGGAAGGGCAGGTTCACGGAGGAGGTACTCTGGGTCTGAGCCCCGTGGAGCAGCCCTTGTCCCGTCAGGCGACCGCCGCCGATGGCCATCAGGCTCCGGGTCTGCTGCCATCCGGCCCCCAGCGGATAGAGACTGTGGTCCACCAGTACCTGAAAGCGCTCCTTCATATAGGGTGGGATCTTGTCCAGCTCCCACAGTAGGTAAAAGCCAGCCCCGGCGCCAAAGATGCCCAGAGCGAACCACCGGAGGGCTACCCCGGCGGCAAAGGCCATGCAGGCGAAGATACACACATACACCAGTGCGCTGCCCATGTCGGAGGAGATCACGTAGTAAAGGCCAATGGTCACCAGCAGATTCCCCGCCAACAAACCCACAGCGGGGATGGACTTCATGTCGCCCCGGCCCTTCATCCACACCAGCTGGCGGGCCAGCAGCAGGATAAAGGTCAGCTTCACCACCTCCGCCGGCTGCACCTGAATGGGGATGCCCCGGACGCCCAGCCACGCCAGATTGCCGTTGGCCGACACACCCAGCGGAGTTTTCAGCAATAGGAAGAAGCCAAGGTTAAAGGCCAGCAGCCACTGCCACTTTTTGCTGATCTCCGTCAGGTCCACCATGGACACCACGAAATACAGCACAATGCCCAGCGCCAAGCCGCACAGCTGGATGATGACGCACTTGAGTCCCCCCTGATACCGGGTGGCGCTGTAGATCATCACCACGCCGAAGAGGGACGTCACGGTACACAGGGCCAGCAGTAGAAGATCTGCTTGACGGATAATATCTAATATGGTATTTTTCACACTTTTCAGCATGGATGTTTCCTCGAATGATCTATATAGAGCTTATATTGATTTAGTGTACCACGTTTTCCGGCCGGTGTAAACCGAAGTTTTTGTGAACGTGGGATTGACAAGTGATGCCCACGGTGATATATTGGAGTAAAAGTAAGAAAAGTTATACTTTTCATATCAGGAGGGATCGTTGTGGGAAAGAAGGACGACCGGTACTATATGTCCTCGGTAAAGCTCGGCCCCAAGGGCCAGATCGTCATCCCCAAGGAGGCACGGGCCATGTTCGGTCTGGAGCCGGGGGACACGCTGGTGCTGCTGGCAGACACCAAAAAGGGTATCGCCTTACAGACGGCGGATAAGCTGAATCCCCTACTGCGGCGGGTGTTTCAGCAGCTGCCGGGAGATGAGGAGGCGGAAGAATGAACGCATTGGCGGTCAATGGGCTGTGCAAGCGCTATCCGGCCTTTTCGCTGGAGAGCGTCAGCTTTTCCGTGCCGGAGGGCGCCGTCATGGGCTTCATCGGACGCAACGGAGCGGGCAAATCCACCACACTGAAGTCTATTCTGGGGCTGGTACACCCGGACGCCGGGGAGGTAACGGTGCTGGGCAAGTCCTTCCGGGAGGAGGAACAATCTATTAAAGAGCGCATCGGCGTGGTGCTGGGCGGCATCGACTTCTATCCCAAGAAGAAGGTACGGCTCCTCAGCGACGTGACCCGCCGGTTCTACGACAACTGGCAGGAGGAGAAGTACCGTCACTACCTGAATCTGTTTGGCATTGACCAGGAGAAGCGGGTGGATCAGCTGTCTACCGGCATGAGGGTAAAGTACATGATCGCTCTGGCCCTGAGCCACGATGCCCAGCTGCTGATCCTGGATGAGCCAACCAGCGGACTGGACCCGGTGTCCCGTAACGAGCTGACGGAGCTGCTGCGGCGCATCGCCGCCGATGGACATCGCAGCGTGCTGTTCTCCACCCACATTACCTCGGATTTGGAGAAGTGCGCCAGCCACATCACCTTCATCAAGGACGGCACCATCCAGCACACCGGCACGCTGGCGGACTTCCGGCAGCACTACGACTACCTCCGCCAGCCGGGACAGGAGCTGACGCTGGAGGACATCATCGTTTCCGTGGAGAGGAGGCCCTTGGATGAAAACGCTATTGTATAAGCAGCTGCGGCTGGTGTGCCAGCCTATGACGCTGGTGTTGCCTGTTCGGAGTCATGCTGCTGATCCCGGCCTACCCCTATACCGTCATGTGGTTCTATGTGATGCTGGGACTGTTCTTCTCCTTCCTCAACGGGCGGGAGCAGAAGGACGTGTACTACTCCGCCCTGCTGCCCATCCGAAAGCGGGACACCGTCAAGGCCAACTGCCTGTTCGTGGGGCTCATCGAGCTGCTGGCGCTGGTCATCGCCGTCCCCTTCGCCCTGCTGCGGGCGAAGCTGGGTATCGGGGACAATCCCGTGGGCCTCAATGCCAATGTGACGCTGTTCGCCTGCGGACTGATGCTGTTCGCCGTGTTCAACGCCGTGTTCCTGCTGTCCTTCTACCGGACGGCCTACAAGGTGGGCGTATCCTTCGTGAAGGCGTGTATCGTCATGGCGGTGGCGGCGTTCATCATGGAGGCCGCCGTCCACTTCCCGGCACTGAGCCGCTTCAACGGCTATGACCTGGCCTGTCAGCTGCCGCTGCTGGCGGCGGGACTGGTGATCTGGTGCGGCAGCTGGCCCCTGATCTTCCGGGGTGCCGCCGCCCGATACGAGAAGGTTGACCTGTAAGCCAGTGACCCTCAGCATCATCTGCGGACGGCAAGGACACCCTCTGAGAGAGCATAAAGAGGACAGGGCTGCGCCCTGTCCTCTTTCGCTCTCTCAGTCCGCCAGACCTTTCCCGGCGGAAAACTGATCGTATTTCGCCTGAAGCCACTGCTTCAGCTCCTCCACACCGGCCTCGTCCCATGGGAAATCTCTCTCCTGCCTGTCCTGCGCCACCTCGTAGCAGTACACGGAATAAACCGCCGTGTGCAGTATGCCCTTTTCCTTCCCCATGTCAAAGCGGTAGCGGAAGTCTCCGATGCTGCCGGTATAGACAAATGCCCGCTTGAACCAACGGGGCGTCAGCTCTGCAAATTGTGGATGCATCCTGTCCCCTCCCCTTTTGTTTTTTATCAGTATACCACAGCCTGCCGAAAAAGGACAGTCAAAAATAGACACCCGGCGGCAAAATCAGGAAAAAGCGCTTGAAAATCTCCTCCGACCGTGGTATCATGTATGTAACGTTTGGAACATTTAAGCTTCGGCTGAGAAAAGGGGTATCCGAATATGGAAAGTGCAGTGAAACGCATCGGCGTGCTGACCAGTGGCGGCGACGCCCCCGGCATGAACGCCGCCATCCGTGCGGTGGTGCGGACGGCAATGAAGAACAGCATCGAGTGCGTGGGCATCCGCCGGGGCTGGGCGGGCCTTATCGCCGGGGATATCTGTCCCATGAATTCCGGCAGCGTCAGCCGCATCATCAACCGGGGCGGCACCATTCTCTACACCGCCCGCAGCGACGAGTTCCGCACGCCGGAGGGGCAGAAGAAGGCCGCCAACACCTGCAAGCTGCTGGGGCTGGACGGCATCGTGGCCATCGGCGGCGACGGCACCTTCCGGGGGGCGCAGGATCTGTCCAGATTCGGCGTGTCCGTGGTGGGCGTGCCGGGTACCATCGACAACGACATCGTCTGCACCGACTATACCATCGGCTTCGATACCGCCGCCAATACCGCCGTGGAGTGCATTGACCGTCTGCGGGACACCATGCAGTCCCACGAACGCTGCTCCGTGGTGGAGGTCATGGGCCGTCACGCCGGGTATCTGGCTCTGTATGTGGGCGTAGCCGTGGGGGCCACCGCTGTGCTGGTACCGGAGCATCAGTATGACTTTGAAAAGCACGTGGCCGAGAAGATCCGCGCAGCCCGGTTGGGGGGCAAAACCAACTTCATGATCGTGGTGGCCGAGGGTGCCGCCAGCGCCATGGATGTGGGCAAGGAGATCAAAGAGCATCTGGGGCTTGACCCCCGTGTCACCATTCTGGGCCACATCCAGCGGGGCGGCAGTCCCACCGCCAAGGATCGTGTGCTGGCCACCCGCATGGGCTACGAGGCGGTGCGGGTGCTGGCCGAGGGCATGACCAACCGGGTCATATGCGTCCGGGATGACCAGATCGTCAACGTGGATATCGACGAGGGACTGGCCATGAAAAAGACCCTCAACGCCGAGGAATTCGAGGTCATGACCGTTATGACCGGTGTGTGAGCCATATACGAAATAGAATAAGAGTATCCCATGGAGGAGAAGCACAGCTTCTTCTCCATGGCCTTTTTGTGCAAAAAGCGTTGACGGACATCGAATCTTATGGTTCGTAATAGGAAACTTTTCTTATGTTCCCTCTGCGTCACGGAGCACTGTTTGTTGTGTTCTGCGCCGAACCTGCCTGTTTTGTCAAAAATGTTCATCTGTTATTGTGCATTTTTGCCGCCGCCCCCCCTCACGGGGCGCATGGATTGAAATTCATTGTTCTGACGCAGGTACAGTCAGGCAGAGTCGCCGCCTCCCTACACGGCATAGAGAAAAAATGTTCCAAAGGAGTGCTGTCCGAATGAATCCTGCTGATATCATCAAAGATGCTGTTGCACTTATCAAAGAATATGCACAGGAACTCAGTCAAAAAGAGCACAGAAATGATGTTGAATCCGGGGAATTGATCGGCTATACTGAGGCTCTTAGTGTACTTCAGGATGCGTGTTCGCCGGATATGCGCCGTGAAATCGGTCTTGATTTCGATATCGACGCAGCATACCTGAATAGTACGAAAAAAGGAGGGACTTGCTGTTATGACCTCGATGGAAAAGAAATTGACTGAAAACCGATTAACCGAACCACGGAGGAAAAAGGCAAGCCCTTGATGTTGACATTCTGCCCAGCATAGGTTATACTGCCAATATAACCATTCCGCAGAAGCTGCCGGGACGCTATTGTAAGCCCGGAAGAGCGAAGAAGCGGGATGGTTCTTTTTTATGTCCAGCATGGACTCGGAGTTCTTCGCCATTTGGGCGGCGATCCGCAAAACATCCCGGTCGGAAAGCGTCGAGCTGCGAATTTGTGCTTGACTTTCCGTTTGGTTCTGTGCTATAATATCCCCAGTGGTGGATGTGCCGGACTTGACTGGCTGCCCCACCTTTTTTATTGGATCAATATCATACAGATACTTCACACCGTTTGCGGATTCCGCCACGTTCAGCGTGGCCTCCCAGACGGTGTTATTTTTATCCTGAATGTACGTTGTCCAATACTGCCAGTCGTTCTTGCCGTTGTGCATTGATGCGGGCCAGCTCCTGTACGCCGACCTCGGACACCAGCTGCTGGAGCGCCCCGTTGCCGAACTTGCTGAACTCCTTCGGCTGGCGCACCGGCTTCAGCGCTCCACGCAGATTGGCCGCTGTCATATTGTGCAGTGCCAGAAGATCACGGGTTTCCTCCACCGGCTCCCGCAGGGAGAACTGATCCTTTACTCCCCGCTGATTCTCCGAGCTTCGTTCAGCAGCTCTTCCGGAGTTGCCTTTTCGTTCGCCACCATATAGCGCATCATCTGCACTTGCTGATCTTCTTCGTAAAGTCTCACGAATATCTCCGCCGCCATCCCCTTGGGTACGGAGAAAGCCTCTAATCCATGAAAAAGCAGTTCCTGTGCCTTCGTCATGATAATACCCCCCATTTATAAATTCTTGCATATTACCCGCAAGGACAGCAGCCCGCTTCCCGCCTACCGCATACAGCGGCGTGGCGTCCGTTCCGTCTCCTATGCCGTACAGGGCAAACACCTGTACGCCTTTTTCATCAGCATACACCCACTTGGTTGCCTCGTCAAGGAGGTTTTCACCGCTTTTGATCTCGTCGTTCATCCGCCGTTCCAGCAGCTCCCACTCCGCTCGTTTCAGCTGCGACCGCCAATACTGATCCCTTGCCATGTACTGGTTTTCGCCGCCCTCGCTCCGGGTCTCCGCTCCCTAATAGCTCCCCACAGGCTCTCGCAGGGAGAACTGATCCTTTACTCCCCGCTGATTCTCCGAGCTTCGTTCAGCAGCTCCTCTCCCGTCGCTTCCCGATGGTCCGCCATGTAATGCAGCATTTCGACCTGCTGCTGTTCTTCCTCCCCTACGGTTAGAAAGATTGCTGCGCCCATTCCCCTCGAAATGCCCATAGCCTTTAAGCAATGCGTCAAGCGCTTTTCGGTCTCCGTCATAGCTTTGCTCCTCCCTGATATAATCCATCAGCATCTTCGCCTTTGCGCTGGCAGTATTCCCGCCCACCGCATACAGCGGCGTGGCGTCCGTTCCGTCTCCTATGCCATACAGTGCGAACACTTGTACGCCTTTTTCATCAGCATACACCCACTTGGTTGCCTCGTCAAGAAAGTTTTCACCGCTTTTGATCTCGGCGTTCATCCGCCGTTCCAGCAGCGCCCACTCCGCTCGTTTCAGCTGCGGCCACCTTCACCTTAGCAATGAAGTCTTTCAGCTTGCCGATGAGCTTTTCCGTCCCCCACACTCCCCGCCGGCAGCGAGACACAAAAAATTCCCGGAGAGCCTTCGTTCTCCGGGAATTTTTTATGAGTCAATAGACGCTATCAAGCCTTGCCGGCGCAGCCCAGCACGTCCACCAGCTTGTGGCGCACCAGCTCCTTGATGTTGGCACGGGCGGGCTTCAGATACTCACGGGGGTCGAACTTGTCGGGATGCTCCTCCATGAACTGACGGATGGTGCCGGTCATAGCCAGCCGCAGATCGGAGTCGATATTGATCTTGCACACGGACAGCTTGGCCGCCTCACGCAGCTGCTCCTCCGGCACACCGATGGCATTGGGCATCCGGCCGCCATGGTCGTTGATCATCTTCACATACTCCTGCGGCACGGAGGAAGAGCCGTGCAGCACGATGGGGAAGCCGGGCAGACGGCGGGAGACCTCCTTCAGCACGTCGAACCGCAGGGGAGGCGGCACCAGAATGCCCTGCTCGTTGCGGGTACACTGCTCAGGCTTGAACTTATAGGCGCCGTGGCTGGTACCGATGGCGATGGCCAGAGAGTCGCAGCCGGTCTTGGACACGAACTCCTCCACCTCCTCCGGACGGGTATAGGATGCCTCGTGAGCGGCCACCTTCACCTCATCCTCAATGCCGGCCAGCGTACCAAGCTCGGCCTCCACCACCACGCCGTGGTCGTGGGCATACTCCACCACACGCTTGGTGATCTCGATGTTCTCGGCAAAGGGCTTGGAGGATGCGTCGATCATCACAGAGGTAAAGCCGCCGTCGATACAGCTCTTGCAGGTCTCAAAGTCGGGACCGTGATCCAGATGCAGCACGATGGGGATATCGGGGCAGCACTCCACAGCGGCCTCCACCAGCTTCACCAGATAAGTGTGGTTGGCATAGGCACGGGCGCCCTTGCTGACCTGAAGGATCACGGGGGCGTGCTCCTCCTGGCAGGCCTCGGTGATGCCCTGCACGATCTCCATGTTGTTGACGTTGAAGGCGCCGATGGCGTAGCCGCCGTTATAGGCCTTTTCAAACATTTCCTTGGAAGTGACCAGTGGCATAAAAAATCGCTCCTTTAGCAAAATAGTTCTTGACTTGTACGGAATGATTGGAATAATATATCCATGGCTTATTGTATCACACTTTTTCTTTTTTGCAACCCCCAGTCATTTACTTTATGGCATTTCCGTGCTAAACTGATAGAGCTTGATTAAAAATTCTTCTGTGGAGGTATAGATCATGAAAGAATTAAAGGGTGCCTGCATCATCGGACAGTCCGGCGGGCCTACATCGGTCATCAACGCCAGTGCCTACGGTGTCATCGACACGGCGCTGAAGTCCCCCTGCATCACGCAGGTGCTGGGCGCCGAGCACGGCATCAAGGGCGTGCTGAATGACCGTCTGTTCGACATGGGGCTGGAGGACCCGGAGGAGCTGCGGCTGCTGAAATACACTCCCTCCTCTGCTCTGGGCTCCTGCCGCTATAAGATCGCAGACCCGGAAAAGGACGATACCGACTATCGCCGGATCCTGGAGGTGTTCAAGAAGCATAACGTCCGCTACTTCTTCTATAACGGCGGCAACGACTCCATGGATACCTGCAACAAGATCAACACCTATATGCAATCCGTGGGCTACGAGTGCCGGGTCATGGGCGTACCCAAGACCATCGATAACGACCTCTTCGGTACCGACCACTGCCCCGGCTACGCCTCGGCGGCCAAGTACATCGCCACGTCCATGATGGAGGTCTATCACGACGCCCATGTCTATGACACCGGCATGATCGTGGTCATGGAGATCATGGGCCGCCACGCCGGCTGGCTGGCCGCCTCTGCGGCGCTGGCGTCGGAGTACGGCGCAGGTCCCGACCTCATTTATCTGCCGGAAACGGATTTCAGTATGCCCAAGTTCATCGAGGACGTGAAGCGGGTCTATGCCGAAAAAGGCAGCTGTATCATCGCCGTCTCCGAGGGCATCCACTATGAGGACGGCGGCTTCGTCTCCGAGGCCAAGGTAGCCGCCAATGACGGCTTCGGCCATGCTCAGCTGGGCGGTCTGGCCGCCATTCTGGCGCAGGTGCTGAAGGAGGAGACCGGCGCCAAGGTCCGTGGCATCGAGCTGAATCTGCTGCAGCGCTGCGGCGCACATCTGGCCTCCGAGACGGATATCGAGGAGTCCTTTATGGCGGGCAAGGCCGCCGTGGAAAACGCCGTCAACGGCATCAACGGCCGCATGATCGGTTTTGAGCGTGGCGTCCGGGACGGCCGCTATGCCTGCAAAACCAAGCTGATCCCTCTGATGGAGGTGGCCAATGTGGAGAAGAAAATTCCCCGTGAGTGGATCAATGCCGAGGGCAACGGCGTGAACCACCAGTTCATCGAGTACGCCCTGCCTCTGATTCAGGGTGAGCCGGATCTGCCCAAGGTGGACTCCCTCCCCCGCTTCGCCAAGCTGAAGAAAATTCTGGCAAAATAATCGCAGCCATAAAAAATGTCCGGCCCTATGGCCGGACATTTTTTGTAGTTCTCCTACTGATCGAAGGAGGGGTTGACGAAGTAGAGATTCTTCTGATCCATCTTCTCCTTTGCCAGCCGCAGCCCCTCACCGAAGCGCTGGAAATGGACGATCTCACGGGCCCGCAGGAACTTGATGACATCGTTGACGTCGGGGTCATCCGACAACCGCAGGATGTTGTCATAGGTCACACGGGCCTTCTGCTCTGCTGCAAGGTGAAAGTACAACATCTTAAAAGTTCCAGTGGATTTCGACTGGATACTGGTCTGTCCCTGGAATACGTCTATCAACCACTATGTAATCAATTAGCGCATTCACCATCTCACGGGTGAGGTGCTTTAGATTACTATATTGCTCAATCAACTCACGACGGTTATCCCCTACTTTAATTTTGTCTTCAATCTCGTCTAACTGCTTTTGAGTATCAGTGACAACATGTTCCAAGCGGCTGCGATCTGACATAAAGTCCTTAGACATTTCCAAATAGTCGCTCTCGGAAATCAATCCTTTCGCTTTATCCATGTACAGTTCTCGAATTCCTTTCGCATACTCCGCAATTTTTTTCTCATAGGCTGCAATATTGGAAATTAGGCATTTTTTCTGATATTGCAAACTGTCACAAAACTCAATACTCTGCTCCGCTTCATCTTTATCAAGATATTCTTCAGATAAACGGTTCAGTTCTCCAATAACAATCGTTTCCAATTTTGTAACAGGAATAAAAGCACCTGTACAAGAGTCCTCCAGCACATGCCGGTTCGCACACTGCAAGTAATGCTTCCCACGGCATTTGTGTGAGCGCATCGTATATCCACAGTTTGCACAACGCACTTTTTGTGCGAATATACCGATGTTTCCTGTATTAAATGCTTTCGCTCGCTGCTTGACCAGTGTTTGAACCTTGTTCCATAATTCACGGTCAATAATCGGCTCATGCGTGCCTTCCACGATGTACCATTCACTCTTTGGCCTCGGCTTATTCTGCTTTGTTTTATAAGAAATACTGCCATATTTCCCCTGTACCATATTGCCAATATAAATCTCGTTTACCAGCATATCTGCAATAGCACTGTATTTCCATAAGGTTCCCATCTTTCCCTCTGGACGTTTATACCGCAGACCGTGCAGCCGCTTATACTCGGTGGGGTTCGGAATGCCACGTGCGTTCAGTATGCGTGCGATGGCTGTTTTGCCGTATCCCTGCGCAAAAAGGGAAAACACCTCACGGACGACCGCCGCAGCCTCTTCATCAATGAGCAGATGGCCCTTTTGGTCGGGATCTTTTTTATATCCGTAAAGGACGAAGGCTCCGATGTGAAACCCGTTTATGCGTCTGCTTGTTAGGACACTTCTGATATTATCGGACATGTCCTCCAGATACCACTCGTTGACGAGGCCGTTAATCTGGCGAGATTTTTTATTGCCCTTATTGGCAGTATCTGCATTATCAACGATACTGACAAATCGAATTCCCCAAATAGGGAACAATCCATGTATATATTTTTCCACCAATTCCAATTCGCGGGTAAAGCGAGATTGCGTTTTGCAGAGCACAATATCGAATTTGTGAGCCTCTGCATCCTTCAGCAGCCGATTAAACTCTGGGCGCCGCCGATCCGCACCAGTGTAATCATCATCGCTGTATACGTTATAAAGTTCCCACTCCTGTTCCATGGCGTATTGCAGCAGCATGGCTTTTTGATTCTGTATGCTGTTGCTATCGTCCGTTTCAAACTGTTTGTTCCTGTCCTCTTCGGATAGACGGCAATAAATTGCTACCTTCATGTTCATACCTCCATATGAGATAGAACAAGCCATTATCATTTTTGAACAAAACTCTTAGTTTTATTTTGTTCGATATGATTTATCATATCGATCCACGCTTTTGTGAATTTTTCGCAGGAAGTTGTACTTGTGCCATCCTTGAAAATACTTATACAAATATTTTGGGGATTTCCTATGCTATTCAATTGTCATCCCTCCCATTAAAGGTTTAGTCCTACTATATGAACTACACACTCCTCCCGATGCATTCGACTATTTCACAAAGCATATCCAGTGTGTTTTGCTGGCCTTCCCGCTACGATTCCCAAACAGCGGTTTTTCGGGCGTCAGCGCCAGAATGTCTCTTACAGGAATATTGTGCTCGTTCCATTTGAAAATGAGCACGCCGCCGGGTGTCAGTACTCGGAAGCACTCCGCAAAGCCCTTTCGGAGCATCTCTTGCCACCCAGGCCGCAGACAGCCGTATTTGATGTGCTGGTATTCATAAAACAAACCGGTCTTGTGATGACTTCTGTCACCACAAGACCGGTTTGTTTTTTGGTCAGAGCACTTTAGTCTGGCACCAGAAAATCAGCGTTTCTGGCGTTAGATATGTCACTTAGGCTCATAGTTGCTCAGCTTGCCATGATACTTGTAGATGCAGTCCAAAATCTCCGGGGTGTCCTTTAAGTAGAAAGCCCGCAATTTATAACGCTCACATTCTGCCTTCAGGCCCTTGGGATATGCGTTATTCTTATCCGGCATCGGATAGCGGACATAAACTGTCGAAGCAAGCAGGAGCGTGCCATTCCTCGCTGGAACTCTCGCTACATCACGAATCTCTTTCCATGAGATCGTCTTCATAGGAAACAATCCCATATATTTTCGTTGGATCCCCTCTGGGGTCAAATAGTATACGACCCACCTGCTATATAGTGCAATCAATGCGACCACAGTCCATATTGCAAATATATATATCTGCGTCGGTTTTACATTCGCAGCCCAACCGGCAACACTTGCACTGGCAAGGAAAACAAGGAACAGAAAAAATACGGGCATTTGTGAACTCTTGATCGGCTTCATTTGTCAGTCTCCTCTTTTTACATTTCAGACGAATTCCGGACGGTATGTAAACAGCTTTGATTTTTTGGTCAGGGCACTTTAGTCTGGCACCAGAAAATCAGCGTTTCTGGCGTTAGATATATCTCTTAGGCTCATAGTTGCTCAATTTGCCATGATACTTGTAGATGCAGTCCAAAATCTCCGGGGTGTCATCCAAATAGAAGGATCGAAATCTATTGAAATCGAACTCTGATATTAGCAACTCCTTAAGCTTTTTTGTCTGCTTATCCGGCATCGGATAGCGGACATATATCGTTGAAACAAGCAGAAGAGTAGTGCCTTGTCCAGCGGTTCTTTCTACATCACGAATTTCCTTCCAAGATATGTCTTTCATAGGAAATAGCCCCAGATATTTTCTTTGAAACCCTTCCGGCGTTATATAGTATACACACCATCTCGGATACAAGGCCATCAACATAACGATTGCCCATATTGTGAACGCATTTGCATCCCACAACTTTCCACTCAACCGATTCATAATATATGCAAATACAGTCAAGCCAAGCAATACTAAAAGCAATGGCATTTGCGAACTCTTGATCGGCTTCACAAATCAATTTCCTTTCTGTTTTCAAACAAACTCTGGCCGATATGTAAATAGTTTATGGTACGGCAATCTGGGCGGTGATTGTTTCCGCTTTCTGTTTGGCGTACTTTGCCGTTGTTTACTGCCGGACTCGGTATTCTTAGATGATTGATTATGCTTACGGCTCCTTATAGTCATAAGCAAATTCTCCATGATAGGCACGAATACAGTCCACAATTTCCGGTTTATCCTTCAAGGCAAAGCTGCGTCCCGCGATCATATCACCGTAGGCTTTATTCCCATTGGCATAGCTTTTCTTTCGAGTAGGAGCGGGATGCCGTGCCTTCTTTGTAGAAACAACGATCGTTGAGCTGCGCCAGTTGAGTCTCTCCGCATCTCTGATTTCCTCCCACTGAATCACCTGTCTATGTACTATGCCAAGCCAACTTCGATGAATTCCCTCCGGTGTCAATTCGTAAGAAAACCAATCCGGCCAAAAGAATACCGTACCAAAAACCACAACTATCCCAGCCATCGCATAAATTATCTCTGCCCCACTTTTCACATAGCACAACCCCGCAATCGCAACAATTCCAATGGCGAAAAAAAGCGCTACCCCGCCAATATTGGAAGACTTCGCTGTTTTCATTTTTATCTAGTATCCTTTCGTATAATTAAACATATTCTGGCCGCATTCCTCGGCCCCATTTACTCCATGAACCATATCGACGCTGCTGTAATTCTTGCTTTTGCTTTGAAATACCTCCTTTATATGTGTTTTTAGGCTCCGGATTTGCCGGAACATTAGAAGCAATTGTTGTTGATACTAAATTACCGCCAAGTCCAAAGCGTTTGCATAATCCTTAGCCCGCCTCCTCGCAGTTTTTCCCTTGTACCTCCACATTCCTCTTTTGTGAGTTTACTTGTTATCTATGTCTGCTGTTAGATGATACTTTTTAGCGTAGTACGCCTTCAAAAAGCTGAGTGTTCCTATGCTCATCAGGAAACTGCATAACGTGAACAAACCTGTTGGATACAGATTTGACACATCTTGTGTAGCTATCCAACGTGCTAAAAAGATACCGAAAATACCACCTATTCCAGCATATACACCAATATTGCTATATTCTCCCTTTCTCCTGTACTTGAAATCATGTCCTTTGATTACTGACTTATGCTTAATTCCTATAACAAGTGCCACGAAAACGGCCCATGCTAAGCAAAGTATTGCGGCGACTCCCGGCTTCGATCCAATAGCGGCTTCCATCTCTTGGTAGGCAAATATCAGCAGGGAAATTGAAATATCGAGAAAACCCAATCCATCATGAAAAAACCGGTTTAGATACGAAGAAGTGCAGTTATTACAAAGGACAATAAGCAATACAAGCGTAATCATTCCGACACCGATTGACAGAAACGTTAGGAATGATTTTTCCATCGCAGGATTCTCTATGTAAGCAAGGAAAAAGTTCCATGCTAAAATGAGAAGTCCATGTGTAAAACACTTATATCGCTTAAGTGGGCGAAAGCCAGCTTCAACGAATGCCTCCGTATAAATCTGTAATTCTTCATTACCATGCGTTTGCATAATCCTTAGCACCTCTCCTTAAAGTTTTTCCATTGAAACGCTTCATATCTGTCACATAATAAATTCCGTATCCTATTGCTATTCCAATAGCCATACCAATTAGCGTATAGGAGAAAGCCTTTCCAATTTTTTGACCAGTTTTCAAGTGCTTATTAAACTGCTTCGTAACCGCCTTTATACCAGTCTCATTTCCATAACTTGCGCCGTTTTTCCCAATCCGTCCAGTGGCAAACCCAACCGCCCCGTCAAAGAGCATGCTTGTTACACTGAACTTTTGAGAGGGGTTGCTTCTAGCATCACGAATTTGGCCCATAACATTCGATGCCATAGATAAAAGTGAGCTTCCTACAGCCTGTACCGCTCTGCCGGCACCGGTTGCAGCCAATGCACCTCCTGCTGCGCCTGCAACTGCATCCAATAAAACACTAACGCCTCTGTTCCCACTCGCATATGATGTGACTGCACCCATAAGTCCACCAATAACCGCTCCTGCAATTATGTGCCACAACTCGCCGCCGTCGTCCTTGCGGTTCACGGGGTCATTGTCGCAATAAGCAAAGAGGTTCTTGTCCCAGTTGGCTTTTTCGGGAGACACCGCTATTACGGCGGCATTATCCGCATTGATGAAGCGGCAAGTTGCGGGGTCATAGTATCTGCTTTGCAGGTAGTACAGTCCGCTCTCGGTGTCGTAGTAGTACCCACGATAGCGGAGGGGATTCGTCTCCGCCATGGTGCCCTCTGCGGACAAAATCTTTCCATAGGGATCGTAGGCATAACTGGCCACGGTGCTGCCGCTGGCATCCAGCAGGGCCACTACGTCGCCTTGCAGGTTCATGACGTAATAGTAGGTGCTGCCGCCCGTCTGCATGGCATAGGGATCGCCGGTGTTGTCGTAGAAGAAATTATGGGTCTCTGTGGTATCTCCGGTGGCGATAGTCTCCTGCAGCAGCTTGCCCCCGGCGTAGAGGTAGCTGTAGGTGATCGTCACCTCCGACTCTAGGATGCGCTCCTCTTCCGCCTGAACGGCAGTCTCGTCGGCAGCCGCTTCCTCTACCGGCACCAGCGGTTCCCAATGAAACCTATTTTTAGTGTTTTTTCCGTCGTATCCTCTTTATGATGCAGTAAACCCCTATAACGAATACAACTTCAACTGCGAAAATCATCACCCACCAAAAAGTCTCTACCATAGCGAGAACTACACAAAATGTGAGTTGTACTACGCAAGCCCCAATCATCGCTGATGTGCTATGCCTATCTTCACGAGGTTCATAAATGATGGCAATTCCTAAGCTAACTAATACAACTCCCATAAGCAATTCATAAGCAGATTGACGGTTACCCTCTAAAATTCCATCAATTCCTACAATTAAGTAGTTCAAACCGGAAAGGGAATACCCAATGGCAATAATTGCGGTGTTTCTTCGCATTTTTCTATCCATTTTCATGCCAGAGCCCTCATACAACGCTATGCGTCATTTGACGCCTTGTTCTATTGAGATATGCTCCAGCAATTCCTGCCCTAGATGTTTGCAGTGCACTTTTAACCGCCTTTTGGGCATAGTTAGCAATTTTCTCAGTATACATACCGACTTTTT
>OJAG01000650.1_pt1 | contig 25208 bp, 20 predicted proteins | sample 1589021 | NCBI WGS metagenome assembly OJAG01 (sample SAMN03283264) | human gut metagenome | biome: human-associated habitat; material: feces | host: Homo sapiens | place: USA | collected 2013 | reverse complement strand
ATCGCGCCTGCGCGATATGAGTATGAAGCGTAGCGGAATACGAATGCCCGCTTGTATGCTCGCAAAATTTCAAAAAGTTGCCTATTGTTTGCCACAAAAAAAAATTCTCCACGCTACATAAAATGAACAATAAAAAAGAACTTATCCATATAACAAGAGGTATTCCCCTTTTTACATTGGTATAAGTCCTTTTAATTTAATCCGTTGTCCTCGGATTTGTTTTAAAATAGCAGTTTTTATTAGTTTTCTTCTATCTGTTTTGGCTTTTTTATCATTGAGATAAGTGCTAATACTGCACAGATTGCACACCAAGCTGCCCAGATTATAAGGTCTGTGTAGCTTCCAGCCATTGTGAATCCCATGATTGCGCCCAATCCAAATAATACGATTACGGCGATATTTCCGCCTTTGCCTTTTGAATTACGTGTGGCTATTGATACAATTCCACCTGCCAATAACATAATTGCAACAATGATTCCTGCGCTTCCGCCAACTTCTCCATTGTCCTCTATACTGTTGCTTATGCCTGCTGCACATGACTGAAATGTTACAAATACAAACATAATTATTGACAGTATTCCTGATACCAGTTTCCAAGTCTTCATAATATAATACCTCCTTCTTCTTACATTATTCTACACTTTTCCACTTTTGTTTTGTTATGCTGGCGGCATACTTTTATTTTAAAGTTATAATTGACAAAATTATTAAAATAGCCAACCATATTACCAATGCTATCCCTATTCTGTTTAAATATTCAAAAAATTTGTACTTAAATTTTCTTTTTCTTATTCTATAAACAACATCCCCTATGTTTGTCAAATATATATATGGAATAATCCAACACATTTCGCTTAAAATAACACATAGCCATTTATAGCCTTTTTTGACATTTATTACGCTTGTTCCTATTTCAATGTATGTTGCAAAAACAGATACATACATTATTATTGCAATTATCTTGTGCAAAATATTATTTTTTCTAAATCCCGGAACGGTTCTGATTATCCCCCTAAAGCTTAATTCTTCTAATTCATCCGGTTCTAAAATATCCTGATTGTAGAGTTTAATATATTTCAATTTTTTTTCAATTTCTTCAATTGACTTATATCTTTTTTCGGGAGCTATCTCAGTACATTTCCTGCTCATTTTCACAAGTCTTTCAACTATCTTGTGCTCTTCTAATGTAAGACTGGTACCGGTGTACACAATTTCTTCCCCCGAGACCTCCCTAACGGTTTTAGCATAAGGCTTGACCATATCGCCAATAAGCACGCCCAAGGAATAAATGTCGCTTCGCTTGTCTGTCTGGGCAAAACCAAACTGCTCAGGTGATGCATAGCCCACCGTTCCAAGAAATTCTGTGTCACTATCGGCTTCTTCTTTTCTAATTCTTGCAATATCAAAATCAATGATTGTAATATGATTGTGTCTGTCCACAATTATATTTTTAGGTTGCAAATCCCTGTGTACAATATTTTTGTTATGGACTTCTTTTAAGCCGTTGCAAATCTGCCTTACGTAATCAACAATTACTTCCACTGGAATATTTTTCTGCAGAACATCACATAATCTTTTTCCATTAACAAACTCTTCAACAGCCACACATTTGTCTTCATGTAAAAAACAATCCATTACATCAACAATGTTGCTATTATCCAAATCTTTCAGCCTGTCGTACACATCCAAACCGTGTTTGTCCATTACCTTAAATACCACTATTTCATTAGTATCTATATTTCTTGACAAAATAGTCTTGCACTTTTGCGTGTCCGCCAAAACTGCCAGTTGTTCGTATTTTTCAAAATAATAATTTTCCTTAAAGTCCATTTTCTATAATATTCCCTTATATAAAAGTCTGTTAATTTAACAGTATTACGTATATAATATCATTATTCGACACATTTTTTAATATGGGGAAAGGATATTTATAATGAATTCAAATAATTTTTCAAATTTTAATAATGACAAATCACAAAAAACTACAGACCAGCTTCTTAAAATTTTACAAAACTCTAATGACATAAATTCTTATTTAACCGACAATGATTCAAACATTAGTAACATAAGTTTTCATGAATATCTAACTCAACTTTTAGATGAAAAAGGTCTGACAAAAGCTCAGGTAATCACTGATTCAAACATCCAAAAAAACTACGGCTACCAAATCTTTGATGGTTCAAAAACACCATCCCGCGACAAAGTTATTGCCCTTGCACTTGCAATGCAGCTGACTTTGGATGAAGCCAACCGCCTGCTTCACCTTTCAAACAATGGCATACTTTATCCGAAAATCAAAAGAGACAGCATTATTATATTTGGTCTTGAAAATAATCAAAAAATCATCGATTTAAATATTACACTGGATAATTTCGGGGAAGCACCATTGTGGTAAATTCTAAAAGGAGCCGGTGGTTTTCCACCGGCCCTTTTAATGAGATTAAGTAAAATATATATTTAAGAACAGAGTTCCAAAATATCGTTGTTATCTAATAGTTCTGTAAACTCAAATTCTATCTGTATTTCCAACTACATTCATTGCTGTTATCAATTATCTGTTATTTCCAACTACATTCATAGCTGTTATCAATTATCTGTTATTTTCTTTCATTCTTGTAAGCTAATGCTTCTACACCAACTTCTCCTGTACGAACTCTCATAACATCTTCTACATTTGTCACGAAAATCTTACCATCGCCATAGTGTTCTGTATTAAGTGCTTTTCTTGCAGCAGCTACTACAAGTCCCGGATCAACTGTTGATACCACGATGTCAACCTGTACCTTTCTGTAAAGGTTCATTGTTGTTGATACACCTCTGTATCTACCTATCTTTCCTTTTTCAGCACCACAACCCATTACCTGAGAAACTGTCATACCCATTACTCCGATGGCGTTCATTGTGTCACGAAGAACTCCAAATCGTTCTTCAGGACAGATAATAGATACTTTTGTATATCTGCCTTCTGCTCTTTCTCCAAGTGTAAGTGCTACTGGTTTTACATCTGATAAATCAACTGAGCCTTCGCTCTCACCTGCATATGATGGTGCTGCCGGAAGGAAGTCTGCATATGCTGATGCAAGACCATGTTCTGAAATATCCATACCAATAATTTCTTCTTCTGCTGTTGTTCTAAGTCCTATTGTATGCTTAATTAACTGGAACACTATTGTCATCATTACTGCTGCATATAAATCAATTGCAACAATACCTAAAATCTGGATTCCTAAAAGTTCTGCTCCACCACCATAGAATAAACCTGCGTATGTTGAACCATCTGCGAAAGCCTGTACTGTATCGCCTCTGCCTGTTGCAAATAAACCAACAGCGATTGTTCCCCAAACACCGTTTGCCCAGTGAACACCAACGGCACCAACAGGGTCATCAATGTGGAACTTCTTATCAAGTACTTCAACCACTACATCAACCAAGATACCTGATACAGCACCAATTATTAATGCACCAATTGTATCAACTGAAGCACAACCTGCTGTGATACCTACCAAACCTGCAAGTGAAGCGTTCAAACACATGCCAACATCAGGTTTTCCATCTTTAATCCAAGTAAATAACATACAAACTACTGTGGCTGTTGCAGGAGCGATTGTTGTATTCATAAAGATTGATGCCAAGCTATCTACGTTAGTAGCTGCTGCACCGTTAAATCCGTACCATCCAAACCAAAGGATGAAACAACCAAGTGCTCCAAGTGTTATTGAGTGACCTGCAATGGCATTTGATCTTATTGAGCCATCAGATCTCTTTGTATACTTACCAATACGAGGGCCAACAATTATTGCTCCAACTAAAGCTGCCATACCACCAACTGAGTGGATTACTGCTGAACCTGCGAAATCAACGAAATGTAACTGCTGTAACCAACCGTTGCCTCCTAAGTTCCATACCCAGCCGGCTTCAATTGGATATACAATCAAGCTTATTGCTCCTGAGTAAATACAGTAAGCACTGAACTTTGTTCTTTCTGCCATAGCTCCTGAAACGATTGTTGCAGCTGTGGCACAAAATACTAACTGAAATACGAACTGTGACCAGTTAAAACTGTTATAGTTTGTGAAGATATCTAGATTTGGAACACCTATAATTCCCATTACATAATCTTCTGACATCATCAAACCAAAACCTAAAATGATGTACATTAATGTACCAATACAAAAGTCCATCAGGTTCTTCATAATAATGTTGCCTGCATTCTTTGCTCTTGTAAATCCTGTTTCAACCATTGCGAAACCAGCCTGCATAAAGAATACTAAACCGGCACCAATTAAGAACCAAATTGCGAAGCTACTGTTTGTAGCTTCCTGTAAAATTTCCTGTGCGTTCATAGTTCCTTCCTCCATTCTTTTCCATTGTCCTATTATTTTACTTAAGAAAGCATTGTAAATATTGTCCCTTCATAAATCACTCCAACTTTGTTGTCATAATTCTATGAACTTAACTTTATTTACTTAAAAGGGGATTGCTTTCTTCATTGAAAAACTTATCTTTTGTCTGATTTAATTTCTTAAATCCTTTGGCTAATCCGTTAGCTCCTACTTAACTTTTTAACCTAAAACAAAAGAAAAAGAGAGCAAGACTTTTTACGTCTGCTCCCTTGCATTTCGTTTAACAATGGCTAGTATAACATCATTTTTTAAAAAAGCAACTGTGATTTTAACATAACTTAAATAATTAGTTTTCTCATTAATAATTTAAAATCGGTTATTAAAATTATTAATTTTAAACTTTTAAAAATTAACCCTACGCTAATTTCCCATTTCAGTTATTAATCAATTTGGTGAATTTTCTGCCCAAAACTCACTTGTTTTTAAAATATGTTATCTTTTAAGAATTTAAAACTATGCCATGATTTTTTTAATTTTATTGTAAATTCCTTCTGCGTCAAGACCAAATTCTTTTAATAATTCCACTGCAGGACCTGAATGTCCATACACATCTTCAACACCAATCTTTGAAACGCTAACAGGATATTTAGCACTTAAGCAATCACATACTGCACTACCTAAACCACCAATAATTGAATGTTCTTCAACTGTAATAACCTTGCCTGTTTTCTTAGCTGATTCAACAATAATGTCTTCATCTAAAGGCTTAATTGTGTGAATGTTAATTACTTCTGCATTAATTCCGTCTGCTTCAAGATTCTTAGCTGCTTCTAAAGATGCTGCTACCATAAGACCTGTTGCTACAATAGTAACGTCTGTTCCTTCTTTTAATTTAACACCCTTACCGATTTCAAATTTGTAATCTTCACTGTTGATGATAGGTGTAGCAAGACGACCAAATCTTAAATAAACAGGTCCTTCCATTTCGTAAGCTGCCTTTACAGCCTGCTTGGCTTCAATATCATCACAAGGGTTAATAATTGTCATTCCTGGGATTGTACGCATTAATGCAATATCTTCATTACACTGATGAGTTGCACCGTCTTCACCTACTGAAATACCTGCATGAGTTGCACCAATCTTTACATTAAGATGTGGGTAACCTACTGTATTTCTTAACTGATCAAATGCACGTCCTGCTGCAAACATAGCAAATGTGCTTGCAAAAGGAACTTTTCCACATGTTGACATACCTGCTGCAATACCTACCATGTTACATTCAGCTATACCACAATCAATAAATCTTTCAGGGAAAGCTGCTTTAAACTTTCCTGTCTTTGTTGCTGCTGCAAGGTCTGCATCTAAAACAACAAGATTGTCATGTTCTTTTCCTAATTCAACTAAAGCGTCTCCGTAGCTGTCTCTTGTTGCGATTTTCTTTACTTCTGACATAATGCTTCACCTGCTTTCTCTAATTCTTCCATAGCGATATTGTACTGTTCTTCGTTTGGAGCTGAACCATGCCATGAAACCTGATTCTCCATAAATGAAACTCCCTTACCTTTTACAGTATTCATAATAATAGCTGTAGGCATACCTTTAGTCTCTCTTGCTTCTTTTAAAGCACTTCTAATTTCATCAAAATCATGTCCATTTATTTTAATTACATGGAAATTAAATGCTTCAAACTTCTTGTCAAATGGGTATGGTGAACATACTTCATCGATTGCACCATCAATCTGAAGATTGTTGTTATCAACGATAACTACAAGATTATCTAACTTTCTGAATCCGGCAAACATTGAAGCTTCCCAAACCTGACCTTCTTCACTTTCACCGTCGCCTACCATTGTATATACTCTGTAATCTGCATTGTCCATCTTTCCTGCCATAGCCATACCAACTGCTGTTGAGATTCCCTGTCCTAATGAACCTGAAGACATATCGATTCCCGGTATTTTCTTCATATCAGGGTGTCCCTGAAGGTATGATGTAGGTTTTCTTAATGTTTTGATATCTTTTCTTGGAAAATATCCTTTTTCTGCCAATACACTATAAAGTGCAGGTGCAACATGACCTTTTGATAATACAAATCTGTCTCTGTTAGAATCTTTTGCCTTTTCAGGTGATACATTCATCTCTTCAAAATACAAAAATGTTAACATATCTGCTGCTGAAAGAGATCCACCCGGATGACCTGATTTTGCATTGTAAACACCTGTTACAATGTCCTTACGTACCTGGTTTGCAATTTTTGCAAGTTGTAAATTTTCCATTTTTACATCCTTTCCTGTGTTAAAAAATAAAGTCTGATTCTATTAATATATATAATCCATCATCATTTTTATTTGATGAGAATAAACCTGATAATTTTCTGCCAAGTTTATGAGAATTAGCAATGGCTGTATCTACAAGTTTCTCAACATCAGCTCTTCCGATTCCCTTGTGTTCACCAAAGTAATCATCGATAGCCTTGTAAAAGGCAAGACTTGCCAGTTCTTCCATTACATATCCCTTGTCCTTAGCATATCTTTTTCCGTATTCAACCCATTCCTTTATATCGTACTGTTTAATACGGATAACGTGGTTAAATACCTTTGATAAGCGTGGTGAGTCCTTAAGCATTTTTTCCATTGGCTCAGTTTCACCTTCAAGTATTATAAGCATATCGTCAGTAAACATTCCTGAAACGTCCACAACTTCACTTAAAATCATTGCACCAAGCTTTTCTGCATTCTCAACAATCAAATCACTTCCAAGTAATTTGTTAAGTGAATTTCTAAATCCTCTCTTGTTAAGTGCTGTAGCATCAATCTTAGCCAATCTTCTGTTACGTCTGCCACGTTTCTTATTTACTAATTTTATGATTTCAACTGCTAATGATGTTTTTCCTGTTTTTTCTTCGCCAAGAATAACCACATTACCATCTGTTGACTTACCGTTAGGTGTATAACCTGCAATAAGTTCCTTAACTACTTCCTGAATATTGTCTTCCAAACCTTCTACATTAAAGAAGTTCTTAAATACACTTAATTCTTCCTCTGTAGCTACTAATTCCGGTTCAGGAATTTCTTCATTGTTCTTATTCAATATTCTGTTAAGTAACTCACCTTCACTTGTGCGCTCAGGAGTGCCTTCTTCTGCTTCCTCCTTTGCTACCTCTAATTGCTCTTCTTCCTCTTCAAGTTTTTCCTCATACTCAGGTTGCTCCCAGTCTGTCCCTGAAATCACCTCAACCTTGGCACTTAAGTCCTTAGTTGAATGTATATCTAAATTAATTGAATTATCCTGTGCCGGTTCTTCCTGTACAGCTTCTTCATTTTCAGTGCTTTCTGATTTTTCAGCATCTACACTCTCTGCATTTTCGTTTTCTGTGCTTTCTTCTGCATTTTTAATATCTTCACACAAATCCTGCTCAGGAATACCTGTTTCTAAATCTATTTCAGGTGCATCAATATTAGGAAGTTCCTCATCTACTACAACCTCACCTGTATTATTACCTGTTTCAATGTCGGCTTTAGGTATAGTAAATATTGCTGTTTTGCCTAAATCTTCTGCTGTTTCAGAAGCTTCTTTCTGAACATTTTCAGCTACTTCCTGTTCAGATGGAATTTCTTCCGGCTGAGCCTCTTCTGCTACCTGAATTTCTTCTATATCAGGTATGCTTTCTGCTATCTTCTCAATATCAACCTCAGGTTCTTCTTCCTGACTTTCTATTACTTCCAATTCAGATGCATCCTGATTCTCTGTGGTTTCAACTTCTTCTTTTTCAGGTTCTTCCGGCAAATCCTCTACTTCATCAGGTATTTCTTCCAAATCAGGAATCTCAACCTGGGATGCCTTATTTTCTTCATTATCTGAAGTATTGTCTTCAACTGAAGTCTGCTCTTTTTCCAAAGGCTTTTCTACTTCAACATTATCCTCCTGCCATCTGTCAAGAGTGCTAACTTCTTTTTCATCAGGCTTTTCTTCTTTAGATTCTTTCTTAGTCTCTCTTACATTCTCAATAATGCTTACGGCACTATTAACAGTTTCTGCTTTAAGAATCCCTCTTGCCTGCAACTGATGAAGTATATCTTCTACATCATCAACATTTAATATGTCTTCTTTCTCTTCATCTGATTTCATAACCATATCCATATCTTCATCAAATTCCATATCAACTGATTCTGTTGTATCTTCACCTAAGTCATCTATAACCGGTTCTTCAACTTTAGACACATCATCCGGGTTAATCAATTTGAAATCTTCATCTTCTTCAAGTGGAACGTTTGTATTAACCGGTGCTTCTACCTTTTTATCTTCCTTTAAAGGATTTTCTGTCTTTTTAGGTTTAACACTAAAAGGTCTAAGCTTCAATCTTTTCTTCTCTTTGTCAGTCTTAGCTACAACATCTTCCTTCTCAGCTTCAGCTTTATCACTTGAATCTGATTCCAGCTCATTAAGATCATCACTAATTCCCGGAATTTTTATTTCTTCAACTTCCTGGGGATGAGTCATGCTGTTAACATCAATTGTTGCCCCTTCTATATCATCATAAGGCTTGATTTCTTCCACTACAGATTCATTAATTTCCGGAAAATCAAAAGATTCTGTATCTGCTGCTTCTTTTCCAACAGCTTTTATCTTATCTATATTTTTCTCTGTGCCTGTAACTTCTTCTATTGTTTTAGATTCCGCCTTACGTTCGTTGGCTTCTTTTACAGCTTCATCTATTCTTGACTTAATAGATGTTTTTTCCATTATTTTATCCATAAGTTCCTGAGTTGAAGCTTTCTTTTCTTCCTGCTCTTTAGACTTATTTTCTGATTTTTTATTGTAGTTGTCCTGCTGTGTGGATGTTAAAGATTCATATTTTTTCTTTAAATCCATTGCCTTAACAACGTATTTTCCTTCCGCAAACCATAAGCTTATTTCGTCGCACATATTGACACATTTCTCGCCCTCGCCTGCAATATCATATAATTTTGCAAGTTCATAAGCCCACTTTTCTTCCATGTCAATGTTAACGTAATCTTCAAGAATCTTTATTAATTCTTCCACCGGCTTCTTCTTAGCTTTTGCCATTTTATATTTTAAAATAAATCTTGCCGAATCTCTTGGTGCCATTTCAATAAAGTCCTGATAAAATTCGTTTGCCTCATCAAGTTCTTTTAATTTTATGGAAATAAGGCATAATCTATATGCTAACTGTCTTCCTGTGTTAGTATTCTCATATGCCATAAGCAATATTTTCTTAGCCTGCTCATTATCGCCTGTTAATTCATAGGCGTCGGCAATAAGACTTAACAGATTGTTGTCACGGATTTTTTTGATATCCAATGAATCTGCCACGTCAACTGCCTTTTCAAAATCGTGAGCATGCATAGCTGTTTTTAACTCTTCTATTTTTAAGTTGTACTCGCTTTTATCCATTTGACTTCCTCATTCCTTTGTCAATTCTAAACTGTAACTCTTCCCTGAAGAGCCCTAAGCAAAGTAACGTTGTCCACATATTCTAAGTCCCCACCTACGGGAACACCACTTGCTATTCTTGTAACTTTTATTCCGAGTGGCTTTATGACCTTTGTAATGTACATAGCTGTAGCCTCGCCCTCCACGCTTGAATTAGTTGCAATAATTACTTCATTAACATCATCCTTCAAACGCTCAAACAATTCCTTAAGCTTAATGTCATTCTGGCCAATACCCGCCATGGGATTAATTGCTCCGTGAAGAATGTGATAAACGCCCTTGTATTCACCTATTTTCTCATATGCAGCCATATCCTTTGTTGTTTCCACTACCATAATGGTCTTGTGGTCCCTTTCCTTACTACTACATATTGGGCAAATATCCTGGTCTGTAAGTGTGTAACAACACTTACAATATCTTACATTCTTCTTTGCGTCTATCATAGAATTTGCCAGACTTTCAACCTGTTCTTTTGGCATATCCAAAATGTGAAAAGCAAGTCTCCCTGCTGTTTTAGGTCCTATTCCCGGCAACCCTGATAATTCTTCGATTAGTTTTGTTATATAACCACTGTAGTAATCCACTGTGCTTACCTCTTTCTAGAAAAGTCCACCTAACCCGCCTGTTATCTTCGACATCTTCTGTGTTGACATTTCATCCATCTTACGGATAGCTTCGTTAACTGCCGCCATAACAAGATCTTCTAACATTTCTATATCATCAGAATCTACTACTTCAGGATCTAATTTAATCTTTGTTATTTCTTTTGTGCCTGAAATAGTCACTTCAACAGCTCCACCACCTGATGTTGCTGTATATTCTGAACTTTCTAATTCTGCCTGTGCCTGCTCCATCTGCTTCTGCATCTTCTGAGCCTGTTTCATTATATTATTCATGTTTCCAGGCATTCCTCCCGGAAATCCTCCTCGCTTTGCCATTTTAAAAATCCTCCTTTTCAATGTCCATGTTTATTTTGCTTACGACTTCCTGATAGTAATCGCTGAAAGTCTGATTATTTTCAAGCATAGTTACTTCAACTTTAACCTGCTTCTTTATTTCTTCACTTATCAAAGTGTTAAGCATCTCAATTACTTCCGGTTTCGAGCAGCCTTCGTAGCCTATTGCTCCCGGATTAAAAACTATTAAAAGTGTGTTTTCCCCTTTTACGCTAAATCTTGCATCCTGCAGGAAAGTCTTGTACGGATTGGATATGTGTCTTCTAACTGAACCCCAGTTATCCACAACATACTGCACATCTTCCGGTATAGCCTTTTCAAATACCTTTTTAGGCTTTGGTTCCGGATTTGCACCTGAACTGCCTACCGCCTGTGGAGCTGCCCCCACATTAACCGTAAAGTTTCCTTCTTCTATTTTCTTTTCCAAAATAGCGATTCTGTTATTAAGTGAGCTTACGTCTCTTTCCATTGCCGGTTTTGCAAGCTTTATTAATGCAATCTCTATTAAAACACGTTTTTGTGACGAATATTTGATTTGTCCTGATAATTCTGAAAGAATTCTAATGTATCGCATAATAACATCTACATTAACCATCTGTGCTTCTTCTTTCAAAGCTTCTATTCTTTCTGCTGACGCATCAATTACTTCCATTATTTCGTCATCATCTGATGTCTTAATTAACATAAGATTTCTTAAATACCATATAAAATCATTAACAAACTGTCCCGGCTCTCTGCCCTGCATAATTATTTCATCCAAAATATTAAGGCTTGTTGTTACATCTGAATCTATTACGCTTCTTGTAAGTCTGCTGAATATTTCATTGTCTACAGCACCAAGAACGTCAAGCACATTGTCATATGTTAACTTCTGTCCCAAATAAAAAGCAATGCATTGATCTAAAAGACTTAAGGCATCACGCATTGAACCGTCTGCTGCTTTTGCAACATATCTTATGGCCTTGTCCTCAACCTCAATTGATTCTTTTTCCATTAATTCGGACAATCTTGCCGCAATTGTGTCTATTGATATTCTCTTAAAATCATATCTCTGACAACGTGACAATATTGTTATAGGTATTTTATGTGGCTCTGTTGTAGCCAAAATAAAAATAACATATGCCGGTGGTTCTTCAAGTGTCTTTAATAATGCATTAAAAGCACCTATGGAAAGCATATGTACCTCGTCGATGATATACACTGTGTACTTACCACTTGAAGGCGAATATTGTATTTCATCTCGAATCTGTCTAATGTTATCCACACCGTTATTGGATGCTGCATCGATTTCAATAACATTCATGGCACTTCCATTGGTTATTCCACGACATGTTTCACATTCATTACAAGGACTTCCATCAACGGGATGCTCACAGTTTACAGCCTTAGCAAAAATCTTTGCCACACTTGTTTTACCAGTTCCTCTTGTTCCACAAAAAAGATAGGCATGTCCGATACGGTTGGCATTAATCTGATTCTTTAATGTCTGAACTATGTGGTCCTGTCCCTTAACCTGATCAAATGTTGAAGGTCGAAACTTTCTATATAATGCTGTATAAGACATAATATCTCCTTTCCTAAAAGTAACTGCTATGGATTCCAAGGGCATTATAAGCCCTTTTACACCTTTGGAGTTTATTATATAATAAACTGGAAATGGTTACAAGCAATATATTTTGGTAATTTGGCATTTAAAAAGGTGAAACACAATTCTTTCTGTGTTTCACCTTTTTATTAATTATTAAATCCGCGCGATCTGCTTTGTGAGTATTCCATAAGCGTTACCTTTACAGTTAACTCGGTCTAGGCTTCCTCATGTCACATGAAATGATCTGTTTAGTGCTGCTTCATTCCTGACCTGACACGGTTCACAGGATTCCATTGCATAAGACCCAAACGTCAACATCACTTATAAAGGGCAGCCCTACAAAATAAACCCGAGGCTGACCATCACCCCTGCTGTAGCGGATTGCAGGTACAGGACGCCGCTATCTTCCCGGCTGCGCGGAAATGTTATATCAAATTTAGTACTGACAACTGTCGGTCAGAAATATAGTATACCTTATACTAATTTTCTTTGTCAATAAAGATTTTGAATTTTTTGCCTAACTTTTCAGACAACGTTCTCTGTTCTTTCTGTTCAATCTCTTTTGCATATTTCTGCAAATAACCAATATGTTTACTATGCATATTGGTTATTCATCCTTCTGCTTTTTTCTCAAATTTCTAAAAAAATCTTTCAGCAGATTACTGCACTCTTCTTCAAGTATGCCTTTTTCCATTTCGACCTGATGGTTAAATTTATCAACCTGAAGAAGATTCATAATAGAACCGGCACAACCTGCCTTTGGATTCATACAACCTATGTAGACTTTTTTAATTCTTGCCTGAACTATGGCACCTGCACACATTTGGCAAGGCTCAGTAGTTACATACAATTCGCAATCATCAAGGCGCCAGTCATCAAGTTTCTTGCTGGCTTTCTTTATTGCGTTAAGCTCTGCATGAGATAACGTGTTCTTGTCAACCATTCTTCGATTGTAACCACGACCTATTATCTTGTCCTGATAAACAATTACACAGCCAATTGGCACTTCACCTATTGAAGCAGCTTTCTTAGCCTGCTTAATTGCTTCTTTCATGTACTTATTAGCTTTCTTAGAATCATAACTTTCTTCTAAATCAGCATTGTTACTAATATCTTTATTTAAATCATTAACCTTGCCACTCATAAATAGTCATTGCGAAAACCACTTTTTAATAAACGATTTCCGATTATCCTTTTCATCCTTATTTAGATTAGTTTGTGAAAACATCCTATTTGAAATACGGATAAATTGTATCCCATATGCTGTCTGTTTCCTGACCTAATCTCCAGTAAGCTGCACCTGCAAGCTTGTATTTTTCCATAATATCAAGTCTTGATTTTACAGATGTAGCATCTTCAAGCCAAATGCTCACTGTGCTGTCTCCCTTTTCATATGAAACAAAATTCTGACCTGTTGTTTCATCGAATGTCGGCTTTACTTTTGCATTAGTGTAAAGTTCTTTAGCTTTATCCATTGTAATTGCCTGACTTGAAAGGTAGTAATTGCCATTAGTTGCATCTTCCACATAAACGCCTTCGCCCTTTTTGCCATCAGTTGCAGGAGTTGTAATCCAAGCTCTTGTGTAGAAAGGCATACCGTTAATTACTCTTGACGCATTACCTGTTAAAGCAATGGCATCGTTTACGGCTTTTTCCGTGAAAGTCATTGATGAAACAGAACCTGCTTCCTTACTTCCTGCGTAATGCTCATCGTAACTCATTATAATAATGTAATCTGCAACCAAAGACTGATGTGCAATGTCGTAATATTCTGAGCCTGATGATGGCACATAATTATCTATTGAAAGAACCTTTCCTGCTTTTCTGCATTCAATTGAAAGTTCTCTCAAAAACTGCAAATAACTGTTAATAATATCCTTATTAATAAACTCAAAATCAATGTTAATGCCATCAAGATTATAATCTTTTATGTTTGTCATAATGTTATCAACAAGATTTTCTCTCTTAGTAGTATCTGTTAACACTTTCTTCGTGTATTCCTTGCTTGCCTTGTCCTGAGTTCCAAAATCATTAACCAAAGCCCATACTTTAAGCCCTTTGCTGTGAGCCTTTTCAACATAAGTTGCTGAAGCATATGATCTTAAGTTGCCTTTATTGTCAGACAAAGAATACCATGTTGGAGAAATAACATTTAAACCTTTTGTATGTTCAATTATTGTTTCCAAATTGCCATTAGCAGTCAGATTCGTTATTGCATTCCAACCTAAACTAATCTTTTTATTCATCAAAACATGTGTATATGTATCTGCGTCAGATTTAAACTCAGTCTTCTTTGTTTCTTTATCTTTTAATTTCTTTGCAGGCACATAACCCATGAAACCGTCGTCAGTTCCAACCTTTGTCCAGTCGCCGCTTTCTTCCAATACTGTAACCTTGGTATTTTTCTTCAAAGTAGTTACAATAAGGTTCTGGTAATCTGCCTTTGTACGCATTTCAATGTTGCTCTTAACAGTCATCTGATTTTTCTCGCCTGATGTGTATTTAAGAACAATTCTTGCAGGAGATTTTCCCTCCGCCTTCACAACTTTATAATCAAAATCCACGTATTTCTTAACAAACTTTACATTAACATAGCAATTTTTTCCGTCCATAAAAGAAATAACATAGTCTGTATTTTCAGTTTCATTTATTGTCTTACCACCTATTTTAGTTTTGTAAGTTTTTGTGGCGTCAGTAAACATTACAAGGTTGTTGGTTGCATCCACATAAAATCTTTTGTCAATATTTTTTATAATGGTGTTGATATTAAGGTAAGCTTCCTCGCCCTTTATAATCCCGAACTCATCACCATATCCATCTTCCAAAGCCACTGCTGCAATAGTTCCATCTGTCCCTATTGTGTAATCCGTGTCGTTGCCATTGTCATCCTCGTAGGTAAGTCCCATGTACCATTTCTGGTCAACCTGCCCCTTGTTAGTCTTTATAAACAAGTCACATCCTGTAGTTAGCAGAAGTGCTGATATTACGGTTATAATCAAAAATAGTTTATTTATAGTTTTTCTCAAATCAAAAATCCTCCTTAAGCTAATGTCTATCTACTATGATACCACATTCAACATAAAAAAAGAATAAATATCCACGATAGGTTTTTTCATTAATATAAATTTTTTCATAATTTTTATTAATGAAAAAAGAGCCACAAAATATGACTCTTTCTCGTTCTTAGGGAAACTCCATAATAAATCTAACTATATTAACTAAATAGGCGGTCAATGCCTTGTGATATATATTAAGTTAAACAGTTGTTATTATGTGTACATTTCCGTATTCGTATTATCCGTGTTTTTATTATACACATATTGAATGTACTTTTCAATCATTTTTCAAATAGTTTTTTGTCTTAATTTATTATTTTTCAAAAAATTGTAATATTTCGTACATTTTTTTCGTATATATATTATATTACAGTATTAAAAGGTCTTATTTCATATTTGCTTATGCAATTGGGATAACGTCATTTTGGATTTTTGTTTTACAGCAATTTTTTATTTTGCAAATACTTGTTTTTTATATATTTTTTTACATAAAAGCTTTATTTACTACAATTTGTAAGATTTTACTACCTTAATAACTTTACACTATTTAAGATATTGGATATACTAATAGCAAGAAATAGTTGTTTTAATTATTTTGAATTTACACGAATCTAATGATAGAGAGGTGATTTTTATGAAAATTGAAAAAATCAATGATAATCAGATTCGTTGCACTCTGAGTAAGGAAGACTTAGCTGACCGCAACATTAAACTTAGCGAATTGGCTTACGGAACAGGCAAAACCCGTGAACTTTTTCAGGATATGATGCAGCAGGCTAATGATGATTTCGGTTTTGAGGTCAATGACATCCCACTAATGGTAGAAGCAATACCTGTTTCTCCTGAAACCATCGTCCTTGTTATAACCAAGGTTGAGAATCCTTCCGAAACCGAAGAACATCTCTCAAAATTCTTTTCTAAGGAGATGAAAGACGGTATTCTTTCACGCTTAGAAGATTCCGATATGGACCTTACAGATTTCGAAGAATTTGATGATGACATGGAAGATATTAACGCTTCCGCTAATGACAAGAAAGATGACAACGATGATTCATTGTTGTATAGCATTTATATATTCGACAGTTTAAGCCAGATAATTGATGTTTCAAGATTGATTGCTCCAACATTTAAAGGTGACAGTTCAGTATACAAGTCACCATTCAATGACAAGTATTACTTATCTCTATGTGTTGAAGCTTCACAGGGTAAGAAACTTAACCGTATATACAGTATTCTTACTGAACACGGAGTTCGTGAGAATCCAACATATGCCAAAGAACTTTTCTATATGGAACACTTTGACGAAATACTTGCAAACAAAGCAATTGAAACACTTGGTGCTTTATAATAAACAAAACCCTGTGTTGTACATCGAATCGGTACAACACAGGGTTCTTTATTCTTTTTATTCTAATTTAATAATTTACAAACCCATTCTTATTCTTTTTTTGTAGATTGAGTTGTCTTTTGATATTGCAAAATTTATGATACTCTAATGATATTTTCACTATTAAAGCAAAAATTATGCAACAATCTATAATCCATATATAAATACTATATTTACCGGCATTTATTGTAATAATAATCAAAGGTATTAAGCACCAAATTAGCATTCCCACCATTTTCAAACAACACTTTAAAAAACACAATTTCAAGTTTTCCAGGTATAAAAAACTTTCTATTTTTATTTCTTTTCCATTAATAATAATCTGAGGTAAAACAATTTTTCTGTTTTCTTTATCATACTTTGACTTATTATATTCTATTTCCAATGTTTTACAGGCTTCACATATATAATTGTCAACCTGGAATATACATGGTTCAAAGTTATCTATCCAATCCCATTCATAATTCATAAATATTATATCAAATATTGCTACTATTAATCGTAGCGGAAATTTACATATACAATAAAATAATTCTATTGTTTTCGTATTGACAGACGAAAGAGAAATCGGCATTCTGTTATCTATTAGAGTATTTTCTCCGTTATATATTACTTTTTGTTCTTTTTGTTGTATACAAATAATTTTTTCACCGTTTCCCTTCAATATAACATTCATAACGTTCCTCTTTTTATTTTTGAATATTTTTTCAACCATTTTTATATTTTTTCTTTTGAAAATAATCGAAAATCGCTTTGAACTTCCTATTTTTTTCCAAACACCTTTATCATCTTGTTGATTTAAAGTTCTTTTATATTTCTTTTTTCTACAATTAACTCCTCTAAAATTTTATCATCATACACTACCATAATATTAACTCACGAAATCAGTTAAATCCATTAAATTCTGTCATAACCAATTCACTTTAATTTCTACTACCTTTCATCAGCTTATTTTATCTTGCCGCCTCATACATTAGTATCGCTGTTGCAACTGCTGCATTTAAAGATTCAACTTTTCCGTGCATTGGAATCTTTATTAGCTTGTCTGCCTTTGCGGATATTTCCTCGCTTAAGCCCCTTGCCTCATTGCCGATTAAAAGTGCGCAGTCCTTTGTAAGGCTTCCTGAATTGTAAAACTCTCCCTTTAAGTGGGCAGCATATGTTGTAATTCCATTGTCCTTTAATGTGTCAACTGCTGCTGCCAAGTCATCCACTATTGCAAAAGGCACTCTGAATATTGAGCCCATTGTTGAGCGTATAACTTTAGGATTGTATATGTCTGCACTGTCTTTGCTCATTATTATGCCTGATATACCTGCTGCTTCCCCGGTTCTTACAATTGTTCCCATATTTCCCGGATCCTGAAGTCTGTCAAGCACTACTATGCAACTTTTTTCCTTGTTTCTTTTTTCTATAATGTAGTCTATGCTGTATGATTTCTGCTTTACAACGGCAACTATTCCCTGTGGTGTAACTGTGTCTGATATTTTCTTAAATACCTGGTCGCTTACTATCTGATATTTTTTGTCTTTTACCAGTTCACCGTTTTCTTTCAAAAAAGTTTCTGAAACATATACACTTACAAGGTCCTCTGCCGGTATTTCAACAAACATTTTCTTGCCTTCCACTGTAAATGTTCCTGTTGTTTTTCGTACTTTTGATTTTTCTTTTAACTGTATTAATTTTTTTATTTGTTCATTTGATGTTGATGTTATTACCATTTTACTTAAATACCTTTGCCATTTTTTCTGTTTCGCCTAAAACTACCAAATGCATTCCATGGTTAAAAGGAATGTTAACGTCAGGATTAATTTTGTATTTTCCTTCTTCTTTTATTGCTATAATGTTAAATTTATATTTTTTTCTAAGGCTTAATTCCATTAGATTCTTTCCAACCCAACTTTCAGGAACTTTTGCTTCTATTATGCTAAATGTGTCAGATATTTCTGCAATATCCATAAACTTTTCGCCGTGAGCAAGGTTCTTTGCCATTCTGATTCCTGTTTCACTTTCAGGATAAACTATTTCATCTGCCCCAACTTTAGTTAAAATATTGCCCTGCAATTTGTCGCTTGCCTTGGCTATTATATAAGGGATTCCTATTTCCTTACATACGGCAGTTACGATTATGCTTGCCTCAAAGTTTTCACCTATTGTAACTATTGCCACGTCCACATTTGACACTCCAAGACCTTTAATTACGTTTTCTTCCGTCAGGTCTGCACGAATGGCAAAAGTAACATAATCTGATATTTCATCTACTTTTTCCTGTGACTTGTCTATGGCTATAACTTTTCCACCCATATTTGAATATGATATGGCAAGGCTTTTTCCTAAAGTTCCAAGTCCGAATACTGCGATTTCTTTCATTAATGCTGTCCTTTCTTTAATCTATCCTATAAGCACTTTTTTCTCAGGTAAGTCCTTTATGTGCTGGTCTATTCTTCGTTTTCTCGCCAATGCTATTACTATTGTTATAGGTCCTACTCTTCCAAAAAACATTAAAGCGATAATTATTAGCTTGCCTGCAAGAGAAAGACTTGCCGTAAAGTTCATGCTTAAACCTACCGTTCCTATTGCCGAAAATGCTTCATAGCATATATTGGTAAGAGAACCTGTTTCCGTAAATGTAAGTGCTATAACTGCAATCATTAATATGCTAATGGCCATTGTCATCACTGCCAATGCGTTCTTAATGTTGTCTCTGTTTATTCTTCTCTTAAATGCCTCTGTTGCGTTTTTTCCCGTAACAACTGATTTTACATCAAGGAATAACAAAGCTACTGTTGTTGTTTTTATTCCTCCTGCAGTTCCCATTGGTGAGCCACCCATTAGCATTAAGAGAAAAGCAAGAAGCACTGAGGCATTTCTAAGCCCCGCCTGATTTATTGTGCAAAAACCTGCTGTTCTAAGAGTTACTGACTGAAAGAATGATGCCAGAATTTTTTCACCTGTCTTTAAAGTTCCCAATGTTTCAGGATTGTTGTATTCAAAAGCAAATGTTAAGATTGCTCCTCCAAATATTGCAATTGCCGTTACTGTAAGAACTATTTTGGAGTGAAGTGACAACCTTTCAAAGAATTTTTGAAGTGGGTACTTTTTATTTCTAATATTATTTATGTTTTTCAAAATATCCCACCATACTATAAAGCCTATTCCACCTACCACAATAAGGAACATTGTCGTTATATTAATCAGCACATCTCCCTTGTACGCCATAAAGCTGTTGTCTCCAAGAAGGTCGATTCCTGCATTGCAAAAAGCTGAAATTGCATGAAACACAGAATACCACACGCCTTTAGCCACTCCGTATTTTGGAATAAATCTAAAACTGTAAAGTATTGCTCCAATGCCTTCCACTGCAAAGGTTCCCGAAAATATTCTTATTATGTGCAAAACAACGCCCTGACTTGTGTCAAGATTGTATGACTCCTGAATTAATCGTCTTTCTTTTAAGTTTATTTTTTTGCCTATTATAATTAATACGCCTGTGGCTATGCTGATAATTCCAAGCCCGCCAAGCTGTATAAGTATTAATATGACTACTTTTCCAAAAAGACTCCAGTAGGCATAAGTTGGCACCACAACCAATCCTGTTACGCAGGTTGATGTGGTGGCTGTAAATAATGCTGTCACAAAATCCGTCCACTGCCCTTTAGCTGAACTTACCGGCAACATTAGTATTAATGTTCCAACTATTATCACCCAAAGAAATCCAACTATTATTATTCTGGCAGCGTTGAATTTTGTTTCTTTAAGCATTTTCTTAAAATTTATATTTAAATTAGTCATTATAATTCCTTTTGAATATTAAACTCTTAATTTTACAAAATCCTGTCCGTAAGTTTTCTTTAGTTCTTCAATAAACTGATTATTGGCATCAACTCTGTATTCTATTGGCAATGCTTTCTGCTGACGCTCTTTTGCCAAAGCTATCATTACCTTGTCGCCACCTTTATGAAGAAGTAATGTTTCAAGTAGTTCTTTCTCCTTTGCCATGTACTCTTCCTTGTCTTTAAAGGCTATCCAAAGTTCTGACGGAACCTGGTCGAAAGATACAATTGAGTTAGCCAAAACTTTTCCTGCAGAATTTTCTTCTATGTTTGCCTCGCCTTTTACAAAAATCTTCTGACCTTCTTCCATTAACATTCGGCTTTTCTCAAACTGTCTTGGAAATACTACAACTTCAACTGTTCCAACTAAGTCTTCCAATGTTATGAAAGCCATCTGCTGTCCTGTTTTTGTAAACTTCTTTGTTATGGCACTAATGATTCCGCCTACGGCAACTTTGCTCTTGTCAGGAACTTTTGACTCTTCCCCTTCTTCAGGTTCGGTGAAATCAATTGACATATTTGTTATGTGTTTACGCCATTTCTGTTCCTGTGCCTGAAGTGGATGACCGCTGGCATATATTCCAATAACTTCTTTTTCAAAAGCTAATTTCTGGTCAACGGTGTACTCTCCTACATCAGGCATTTTTACTTTATACTTTTCTTTGGTACTGTCATCTGCCATATCAAAAATAGACATCTGACCTTCCCATGCGTCTTTGTTTTCCTTGTTTACCCCGTCAAGAATCTGAATGTAAACCATCATCATCTGTTTTCTTGTGGCATTAAGTGAATCAAAGGCACCGGCTTTGATAAAGTTTTCTATTGCTCTTTTGTTTACACCAAGATTGGCTGTTCTTGTAATAAAGTCTTCCAAATCAGTGTACTTGCCGTGTTTTTCTCTTTCCTCAACTATGCCGTCAATAATGTTTTTACCAACATTCTTTATGGCTGTAAGTCCATATCGTATGCTGTTGCCCTTAGCCGAAAATCCACTTTCACCTTCGTTAATATCCGGTGGAAGAATTTCTATTCCCATTGAACGGCATGAGTAAACATATTCTGCTACCTTAGTTGAAATATCCATTACAGAAGTAAGCATTGCTGCCATAAATTCTGCTGCATAGTAATATTTAAGGTATGCTGTCTGGTAAGCCACCACGCCATAAGCTGCCGCATGGGACTTGTTAAATGCATACTTTGCAAAGTCTATCATTTCATCGTAGATTTTGTTTGCAATCTCTTCACTTATGCCGTTTTTGATACAGCCTTTTACACCCTCTTCCCGGTTTCCATACACGAAGCTTTGGCGTTCCTTTTCCATTACTGCCTGTTTCTTTTTTGACATTGCTCTACGGAGAAGGTCGCTTCGGCCAAGTGAATATCCTGCCAAATCCCTAACTATCTGCATTACCTGTTCCTGATAAACAATACATCCATAGGTTGGCTCAAGTATTGGAATTAACTGTGGGCAGTCATAAGTAACGCTATCTCGATTATTTTTTCCTTCAAGATATTTAGGAATAAAATCCATTGGCCCCGGACGGTACAAAGCTATTCCGGCGATAATATCTTCAAGGCTTTGAGGCTTAAGTTCCTTCATGAAGTTTTTCATTCCGGCACTTTCAAGCTGGAATATTCCCTCTGTATTTCCTGTTCCAATATAATCCAAAACTTTTTTGTCATTGTAGTCTATTTTCATCAGGTCAAGTTCTATGCCTCTGTTCTTCTTTATGAATCTTTGGGCATTCTGTATTACAGTTAAGTTTCTAAGCCCCAAAAAGTCCATTTTTAAAAGTCCAAGTTCTTCCAAAGTAGTCATTATATACTGTGTTGTAATTGAACCGTCTGCCGCTCTTGACAATGGCACGTATTCGTCTACCGGTTTTCCACAAATAACTACACCTGCCGCATGCATTGATGCGTGTCGTGGAAGTCCTTCAAGCCTTCTTGACATATCAATAAGGTATTTTACCTCTGGATCTGAATCGTATAATGTTTTTAATTCTCTATTTTGTTTTAAAGCTCCATCAAGAGTAATGTTAAGCTCCTGTGGAATCATTTTTGCTATATTATCTACCTGAGCATATGGCATATCAAGAACTCGTCCAACATCTCTTATTACACCTCTTGCCTTTAATGTTCCAAAAGTCACAATCTGCGCCACATGATCTTTTCCGTATTTTCTACCTACGTAGTCAATAACTTCCTGTCGTCTTTCAATACAAAAGTCTACGTCAATATCGGGCATGGATACACGCTCAGGATTAAGGAATCTTTCAAAGAGCAAATTATACCTCATAGGTTCTATATCTGTTATTTCCAAACAATAAGAAACTATACTTCCTGCCGCTGAACCTCTTCCCGGTCCAACTGCAATTCCGTTAGACTTGGCATAATGAATAAAATCCCAAACAATCAGAAAATATTCAATATATCCCATGTTCTTTATTGTATTTAATTCGTAATTTAATCTTTCCTCCAGTTCTTCTTTTGTCAAATGACAGTTCTGGTCAACTTCTCCCTTAAAAACAGGATAGCGGTTGTGAAGTCCTGTTTCGCACAGTTCTTTTAGGTAAGTCCATGATGTGTAGCCTTCCGGCACAGGGAAATTTGGAATCTTTGTTACTCCAAACTCAAATGTAACATTACATCTGTCGGCGATTTTCTGTGTATTCTCCATTGCCTGAGGTGCGTATTTGAAAAGCTGGTACATTTCTTCCGGTGATTTCAGGTAGAACTGTCCCCCCTCATAACGCATTCTGTCCTCATCAGCTTTCTTCTTTCCGGTCTGAATACAAAGAAGTATATCGTGTGCCTCCACATCATCTGCAAAAGTGTAATGTACGTCATTAGTACAAACAAGGTCAATTCCCAACTCTTCGCTCATTCTCATTAACTGCTGGTTAACTGTTGCCTGTTCCGGAATACCGTGGTCCTGCATTTCAAGGAAATAATTACCCTTTCCAAATATTTTCTCATATTTTAAGGCAGCTTCTTTTCCCTTTTCGTATTCCCCTCTTGCCAGATACTTCTGTACTTCTCCTGCAAGACAGGCGCTTAGGCAAATAATTCCTTCGTGGTATTTTTCCAATACTTCATAGTCAACTCGTGGTTTGTAATAGAATCCTTCCACAAATCCTTTTGAAACTATTTTGCAAAGGTTTGCATATCCTTCATTATTTTCTGCCAACAAAATCAAATGATAATACCTGTCTTCGTTGTCCCCTGCTTCTTTTTCGAAACGTGAACCTGGTGCCACATACACTTCACATCCGATAATAGGCTTTATTCCATTTTCAAGTGCTGCCCTGTAAAAATCTATGCATCCATACATAACACCGTGATCTGTTATGGCAAGGCTGTTCATTCCAAGCTCTTTGGCTCTTTTTGTAATTTCTTTAATTTTACTTGATCCATCCAACAGACTGTATTCTGTATGGACATGTAAATGTGCAAAATTCATATATAATCACCTGTTTAATTGTTATTTTGTCTTTATATATTCAAGTCAAGTTCAATTGGGCAGTGGTCTGAGCCGAGTATTTCTGTGTGAATGTCAGCCCCTTCAAGCTTGTCCTTTAATGCTTCCGATACAATAAAATAGTCAATACGCCAACCTGCGTTCTTCTCTCTGGCTTTAAATCTATATGACCACCAACTATATTTTCCTTCCAAATCAGGATAGAAATATCTAAATGTATCTATGAATCCATCATCTAAAAGCTTAGTCATCTTTTCACGTTCTTCATCTGTAAAGCCTGCATTCTTTCTGTTAGTCTTAGGATTTTTCAAATCTATTTCCTTATGTGCCACATTCAAATCACCACATAAAACTACCGGTTTAGATTCTTCAAGCTTCTTAAGATATGCCTTAAAATCATCTTCCCACTGCATTCTGTAATCCAGTCTTTTAAGTTCGTTCTGTGAATTTGGCGTATAGCATGTAACCATATAGAAATCTTCAAACTCCAACGTTATAACTCTTCCCTCGTGGTCGTGTTCCTCTATGCCAATACCATACTTCACATCCATTGGCTCTTTCTTTGTAAAAATCGCTGTTCCTGAATATCCCTTCTTTTCAGCATAATTCCAATACTGATAATATCCCGGCATTTCAAGTTCAAGCTGTCCTTCCTGCATCTTTGATTCCTGTATACAAAAAATATCCGCGTCTATTTCATTAAAGAAATCCATAAAGCCCTTTGTAACACAGGCACGGATTCCATTAACATTCCATGATATAAGTTTCATAAGCTTTTCCTTTCTATTGAGAGCCTGTTCCTTAAGTACACCATATACTTATATATAAATCCCTTCCGGGAGTTATATCCTTATTTTGTTAATTCATCATATTGGTCACGATTTTCCTTGTCATCTTCCTTTTTGAGTTTATAATTCTGACTCTTAATTTTGCGAAGACGATCACTTTCATCCATCCTAGCTTTTTGTTCTGATATCTTTTTCTGCTTATATTGTTCCTTATAGAATTGAATCAGCGCGTCTCTTTCTTCTTTAGATAAGCTGGTTGATTTAACTTCTTCATCCTTGATGATATCTTGTACCGGTTCTTCTATAATCTCTGCTAATTGAA
>OJAG01000618.1_pt1 | contig 26116 bp, 17 predicted proteins | sample 1589021 | NCBI WGS metagenome assembly OJAG01 (sample SAMN03283264) | human gut metagenome | biome: human-associated habitat; material: feces | host: Homo sapiens | place: USA | collected 2013 | reverse complement strand
GTGAAACATAAGAAAAAGAATGCGGAGCAGATGAAAGCCCTGCTCTCCCTTCGCACCTATTATGATTTAGACGCCGTAACCGGCCTCAGTGGATTTGACAGGCGGCAGGTATGCGTCCCCAAGGTTTGTGAGAAAAGCTGTTCGCTGCGAAATGCCTGCCGGTACCATCAATACCTGAAGGAAGCCCGAAGCGCGGAGATTTTCGTCCAGATCTGCAACCACAACTATCTGCTGGCCGACGCTGCCCACCGTTTGCAGGAAATGCGTCCTCTTCTCAACGATTACCGGGCCCTGGTGATTGACGAGGCCCACAAGCTGCCGGACGCCGCCCGTCAGATGTACGGAAAGAGCCTGTCGACGGAAGACTTTCATGAACTCTGCACGCTGCTGATAAAAGAAAAGCACACCCTTGCGGCCCAGCGGCTGAAAGAAAAGTTTGACGCCCTCGTACAGGCTATGTGCCGGGGCGAACTGCTGGAAGATGCGCAGCGCACTGCATTTGTCCTAACGCCGGAACGGGAAGCATCCCTTCGGGCTTGTCTCTCTTTCCTCCGGCAGCTTCAGAAACAGCTGGCCCTGCATCTTCCCCGGTGGATCCTTTACCGGCTGGGAACGACGGAACAGGTTCTCAACCTCTTTTTCACCGGAGATCGCAAATACATTCTCTACATCCAATACGATCGGAACGGAATCCCCAGTCTGTGCGCTGCCAGCCGGGAGATGTCGGAACTTCTGTCCAAGGCGCTGTGGATGAAATCCACACCCGCCATTTTGACTTCCGGCACCCTCATGGCCGGCGGCAGCTTTGACAGGACCCGGCAGCTTATGGGGCTGTCCGCAAACCAGCGACTGGAAGATTTCGTCGCGGTTTCGCCTTTCAATTATGAAGAAAACTGCCTGTTATACTTTCCCGAAGACCAGCCGAAATTGTCAATGGGCAGTGAACAGGAAGTCAAGTATCTGGCGGAGCAGATCTGTAGGTTAATAGAAACTACCTACGGCCACACGCTGGTGCTTTTTACCTCTTATTCTCTGATGAGCGCTGTCTACAATCAGGTGAAGGAGCAATTGTCCTTCCCGCTTATGGAAGTATGGCGGCACGCGCAGGACGTCATCCACCAGTTTAAGCAAGCGCCAAACACCGTGCTGTTCGCAGCAGGCTCCTGTTGGGAAGGTGTGGATTTTCCCGGCGACATGGTGTCTTCGCTGATCATCGTGCGTCTGCCCTTCCCTGTTCCCGATCCATTGAGCGAAGCGGAGCGGGAGCGGTATCCCACCTTACAGGACTACATCCGGACGGTAGTCATACCGGATATGCAGGTAAAACTTCGGCAGGGATTCGGTCGGGCCATTCGCACCGAGACAGATACATGCGTGGTAAGCATTCTGGACTATCGGGCAGCCCCCGGAGAGCGGTATCACCGCGCTGTACTGGACGCCCTGCCAGACCTACGGATCACCGGAAAAATCGAAGACGTAGAAGAATTCATCCGAGCAAAGAAAGGCCCGGATTATTTTATGCCGTAAATGGAGGTTGAATTGATGCGTGTTCCTTATTTCCCTGAAGCTCCGTCCCTTGCCGTGATCAACGAAATCAAATATTATATGGTACTGTCAGTCTTAAAAAAGATGTTAGCCGACGGCGTCATTACATCTGAAAACTACAAGGGATCCACTGTTGCTATTGCTGAGAAATACCGAGTTTCAAGATACGATATTTAGTGGCCATTGTGATGGCTTTATACCGGTAGATGTGGTAGTGTTGTTGCTACAGGGCGGTCGCAATAAACGTCGCCTAAGAAAATACAGAAAGGATGGTGCAGAGAATGCCGCAGGTGCAAATCATAGAACCCACCATAAAACCGCAAGAGCAAAAAATCCGGGTTTGTGCTTATGCCCGTGTGAGCAGTGACTCTGACGACCAACTCAATTCCTTTTCTGCACAAGTAGAATACTTTACCCAACTCATACAATCCCATAGTGATTGGGAATTCGTAGACATTTATGCAGACGAGGGCATTACCGGCACTAGGGCCGACAAGCGCAACGATTTTCAACGGCTGATGCGAGACTGTCAATCTGGGAGGATCGACTGTATATTGGTCAAATCAGTTTCCCGATTTGCTCGAAACAGTACAGATTGCATTAAGGCTGTACGGGAACTGCAGGCACTCGGAATCTCTGTGATTTTCGAGAAAGAGCAGATCAATACAGGGGCACTAACCAATGAGATGTTCCTGAGCATGATGAGCGCCTTTGCGCAAGAAGAAGCAATTTCTATCTCCCAAAATATGCGTAGAGGCGCCGTCATGAGAATGAAGAATGGCACCTTCCGCCTATCGCAAATCCCATATGGATACCGATACGATGAACACGGAGTTCTGACTATCCAATCGGAAGAAGCTGAGACCGTGCGTTGGATTTACAGCAGTTTTCTATCCGGCGTCGGCATTCAAACCATATCCCACCAGCTGGGAGCAAAACAGATTCCTAAACTGAGTGGGAAACCTGTTTGGAGCAAACACGGCATCCTGTATATTTTAACAAATGAGCGTTATACAGGAAGCGAATTGTTTCGCAAAAGCTACCGCACTGAAAGCATCCCCTTCAGAAAGATCAATAATCACGGTGAGAAAACTCAATTTTATGCGGAAAACACCCATGAACCTATTATCAACAAGGAAACCTTCGAAAAAGTACAGGCTTTACTGAAAGAAAAAAAGGAAAAACATGGCAAAAAGCAGTCTACTAAAGATTTTCCTCTAACAAAAATGGTTTTCTGTGAAGAATGCGGATCGGTTTGTTATCGAAGAATTACTTCGCAGGGGATTATGTGGACGTGTTCCAACCATTTAGCCGACCTTTCCCGATGCAGTACAAAGGGTATATTAGAGGACACAATATATAAAGCCTTTCTTTCCTTAACCAACAAGCTGGAACAAAACCAAAGTGAAATTCTGGAAACATTTCTGCTCCAAATACAGAAATTGAGAGATCGGGAATATATGGCTCATCCCGGAGTCATAAAATTGAACCAAGAGATTGCCGAATTACTAAAGCAGAATCATACACTGGCTACCTTAAGAGCCAAAGAGTACATTGATTCTGCTTTTTTTATATCCCAAACCAATGAACTTGATCAGAAGATTTCATCTTTAAGGGCAGAGCTAAAAAGATATCGTGATTTAAACGACTATCAGGAATTGATCCGTGGAACGCAAGCCGTATTAGAGACGTTGAGCAAAACTACATCCAATTCCTTTCACCCTTCTACCTTGAAAAAGATCATTTCCAAGATAATTGCCGGTCCAAAAAGTTTGAAATTTCAGTTAATCAATAGCTTGGAACTGATAGAACCCATCGAGAGGTGACACCTATGGACAAAAAGCGCAGGTTCCCGTTTGGATATCATATGATTGATGGACAGATAGACTTAGATGCAGCGGAAGCACTGGTCGTACGGTTTATTTACCAAAAATATTCAGAAGGTATTTCCGTACCAAAACTAATGGAACGGCTGCCTGTTCTCAATGTGCCTTACCGGGAAGGAAGCAATTGGAACAAGAATATGATATGTCGTATTTTAGATAACGCCACATACCTTGGAAATAATGAATACCCTCAAATTATAGAAGAAAGCCTTTTTGAACAGGTTTCCTCTCGGCGTTCGATCATACAAAATGGAAAATTGAATTCTTCACTTAAATCCGTCAGAGAGAAAATATGCTGCATAAAATGTGGACAAAAACTAGCCCGAAGCACTCATCACAGCAAACAGAGCAAAAGCATAGTCTGGATTTGTCCAAACTGCGGAATTGAAACAGGCAACATCACAGATAACGAATTGTTGGAGCGAATTCTCGGCGTTTTAAATTTTGTAATTACTCACTCTGCCCAAGTAACACAGCCTCCCCAGACAGTAAAGTGTCTCTCTCTAGAAGCCGCTCGCTTAACAAACGAAATCAATCGCAAAATGTGCGATCCATATACTTCTACGGATTATCTGTTGGAGCTTATTAAAAAGTGCGCCCAAGAGAAATACAGCACTATGCAGAACCAACCTGTGGGATGGAAAAATGAACTGCTAAAAATAGCCTTGGACAACCGAGTCCCCCTAGAATCGTTGGATGTCCAGCTTTTTCAAGAAATCGTAAGTAAAGTCTTTATAACTTCAAATGCAACTGTCACCTTACAACTAATCAATCAAAAGGTTGTTTAATATAATAGAAAGGAGCCTTAAATGCAATCTCAAACGCCTATCCGACAAAAAAGCATCCGGGAAATTAAGCCCTCATCGGTACTGCAGGCCCGAACACGAAATCACAGGCTGCGTGTAGCCGCTTACTGCCGAGTCAGTACAGAGCAGGAGGAACAACAAACCAGTATCGAAAACCAAGTAATCTATTATGAGGATCTCATTCGCTCAAATCCTGAATGGGAATACGCCGGCGTTTTTTCAGACGATGGCATCAGCGGCACCAGGGATGAGAACCGCCCTGGCTTCATGGAAATGATCAAGCAATGCAAAAAAGGGAAAATCGACATGATACTTGCCAAGTCACTGTCCCGTTTTTCCCGGAACACCCTCCAATGCATCTCATACATACGAATGCTAAAGGACCGGGGTATCATCATCCGTTTTGAAAAAGAAGGGTTGGATACCTCTCGTGTGACCAGCGAAATATTCTTCACATGGACAAGCGCCTTTGCCCAAGGGGAAAGCGAATCCCTGAGCAACAACGTCAAATGGGGTAAGCGGAAAGGGTACAGCCAAGGGAGGTTTGCCTTTCCATATTCGAGTATGCTGGGATATAGGAAGGATGAGGATGGTGAACCGGAAATTGTGCCCGAAGAAGCGGAACACATCAAAATGATTTTCAACCTGTTCCTGCTGGGCCGGAGTCTCCGCCAGATTAAAGAAGCCCTGGAGCGGCGGAATGTGCTAACCCCACGAGGGAATACCGAATGGAGCCTCTCAAGTATTGAGCATATCCTGCGGAATGAAAAATACATGGGAGATGTTCTCCTGCAAAAGACTTATACTGTGGATTTCTTAACCAAGAAAAAGAAGAAAAACAACGGGGAACTTACCCAATACTACATTACAGATAACCACCCCGCCATTATTCCCCGTGAGGACTTCTTGAATGCCCAACTTGAACTGACCCGCAGAAATAGCAAAAAGAAGGTTTCCCAAAAGAAAACCAAGAGTGTGCTGGGGAAATACTGCAGCAAATATGCTTTATCCGAAAGGTTGGTCTGTGGGGAATGCGGTTCCATGTACCGACGAACCACTTGGTCTAAAAAGGGCAAGAAAAAGGTTGTCTGGCGTTGCATCAACCGCCTTGAGTTCGGCACAAAGTATTGCCAGCACTCTCCGACCCTATCCGAGGAAGCATTACATCAGGCAATTCTCCAGTGCGTTCAAACCATGGCCGGTGACAAGAATGATATCATGCAAAGTCTCCGGGATGTTCAAGAGAATATTATCCTCTTTTCCGGGAGCCAAGTCACTCCTCAATCACTGGAAAAGCAAATCAACAAGCTGGAGCAGGAAATGTCCGCCTTAGTCAAGATCGTAGCACAAGGCGGCGACAGCGACTTCTATGCCGCCAAGTTACGGCAGCTTTCCGAACAAAAAATGGGCCTTACCAACCAACTGCAGGAAATTCAGAAAAAGAAGATGGCGGATCAGGCACAGGAATACCAGTACCAACAGGCCCTGCTTTATATCAATAACGAGGAAAACCTGAACCTTACTGAATTTAACGATGACTTCATCCGAAGAATTATTGAACAGGTGACTGTTTTATCCGCTACCCAAATCAGAATACGGTTTGTCGGTGGGTACGAGCAGGACGCAAACCTGCCATTGAAAAAATAGGTTGCCTGCAAAGAAATAGCACCGATGTCCTCAATCTTGGGGCATCGGTGCTATTTCTTTGTGGAAGATTTGCATGTCCAACAGCGTCCAAAAAGCAGTTGACAAAATTGCCTTAATGTGCTATCATATTTTTTATAGTGAACAGTTGTGTCCAAGGAGAGTGCCGATATGAAAGCAAATTTAATAATCAATTTAGTAACCGCACACAGTAGCGGAAATGAATCTCAATTTGAAAGTGCACTTTCTGATTTGATTCATGATGAAGAAAAAAAAGGAAATGCCCAATTGGCATTGTCTCTTAAAAATGCTTATTCGCCAGACAAACATTTTCAAAGTTCCATGATCAGCCCAATGTCTACAATGTCTTTTTCCGTACAGTCAGTTACCAATTTACCCAAAGACAAAGATAGCACTTTGGATCTGGTTGAAATTTTGCAACCTACCGTTCAGCTAAAAGATGTAGCACTGTCGGAAAAGGCTCAAGATACAATTCAGGAAATTGTTGAAGAACAAAATAAAGCCCAAGAACTCATGAAGATAGGAATTACACCTACAAATAGAATATTATTCTGTGGCCCTCCCGGTTGTGGAAAAACAATGACTGCAAATGCCTTGGCAAAAGAATTAGGGTTACCTATCGCGTATGTTCATTTGGATGGTCTGGTATCATCGTATCTTGGCCAAACAGGAACAAATATCCGGAAAATATTCGAATTTGTAAAAGGGAAACGCATTATGCTATTTCTCGATGAATTCGATGCTATAGCAAAAAAAAGAGATGATTCCCATGAACTCGGAGAATTGAAGCGAGTCGTAACAACCTTGTTGCAGAACATGGATGAAATGCCGGCAAATGTTTTTTTGGTTGCGGCCACCAATCACCATCATTTACTTGATCCAGCGATTTGGAGAAGATTTAATATTTCCATTTTGTTAGACGAACCTAATGAAATGCAACGCCAGAAAATAATTGAGAACTCATTGCAAGATTTTTTGAAAGAATACAAAATAGATTCTCAAATATTGACCGTTCTTACGGATGGCATGAGTGGTGCTCAAATGCAAACATTCTTACAGTCATTAGGCAAGTTTTGTATTATGAATAAAAAAAGTGGATCAATTATTTCTATTGAAGAAATCGGAAAAATCTGGCTGAAGCATACTACTTTATACGTTAGTGAAGATGACGGTGACTTTATGAAGGCATTATCGAAACTTCAAAAGAATGGAGTATCGATTCGTACACTTGAGGCTATCACGGGGATTCCTCGTTCAACATTAAGTTATCGTTTTAACAAGGAGGGAAAATTAGATGAATGACAAAAAGCCTCATTTTTGGATTCCTGATGAGGAAGTAGAACGTGTATCAAAGAAGCCTACTGGTAGAACTACACCTCGTGATATTGTTTATTCTGAACACGGTGCTAAATTGAGCCATGGACTTCAATTAGTTAAGCAAGCCGTCGAAGAACTTAAAGAAGATGACTCCTTACATGATGCTGGATTATACGTATTTAAAGTTGAGCTGCCAGAGGGCGAAAAAATTCAGCATCAGTCTGATTTGTTTTCCAAGAATGGAATGTACGTAAATGCAGTTAAGGATGAGCGACACGCAATAGTCTCTACAACGAAACATCAGTTCCAGATATTAAGGAATCGTGTTGCAGCATATACGGCAAATGGCACAAATAAAACTCAATTTGACTATATAGAAAGTATTGCTCCATATATAGGAACAGAGAAGAATTCCGGAGAGCTAAGAAAAAAAGTATATATTGATCGGCCTCCAGAAACAGTAGATATTCAACTTATGTTTATTCCTAATTTGCAATCTAAGGACTATGCAATAGCAATTGAAAAGGTGAAAGAAAAAATTCACATTGTGCAGGGACAAATTCAGCAGGACCCCTATTACCTCTCTGATAGAACGCCTGTAATTCGTGCGGTTGTTCCATCTAGCACTTTAAGCCGTTTTGAGAATGACTCTGCAATATATAGAATTGAGGAGACCCGTTTTTTTAGTGTAGGTGTAGATGATTTTCTGATGAATATTCCATCTTCTGCACAAATGGATGATGAAATTGATTTAGAAAATCTGCCAATTGTCGTTGTTCTTGACTCCGGGATAAACTTTCCTTCTCCGTTTGATCAACTTGTAATCGAACATTGGATGCCTCCCCTATCTCCTGGGGGCGATAGAGATCACGGAACACGAGTAGCGAGTAGAGTATCATTTGCACATATGGGACAACAATTGGCACTTTCTCATTGCATTACTCCCCGCGCAAGAGTTATTGATTGCAATATACTTGATGGTTCTGTTCCAGAAAATATCATAATCCAGCGTATTCAAAAGGCTGTTGAGGCTTATCATGGGGTTTCGAAGATATACAACTTATCTGCAAATGCGAGTCTTCCTATTGAAGGTGATGAGATGAGTATTATAGGATTTGAACTTGATGCATTGCAGCTGAAATATGGGGTCCAGTTTGTTGTTTCTGCCGGAAATCATGAACTTTGGAAAACGGAAACTTCCATTGACGATATACTAGATGATGATGATTCGCGAATTGCTCCCCCTGCCGATTCTATGCTCAGTATCGTAGTAGGAGCAGTTACAAGCGAGGATCATGTTGGTAGTCTTTCTGGGAAAAATATTATTGCTCCATACAGTAGACGAGGGCCAGGTTTTGCTGGTTTTTCAAAGCCCGATATGTGTGCTTATGGTGGTACTATATCATTAGATGGGGCGGGTGCCCATGTGCCTGCTGATATGGCCTCGTTAGTTCTTACCACAAATGCAACTGTGGAACCAGATGCAGGAACTAGTTTTACCGCTCCTACTGTTGCCGGTGATTTAGCGGAAATATGTAACAATACTCCTAATAATGATATTTTGCTTGCAAAAGCTCTGCTGTATCACAATGCAAAGCCTCTATGGGAAAGTGATGAGATGGAAAATGAAGAATTAGCCTTTGCCCATAACCTTTATGGAAGAGGAATTGCTTCGGTGGAGGATAGCAAATTCTCATCTCCTTCTCGAGTAACTTTCTTAAGGACAGGAAGCCTTAACAGACTAACCAAGGAACGCGTGAAAATCTATATGCCAGAAGTTTTAGCTGCTCAGGTAGGCAGAAATGTAGCTCGCGTTACTGTCACTTGTCTTACGCTACCACCGGTTGATCGCACAAAGGGTAGCGAATATTTAGGAGCGTTTATTCGAGCCTCACTAAAAAAGTCTCATCCAGATGGCCGTTTGTTGCCGGTAGCACAAGACTATTCTGAAGGCCGAAGGAAATGGGATGTCTGTTGTCAATTCACTAAAACATTTACGTCGTTTAATTCTGGTGACTGGCAAATATGGCTGGAACTTTTCTCTCGTTGGGATGAGGAAAATTTAGATGTTCCATACGCACTGGTTGCTACTATTGAAGATGTTAGCGGTACTTTAGATGTGTATAGTGAAATTCAAGCACAAAATCGTTATCAGCTGGCAAATACTTTGCGTATAAAAATTGACGCATAAAAGACTTTGATTGAAGTATTTGAAGGCGGCATCTAAAGTGTCCACCCCTTCCAAAGGAAAAACCTCATTCAAACGAATGAGGTTTTTCCTTTGGAGTGAAATAAATCTCTTCGAGATTTGTGAAATGTGCTTCGCACGTAAAAAAACAACCTTCGGTTGTTGTGAAATGCCTGCGGGCGTGAGGAGATTTATTTCATTTCATATTGCGGCGAAGACGCAATATATCACAATGCACAGCACACTTGTGTGCGAAGCGTTATTTCACATTTTGCGTCAGCAAAATATTTCACTAAAAACAAACCGGTGGCGACCGTCCAGCCCCGACCGAGCTGGCAGGTGAGAACGTAGGAAGATTATGGTGAAATTCGCCTTACGGCAAGTGAATTGTTCGCTCCGTGAACGTTAAAACCCCGATTCCGCACATTAAACGGATCGGGGTTTTGTTCTGTACTTATAAATCTCTGTATTTCTTTACGCGGCGGACTTTTTTGTTTTTACGGTTCATCAGGATGGCAAGGATAGCATACGCGGCAGCCAAGACCAGCAAAATGGTGGCCGTAACGATAAACCACGTGGAGGTGAGCACCTCCTGCCCCTGCTGCAAAACCTGCACGATCTCGCTGCGCTCCACGCTTTCCGCGGCGACGAGCGCAACGGTGGCAAGCTCCGCGCCGTTATAATAGAACGTGGCGGTACCGACGTAATCGCCCTTTTTGATGGGCGCTTTCACGTTTTCGGGCAGATCGAGCTTTGTGGTGATGGCGCCGCTTTCCAGACTGCTCGGCAGTGTTGCGGTGAGATTGCCCTGCGCCAGCACCTGCAGGCGGTCTTTGCCCCACGCGTATTTGAGGCTCACCTCGCCGAGAAGCTCGCCGTCCGTAACGAGCGTTTTGTTTTCGATATTCAAAAATGCCCAGCGGAACAGCGTCGCGGCATCGTACATTTCGCCGTGATAATCGATATGGTTGCCCTCGCTGTCGATATACGGGCTGCCCATGCAAACGACAAGGTAACTGTACCCGTCATACGTAGCCGTGGCGGAAATGCAGTAGCCGGATTCATTCAAGGAGCCGGTCTTTACGCCGGTGGCATAGGTGTAATACTCATCGTCATAGCTCAAAAGCATGCGGTTCGTCGTGGTGACGGTGCGTTCCTCGCTTGTCATGTTCGTCGGCGGCTGCGTGTAATACGTCTGCGAGGTGACGTCCGTAAAATACGGCATTGTCAGCGCATACTCCGTAATGGTCGCCATCTCGCGCGCAGTGGTGTAGTGGTTTTCATCATACAGGCCGTGCGGGTTCACAAAATGCGTGTTCGTGCAGCCGAGCTCCGCGGCCTTCTTGTTCATCAGCTCCACACAGCTCATTTTGCCGTCACCGTCTTCGTCATACTGCGGGTCGTCGGCCGTGATATTCAAAGAATCCACATATTTTGCAAGCGTCAGCGCGGCATCATTGCCGGAGGGCACCATCATCAGGTTCAAAAGCTCATAGATGGTAAAGCTTTCGCCCGTTTGAATTTCCGCCAAAGACGAGCCCGTGCCCTCAAGCTCCTCGGCAACGCTTTCCGGCACCGTAGTGCGCGTGTTTTGCAGGTCGCTGACCGTTTCCGCCGTGACGATATACGTCATGATCTTCGTCATGGAAGCCATGGGGCGGCGCTCGTCCGGATTATATGTATAGACAACGGTATCGGTGTCGAGGCTCACCATATAAATAGAAGCGCTGTTCGGGTCTGTGAGCTTATCGCACGGAAAGCCCATTTCGCTGCTTTTGGCCACGACCGTGTTTGTCGTAGTATTCGTTTCCGAAGTCGAGGTATCGGAATCTGTGGAAGTTTCGCTCGCGGTGCTTTCGGCTGTATCGGCCAAAACGCCGGTCGTCAAAACGGAAAGCGACAGCAAAACGCTTGCGCATATCGATAAAAATTTATGTTTTCTCACTGTTTATCCTCCAACGGACATGATATAATACTGTTAACTATTTTATTATTATAGCACGGTTTGGCACCCCTGAAAAGGTGCTCGCCGGCAAATTCAGAAAAAAGTCAGATTGAAAATTTAAAAGGAGACGCTATGCAGCTTTTACATATTGCAGACCTGCACTTCGGCAGGCTTTTGTACGGTCGCAGTTTAATGGATGACCAGCGGCATTTTGTGCGGCAGTCGCTTTTGCCTGCGCTGGATGAATATAAGCCCGATGCGCTGCTCATTGCGGGCGATCTGTACGACCGGCAGATTGCCTCGGTCGACGCGATTCATTTATTCGACGAGCTCATCGATGCGCTGTGCGAACGGAGCATCCCCGCCGTCATCATTTCCGGCAACCACGACAGCCCGGACCGCATTGCGGTGGGCAAAAGCCTGCTTGCGCGGCACGGCATCCATATCATCACGGAGCTTAAAGACGCGTTTACGCCGGTCGAGATCGGCAACATACAGATTTTCCCGCTGCCGTACTTTGAAAACGCTCAGATGCGCGATTTTTTAGGCGATGAAACGCTGCGCGGTGCAGGGGCCTGCATGCGCGCGGCGGTGGAAAAAATGGAAAAAGCGTTTGACCCCGCGAAAAAGCACGTTTTGGTCGCGCACTGCTTTGCGGCGGGGGCTTCCACCTCCGATTCCGAAAGTCGCCTTTTCGTCGGCGGCGCGGGCGATGTGCCGACGGATGTCTTCTCCTCGTTTGACTATGCGGCGCTCGGGCACCTACACGCGGCGCAAAGGGCAGGCGACACGGCGCGCTACGCGGGCTCACCGCTCAAATATTCCGTAGACGAAGCGCACCAGAAAAAGAGCATGACGCTCGTCACGCTCGGCGACACGGTGGAAACAACGTGCATCCCCGTAACCCCTCTGCACGACGTAAAGCGCATAGAGGGTACGTTTGCGGCGCTGCTCGAAAACGGGCAGGCGGCGCCCAATGAAGACTATGTGGAAATTCTGCTCTCCGACGACGAGCCGGTTTTCCGCCCGGCCGACCGACTGCGCCCCTATTACCCGAATGTACTCGGCGTGCGCAGCACGTGGTTTTTAAAGCAGCACGCAGGCACGCAGGCGGAAGCCGATCTGCACAGCCGCAGCCGCGCGGAGCTTTTCCGCGGCTTTTTAAAGGAAGTCTGCGGTGAGGAAGCGCAGCCGGAGGACGAAGCGCTGCTGGCGGAAATTCTAAAAGAACTGGAGGGCGATGCAACGTGAAACCGATCCGTTTGGAGCTTTCGGCGTTTGGGCCGTATCTGGAGCACACCGTCATCGATTTTGAAAAGTTGAACGAAGCGGGGCTGTTCCTCATCACCGGACAGACGGGCGGCGGCAAAACGACGCTGCTCGACGCCATGAGCATCGCGCTCTTTTATAAATCGACGGGCGGGCGGCGCACGTTTCAAGATATGCGCTGCCTTGCCGCCGCAGACAGCGACCGCACCGAGGTCGTCTATCATTTTGCGCTCGGTGAAGACGAATACTGCTTCCGCCGCGCGCTGTACCGCCGCAAAAAGCGCGGCAGCGACGATTTTATCACCGAGGAAGAAAACGAGTGCAAGCGCCGCACGGCAGACGGCTGGGCGCTTGCCGCTTCGGGTGCGGCGCGCAATGTGACAGGCTACGCGGAAAACCTGCTTTCCCTCACCGCCGAGCAATTTTCGCAGGTCATCGTGCTGCCGCAGGGCAAATTCATGCAGCTTCTGCGCGCGAATTCCACCGAAAAAGCAGCCATTTTGAAAACGCTTTTCTCCTGCGAGCTATGGGAACGCATCGCGATGAAATTTACAGAGCGGCAAAAAAAGCTGTACGCAAAGCGCGAAACGTGCGAGACGAAACTGAAATCGCTGCTCGAAAAGCATGGCGCGGAGACCGCCGAGGCGCTCGCCGTGCAAACGGAAGCGCTTCGATTAGAATGCGCACGAACCGAAAAAGCGCTCGCCGCCGCGAAAGAAGCACTGACGCTCGCACAAAAGCAATACACCCGCGCACTGCAATTTGAGCAGTGCCAAAAAGCCGAGACCGATGCCGAAGCGCAGCTGAAAACCGCCGAAACGCGGGCAGCTTCCGCCAAAGCGCAGTATACGCGCGCCGAGCAGAACCGCGCGGGACTTACAAAGCTGACCGCCGAAAAAGACACACTTTTAAAACGAAGCGAACAGCTGCGCGCGGAGCAGGAACGCAGCCTGCAAAAGGAGCAGCTTTTAAAAGAACTGCGCGCCGAGGAGGAGCGCGAGCGCGCCGTGCAGAAGCAGGCAGAGGACGACCGCCAAAAGCTGCCGGAGGTGCTGCGGCGCATCGCGGTAGGCGAAGCATTCACCGAAAAGGCCGATGCCGCAAAAGACCGGCTCGCGTCGCTCTTACAGACGCAGACCATCTTAAGCGAACAGCTTGCCGCGCTGAAAACGCGCAGTGACGCCGCCAAAGCCGAAGCGCAGTGCAAAAAATTGTGGGGAGCTGCCGAAGACGCGGCGCGCACCGCGCGTCTGACCGTCGTGGGGCAGGATAAGCTGCTCTCGGCGGCAGAAGCCAAATGGAACCAAAACAGCGCCGCCGCGCTCGCCACTGGGCTCACGGACGGCACGCCCTGCCCCGTTTGCGGCGCGGTGCACCACCCCGTGCTCGCCGTGCCGTGCGCAGGTGAGACGACAAAAGAAGAACTTGATGCGCTGCGCAAAAAGCTTGAAGACCTGCGGCAGGAGCAAAGCCGCGCCGAGCAGACGGCCGCCGCCGCAAAAGCGCGGCACGAGGTCGCTTTCGCACAATTAAACGCCGCAAACGACGCCGCAAAAAACATCACAGAAAGCGAAGACGTGCTCACCGCGGCCTACATTGCGGCGCAAACGGCGCTCAACGAAGCGCAAAAGCTTGCAGCGCAGGCGCCGGCCGCACACAAGAAACTTGAGACACTCAAAGCGGAACGCGAAGCGCTTATGCAGGTCGAAAGCCGCCACAACGCCGCGCTTGCCGCCTGCCGCGCCGCTTTGGAAGAAAAGCGCCGCCAATTAAGCGCCATGGACACCGTACGCGATGCGGCGCAAATCACATTGGAGACGACCGAAATACAAAAGCGCATTCGTGTGCTTGAGCAGGAGACCGCAGCGCTTGATGAAGCGTTCCACGCTGCGGAAAACGCGCTTTCTGCCGCAAACGAGGCCGTAAAAGCTGCCGCACAGCAGATGTTCGCCGCAAAGGAAGCGAAAAATGCCCTCGGCGCAGCGCCGGAAAAGGACCTCCCGCAAAGCAAAGCGGAGCTGGACGCAAAAAGCACCGAAACGCAGACGCTTTCCGTGCAGCTTGGGCGCTTTGGCTCCGACCTGCGCACCATTGCGGAAAGCGCCGCCGCCGTGCAGCAATACACGGAGGAAGCCGCCGCGCTCGACGTACAGTACAGCCGCGCAGCAAAGCTTGCGGGGTACGTGACCGGCCGCAGCAACGCCTTGCGCGTGCCGCTTTTGCAGTACGTGCTCGGCATGATGCTCGACGAGACCATCCAGAGCGCAAACCGCTTTTTCTCCGTTTTAAGCCGCGGGCGCTACGCTTTGCAGCACAAGCAGGGCAAAAGCGGCGCGGGCTACGGCGGGCTTGACATTGAGGTCTTGGACGGCATGAGCGGCACGTGCCGCTCCGTAGAGACACTTTCGGGCGGCGAGCAGTTTTTGGCATCCCTTTCCCTCGCGTTCGGGCTTTCGGACGTCGTGCAGAGCTACTCGGGCGCGGTGCGGCTTGATTCCATTTTCATCGACGAGGGCTTCGGCTCGCTCGACACCGACACGCTCGATACCGCCATGCGTGCGCTCGAGAGCATCCGCCAAAGCGGGCGCGTCGTCGGTATCATCTCTCACGTTTCGGAACTGCAAAGCCGCATCCCGACGATGATCCGCATTTGGAAGACCGCTTCGGGCTCCGCCGCAGCAAAAGTCATTGCGGAAGACTGAACCGTTTTTGAACAAAATGAAAAAGCAGAAATGCAAATTGCAAATCCGCCTTTATTATGCTATACTGAAAGCAACTAAGCGCAGGATTTTCTGCGCGGCCATGCAATGCTAAAAGAAAGGATCGCTTCCGGGCTCCTTCGGAAGCTTCGGTGAATGAATATGGTAAAGCTTTATGACGGCGGCGTTTACCTTGTGAACGGCACAGAGATTGTGCCGGAAGCCGCTGCACCCGAGACCTATCAAAAAGACACGGCAAAACAGGGTACCATTGCCTATTCCATTTTAAAAGCGCACAACACCGCAGAGGATATGCAGAACCTGCGCTTAAAATTTGATGCGCTCGCCTCGCACGACATCACGTTCGTCGGCATCATTCAGACGGCGCGCGCCTCCGGCATGGAGAAGTTCCCCATCCCCTACGTGCTCACAAACTGCCACAACAGCTTGTGCGCCGTGGGCGGCACCATCAACGAGGACGACCACGTGTTCGGCCTTTCCGCCGCACGCAAATACGGCGGCATTTATGTGCCGCCCCACATGGCGGTCATTCACCAGTACATGCGCGAAGCCATGGCGGGCTGCGGCAAAATGATTCTCGGCTCCGATTCCCACACGCGCTACGGTGCGCTCGGCACCATGGCCATCGGCGAAGGCGGCGGCGAGCTCGTCAAGCAGCTGCTCGAAAACACGTACGATGTCGCGTACCCCGGCGTTGTGGCGGTGTACCTCACCGGCAAGCCGCGCCCGGGCGTGGGCCCGCAGGACATCGCGCTTGCCATCATCGGTGCGGTGTTTAAAAACGGCTACGTAAAAAACAAGGTCATGGAGTTCGTCGGCCCCGGCATCAAGAGCATGACGACCGATTACCGCAACGGCGTGGACGTCATGACGACCGAGACCACATGTCTCACCTCCGTCTGGTGCACAGACGACGACACGAAGGCGTACCTCGCAAAGCACGGCCGCGCGGACGATTACCGCGAGTTAAAGCCGGCCGACGTGACATACTACGACGGCTTAGTCTATGTAGACCTTTCCACCGTAAAGCCGATGATCGCGCTGCCATTCCACCCGAGCAACGCGTTTGAGATTGACGAGCTGAACGCGAATCTCGGCGACATCCTGCGCGAAGTAGAAAAGGAAGCCGCGCGCTTGACGGAAGGCAAGGATATCGAATTCAGTCTGACGGATAAGATCACCCCAAAGGGTTTGCAGGTGCAGCAGGGCATCATTGCGGGCTGCGCAGGCGGCACATATACGAACGTCATGGCGGCAGCGCACATCTTAAAGGGCGCGCAGTGCGGTCAGGGCGAATTCACACTGGACGTCTACCCGTCCTCACAGCCGGTGTTTATGGACCTGCTCGCAAAGGGTGCCATTTCCGACCTCATGGCGACGGGCGCCATCGTGAAGACCGCATTCTGCGGCCCGTGCTTCGGCGCAGGTGATACACCGGCGAATAACGCGCTGAGCATCCGCCACGCCACACGCAACTTCCCGAACCGCGAAGGCTCCAAGCCGGGCGCAGGCCAACTGAGCGCCGTCGCACTCATGGACGCACGTTCTATCGCGGCAACGGCGGCAAACGGCGGCATTTTGACCTCCGCCGAAAAGTACGCGGACAACTATGAGGTGCCGGAATACAACTACGATGATTCCTCCTACCGCGCCCGCATTTACAACGGCTTCGGCAAGGCAGAGCCGGAGGATAAGCTCATCTACGGCCCGAACATCAAGGATTGGCCGGAGCAGGAGGCACTTGCGCAGAACATTCTGCTGCGCGTCTGCTCGAAGATCATGGATAAGGTCACAACGACCGACGAATTGATCCCGTCCGGCGAAACGTCTTCGTACCGCTCCAACCCACTGGGGCTTGCGGAGTTCACACTCTCCCGCCGCGACCCCGGTTACGTGCAGCGTGCAAAGGATGTCCGTGCACTCGAAAAAGCGAGACTTGCGGGTGAAGCACAAAGCGATGAAGCTCTGAAAAACGCACTCGGGAAAGTGAAAAACATCCTGCCCGACGTCGATGAAAAGACAATCGAAATCGGCAGTGTCATTTACTGCGTGAAGCCCGGTGACGGCTCTGCGCGCGAACAGGCGGCAAGCTGCCAGCGCGTCTTGGGCGGCCTTGCGAATATTTGCTCCGAGTACGCCACCAAGCGCTACCGCTCCAACGTGATGAACTGGGGCATGCTGCCGTTCCAGATGAAGAATGAGCCCGCCTTCGAGATCGGTGATTATATCCTCGTCCCGAACGTTTTGGACGCCATGGACGGCGATATGCAGAGCATTAAAGCGTATGTGCTCGGCGATGAAGTAAAGGAGATCGAGCTTTACATTGCCCCGATGACAGAAGACGAAAAGAAAATCGTCAAAGCCGGCTGCCTCATCAATTTCAACCGCAAGAATTAAAGTAAAGCATAAGAAAACGGCGAATCCTGTTCAGGATTTCGCCGTTTTTGTATGCATTTTTCGTCTTCATAGAGAAGCGACGCAAAAAGTTTTTGATCGACCTTTTTTCAAAAAGGTCGCGGGTTCTTAGGGCAGCGCCCTAAGTCGTCGTCCGCAGACGACGAAATCTATTTGCCTTCCAAAAAATCAGGACGGGAGAGGGAACAGTCCAGTGGACTATTCCCTCGTGGGAGACCCAATTAGGGGGTCTCCCAAAGGACGGCAATACGCCGCCCTTCTTATTATAACCGCTCGGCTTTTCTCGCCTTATTGCTTCCCTCAAAAAACGCAATAAACCGGTTCCAGTCCTCGCGGCTGAAATAGTGCAGACCGGGGCGGCGATGATAGCCGATGCGGCCCGCGTGCAGGTTAAAATCGTAGTCTTCCGACGTTTCTTCATAGGGAAACGCCTCCTTGTCCCCCGCTGCCGCCGCATAGCAGCTCAAAAGCTCGGACGCGGGGTCTGCCCAGTCGTCGCCCGTCGCAGACGCCACGTATACATAGCGCGGCGCAATGCTCGCGAGCAGGTAGTGTTGGTCAAACGGCAGCGCGTCCGTTTTGCCGACATACTGCCCGAACGATTCGCTGAACCAGAACGGAAACTGCCTATAAATATCGTCAAGCTGCTCGCCTTTTTTGCCGCGGAACAGCGCCGCACCGGCACAGCCGGAATCGTTCGAGTAGCCAAACGCGAAGCGGGTATCCAGCGCAGCAGTGAGCAGTGCCGTTTTGCCGAGGCGCGAATGCCCGCACACAACGGACTTTGCGCAGTCCAACCGCTCGTCGTGCTCGGCGTAATCCATGCAGCGCATCGCCGCCCACGCCCACAGTGCGATTTTACCCGCGTCATGCGGCGCGCGTTTGCCGTTTTCATACAGAACACCCGCAAGGCCGGAGGTGAAGTCGCCGTCGTCGCGCGTCACATCCTCATAGCCGAACGAAAGCACCGCAAAGCCGTTGTCGATGAGCTCCTCCATCGGCATGTAGCGGTCCGGCACATCGCTTCTGAAATTGATGTGGACAAAAAACGGGTGCGGCCCCTCTGCGGTCGGCACAGCCAAATACACCGGGAACGCGAAATCTTTGCCGTTTACCACAACCCGAAACGTCAGCTTTTCCAGCGTCGCCTTGCCCGCGCAGAAATTATCCGCAACGCCGGGCTCCGCTTCCCAAACAAACGATTCCGGCGCCTTCGGCAAGCAGCCGTATTCCTCCCGCTGCAAAAGCTCCAGCATCTCCGCGCGCGATTTTAAACTCGGCACATTCCTCTTTTTCAGTTCATCCAAAAACATACAAACGCCCCCTTTATGCGGTTATTGTAGCCGTCCTTTTAGGCGTTTGTCAATCTTCAAAACCACCAAAAAAGCTGCCCTCTCTTTGTCAGAGAAGACAGCTTCGTTTTGTTTTACAGGCGTTTTACGCGCTTTCCTCTACGTGCTCGAACTGACTGTTGTAGAGGTTGGCGTAGAAGCCGTTTTTTGCGAGCAATTCTTCATGCGTGCCCTGCTCCACGATGTCGCCGTCCTTCATGCAGAGGATGAGGTCAGCGTTGCGGATTGTAGAGAGGCGGTGCGCGATGATGAAGCTTGTGCGGCCGCGCATCAGGTTATCCATCGCAGTTTGGATGGAAAGCTCGGTGCGCGTATCGACGGAGCTTGTCGCTTCGTCAAGGATCATGATGCGGCTGTCGGACAAAATCGCACGGGCGATGGTGAGCAGCTGCTTTTGTCCCTGCGAGACATTCGTCGCTTCTTCATTGAGGATCGTGTTGTAGCCGTCCGGCAGTGTGCGCACAAAGTGGTCAACCTGCGCCGCTTTTGCCGCCTGAATGACCTCCTCGTCCGTCGCGTCCAAGCGGCCGTAACGGATGTTCTCCATGATGGTGCCGCTGTAAAGCCACGTGTCCTGCAGAACCATGCCGAATTCTTTTCTGAGGTCGCCGCGGGCAAACTCCGTGATGTCCTTGCCGTCAAGGTAGATCCTGCCGGATTTAAGGTCGTGGAAGCGCATGAGAAGCTTTACCATAGTCGTTTTGCCTGCACCCGTCGGGCCGACAATAGCGATCTTCTGGCCCGCTTTCACATCGGCGGAGAAATCGTGGATGACAGTCTCGTCGGTGTCTTCGTAGCCGAAGCAAACGTGGTCAAAGCGGATGTCGCCGCGGATATTGCTGTTTTCCACGGTGTATTTCGGTGTTTTTTCGACGATCTCAGGCTCATCAAGGAAATTGAAAATGCGCTCTGCCGCCGCCATGGTGCGCTGTACCTGGCTTGAGATGCTTGCCATCTGGGTGATGGGCTGCGTGAAACTGCGCAGATACTGGATGAACGCCTGAATGCCGCCGATGGTCATGCTGCCGCCTGCCGCCATAGATGCGCCCAAAATGCACACCACAACGTAGCCGAGATTGCCCACAAAGCCCATGATCGGCTGCATCAGGCCGGAGAGGAACTCCGACTTCCAGCCCGCGTTATAGAGCTTTTCGTTTTCGCACTCGAATTTCTCCATGGAGCGCGCTTCGCCGTTAAACGCTTTCACGACGACGTGCCCGCCGTACATTTCCTCCACGTGGCCGTTCACCGCGCCGAGGTATTCCTGCTGGCCGACGAAATATTTCTGCGAGGATTTCACAATGCGTCCGACAAGCAGCAACGAAATCGGGACGATGCACAGCGCGACAAGCGTCAACTGCCAGCTGATGGAAAGCATCATAATAAGCACGCCGATGATGGAGCACACAGACGTGATAAGCTGCGTGATACTCTGGTTAAGACTCTGGCTGAGCGTATCAACATCGTTCGTGATGCGGGAAAGCACGTCACCTTGACTCGTTTTGTGAAAATACGAGACGGGCAGGCGGTCGATCTTCTCCATAATGGCACGGCGCATGTTGTACGAGACCTTCGCCGAAACGCCGGACATCGTAAATCCCTGAATGTAGGAGAACAGCGCGCTCAACGCATATAACCCCACAAGGAACAGTAAAACTTTCGCAATATAGCCAAAGTCAATGCCCTCCGCAGCGCCGGTGATGATGCGCATCAAGCCGGCTGTCAGCTCATCGGTCGCTTTTGCGAGGATCTTCGGGCCGACAATCGTGAACACGGTGGAAAGCGCCGCGAAAATGACGACGATGAGTATTTTAAACTTAAACGGGGAAAGATACGAAATAAGCTTTTTAAAACTGCCTTTGAAGTCCTTGGCTTTTTCGGTGGGCATCATGCCTCTGCCGGGCCCGTGCGGACGCGGTGCGTTTCTTTTCGGTTCGCTCATGCCAATTCCTCCTTTGAAAGCTGACTTTCCGCAATCTCGCGGTATTCCGGGCATGTTTTCAAAAGCTCTTTGTGCGTGCCCTTGCCGACGATTTTGCCTTCATCCAGCACTATGATCTGCTCGGCGTTCATGATGGTGGAAACGCGCTGCGCGACGATGAGCACGACAGCGTTTTCCGTGTATTTCGTCAGCGCACGGCGCAGCTTTGCATCCGTTTTGAAATCGAGCGCGGAGAAGCTATCATCGAAAATATACACCGGCGCTTTTTTCACGAGCGCACGGGCAATGGCAAGGCGCTGCTTCTGGCCGCCGGAAACGTTGCTGCCGCCCTGCGCAATGGAGCTTTCCACGCCGTTCGGCAATTCGCTGACAAATTCCGTAGCCTGTGCGCAATCGAGCGCTGCCAGCACCTCGTTCACATCGGCGTCTTCTTTGCCGTACTTGATGTTGGAATCGATTGTGCCGGAGAACAGCATGGCCTTCTGCGGCACGTAGCCGATGTTATCGCGCAGTTCCTTTTGCGAAAGCGTGCGGATATCCTTGCCGTTCAGGTAAACTGCGCCGCCGGTGACATCGTAAAAACGCGGGATGAGGTTGATGAGCGTCGATTTTCCCGCACCCGTCGCGCCGATAAACGCCGTCGTTTGGCCGGGCTTTGCGGTAAACGAAATGTGGCTCAAGGTATCTTCCTCGGCGTTGCCGTAGCGGAAGGAAACGTCGTCAAAACGCAGCTCACCGCTTTTATTACCGAGTGTAACCGGGTTTTCCGGCTCTTTGATGGAAAGCTCCGTCGTCAGCACCTCCTGCACACGGTCTGCGGAAACCATGGCGCGCGGCACCATAATGAAGATCATCGCAATCATCAGGAACGACATGATGATCTGCATTGTGTACTGGATATACGCCATCATGTCGCCTACCTGCATGGTGGATTCCGCAATGGCGTGCCCACCCACCCACATGATGAGCAGCGTGACAAGATTCATGATGAGCATCATGATCGGCATTGTAACGCTCATCACGCGCTGGGTAAAGCGGTTTGTGCGGGTGAGGTCTTCATTCGCCTTATCAAAGCGCGCCTCCTCGAATTTCTCATTCGTAAACGCGCGTACCACGAGCATGCCGCTCAAATTCTCGCGGCTGACAAGGTTTAACCTGTCCGTCAAACGCTGCAAGCTCTTGAATTTCGGCATTGCAACGTTTAAAAGTACGACGACAAGCCCCAGCAAAACGATGACCGCGAGCGCGATGATCCAGCTTAGCGAAACGCTTTTTTGCAGCGCGAAAATAATGCCGCCCACGCCCATGATCGGCGCGTAGCACATCAAACGCAGACCAATGGAAATAAGCATCTGCACCTGCGTCACGTCGTTCGTCGTGCGCGTGATGAGCGATGCGGTGGAAAATTTATCGAACTCCGTGTTGGAAAAGCTTTCCACCTTGCGGAACACATCGCTGCGCATCTGCTTTGCCACGCCGGACGAAATACGCGACGCGAAGAAGCCGACGAGCACCGCTGCCAGCACGCCGAGCAGCGCGATGCCGAGCATCTCAAGGCCCTTTATCACAATGTAGTGCACCTGCTTTGCGTCCAAATCGACGCCGAGCTCCTTATAGAACAGCTTTGTAAACGTTGCGCCCACCTGCGAGCCGATCATCGACTGCGCGTTTTCGGCTGAATCGATCGCTTCGCTGAACGTCTCTTTCGGCATCTGCTGTAACATGGGGATAACAGCATAAAGCTGACTCATATCCATGTCCTGCACGCCGCTTTCGGTGTCCACCGCCTGGCCGGTCTGCGCACCGTAATCCTTCAGGAACGTCATGAACGCATACGCCGCTTTACCGTAGGCATCGCCCACCGCCTGCACGTCTGCATCTTCGTTTAAAGCGACCGCATCCATGTCCTTGATATTCTCGTAGGTTTTCGCAAGCTTCGTCTCTTCATCGCTGCCGTGCTTTATGGGCGTGTAGGCGTTTTTGAACGTCCCCGCCTCCGCGTCGTTCATAAATAGCGCCAATAAGTCAACGGCCTGTTGGTTCAAAACCGCAGGTGCAGCCTCATCCACGCCGCCAAGCTGAATGCCGGTGTTCACAATGTCGCTCATCAGGTTCGGTAATGTCAAGTCACACATCGCCTGCCCGAAAAGCAGCAGAATGCACGCCAGCACCAGCGCCGCAAACGGCTTTAGGTACGTTTTCAGCAATTTCATTCGGTTTTCTCCTTTCTCATCTCCGGGTTATCTGCCCGTCTCGGTAAAGTTTTCAAGGTTTCGCCGCATTTGCTCCATGACGCGGTGGAAGACCTGCATGTCTTCCGGGCTGACACCGGCGCACATTTTTTCATAATATTCATGCTTCAGCTCTCTGCACCGCTTAACAGCCGGCTCGGCCTTCGGCAACAAAACCAAATGTACCATACGACGGTCGTTTTGGTCCGGTTTTGTTTCAATCCATCCGCCGCGCACAAGGTGGTCTACCGCCTTACTCATCAACGAGCGCGAAACACCCATGCGCCGCGCAATGCGCCCGGCCGTATCGACCTTTGTTGTGGAAAGGCACATGATCACACCGGATTCCACCGCGGAAAGGTCTTCATCCGCCAGCACCTTGCGCAGCTCCGTATTGATGATGCGCGCGATCTGCGTTAAGTGCTCCGCAAGCCCGTCGTGAAACGGCACGGCCGTACACGCTTGCTCGTCTCGCTTCATTCCTCGCACCTCCTGTTGCTTACTGCTGAACATCGCCAAAAGTTCTCAACGATGTCCATTTCCGGAAACAGTTTAAAACTGAATTGTTCATTTTTGAACTGTTAAGGAATGAACATATTATAGACCGATAAAAACAAAAAAGCAATGACTATTTTGTGAACAAAGATGCCAAATTATATTTCAGAAAACCATATAACCGAAAAGAAAAAAGACCCGCAAACACAGCGAACTGCATTTGCGGATCTTGAATCAGACAATTATAAGGTGAAGTAAAAACTTACTTCAGTTCGACCTCAGCGCCAGCCTCGGTGAGCTTCGTCTTAAGAGCCTCAGCGTCGTCCTTGGAAACGCCTTCCTTAATGGTCTTCGGAGCCTCGTCAACCATAGCCTTAGCTTCCTTCAGGCCCAGGCCGGTAGCTTCCTTAACAACCTTGATAACGTTGATCTTGTTTGCGCCAGCAGACTTCAGAACAACGTCGAACTCGGTCTTCTCTTCAGCAGCCGGAGCAGCAGCGCCAGCGCCAGCGACCATAACCGGAGCAGCAGCGGAAACGCCGAACTCCTCTTCGATAGCCTTGACCAGCTCGTTGAGCTCGAGAACGGTCATGGACTTGATTTCTTCAACAAACTTTGCGATATCAGCCATTGTAATATCCTCCTAAAATTTTAAATTGAAAATTATCCTGCAAACTTATGCAGTTTCCTGAGCCTTTGCAACTTCACTAAGTGCAATAGCAAGACCACGCGGGCCGGATACGAGAACGCTAAGCAGCATCTGAACAAGACCTTCCTTGCTCGGGAGATCTGCGATTGCAGCGATCTCTGCCGGAGACATGACCTTACCGTCCATGTAGCCGGACTTAATCACGAACTTACCGTCGGAATCCTTTGCAAACTTGTTCAGGATTCTTGCCGGAGCGATCTGATCCTCGTGGGAAACAGCCAGAGCGGTTGTGCCTTCGAGAACCTCGGACATACCCTCGATCTCGGTGCCTTCGATAGCACGCTTGAGAAGAGTATTCTTAACGACAGTGTACTCAACGCCGGCTTCACGCAGTTCCTTACGGAGCTTTGTGTCGGCCTCTGCAGTGATACCCTTGTAGTCTACGACAACACCGGATACGCTGTTAGCGACCTTATCCTTCAGCTGAGCAACAATTGCCTGCTTTGTTTCCAAAACGCTTTTACTGGGCAAAATATTCACCTCGCCTTTCAGTTATGATTTGGAAAAGCGCCAAAATGAACGATTTTCCTCGGTGCGAAAACTAAAAATGCCTTCCCACTTACCGCAGGAAGGCATAAAAAGTACAAAGTAACTTTTCCGCTCCCTCGGCAGGCGGTAAAACCTTTCAGCCCGGAAAACCGGTGCACCTGCTGTCTTAGGTAAACAGCTTTGTAATTATAGCATGGCAGAAGAACTCTGTCAAGCCTTAAATTTAAGATTCAGACGAATCTTAGCCAACCTTGTTCGGGTTGATCTTCACGCCCGGGCCCATCGTTGCAGCAACAACGCAGGAACGGATGTACTGGCCCTTTGCAGCAGCCGGCTTTGCCTTGTTGATGGCTTCCAGCAGCGTGTTGAAGTTTTCCGTCAGCTTCTCTGTGCCAAAGGAAATCTTGCCGATCGGGCAGTGGATGATGTTGGTCTTGTCAAGACGATACTCGATCTTACCGGCCTTCGCTTCGGTGATTGCACGTGCAATGTCCGGAGCAACGGTGCCGGCCTTCGGGTTCGGCATGAGGCCGCGCGGGCCAAGGATCTTACCGAGACGGCCAACCATACCCATCATATCCGGGGTCGTGATGAGGACGTCAAAATCCATCCAGCCTTCGGACTGGATCTTCTGGATCATATCATTGCCGCCGACGAATTCAGCACCGGCTGCACGAGCCTCGTCTTCCTTCTCCGGCTTGCAGATTGCGAGCACGCGGACGGTCTTGCCCGTGCCGTGCGGCAGGACGATAGCACCGCGGACCTGCTGGTCTGCATGACGGCCGTCAACGCCCAGCTTTACGTGGACTTCAACGGTTTCGTCGAACTTTGCTGTACCAGTCTTGACACAGAGGTCAAGCGCTTCCTGCGTATCATAAAGGCGGCTGCGCTCGATGAGCTTTGCGCCATCGACATACTTTTTACCGTGTTTCATTCATGTTCCTCCTAAAGTGGTAGATATCGGATTCTCAGAGAGTTTCCTCCCACCCGGGTAAAATCAAATCAATCGACTACTTCGATGCCCATGCTGCGTGCAGTACCGGCGATCATGCTCATAGCACTCTCGATGGATGCAGCGTTGAGATCAGGCATTTTCTGCTCGGCGATCTTCTTTACCTGCTCGCGGGTAATCTTTGCGACCT
>OJAG01000600.1_pt1 | contig 26540 bp, 20 predicted proteins | sample 1589021 | NCBI WGS metagenome assembly OJAG01 (sample SAMN03283264) | human gut metagenome | biome: human-associated habitat; material: feces | host: Homo sapiens | place: USA | collected 2013 | reverse complement strand
AGGAATTTCTTGGGATTTGAGTATATTCATTAAGTAATTAAATTACTATAATGACTGTTGTCTTTGATTATTTAGTTTTCAATGTTCAATTCGTTTTCGCTGTCTCTCAACAGCTTATTCATTATATCATACATTTTGTTGTTTGTCAAGTATTTTTTTTAAGTTTTTTTAAAAACTTTTTTTACTTGACCGAAAACCTCTTTTGAAGATTTTCATTCAGCAACTTTTGTATTATATCATATCGCTTAACTTTTGTCAAGAACTTTTTTAACTTTTTTTGAAATTTTATTTCCTCAAGTTGTTCGGTTCTGACCGTCAGCAACTTTTATATCTTATCACAGATTTAAGTGCTTGTCAAGAACTTTTTTAAGTTTTTTTGAAAAACTTTTTGAACTTCATTTTTCAGAAGCTCAGTTCTTTTTTGTCAGCAACTTTTACATCTTACCATAGATGAAGTTGTTTGTCAAGAACTTTTTTATTTTTCTTAAAAACTTTTTTAAGTTTTTGTCGTCTTCGTCAGCGACAAGTGATACTATACAGTAAAAAACACGAAGTGTCAATACTTTTTTATAAAAAAAGATTAAAAAATATTTCTCCCGCAGAAAGCGACACTTTTCTAAAATAGAGTATTGAAATGAAAAAGACTTTGTGGTAAAATTTCTAAGATTACGCAAGGGGGAGTGATTTCACGGGAAATTTCTCCCTTTTTATGCGGAAAAAGATATAAACAGGCTGTAAACAGCCTACATAAGAAAAAAGAAAGGAAACGGAATGATGAAAGCTTTTTTAATACTTGAAGATGGACATGTATTTACCGGAACCAGCATTGGAGCCAAAAAAGAAGTCATCAGCGAGATCGTGTTCAATACTTCCATGACAGGTTATCTGGAAGTACTGACAGACCCGTCTTACGCAGGACAGGCTGTATGTATGACTTATCCGCTGATCGGCAATTACGGTATTTGCTATGAGGATACGGAGTCTTTGAGACCATGGCCGGATGGATATATTGTAAGAGAACTTTCCAGAACACCAAGCAATTTCCGGTGTGAAGATACAATTCAGAACTTTCTGAAACGATTTGACATTCCGGGAATCGCAGGGATCGATACCCGCGCTCTGACCAGAATCCTGAGAGAAAAAGGAACCATGAATGGTATGATCACAACGGATGAAAATTATGATCTGGATGCTATCATTCCGAGACTGAAAGCATATACTACAGGAAAAGTAGTGGAGAAAGTAACCTGCTCCGAAAAGACCGTGCTGAAAGGCAGCGGAAAGAAAGTAGCCCTTCTGGATCTGGGTGCAAAAAACAATATCGCAAAATCTCTGAATCAGAGAGGATGCGAGGTAACCATTTATCCGGCATCCACCACAGCAGAAGAGATCCTGGCTGCAAACCCGGACGGTATCATGCTCTCCAACGGCCCTGGAGACCCGAAGGAGTGTACGGAAGTGATCAAAGAGATCCGTAAATTATATGAATCCGACACACCGATCTTTGCAATCTGTCTGGGACATCAGCTGATGGCACTGGCAACCGGTGCGGATACCCATAAGATGAAATACGGTCACAGAGGAGGCAATCATCCGGTAAAAGATCTGGAAACCGGAAGAGTGTATATTTCTTCTCAGAACCACGGATATGTGGTAGACACCGACAATCTGGATCCGAAAGTTGCCGTTCCGGCATTTATCAATGTCAACGACGGAACCAACGAAGGACTGAAATATACAGGAAAAAATATTTTTACAGTACAGTTCCATCCGGAAGCATGCCCGGGACCACAGGATTCCGGTTATCTGTTTGACCGGTTTATCAAAATGATGGGAGGAGAAGAGTAATGCCAAAAAATCCAGAGATTAAAAAAGTACTGATGATTGGCTCAGGTCCGATTGTCATCGGCCAGGCAGCAGAATTTGACTATGCGGGAACACAGGCCTGCCGTTCTCTGAAAGAAGAGGGCGTGGAAGTTGTCCTGTTAAACTCTAACCCGGCAACCATCATGACCGATAAAGATATCGCTGATAAAGTTTATATCGAGCCGCTGACTGTAGAAGTTGTGGAGCAGTTGATCCTGAAAGAAAAACCGGACAGCGTACTTCCGACACTGGGTGGTCAGGCAGGACTGAACCTGGCGATGGAACTGGAAGAGAGAGGATTCTTAAAAGAACATAATGTAAGACTGATCGGTACTACTTCCCAGACAATTAAAAAAGCAGAAGATCGTCAGGAATTCAAAGATACCATGGAAAAAATCGGTGAACCGGTTGCAGCTTCCCTGGTGGTTACAACCGTAGAGGATGGTATTGCATTTACCAATACGATCGGTTATCCGGTTGTTCTTCGTCCGGCTTATACGCTGGGTGGAAGCGGCGGTGGTATCGCTCATAACGAAGCGGAACTGATCGAGATCCTGGAAAATGGTCTGCGTCTTTCCCGTGTGGGCGAGGTTCTGGTAGAAAGATGTATCGCCGGATGGAAAGAAATCGAGTACGAAGTAATGCGTGACAGTGCAGGCAACTGCATCACCGTTTGTAATATGGAAAACCTGGATCCGGTTGGTGTACATACCGGTGACAGTATCGTTGTGGCACCGTCGCAGACACTGGGGGATAAAGAATATCAGATGCTGAGAACTTCCGCACTGAATATTATCACAGAGCTGGGCATCACCGGTGGATGTAACGTACAGTATGCGCTGAATCCGGACAGCTTCGAATACTGTGTCATCGAGGTAAATCCGCGAGTATCCCGTTCTTCCGCACTGGCAAGTAAGGCAACCGGATACCCGATCGCAAAAGTAGCTGCAAAGATCGCTCTGGGCTATACCCTGGATGAGATCCCGAATGCTATTACCGGAAAAACCTATGCAAGTTTCGAGCCGATGTTAGACTACTGTGTTGTCAAGATCCCGCGTCTGCCATTTGATAAATTTATCAGTGCAAAACGTACTCTGACCACACAGATGAAAGCCACCGGTGAAGTTATGAGTATCTGCAATAACTTTGAAGGTGCGTTGATGAAAGCCATTCGTTCCCTGGAACAGCATGTAGACAGTCTGATGTCCTACGATTTTTCCAATCTGTCCAGAGAAGAGATGTTGGAAGCTCTTCATATTGTAGATGATATGAGAATCTGGAGAATTGCACAGGCGATCCGTATTGGAATTTCTCAGGAGGAGATCCATGAGATCACCAAGATCGATCTTTGGTTTATCGATAAGATCGCGATCCTGACTGAGATGGAATATGCGTTGAAGACCAGAGAACTGGACGAAGATCTGTTGAGAGAAGCAAAACGCATGGAATTTCCGGATTATGTGATTGCAAAACTGAACGGAAAGACAGAAGAAACGGTAAAAGAAATGCGTAAAACATACGGTATCACCGCAGCTTACAAGATGGTAGATACCTGTGCCGCTGAGTTTGCAGCCACCACACCGTATTATTACTCTGTATATGGCGGAGAAAATGAAGCAGAACGTACACCGGACAAGAAAAAAGTTCTGGTACTTGGTTCCGGTCCGATCCGTATCGGACAGGGTATCGAGTTCGATTTCTGCTCCGTACACTGTACCTGGGCCTTTGCAAATGAAGGTTATGAGACCATCATCATCAACAACAACCCGGAAACCGTAAGTACAGACTTTGATATCGCTGACAAACTGTATTTTGAGCCGCTGACACCGGAAGATGTGGAAAACATCGTAAATATCGAGAAACCGGACGGAGCAGTGGTGCAGTTCGGTGGACAGACCGCTATCAAACTTACCGAGGCACTGATGAAGATGGGTGTGCCGATCCTCGGAACATCCGCAGAAAATGTAGATGCAGCCGAAGACCGTGAGCTGTTTGATGAGATCCTGGAACAGTGCCAGATCCCGAGACCAAAGGGACAGACCGTATTTACCGCTGAAGAGGCTAAGAAAGCTGCCAACGAACTGGGTTATCCGGTTCTGGTTCGCCCTTCTTACGTTCTGGGTGGTCAGGGTATGCAGATCGCGATCAACGATGAAGATGTGGAACAGTACATCGGCATCATCAACCGGATCGCACAGGAACATCCGATCCTGGTCGACAAATACCTGGTAGGTAAAGAGATCGAGGTTGATGCGGTATGCGACGGCGAAGACATCGTAATCCCGGGTATCATGGAGCATATCGAGAGAGCCGGTATCCATTCCGGAGACAGTATCTCTGTATATCCGGCACAGACCATCAGCAAGACTGCAAAAGCTACCATTGAAGAATACACCAAACGTCTGGCCAAAGCACTGCATGTCATCGGTATGATCAATATTCAGTTTATCGTATGCGGTGAAGAAGTCTATGTCATCGAGGTTAATCCACGTTCTAGCCGTACCGTTCCGTACATCAGCAAGGTAACCGGTATCCCGATCGTTCCTCTGGCAGCAAAAGCCATCATGGGATATAAACTGAAAGATATGGGTTATACACCGGGACTGCAGCCGGAAGCAAAATATTTTGCGATCAAGATGCCGGTATTCTCCTTCGAGAAGATCCGTGGTGCGGATATCAGCCTCGGACCGGAGATGAAGTCCACCGGTGAGTGTCTGGGTATTGCGGAAAGCTTTAATGAGGCACTGTACAAAGCATTCCTTGGCGCAGGTATCAATCTGCCGAAACATAAAAATATGATCATGTCCGTTCGTGATGAGGATAAAGAGGAAGCAGTTGAGATCGGAAAACGGTTTGAAGCACTGGGTTACCGGATCTATGCAACCAGAAATACAGCTAAAACGCTGCAGGAAGCCGGCGTAAAAGCAATCCGTACCAATAAGCTCGAACAGCCGTCACCAAACCTGATGGACCTGATTCTGGGTCACAAGATCGATCTGGTCATCGATACACCTTCTCAGGGTGTGGAACACGCAAAAGACGGTTTCCTGATTCGAAGAAATGCTATCGAGACAGGTGTTAACGTTCTGACCGCTATGGATACAGCCAAAGCACTGGTAACCAGTCTGGAAAATACAGATCTGAACAGGCTTACGCTGATTGATATCGCACAGATCTAAATAAAGGGGAAAATATGGATATTATCGAATTACTGAAAGTAATTTTTCTCGGTATTGTGGAGGGAATCACCGAATGGCTTCCTGTAAGTAGTACCGGCCATATGATCCTGGTGGATCAGTTTATGAAACTGAAAGTCAGTGAGGAATTCTGGCAGATGTTCCTTGTGGTCATCCAGCTGGGAGCCGTACTGGCGGTTGTGGTACTGGATTTTAAAAAATTATGGCCATTTCATAAAAATGATCCGTCCAGAGAGAGTAACTGGAACTATATCAGTACGAATGAGCGTATCGGGAAATTACAGAAATTTGCAGACAAATACATCAACATGAATAAGATCGTGCTGTGGTTAAAGATTCTGGTATCTTGTGTGCCGGCAATCATCGTGGCACTTCCGTTTAACAACTGGATCGAGAAAACATTCATGAATTACTGGGTCGTTTCCGTGATGCTGATCGTATACGGTGTACTGTTTATTGTTATCGAAAACTACAATAAAAGCCGGAAGCCCAGCAGAACAAAGCTCAGTGATATTTCTTTCAAAGATGCACTGTTTATCGGAATCTTCCAGCTACTTGCCCTGATTCCGGGTACTTCCCGTTCCGGTGCAACCATCATCGGAGGTATTCTCCTCGGCATGAGCAGAAAACTGGCAGCGGAATATACCTTTTTCCTTGCCATCCCGGTTATGTTTGGAGCAAGCTTTCTGAAACTGATAAAATTTGGTCTGCATTTTACCGGAACAGAGGTTGTGTATCTGCTGCTTGGTATGGTTGTCGCTTTTGGCGTTTCCATTGCAGCGATCAAGTTCCTGATGGGTTATATCAAGAAACACGATTTCAAGGTATTTGGATGGTACCGAATCGCTCTTGGTGTTGTGGTACTTGCTTATTTCCTGCTTGCATAAAGTAGAAAACAGGAATAAACTAACGATAGAGGTGTTGATCTGTAACAGAAACCGGTATCGGCAGATCATAAACCGAAACCCATGTCTGTATGGAATTCGGTAAATACCGTGACAGTGACGGGTGAAATTCGCAAAAGGTTTTTTAACCGATTATGTATGAGAGAAAGTAAGAGGGCGTAACATGGAGAAGAAGAAAGTTGTCATTGCTCTGGGACACCGGGCACTTGGTAATACGTTGCCGGAGCAGAAAGAAGCTACAAAAAGAACTGCAAAAATCATTGCGCAGCTGGTAAAAGAGGGCGCAGAGGTCGTGATTTCTCACAGTAATGCACCCCAGGTGGGTATGATCCATATGGCAATGAATGAATTCGGAAAGTATCATCCGGATTATACATACGCACCAATGTCTGTGTGTTCTGCCATGAGCCAGGGTTATATCGGATACGACCTGCAGAATGCGATCCGTGCAGAACTGATGAAAGAAGGCATCTACAAACCGGTATCCACGATCCTGACACAGGTAACCGTAGACACGTATGACGAAGCTTTTGCTGAACCTGTTAAAGTCATCGGACGTGTGCTGAATGAGCAGGAAGCGGAAGAGGAAGAAAATAAGGGTAATTACGTTACCAAGATTGGTGACGGTTACCGCCGAATCGTAGCTGCACCGAAGCCACAGAAGATCGTGGAGATCGATGCGATCCGTGCACTGCTTGATGCCGGACAGATCGTTATCGCCTGCGGCGGTGGCGGAATCCCGGTTCTGGAGCAGGGTACGGAACTGAAGGGTGCAAGTGCGGTTATTGAGAAAGATTATACCAGCGGTCGTCTGGCAGAACAGCTGGATGCAGATGAACTGCTGATCCTGACCAGTGTGGAGAAGGTTTCTGTGAATTTCCACAAGCAGGATGAGGAAGAACTGGGCGAGATTTCTGTTGCACAGGCGAAAGAATATATGGCTGAGGGACAGTTCGAAGCCAACACCATGCTGCCGAAGATCCAGGCTTCTGTCGAGTTCGTGGAACAGGGCGAAGGAAAGAAGGCTGTGATTACTTCAATCGATAAGGCAGTGGATGCGTACCTTGGACGGACGGGTACAGTGATCTGCTAAGAGCGTATATTGCTTTTTTATAAAAGGGCTATCGTTTTCAAAATGAAGTGTTTTGAAGACGGTAGTTCTTTTTTTGATTTTCAAGGGGACGCCGGCATGGCTTGGGAGCCTGGGTGCGGGAACGTGGGCAGAGCAACTTTAAGCTAGCCACTAACTGCGACTATATTCACTTGGGTCAGCTGACCCAAGCGAAAGTCTCCGTAAGTGTCGGATTTCAAAGCTTGCCCTAAACGCCCACAAAGTGTTGTTCAACCAGGGAATCACAGGTCAGCCGCTGTTCTATTTATGTGAACAATGAGCCAAAGTCCGTGCTTGCACGAGAACTTGGCGACTGCCGCGATAATGAGTAAAATTCGCGAAGCGTGTTTTATCACGTTGGTAGAAACTGATTCTTGGCAGTGGTACTTGCCGGTGGGGACGGAGTTTGGTAGTTCTGTCTGGGAAAGGTTTGTGAGATTTTAAGTTTTTGGTAAGGACTTTGTTGAGGGGATGGTGGTACACTGTAGGGGAATGGGTGAACGAATGCCGATGGAGTACAGAAAAAAGGAGTCGGAAGTAACTGTCTGGCAGGAGAGAGAGTGTGAGATGAACTGTGGAAGAGTTACATTTTAAAGTTAGATTCTGAGAAATACATAAGGGGACATGGAGGAAATATAAGATGGAAGAAACCAGAATTTTAGTTGTGGATGATGAGCAGGAAATTGCGGATCTGCTGGAACTGTATCTGATCAGTGACGGGTATCAGGTAATTAAGAGTGAGGATGCTCTTGAGGGACTTGCGATTATGGAACGTGAGAAGATTGATCTGGTGCTGCTGGATATTATGATGCCGAAGATGGATGGGCTTGAGATGTGCAGGAAGATACGGGAGAAGCATAACGTGCCGATTATCATGGTCAGCGCAAAGACACAGGAGTTAGATAAGATCGTGGGGCTTACGACGGGGGCGGATGATTATGTGACAAAACCCTTCAACCCTCTGGAGCTGATGGCAAGAGTGAAGTCACAGCTTCGGCGTTACCGGGATCTGAATCCGGCGAATGAAAAGAAAGGGGCTGAGGATAGCACGATCCGTCTGAATCACGTGACTATTATCAAGGAAACACATCAGGTATTTGTGGATGGAGAGAGTATTAAGCTTACGCCAATCGAATTTGACATTCTGTATCTTCTGGCTTCTCATCCGGGTCGGGTGTTCAGTACGGATGAGATTTTTGAAAAAGTATGGAATGAGAAGGTATATGAGGCCAATAATACCGTTATGGTACATATCCGTCGGCTTCGTGGCAAGATGAAGGATGATACCAGAACCGATAAGATCATTACGACAGTCTGGGGGGTTGGATATAAAATTGAGCAGTAGATGGATTCAGACATTCGAAGGAAGAATCGCATGGTATACGATCATCAGCCTGGCAGCTACCGGAATCGTGGAAGTTGTGATGGCGTTTTTGATCTATAAAGTGGCAGGAAAGCTGCGTTATATGGGATATCGAAGTGCCATGCTGGGGCCAGACGGGCTGTATCCCGGTTATCGCCTGATGATTCTCGGGGTTTGCGGAGCACTTACTTTTTTGTTTACTTTTTACGCCCTGATCCACAAATATATGAGTTATGTGCGGATGCTGGAACGTGCCATGCGGGATATTGCAAACGGAAATCTAGATCAGGAGATTCCCGTAGAGAATAAGGACGAATTCGGAGAAATTGCCAGGTATATGAACCAGATGGAACGCCATGTAAAGGATCTGATGGAGAGGGAACGGGAATCGGAACGTACCAAAAATGATCTGGTGACAAGTGTGGCTCACGATCTGCGTACACCGCTGACATCGGTGATCGGTTATCTGGACTGGGTGAAGAGCAGACCTGATCTGGATGAACAGACCAGACAACAGTACCTTGATATTGCGTACCGGAAAGCATTGCATCTGGAACAGCTGACGAACGAACTTTTTGGCTTTGTGAAGATGGAACATAAGGAGATGAGTCTGCATCTGGAACAACTGGATTTGCAGAAACTACTGGAACAGCTGTTGGATGAAGCGTGGCCAAGTTTTGAAAAAAACGGTCTGGAAGCCCAGTTCAGCTGCGTGGAACATGGGATTCCCATGGAGGGGGACGGTAATCTGCTGGCACGCCTTTTTGAAAATCTTCTGAATAATGCGGTCAAATATGGAAAAGACGGAAAAATCATCCGTGTGGCAGCAAAAGTGGTACATGAACATGTTCTGGTACAGGTGATCAACTATGGGTATGTGATCCCGAAAGAAGATCTGGAAAAATTATTTCAGAAGTTTTACCGGGTGGAACAGTCGCGTTCACAGAATACGGGAGGAACCGGTCTTGGGCTGGCTATCGTTCATCAGATCGCAGTGCTTCATGGCGGAGACGTACAGGTGAAAAGTGATCTTGACGGAACGGTATTTTCTGTATGGCTTCCGTTGCAACAGACAAAGGAGAGACAGACATGAGAAAACATATTCGGGGAATAGTACTGGTACTGCTGATCTTGCTGCTGCCCTGCCTGGTATGGGCAGAAGATGAGCCGGAGAACGACATTGAGATAACATTAAACTGGGGATTTAGCGGCAAGGCGGGAAACAGTGATGCCTGCCTGCCGGTTACGGCAACACTGACAAATCATGGGGAAGCATTTGAAGGACAGCTGGAGATGGAAGTGCCGGTTGCCGGCAATCAGGAATCTGATCTGGGAGAGAGTCTGACGATGATCGGCAATGATATGGACTATACCAGAAGTAAAGTGTGCGTATGGAAGAAAAATATAGCACTCGCTGCAGGGGAAACACGGCAGGAAACGTTTTATCTGACCTTTCCATGGGCTAATGGTACAGTACAGGCGTATCTGAAAGATGGGTCCCGAACAGTACAGACAGCATCACTGAGTAAGAACTTTTCTGCAAACCAGAACATTGCACTGATCGGAGTTATAGGAGCACAGCCGGAAGACGTGCAACAGCTTGACGGGATACAGATTTCTGAGGAAACTACCGAAGGCATGGGTGATATTTTTGTGTCTGTTTATCAGATGGATCCATCGGAGATTCCGGACAGCTGGAAAGATCTGGGTCAACTGGATGCACTGCTGATCGGACCGGAGGCTGCGATTTCCGGAGAACAGTGGGTGACACTCCATCGCTGGCAGCAGGAAGGAGGTATCTTGCTTACTGTTGAAGACGGGCAGGATTTTTTTGAAGTATTTGAGAATTTTCTGAATGGAGAATCACGACCAACATTTTTTGACAGACTCAGTGAAAAATGGGGCTATGTTGTATATACCGGCTATGACACCAGTCAGATTCCGGTACGAAAACGCCCCAGTCTGATCAAATATTTTATACTGATTCTTTTTTATGCCTGTCTGGCAGGACCGGGACTGTACCTGATCCTGAAAAAACAGGGAAAAAGAAAATATTTCTGGTCAGGAGTTACAATGCTTTCTGTTCTTTTCCTTGGTATTGTAGCTTTGCTGGGAACCGGCACCAGACTGACTGCCCCGGTTCTTACCATGAGACGGATGTATACCCAGCAGGATCATATCTGGGGAGAAACGCTGCAGCTGGGTGTGCAGGCGCCATATAACAATACATATCAGCTGTATCTGGATAAAAGTTATCATCTGACAATGCCTTCAGAAAGCGGATACAGTGCAGAAAATGTCAATACAAATATCACGGATAAAGTGGAAATCTATGAAAAAGAAGACTGTTACAAACTGACATTCAGCAGGCTGCCGGTGTTTGCAGGCAATGCATTCTTTTTGAACAGAGATCATGCAGTATCACCGGAAGAAGAAATACAGATCCATGCATCCGGGGACAATGAGCATATCGAAGGCAGATGGAAGAACCCTACAGAATACAGAATCGAGAATGCGATTCTTGTACTCACGAACCGTATCGTATTTCTGGGAGATCTGGAACCGGGAGAAGAAGGTACTTTTTCCGAAAAAATCCATTCCTATGGAAATGGAGGCCTGGAAAAAATTCTGAGAAAATATCTGGATCTGAAAGATACAGAGTATCCGGATTATGCGGTGAACGCCGTGACGGAGCAGATATGGGATGCACAAAGGAAAGAAATCGAAGGTGTCTGCCTCCTCGGAACGATTTCCAACAGTGATACTTCTTTTGAGATGAATTCCGGTTATGAAGTAGACGGAATCACGCAATTTTATATGCCGGTGGATATCAGCTGGCAAAAGGAAGAGGGAACCATATTCTGTCCGAACGGAGAAGTGCTGGCTTCTGTGGAAAGTGGAAGTGCGACCGCAGGAACGAATCTGATGTACGGACAGGATGCAGTCCTTGACTATGATCTTTCCGGACTGGGAAAAATTACAGGAATAAAATTCTTTAAACCGGAATATGATGATCCGAAATATTTTGAATCATTTCGTGGGCAGGTTGCTTTTTATTGCTGGTCCAGTGGAGAATATGAGACGATTTCGAAATGGGAAAAAGTGTTTGACAGGACGGAACTGGAAAAATATCTGTCGACAGATGGGACGTTGCGGGTTCGCTATCAGGTGGCGGACGACATGGATGTGACGGATAAAAACTGTACACTTCCCTGTCTGCAGATCACAGGAAAGGTGGTGAACCCGGATGCTTAAGATTGAAAGTCTGACCAGAAGGTATCCTCACGTAACGGCGTTGGACGGACTGAATATGGAAATCGGACATGGACAGCTGTATGGATTTGTAGGACCAAACGGTGCCGGAAAAACGACTACGATCCGAATCATATCCGGATTACTGCGGCCGACTTCAGGAAAAGTGTGGATCGATGGTATCCGGGCAGAAAAGGAGACACGCGTCTTAAAAAGCAAGATTGGCTATGTGCCGGATTTTTTCGGTGTCTATGATAATCTGACGGTGATGGAATATCTGGAATTTTATTCGGCTGCCTATGGAATCGATGAAAAAGAGGGGCGCTTAAGGGCTTCGGAGGTACTGGAACGGGTACAGCTCTTTCATATTGAAGACCGTATGGTAGATGAATTATCCAGAGGGATGCAGCAGAGGCTCTGTCTTGCCCGTGCCATGATTCACCGGCCACAGCTTCTGGTGATGGATGAGCCGGCATCCGGACTGGATCCGGGTGCAAGGAGGATCTTTAAAGAAGTTTTGCGGAGTCTGTGTGAAGAGGGATATACGGTACTGATCAGTTCACATATTCTGTCTGATCTGGCAGATATGTGCAGCAATATCGGAGTTATCCATCAGGGGAAAATGGTACTGGAAGGCCCCATCGATGAAATCATGACATCTATCGACAGTTCTAATCCGATCCTGATCGAGGTATATCAGAATCTGGAGATTGCCGTTCACCTGCTGAACCGGCATCCACTGGTATCCAGAATAGCAATCGATAAAAATATGATTTCCATTCTTTTTACCGGAAGCAGGGAAGAAGAGGCGCAGCTTCTGAGACAACTGGTGGAGCAAAAGGTGCTGGTAACTTCTTTTCGCAGAGAACACAATAATCTGGAATCTGTATTTTTCCATCTTACAGATCCGGTACAGGGAGGAACGACAGTATGAGGAAGAATCCGGTTCTGGAAAATGAAATGAAACGTTACACAAGAAATATGAAATGTGCCTGGATTATTCTTGGCGTGAATCTGGTTCTGGCATTGTTTGCCCTGATCGCACAGATGGGATTGAGCGGAAGAGAAAATTATATGACGATCCTGCAGTATCGTTTTCCGATTCAGTGTTATGTCCTGATGGGATATGGTCTGTTCCTTGCCATCTGTATACTGATCCCTGGACTGGCAGGAGGTTCCATTGCAGGGGAACGTGAGAGGAAGACCCTGGATCTGCTTCTCACTACTCATCTGAGTCCCTGGAAAATTATTCTGGGAAAACTGGAATCTTCTCTCTGCCTGATTTTCCTTATTTCCTTTTCGACACTTCCTGTAATAGGACTGGTGCTGATCTACGGAGGAATTACCCTGGTAAATCTGTTTCAGCTGATCCTGAATCTTGTCATCACCGGTATATTTATAGGAAGTATCGGTATCTTTTATTCGGCGATCATGCGAAAAACTACGGTTGCGGTGATTTTAAGTTATGTGACGGTGGTACTTTTGGTGCTCGGAACGGTGGGTATCCTGTTTGGAATCGGCTATATTCAGCAGATGCGGGGAATGTACCGGGAAGACTTTACAGGCATCCGGCTTGGCGGGCTGGTTTATCTTCTGTATTTCAATCCGGCAGTCACACTTTATGGACTGATCGGACAGCAGACAACCAACGCCTACGGACTGGTACGGCTGTGTGGCCATTTTGGAGATTACAGCCATTCCTTTGGGGTGGAACATATGGTAGAACTGTCGATTCTGGTACAACTGGGCTGTTCCGCTCTTCTCCTGATCGCTGCAGGACGGCATATTCACCCGATGCGGAAATGAAGAAACCATGCGAATATATGGTGATCGCATACATTTTGTTCATAAATTGTAACTGTTCAGTAACTTCACAGTTACGAGCAAAAATGCATTTAAAATCACCTTCGGTGAAAATTTTACAATTATAATTTGTAACCGCGTACGAAAAAGGTTATAATATCTGTAAAGAAATTAGTAATAACTATCTGCGAAAGTGCAAAAAGACAGGTCGTTATGAAAACTGTACGAAAAGGGGTGAGGGTATATGAAGTTCGATATGCATTGCCATACCAAAGAAGGTTCCATGGATGGAAAAGTCATGATCGAAGAATATATCAAAAAACTGAAAGAAAAGGGATTCGGCGGGATGCTGGTGTCCGATCACAACTCTTATGACGGTTACCGGGAATGGAGAGATTCCATCAAAGGAAAGAATCATACAGATTTCGTGGTGTTAAAAGGTGTGGAATATGATACGATCGACTGTGGACATATGCTGGTGATCATGCCGGAGGGAGTGAAGCTGAAACTTCTTGAACTGCGCGGTCTGCCGGCTCAGATTCTGATCATGGTGGTACACAAATACGGAGGAATTGTCGGACCGGCGCATCCATACGGAGAGAAATATCTCAGTCTGATCAAAACCCAGGCGAGAAAGAAGTTTCACGAAGAACGTCTGAAAAGTCTGATGGAACAGTTCGACTTTGTGGAAGTTTTCAATGCCTGCGAATCAGAAGAAGTGAACGAAAAGGCCAGAAAACTGGCAAGAAAGTATCATAAACCCGGATTTGGGGGAAGCGATGCCCACAGACTGGAATGTATCGGAATGGCGTACACCAAACTGCCGGATAATATCCGCTGTGAATCGGATCTGATCAAATATGTAAAAAGTGTTTCCTATATTACCTGTGGCGGAACCCGGTACGATAAAACAACCAAAGACAAGCTGGGTCCCTTTAATAAACTGCTGGTGGAATCGTTCTTTGTATATAATAAAAGCGGTGAACGTCTGCGCCGGAGAAAACGAATGAAAGAACTGGAAAACCTCCATTGAGCGGTAAGACAAATATTAAAATTTTATTAAAAAAATATTGTCTTTCCGGTGTAAAAATGCTATAGTAGGCAACAGTGCGGTTCTGACCTGAAGATGGGAACCGCAAAACACAGGGAGGAAAAAACATGGAAACAACGTACAATTTTTTACTGGATCTGGCATTGATCCTGCTTACTACGAAGATCCTCGGACTGGTAACACGTCGTTACAATATGCCACAGGTGGTAGGGGCATTGCTGGCAGGTCTCCTGATGGGACCGGCCTGTCTTAATATTCTCCATGAGACCACTTTTATTCATGATGCTGCGGAGATCGGAGTTGTGGTTCTGATGTTCTGTGCAGGTATGGAGACGGATATCGACGAGTTAAAGAAGAGCGGAAAAGCCTCGTTTGTGATCGCATTGCTGGGTGTTCTGGTACCTCTGGCAGGCGGGTTTGCCGTGGCATATTTCTTTAACAAGCCCGGAATTATCGATTCTGATGCGGGAGCCAGTGCGTTTTTACAGAATATTTTTATCGGTGTTATCCTGACGGCTACGTCTGTAAGTATCAGTGTGGAAACGCTGAAAGAGATGGGAAAATTAAAAACTCATTCCGGTAATGCAATCCTGGGAGCCGCAATTATCGATGACATTCTGGGTATTATTGCACTGACAATTGTTACCAGTATGGCAGACTCTTCCGTAAGCCTCGGTATGGTACTGTTAAAAATCGTAGGTTTCTTTGCATTTGCGCTGATTGCAGGTGTGGCATTTTATTATGGTTACAAAAAATGGGAAGAACTGACAAACAGACCACTGCATCGCCATGCAATCATGGTATTTGTATTCTGTCTGTTGTTGTCATATTGCGCAGAAGTATTCTTCGGTGTGGCAGATATCACAGGTGCTTTCGTGGCAGGTCTGGTAGTATCCAAGACACAGAGAACACAGTGGCTGGCATCCAAATTCGACACAATTTCTTATATGCTTCTTTCACCGCTGTTTTTTGCAAGTATCGGTATCAAAGTTGTACTTCCGGCTATGAACGGAAAAGTTGTGGGATTTACGGTTGTTCTGGTAATCGTCGCAGTACTGACGAAAGTGCTGGGTTGCGGACTGGGCGCAAAAGTGTGTGGATATAAGAATTACCAGTGTGCCCGTATCGGTGTCGGTATGATCTCCCGAGGTGAGGTTGCACTGATCGTTGCTGATAAAGGATCGGCTCTCGGACTGATGGGATCTTCCTTCCTGGGACCTGTGGTTATTGTAGTTGTGATCACGACTATCATAACGCCAATCCTTCTGAAATTTGTATTTCGTTTCGGACCAAAGGGTGCAAGCGGAACGGGTGCTCTTGCAAGCAACTATGAGCAGATTGAAAAATACCGTGAAGGTGAGATGGATAAATAAACCAGTCAGTATATCGTTTTTATACAAAAATCATGCGAGAGCATGATTTTTGTGCTATCCGGAGCAAGACATTATTATTGACATATGAAAATGAGAAATCTATAATAGGAGAAAATGAAAAACCGCATATGTACAGTTATGCACAGAGGAGGAAAACATGAAAAAAGTAGTGAAGTTTGGTGGCAGCTCTCTTGCCAGTGCGGAACAGTTTAAAAAAGTAGGTGATATCATCCGTTCAGATGAATCCAGACGTTATGTGGTTCCGTCAGCACCGGGAAAGCGTTTTGATGGAGATATCAAAGTAACCGACATGCTCTATGAATGTTATCGGGCAGCTGAAAAAGGTGAAAAGATTGCAGGAAAGATCAAAAAAATCCAGGCGAGATACCAGGAAATTATTGACGGACTGGAACTAGATCTGAAACTGGATGAACAGTTTGCAGAGATTGAGAAAAACTTCATTGCGCAGGCGGGAAGTGACTATGCAGCATCCAGAGGAGAATTCCTGAACGGTATCGTGATGGCAAATTATCTGGGTTACACATTTGTGGATCCTGCAGAATGTATTTTCTTTGAAGATAACGGAAATCTGGACGATGAGATGACTTATAAAAAGCTGGCAGAAAGACTGGAAGGAATCGATCATGCAGTAATCCCGGGATTTTATGGATCTCTCCATGATGGAAGTGTGAAGACATTTTCCCGTGGAGGTTCTGATGTAACGGGATCTATCGTTGCAAAAGCGATCCATGCAGATCTGTATGAAAACTGGACCGATGTTTCCGGTATGCTGGTAACAGATCCGCGTATCGTAGACAATCCGGCCGTCATTGAGACAATTACATACAAAGAACTCCGGGAACTGGCTTATATGGGAGCCACTGTACTGCACGAAGATGCTATTTTCCCGCTTCGTCAGGAAGGTATCCCGATCAATATCCGCAACACCAACCGCCCACAGGATAAAGGTACGGTTATTGTGGAAAGCACCTGCTACAAACCGGCCTATACAATCACAGGTATTGCGGGAAGAAAAGGATTTGCTTCTATTAATATCGAGAAAGATATGATGAACTCTGAAATCGGATTTGGCAGAAAAGTTCTTCAGGTATTTGAGGATAACGGGCTGTCCTTTGAACATATGCCTTCCGGCATTGACACACTGACTGTGTATGTACATCAGAGTGAATTCGAAGAAAAGGAACAGAACATTATCTCAGGTCTTCACCGTGCGGTAGCGCCGGATGCCATCGATCTGGAAGCAGATCTGGCATTGATCGCGGTCGTTGGAAGAGGTATGCGAAGAAACAGAGGCACAGCAGGAAGAATCTTTTCAGCACTGGCACATAATCATGTCAATGTAAAGATGATCGATCAGGGATCCAGTGAACTGAATATTATCATCGGTGTGGAAAACCGTGATTTTGAGACTGCGATCCGTGCAATCTACGACATTTTTGTAACTGCTCAGCTGTAAGGAGGAGGGGAAGCCTTTCAGTTGACATATAATTATGAAAATGTTACAATACAACACAGGAATGAAAAGAAATTGTAACAATTTCAAAATAAAAGGAGTAGATAATATGAGATTAAAAAGGGGATTGCTTGCAGGCATAGCACTCTGTTGTATGCCGCTTATGACTGCCTGCTCAGCAAAAGATACAATCGGTATCCTGGTAGGAAATAACAGTGAAGACACAAAAAAAGAGGAAGTTACTGTGGATCTGAATGCAGCAAATATTGATGACAGTGTGGAAAAACCACAGATCACTTCTGAGATGGGAGATCCGGTTACGTACGATCTGCATGCGACTGCAGATGTGCTGACTGTGGAAGCCACAGTATCCGAAGGAACGTTAAGCTATCAGTGGTATCGGAACAATGTGGATTCCAATGGAGGTGGAACAGCTATTGACGGTGCAACAGAAGCAACCTATACACCGCCGACCACTGAGTCCGGAACAATTTACTATTATGTAGTAGTAACCAATACAGTAGGTGACGGAGTTCAGCTGACAGCCAGCGGAACCAAATGTGTTACTATCACTGAGCAGGAAGCAGCACCGGAAGAAACCGGGGATACACAGGAAGAGACTGCAGAAGAGACTACAGAAGAGACTACAGAAGAAGTAGCTTCCGGAAGCTGGCAGCAGACCGATGGAAACTGGTGGTATCAGAATGCGGACGGAACTTATCCAACCAGCTGCTGGCAGGAAATTGACGGTCAGTGGTATGTATTTGACGAGAACGGATATATCCGTACCGGTTGGTATCAGGAAGGAGATAAGTGGTATTATTTCCAGGAAAACGGTGCAATGGCACATGATACGGATGTAGACGGTTATCATCTGGGATCTGACGGTGTGATGCAGTAGCAGAAAAGGAAATCTTATAACAGGAAAAACAGGGGACTTGTCAGGAAAGGCAAGTCCCTTTTATGTACATTTTCATTGCTTTTTTACACAATGTCTAGTATCATATAGATAGTTATACGTTACTTGTTCCATGAGAAAAAGGAACAGAGATATGACAGGTTTATGGGAAAAGAGGATGAAATATGAGCGAATATATTAAAGTGGCCGTGGACGCTATGGGTGGCGATTATGCGCCACAGGAACCGGTAAAAGGAGTGGTCGAAGCATTGCGGGAGAAGCCTGAACTGTATGTATATTTGGTAGGTCAGGAGGATGTTCTGAAAAAAGAACTGGATAAATATACGTATCCGAAGGAACGTCTGGAAGTTGTTCATGCATCTGAGATCATTGAAACCGGAGAACCGCCGGTACACGCTATTCAGAAAAAGAAAGACTCCTCTCTGGTAAAGGCACTGCGAATGGTAAGAAGTAAAGAAGCTTCTGCTTTTGTATCCTGTGGCAGTACAGGAGCTGTACTGGTAGGCGGACAGGTCCTGGTAGGAAAAAGCAAAGGCGTGGAACGCGCTCCTCTGGCTCCACTGATTCCGACAGCAACCGGTGTTTCCCTGCTGATCGACTGTGGTGCCAATGTGGATGCCCGTTCTTCTCATCTAGTACAGTTTGCACGCATGGGTTCTATTTATATGGAATATGTGATGGGAGTGAAAAACCCGAAGGTAGGTCTGGTCAATATCGGTGCAGAAGAAGAAAAAGGGAATGCGCTGGTGAAGGAAACCTATCCGTTGTTAAAAGAGTGCAAAGACATTAACTTTATCGGAAATGTGGAAGCCAGAGATATTCCGAAAGGAGTCTGTGATGTCGTAGTCTGTGAGGCATTCGTGGGAAATGTAATCCTGAAACTGTACGAGGGTGTAGGAGCCACTTTGATTTCCAAGGTAAAAGCAGGGATGATGAGCACTCTGCGCAGTAAGATCGGAGCCCTTCTGGTAAAACCGGCATTAAAAGAAACACTCAAAAGTTTTGATGCCAGCGAGTACGGTGGAGCACCTCTGCTTGGTTTGAAAGGGCTGGTAGTCAAGGCGCACGGAAGTTCGAAAGCCAATGAGATCAAAAATTCACTGATTCAGTGTATTACATTTTCAAAAGAAGATATCTGCGGAAAGATTCAGGAGAATATGAAGCAGGATAATAAGGGGGATAATTAGAGATGGAACTGGAAAAATTACAGCAGATAATTGCGGAAGTACTGAATGTGGATGCTTCGGAAGTAATGCCGGGGACCACCTTTACCGAGGATCTGGGAGCAGATTCTCTGGATCTGTATCAGATTATTCTGGGAGTAGAGGATGCTTTTGATATTGAGATTCCACAGGAAGAAGCAGAAAAAATCGTGACGGTGGCAGATGCGATAGATCTGATCCAGAGAGTTGTGGAGTAAACTGTTCTCTGACAGAACAGGAAACAGTCATGACAGAACAGGAAACAGTCACAGGGCAATATACAATCACCGAAGGTGATATGTGAAAAATGAAATTGGGAGAAAATATGAGAGAATTAAAGGAACTGGAAAAAAGGATAGGATATCATTTTCAGAATCCGGAACTTCTGGAAAAGGCATTGCGTCACAGCTCCTATGCCAATGAACATAAGATGAACCGGATCGAATGTAATGAACGGCTGGAGTTTTTAGGAGATGCAGTGCTGGAACTGGTAAGCAGTGAACATTTATTTGCGCAGTTTCCACAGATGCCGGAGGGAGAACTGACCAGACTGCGTGCAAGCCTGGTATGCGAGCCGACACTGGCATTTTGCGCCAGAGAAATTGAACTGGGAAGCTTTCTTCGTCTGGGGAAAGGAGAAGAAATGACAGGTGGACGTCACAGAGATTCTGTAACTTCGGATGCACTGGAGTCTGTAATCGGTGCGGTTTATCTGGATGGTGGATTTGCTAATGCAAAAGAGTTTGTACTGAAATATGTGTTAAATGATATGGAGCACAAAAAACTCTTTTTTGATAGCAAGACTATCTTCCAGGAGATGGTACAGGGAAATATCCCGGGAGAGATTTCCTACCATCCGCTGGGTGAGAGCGGACCGGATCATGACAAGACCTTTTCCGTGGAAGTATGGATCGGTGAGCAATGCATGGGACAGGGAAGCGGAAGAACCAAGAAAGCTGCAGAGCAGATGGCAGCATACCGTGCGATCTGCAGACTGAAAGCCACGGACAACAAACAGAAACAGTAGGTGACGTATGTATTTAAAGAGTATCGAAGTACAGGGATTCAAATCCTTTGCCAATAAGATCGTATTTGAATTCCATAACGGTATCACTGGCATTGTAGGCCCTAACGGCAGTGGAAAGAGCAACGTTGGTGATGCTGTCCGCTGGGTACTGGGTGAACAGAGTGCAAAACAGCTGCGTGGCGGAAATATGCAGGATGTCATTTTTTCCGGTACAGAGACCAGAAAACCGCTGGGATTTGCATCGGTAGCCATTACTCTGGATAATTCCGATCACAAACTGGACATTGAGTATGAAGAGGTGACTGTCACCAGACGGCTGTATCGTTCCGGAGAAAGCGAGTACCTGTTAAATGGAACCGGCTGCCGACTGAAAGATATCAACGAACTGTTTTACGATACCGGTATCGGTAAAGAAGGATATTCCATTATCGGTCAGGGCCAGATCGATAAGATCCTGAGCGGAAAACCGGAAGAACGAAGAGAACTTTTCGACGAGGCAGCAGGTATTGTAAAGTTCAAACGGAGAAAAGCAACTGCATTAAAGAAACTGGATGAGGAACAACAGAACTTGGTTCGTGTGACAGACATTCTGTCGGAACTTACCAGGCAGCTGGGTCCTCTGGAACGACAGTCAGAAACGGCCAGAGTCTATCTGAAAAAGAAGGAAGAACTGAAGATCCTGGATGTGAACATGTATCTGGCGGAGAGTGCTCATATCAAAGAACAGTTAAAAGAAACAGAAGAAAAATATCAGATTTCTCAGAATGAGCTGCAACAGACGCAGACACAGTTTGATCAGACAAAAGCAGAGTATGAACGTCTGGAAAAGGAACTGGAAGAACTGGATACGAAGATTCAGGAAGCGAGAACTCAGGCGAGCGAGAATGCCCTGAAAAAGCAGCAGCTGGAAAACAGTGTGGAACTGCTAAAAGAACAGATCCGCGCAGCCCAGCAGAATCATCAGCACTATGAAGAACGTATCCAGACGATCCGTCAGGAACTTGACCGCCGACAGCAGGAAGCAGCCGGACATGAACAGGAACAGGAAGCCCTGAAAGAAAGCCTGGGCGAAGCAGCTGTCAGAAAGAAAGAAGCAGAAGAAAAACTGGCGATTCTGCATCAGAATATAGAAGAAACAAATCAGAGCATAGAGGATGGTAAGAGTGAAATCATCGAGATCCTGAATCAGCGGGCATCCACCAAAGGTAAGATGCAGCGTTATGATGCGATGCTTGAACAGATCGGTATACGGAAAGCGGCTCTCAGCCAGCGTGTCCTGAAACTAAAAAGCGATGAGTCACAGCAGCAGGAGATCATTCAGGAACATCAGGAAAAATGCAAAGAGATCGGCGCTCAGATGGATGGTATACAGATGGAATACCGGAAAGTGGAGCGGGAAGTCGGCTCTCTGCGAAGCCAGATGGAGGAACAGAATAAGAAACTGGAACAGGGACAGACAGCCTATCACAGGGAGGCATCCCGTCTGGAGTCCCTGCGGAATATTGCAGAACGTTATGAAGGATATGGCAACAGTATCCGGCGTGTTATGGAACAGAAGGATCGCCAGCCGGGGATCCACGGTGTTGTTGCAGACCTGATCAAGGTAGAAAAAGCATATGAAACAGCGGTGGAAACAGCTCTGGGCGGAAGTATCCAGAATATCGTTACGGATAACGAACAGACCGCGAAGGTCATGATCGAATATCTGAAGAAAAACCGGTATGGCCGGGCAACGTTTCTGCCACTGACCAATATGCGAAGCAGCAGTTTCCAGAATCCCGCAGCACTGAAAGAAGAAGGTGTGATCGGGCTCGCCGATACGCTGGTAACTGCCGAAAGTACGTATCGAACTCTGCTGTCACAGCTTCTTGGAAGGACACTGGTGGTGGATACCATTGATCACGCCATCGTCATTGCAAGAAAATACCGCCATACCTTGCGGATTGTTACGTTAGAGGGAGAATCCTTAAGTCCCGGCGGTTCCATGACCGGTGGAGCGTTCCGAAACAGCAGCAATCTTTTGGGACGTCGTCGGGAAATAGAGGAACTGGAAGGAAAAGTGGCAGCACTGAAAGAAGAGCTGCAAAAGATACAGAAAATCATCCTGGATAAACGGGAGCGTAGAAATACACTGCGGGATGACCTGGCAGAGATGACCAGGCAGTTACAGCAGCTGCAGATCAGTCAGAATACAGAAAAGGTGGGAATCACCCAGGCAGAGGCACGCATCCGTGAAGTGCGGACCGGCTATGGACAGTTAAAAGCAGAGGGACGCGAGATTGAAGGACAGATTGCAGAGATCAAGGAAAGTAGTTCATCCATCCGGGAAGAAATGAAACATTCCACAGCCAGAGAGCAGGAACAGGAAGCACTGGTGAACAGTCAGCAGGAAATTCTGGAAAAATTGCAGGAACAGGAAGCTTCTTACAGTCAGGAACTGAACCAGATCCAGGTGGCTTATGCTTCGCTGGAACAGAAAGTGAGCTTTACAGGAGAAAATCTCAGCCGTATCCATCAGGAAGAAGCGGCAATGAGAGATGAACTGCAACAGATGCAAGAATCTCTGGAAGAGGGTGGCAAGGAAAAAGAAGAAAAAGAACACAATATTCTGTCTATTCAGAAAACAATTCAGGAAGCCAGCCGAATCCGTGAGGAAGACGAGGCGCAGATGCAGCAGTATCTGGAAAAGAAAGAAGAACTGAACAGTCAGCATAAGACATTCTTCAGCCGCCGGGATGAACTGTCTGCACATATCAGCCGGATGGATAAGGAATGTTTCCGACTGAACAGCCAGAAAGAAAAACTGGAAGAACGGCAGGATAACCAGATTAATTATCTCTGGGAAGAGTATGAGGTCACACCGGGACAGGCGAATACCTATCGGATGGAAGACATGCCGGAGCGCAGTGTGATCCGGCAGCAGATCGCAGAATTAAAAGATGCGATCCGAAAACTGGGTAATGTCAATGTCAATGCGATTGAGGAATATAAAGAGATTCTGGAACGTCACACGTTCTTAAGCGCGCAGCATACCGATCTGGTGGAGGCAGCAGAGACACTGAAAGGAATCATTGCAGAACTGGATGAGGGAATGCGTAAACAGTTTACAGAAAAGTTCCAGGAGATCCGCGTGGAATTCGATAAAGTATTCAAACAGCTTTTCGGGGGCGGAAAGGGTACTCTGGAGCTGATGGAAGATGAGGATGTACTGGAAGCCGGTATCAGGATTATCTCTCAGCCACCGGGAAAGAAGCTGCAGAACATGATGCAGTTGTCCGGTGGGGAAAAGGCACTGACAGCCATTGCACTGCTTTTTGCCATACAGAACCTGAAACCGTCACCCTTCTGTCTGCTGGATGAGATCGAGGCGGCACTGGATGATTCCAACGTTACCCGTTTTGCACAGTATCTGCACAAACTTACAAAAAACACACAGTTTATTGTGATCACCCATCGCCGGGGTACAATGAACGCGGCAGACCGCCTCTACGGTATCACCATGCAGGAAAAAGGTGTTTCCACGCTGGTATCGGTCAACCTGATCGAGAATCAGCTGGACGAGTAGGAATTATCTGTAAATCAAAAAAAGACTTGCAGTAGTATATACATCATTTTATAATGAAGTCGTACAGTAAAGTGACAGAGAAAAAATGATGAAAAAGTTGAGAGTAAGAGAGGAAACCATATGTCAGAGGAAAAGAAAGGTTTTTTCAGACGTCTCCGGGAGGGTCTGACAAAAACGAGAAATAATATCGTGGCCGGAATTGACTCTATTTTCAGCGGCTTTTCCAGTATCGATGATGATTTCTATGAAGAAATAGAAGAAATCCTTGTGATGGGGGATATTGGTATCAATACCACAACATCTATTATTGAGCATCTGAAGGAAGAAGTGGAAGAAAAGAAGATCAAAGAACCTTCGGAATGTAAACAGCTTCTGATCGATGAGATCAAACGTCAGATGGATGTGGGTGATACTGCCTATGAATTTGAAAACAGAAAATCCGTTGTGCTGGTGATAGGTGTCAATGGTGTGGGAAAAACTACTTCTGTCGGAAAACTTGCAGGAAAACTGAAGGATCAGGGCAAGAAAGTCATCGTGGCAGCAGCGGATACATACCGCGCAGCCGCAGGAGAGCAGCTGACAGAGTGGGCGCATCGTGCCGGTGTGGATCTGATCGGGGGACAGGCCGGTGCAGATCCGGCAGCAATCGTGTACGATGCCGTAGCAGCAGCTAAAGCGAGAAATGCAGATGTACTGCTCTGTGATACTGCAGGACGTCTTCATAATAAAAAGAATCTGATGGAAGAACTTCGAAAGATTTACCGTGTGCTGGAGAGAGAATACCCGGATGCTTATCTGGAGACACTGGTTGTTCTGGATGGTACGACCGGACAGAATGCACTGGCACAGGCGAGACAGTTCAAAGAGGTGGCAAACGTCACCGGTATCATTCTTACAAAACTGGACGGAACTGCAAAAGGCGGCATCGCCGTAGCCATCCAGTCCGAGCTGGATATTCCGGTAAAATATATCGGTGTGGGAGAATCCATCGATGATCTGCAGAAATTCAATGCAGAACAGTTTGTAAATGCACTGTTTGATGTGAAAACAGAGGAGGAAGAATCATAATGCTTACCATTGACAAATTTGAAGAGGCTTCAGAGGTTGTAAAAAGAGTAACCCAGGATACAAAATTGATTTTCAGTGATTATTTCAGTCAGATGACAGGAAATAAAGTATATTTTAAACCGGAAAATATGCAGAGAACCGGTGCGTACAAGTTAAGAGGTGCGTACTATAAGATCAGTACACTGACAGAAGAAGAGAGAGCAAAAGGTCTGATCACCGCTTCCGCAGGTAATCATGCGCAGGGTGTGGCTTATGCGGCAAAAGCATACGGTGCAAAGGCTGTCATCGTTATGCCGACCACAACACCCCTGATTAAAGTAGAGAGAACAAAAAGCTACGGTGCGGAAGTTGTCCTGTATGGAGATGTCTACGATGATGCATGTGCACATGCTTATGAGCTGGCAGAAGAACATGGATATACATTTATCCATCCCTTCGATGATCCGGCAGTAGCAACAGGACAGGGAACCATCGCTATGGAGATCATCAAAGAGCTTCCTCTGGTTGATTATATTCTGGTTCCCATCGGCGGTGGCGGACTGGCTACCGGTGTTTCCACACTGGCAAAACTGCTGAACCCGAACATCAAAGTGATCGGTGTGGAACCGGCAGGAGCAAATTGTCTGCAGGTTTCTCTGGATAAGGGAGAAGTTACCACGCTTCCTACGGTCAATACGATTGCAGACGGTACTGCGGTAAAAACTCCTGGTGAGCATGTATTCCCGTATCTGCAGAAGAATCTGGATGATGTGATCACGGTAGAAGATGATGAACTGATCGTAAGTTTCCTGGATATGGTAGAAAATCACAAGATGATCGTGGAAAACTCCGGTCTGCTTACTGTGGCAGCACTGAAACACCTGAATGTCAAGGGTAAAAAAGTGGTTTCTGTTTTGAGTGGCGGTAATATGGATGTGATCACGATGGCATCTGTTGTTCAGCTGGGTCTGATCCAGAGAGACCGTATCTTTACGATTTCTGTTCTGTTGCCGGATCGTCCGGGTGAACTTACAAAGGTTTCTCAGAAGATTGCGGAGCAGCAGGGTAATATTATTAAACTGGATCATAACCAGTTCTATAGTACAAACAGAAATGCAGCTGTGGAGCTTAAGATTACTATGGAAGCGTTTGGTACGGAGCATAAGCAGCAGATTATGCAAGAACTGGAAAAAGATGGATATCGGCCGAAATTGATTCGGACGAATCTGTAAAATATAGAAGGGTGAGCCAATACGGGGACACCCGAAAGCAGACCGCGCTGTTTGCTGCAACGTGGGCAGGGGAACTTTGAGCTAATCACCAACTTCGACTATATTCACGAGGGTCAGCGGACCCTCGCGAAAGCCTACGTAAGCGTCGGATCT
>OJAG01000520.1_pt1 | contig 29079 bp, 4 predicted proteins | sample 1589021 | NCBI WGS metagenome assembly OJAG01 (sample SAMN03283264) | human gut metagenome | biome: human-associated habitat; material: feces | host: Homo sapiens | place: USA | collected 2013 | reverse complement strand
TTTGCAAGCAGATGGCGTGCAAAGTCGCCAGACGCTCTTTGTGCGGTATTGCCTTAGTAAGATTTCTCTTACATTTTTAGTATAGCAGTCCAACTGGAAAAAATCAATAGCTTTGCACTAAACGGGAATAATCTGCATTATTCGGGAATGGGGTAACAAAAACCCGATAGCATTTTTGTGCAAAATCACTATCGGGTTCGAATTTCATATAATTGGCTGAGAATCTATCGGAATCGTGATAGACACCACAAAGCTGTTATTTTCAACTGTCGCTTTCCAGATTCCATTATATTTTTTAACGGTCATTTCAATGTTTTTTAAGCCGATTCCCGCATGTCCATTTTTAGTAGACAAAAAACTGTTCTCCGTATTTGGACTTAATTTTTCATACTTATTTTCCGTGTGAATCATACAGCACTGCATTTGTTCTTCGATTACAAACAAAACAGTTCTGTCTTTATCCAATTCCGAAACCGCTTCTATTGCATTATCTAAAAGATTCGAAACGATTGTTGTTAAGTCCATATCTGATAAAAAATCAAGCTTATCATATAAAATATTCAAGTTTAATTGAATACCTTTCTGTTCTGCTTTCAGCAACTCATGATTTAGGATAACAGATAGCAGTTGATTGCTGCAATGAAATGATGGGTGCAGTTTGTCCAGCTGTTGATATAACGATTTTTCATACTGTTTTGCTTCTGTCAGATTTTCAGTCTGTATCAATCCCTCTAAAGCATTCACATGCCGCTTTACATCATGTATGATCGTCATAGAATTTTGATACCGCTTTTCAAGATCACGATAAACTGCCATTTGCATATCTGTTTGCTGCTGCAACAATGCGTTTTTCTTTTCCATTTCCCGAATCGCAGAAACACGATAAAATACAAAAACAATGTAGACATCTAGCACAATACAGCCTGTTAAAAAGAAAACCAAGAATGTTCCGGAATGCGTATTTGCAATATTTTCTATGATGTAATTGGCAGTGATAATTTCTCCAGTTGCTAAAATTGCATATGAGATCGATTCATACCATACAAAACTACTCTTTTTCTTTCGAATCATAGAAAAGACAATGTGACATAAAATAAATGTAAGCAAACAAGTTCGAAGGCAGCTTGAAATCGTTAAACTATCTTCCGCAACCGCAGACGAAATCGTTTTTTGTGTCACAAAGGACAAGCTCAGCGTTGACATAGCATCAGCTATAAAACAAATCAATGCAATCAGGAAGTCATAAATTAAAAATGAGATTTTTGGTATGCGAAAACAAATAATCGTGGATAAAACAATCATTGCCAACATACTTATTGTATTTAGAATCGGAATTCCAAATATACACATCAATCCTTGTAAAACAGAAATTATCGTCACACTAAGAAAACGCAGCCAAATCTCAGATTTTTGAATGGAGAAAAAATTAGATAACGCCCATATTCCAGAAAAGGTACAAGTAAGGCTTACCATACAACTCAATAATAATTTCATCAGAAACACCTCCTATTTCTGCAAATGGTGATGCAAATAGTCACTTATCTTTTCATGGACTTGTTTTCTTCTGTTTTTTGCAATTGGTATTTTCATGCCATTTGAAAGAATAATATCATTGTAAAATGAATTGATACATGCCACATTAACCAAAAAACTTTTATGCGGCATGATAAAATGATATTGTTGCAGTTGGTTTTCTAATTCACTCATGCTGCCAATAATATGATATACAGTTTCTGTAGATACCAGCTTGACTTTTCGATTTCCCTCATATTCAAAATAAAGAATTTTTTGAGGTTCTATGACAACATTTCCGTGATGCATGGGAAATGAAATATAATTTTTTTCCTCTGTGCCATAGTACTGTAAATACTCTGCTAGTACTTCCCGAATTTTTGAGTTTTGAATGGGCTTTTCTAAAAAAGAAAATGGATGTACTGCAAAAGATGCTGCCATTTGCTCTGAATAATTACTAACATATATCAGAGCAACTTTTTTATTTTTTTGTCGAATCAATCTTGCCGTTTCAATCCCATCAATACCTTCCATTTGAATGTCCAAAAATATCATATCGAAATCAGTGCTTTGCGTAAGCAGTTCTTCCCCCTGTGTAAAACAAGAAACCATAATGCTTTTTCCCTTTTCATGAAAAAAGCTTTGAATGATTTTTTTCAACTGAAAAATCTGATCTTTCTCATCATCTACCACCGCGATTCGAATCACGCCATCTACGCTCCCTTCGACACATTCTTCCTCATTTTTATCATACCACAATTTTTTCCAAAAAGCAAGACACCTTTCTGCTTCAAAAACAGAACCGCACACGCTCATACGCAAAAAGAGCCACACCCTTTCGAGTGTGACTCTTTTTCTGATGCCGCCCAGAGCCATCTGAGCATGCAGTTACTTTTTACGCCGCTTTGTCAGGATTGCCAGAAGCAGTGAGAATCCGCAGGCTGCGATCAAAATGGTGATGTGCAGTGTGGTATCTCCGGTTTTCGGCGTTCCCGAAATGTTTTGCTGCCGCGGAAGCGGTATCCGCTTTGTTCCAGAGGTCTGTGCAGAAACATCTGCCGCCGTTGTCGTCGTCTGCGTGTGATGACCTGCCGCATGCTCTCTGTTTGCAGCTGTTGTGGTAGTCGTGACAGTGTCCCCGCTCACGTGATTTTTCCGCAATGTGGTCTGGCGAATGCTGGTGGAAGCACCCGATGTTTCACAAGTGCTGTTCACCGTTGTTTCAGTAACTGTGGTTGTTTGTGTCGTGGTATGCGTGCTGTGGTGTGTGGTCTGTGTTCCAGTCGATGCACTGCTGTCTGTCGTTCCCGTGCTGGTGGTTCCAGTCGTGGAAACTGTCGCAGAAGTAGTGCGGCTGGTCGGTGCTACAGACGTGGTATTCGTCTGAGATACCGTAGTTTGTTTCGGCGTTGTCTGGGTAGTAGTTTGACTGGTGGTATGTGTCGTAGTTGTCACGCTGGTCGGACCTGCACTGGAGAGTGTCACCGTTGCTGTAGTCTGCTGTGTTGTCGAAGATGTCGTGCGGTGTATTGCGGAAGTAGTGACTGACGTGCTGCCAGTAGTCGTTACAGTAGCTGTCGTGTGGGTCGTTCCCGTGGTTCGGGAAGTCGTCACAGATGTTCTCTGGGTAGTGATACTGGTTGTGCCGGCAGTCGTTCTGTGACTGGTGGTATGTGTCGTGTGCGTGGTTGTTTTTGCAATCGTATGTGTTGCCGGTGATGCGGTGACTTTCGCTGTTGTTGTGTGTGATGTGCTGTGGGTAGTCTGTTTCGAGGTTGTAACGCTGCTGGTGGTTTGTTTCGTAGCTGTAGTATGCGTACGTGTGGTTGCAGTAGTATGAGACGACTGCGTTTTCGCTGTAGTCCGTGTTGTTGTGGTGCTGGTTTTCGTAGTGCTTGCTGTAGTCCGTGCTGTTGTCGTGCTGGTTTTTGTAGTGCTTGCTGTAGTCCGTGTTGTTGTGGTGCTGGTTTTCGTAGTGCTTGCCGTAGTCCGTGTTGTTGCTGTACTGGATTCTGTAGTGCTTGCTGTAGTTTGTGTTGTTGCTGTACTGGTTTCCGTGGTACTGCTTTCCACAGAGGTAGTTTCCGCAGATGCCGAAGTACTGGTCTGTGTCGTCGATTCCGTAGAAACTGCGGTTTCGGTTGTTGTCGTAACAAGATCTGTAGCCGTTGTTGTTTCCGTAGATTCTTCCGGATCACGATTCAGAAAGACATTCAGAAAAGCCATATCCTCGCCCTTGGCGATGTTGAATCCTTCCAGACAAGTTCCGGACGTGACGCCCTTTTCTTCTGGAATTCCCAGAATCATACAGCCGTCCAACGTGCGTTCCTCTGCACGAATCTCCACACTGCCCGACGATATGTCAGCATATTCTTCCGCATTGTATCCTGCCGGAATCGAATCGATCCACAGGCGGTATCCTGCCAGATATGTGACACCGTCCACCGTCACAGACAGCGGCAAGTCGTCGAAACAATATTGTCCGTCTGCATTGGTATAGGCAACTTGTTTTGCTTCAGGCAACAGTTCCCACTTTCCGTTGCGGCGATAATACTGCCGGAGTATGATCTTCACATTGGCGATACCGGATTCGCCGTCGCTGATCTGATGATCTCGGTCTGCATCGTCCCAGACAATACCGGAGATCGATACATGAGAATCCTTCTGCACAATGCCGCCGTCATATCCGGTGACATCTGCCGCCTTTACAATGTCATAGTCCACGCCGCGAACCTGACAGCAATACGGTGTATTTCCGCTGAATGCTTTCGCCAGGATCAGGAATGTATCCGGCTCCTGCAGATCCAGTGTGCCGGCGATCAGATCGCTGTCCTTGTCGCTGTCAGCAGCCGCATGATATTTCGTTGCAGCATATCCTTCCGGCATCTCACAAAGCTGCATCTGATACCCCACTAAATATCTCTGACCGTCCTTTTCTATGTAGGTCGGCAGGTTGTCAAAGCGGTAGTGTCCGCCAGATGCGGTTGCCGTTGGCGTGCCAGTTGCCACAGGTGTTGCTGTCGCCACCGGTGTGCCTGTTGCAACAGGTGTTGCCGTTGCGACTGGTGTGCCGGTTGCCACCAGCACAAAGCTGTCGTCCAGTTTCCAAGTGGTATCGCGGCTGTCGTAATAGCTTCGTGTCAGCTTGACCGTTGCGGTTGCAACGCCCACTTCGTTTTCGTCCTGTATGCCATTGTAATTCTCGTCATTCCAGATGTAGCTTTCAATGGACGCAGTTTCGATTGCAGTCAAGCCGCCGTCATAGTCCGTGTTGTCCTTTGCCTTGACAATGTCATAGGCATTGTCTCCCACATTCCTGTCGTAGAAGTCGTTGCCGCTGGACGCTTCTGCCAGTATGATCACTTCGTCTGCATCTTGATACAGATGTAACGTATTTGCAAACAGATCGCTGTCCTTGGTGCTGTCCTCTCCGATTCGGCACTTGGTCGCTGCGTAGCCCTTCGGCATCTCGCAAAGCTGTAACTGATAACCGGCAAGATAACGCTCGCCGTTCCGTTCCACAAATGTAGGCAGGTTGTCAAATCGATAATAGCCGCCAGATGCGGAGGCTGTCGGTGTGCCGGTTGCCACAGGTGTTGCCGTCGCTACCGGTGTACCTGTTGCCACAGGCGTTCCTGTTGCCACAGGCGTTCCCGTTGCTACCGGTGTGCTTGTCGCTACCGGTGCACCCTCTGCAACCAATGCAAAGCTGTCGTCCTGCTTCCACGTCTTATCAGAATCATCATAATATTTCCGTGTCAGCTTGACCGTTGCGGTTGCAACGCCCACTTCGTTTTCGTCCTGTATGCCGTTGTAATTCTCGTCATTCCAGATGTAGCTTTCAATGGACGCGGTTTCGATTGCAGTCAGACCGCCGTTGTGCGGTGCGACAGATTTCGCCAGATTTGCCGGTGCATATGTGGTACCTGCAATGGTAATGGTATGCTCCCGATCTGCATCAGTTGCCTTCGCCGCCAAAATGATGTGCGACTCGTCCTTTGCCAGCAGACTGCCGTCACGGGGATTCAGGAAACTGTTTTTCAGAGCCTGCTCCGATTCCGCATACTGCTTGGTCACCGCATAGGTATCCGGCACAGTTGCCAGATCCAGCCGGATCTGATAACCATAGATGCAATCCTTGTTGCCAGAAGTGCTGTCATCTGACAGGTCTGCCGGCACGTGAACGTCCAGATCCGTAAACTGATACTCGCCGTGATCCACAATTTCAGAAACCTCACCAAATGCAGTATCCGGTATCCAGTTTCCGTTTTCATAGATCTCACGGGTCAGTATCACGCGAACCGAAGTTGCCACCGGCACTTCGTTGGAATTATACAAACCGTCATAGTTCGCATCGTTCCAAATGGTACCGCGAATCACGCCCTTGTCCTGCTGCTTGAGTCCGGCATCATAATGTCCGGTATTCTTGCCGCATGCAAGGTCTACTGCGTACATGGTACCGTTGCTGTCCGGAACTTCCCGTACAGAAGCACCATTCTGGTTTCCGTTGGCATCGTCATACGCATTTGCCGCCGGAACAATGTATTCGTTCGCACTCGTCAGATATGTGCTGTCCAGTCGGAGGTCGCTGTCCTTGGTGCGGTCAGTTCCCACACGATACTGTGTCGCCAGATAATTGCCGCGGAGATTTTCCAGACAGAGCTGATAGCCTGCGGCAAAATCCATATTGTTGATTCTCACCCAGGTGGGCAGATTCGCCAGTGTGTATTTGCCGTCTGCATCTGTGCTTGTGCTGGCTGTATACGCCGTGCCGTTCGGCTGCCACTGGCTGCCGTCATAATAATATTGTATTGCCTTGACGGTAACATTTGCAATTGCCGCCTTGTCCTCTGCGGTATTTGCCGCATCATCTGCTTCGTCCTGCATGCCGTCATAGTTGTGGTCGATCCAGATCCGTCCGGAGATGTCCCCTACTGCCAACTGTTTAAAGCCGGCATCATAACCGGAAACATCTTCCTTTCGGAGAATATCTCTGCCGTCCACTGTATAATCCGTGCTGTCCGTATCCGTAGCTGCACAAACAAAATAGGTGTCTTTCGTCAGATAACGGCTCTCCGCATCCAGATCGCTGTCCCTTGCGGGATCATCGCCCTGCCGGTACCAGGTAATGGTGTAATTGTCCGGCACTTCGCTTGTCATCTTCAGCTGATAATAGCAGAGGTAGGTTTCGCCATTTGCATTACAGAACGTATCCACATTGTCAAACCGGTACTCGCCGTTGGCATCAGAATTCTTCTGGAATATGCCGGTAGGCTGATAGTTGCCGTTGGCATCGCGGTAGTACTGCTCCAACGTAATTTCTACGCCGGAAATGTTTCCCTCGCCGGTATCCTGCAAGCCGTTGTAATTCGCATCGTCCCAGACACGTCCAACGATCTGTGCCTTTTCGACCTGCTTCAAGCCGCCGTTCCAGTCTGTCTGGGCTGCGGCATCTGCAATGTCATAGTCACTGCCGTTGTAGTGCTTTCGGTATGTCGAATCGGTTTCTGTCTTTGCCTCAGCAGCCAGAATCAGATACTGATCCGGTGCTGTCAGATAGAGGTTCTCGCTCTGATACGGATTTTCAAGTCTTTGGAATTTGCTGTCGCCGCCTGCCTTGGTAATGCCGTAGGTGATCTTACCGTCAGCGTCCTTCGGCAGTGCGTCCAGCTTCAACCGATAGCCAGCCAGATACCGCTCGCCGCCGATCTCCACAAATGTGGGAACATTTTCGAAATGATAGTCCCCGTTGCTGTCGGTGTTTACAGTTGCAGTGTAATTTTGCTGTGCTGTCGGCAGCCATGTGGTGCCGTCCCAGTAATACTGCTCCAGCGTCATCGACAAGCCTTCCATGCCAGCTTCTTCCGCTGCCATACCGCCGTCATAATCGGCATCATTCCAGATTCGTCCGCTGACAGACGTTGTCTGGAACGCCCGAACGCCGCCATGGTACTCGTTCTTGCTGTCACGGCTTTCTGTGATATCGTAGATCGTATCCGTATTCGGAACTGCACTGTAAGTGCGGTCGTAATACGTGTTGTACTGCGGTGTGTTTCCGGTATGCTCTCCGGTAAACGACTGTGCCTCTGCTGCAACGATCAGATATTCCTGCTCGCCCATGAGAGTGAGTTCGCCGTTCTTCCAGTGCAGCTTGTTGTCGTTGGCAAGTACAGTAACTGCATTGCCGTCCGGCAGTGCATCTAAGTGCAGCTGATACCCAGCCAGATACCGCTTGCCGCCGACTTCCGCATAAGTGGGAATACCTTCAAAATGATACAGACCGTTGCTGTTGGTCACTGCTGTCATAGTCGCCGCAGTCTTTTTCCAAGTCGTTCCGTCCAGATAATACTGATACAGTGTCAAATTGAGATTGCCGCAGCCGCTTTCGCTAAAATCCATTGTGCCGTCATAATTGAGGTCGTTCCAGATTCGTCCGTCCATTGCCGCAGTCTGTATGGATTTCAGTCCGCCGTTGTATACGCCGTCAGAATCTCTTGCGGTAACAATATCATAATCGACATTGTCGTACTTCCGCACGTAGTATTCGTGGAATCCTGACTCCTTGCTTCCGGGTGCACCGTGAACAGCCTTCTTTGCCAGCAAGATATACTCGTCCGGCTGGTTGAAGTCCACGGTCTGATCTGCATTCGTTTCCTGAGACGCTGCCAGCAGGTCACTGTTGATGCAGCTTCCTGTGGAATCCAGCACCTGATACTTTGTCACAGCATAACCGTCCGGCACCGCATTCAGCCGCAGACGATAGCCTGCCAGATACATCTTTCCGTCAACCGTCACAAAGGTCGGCTGGTTGGAGAACTGATATACTCCTGTGTTTGCCGCAGTCTTTACGGAGAGTGTCTTATGCATCTTCCAGTTTCCGGCATCGTCCAGATAATACTGATCCAGATAGACCGTCTGCTGTGTCGCCATTGCCGTTTCACCGGTTTCCTGCAAGCCGCTGTAATCCTTATCCAACCAAACCACGCCCTGAATCTTTCCGGTTTCGAACGCTTTCAGACCGCCGTTATAAATGTCAGTCACGTCTGCATTCAATATGGAATCGTATTCCTTGTTTGTGACAGCATCAGTCAGATTATAGGGAGCGTTGCCTTGTGCCGGCTGTGCTGTCAGGAAGTAATCTCCATTGTCCGGTGCAGTCAGATAATTCGTTTTTGCGATCCAGTCGCTGTCTGTTTTCGTGTCATCTGTTGCCTGACGATACCGTGTCACCGCATATCCCGCCGGCACAGCCGCACGAATGCGGTAATATGCCAGCTGATCTGTGCCGTCAACCACCAAGTGGGTCGGCACCTTGGCAAACTGATATACGCCTTTGGCATCAGTTTTCACAGTCATGTCATTGTTCATGTGAACAAACTGCTTTACGGCAGCATCATAGCGATACTGTTCCAGAGTGACAGAAACGCCGCTCTTGCCCTTTTCACCGCTGTTCAGAATGCCGTTGTAATCCGTATCTTCCCAGATCCTGCCCTTTACTGCCGCAATGTTGCGTTTTTTCAGACCGGCATTCAGATTTTCATAATCTCTTGCTGTTACCAGATCATAGTACTTCTGCTGTGCAGTATTCGGCGTGTCAATATTTTTGATGTTCATGTCGCAGACATATGCCCAGTTGTAATCCGTATACGGTTCTGCATCGTTGGACTGTGTGCCTGCCTTTGCCTCCCGTGCCGGAATCAGCATTTCGTGATTGCCTTGCAGCACAGTAACCGGCAGGTCACCTGTCCGCTGGCTGTCCTCGACACCATCGGCATCGGTCACATACAGTTTGCTGTAAACCTTTGACGGATCTGCATCGTTCCAGTACTTCGTTGCCGCATAATCTTTCGGCATTGTTTTCAGAACAACCTGATAGCCTGCCAGATACCTTACGCCGTCCTTTTCCACATAGGTGGGAAGATTGCTGAACGTGTAGGTTCCGTCTGTTTTGGTTTCGTGTGTCCGGAATGCTGCATTTTCCAGCACCCATTCGCCGCTGCGATAGAAATACTGCTGTAAGTGCACAACTGCCGGATTCTTGCTGTTATGATATGCTGCTTCGCCGTCGTCCTGAATACCATTATAGTTGGTATCCTCCCAGACCACGCCGCTGACAGAGGCGGTTTCAAATGCTTTCAGACCGCCATCATAGCCGTCATAATCCTTTGCCTTGATGTAATCGTAGGCATAATCATGATTTCTGTCGTGCACTGCTGCATCATCATAGAGAATGTACGGTTCAAAATAGGTGTTTCCGTCAATGCCAGCTTCTGTTTCCGGCTGGGACTTCTTTGCAGTGATGAAATAATCACCGTCAGCCGGAGAGGTCAGATAAGACGCAATGTCATAATCTGTATATCCTGCTCCGTGCTGTTCATTCTGTGCTATCAGATGGCTGTCCACCACTTGGGTTTCCGCATCGCCGTTCTGCCGATAGCGGGTAACAGCATAGTTTTCCATGCCGCTGGGCAGTGACAGCAGCTTCAGACGATAATGTGCCAGCACCTTTTCCCCATTGATTTCCGCATATGTGGAAACACCGGAGAATGTGTACTTGCCGTCTGCATCAGTTTTCACAGTACGGTTTCCGCTTGTTACCGGTACATAGGTACCATTTTGCAGCACATACTGTTCCAGCTGAACAGTCGCTCCGGCAATTCCCTTTTCATAGAATTGAGTCGTGCCGTCCACATCGGTCACGGTATTGCGGATACCGTCATAGTCGAATGCCTCCTGATATTCTCCGGCTGCATTTTTACCGTTGTCCTCCCACAGATAACCGGTTACTTCAGAAGTCTGAATCTCCGTAAAGCCGCCGCTGTAGTCCAGCAGACGCTGTGCCTCACCAGTATCATAATGGGTGTTCTTATAGTCGATTACATTGATGTTGCTGTTTGTTGTTTCTCCGGCAATAATAATGATGTCGTCTTCTTTATCATAGTTGTGATACGTTGCTGTGATATTGCCGTTTTCGCCATACTCGAACCAGTCATCGCCAATGAGATAGTACTGCATATTACCGGTATATTGCAGGTCACTGTTTTCCGCAGAGCGGTTGTTCGGATACTGCTTATACTTGGTGATCGCATACTTCTGGTACAGATCTGCATTCTTAGCCGGATCGACATACAGCCGATAGCCAGCAAGATATTCCCTGCCGTCCTTTTCGTAGTAACTGGAAACATTCTGGAATACATAAGAACCGGATTCCGAAGTTTTTATGTCGCGTTCCCCACCGGTAATGGCTACCCATTTTCCGGTATCGCCGTCATAGTAGAACGGCTGCAAGGTCACGGTCACACCCTCGATACCCTTTTCAAAGGTATCCCGAATGCCGTTATAGTTTTCGTCGTCCCAGATCCACTGTCCGATAAATCCACGGGAGCCGTCCACAAATCCCAGAGAAATGCTTCTGTTGATCTGGAAGGTCTGACCGTCATTTTCATACAGCGGCTTCTGGTTTTTGTCGTAAGGCACACCAGTCAGGAACGGCCGTGTGCGGAAATTGTTCACCGCCTTGGTCAGATCGTTATCATCTGATGTTTCCAGCGGATCGTTGTGCAGAACAAACGGCGAAGGCTTATACGGGATAACAGAACTGCCCTCATATTTTGCCACTGCCACATAGTTCTTTTTCGGATACAGACGGAACTGATAATAGCCTTCATCACTGGTGCTGACGACTGCCGGATTTCCGTCACCGTCTACCGCAATTTCCGATGCGATGTTGCCGTCTGCATCGACTTCGTGCATTTCCACCGTCACATCTTTCAGCTTCTGTTCGGCTTCCTGCATGATGCCGTCGCTTTCGATGGTGCCGTTGTTGTCTGTTTCATCGACCCATGCCCAGCCGCCGTAAGTGTATCCTCTGGAAACACCCAGCATATAGGAAGTCATGGCGGTGTCATATGCCTGATGCTTTGTCAGATCTTCTTCCACCGCATCTACATGAATCGGTGCCGTCTGTACGATCAGCTGTCCGGACGAAGCCTTTTTGTTGGCAATTTCGTTGGCAACTGCCGTATGGTCATCTTCTGTGCGAATGCCGGTATAAACGACATTTCCGTCACGGTATACTTTCAGTGCTGTGCCAGTCTGTCCCAGTTCCCGTGTTGTAACCGAGTACTGATCGTATCCCTGCGGCAGTGTATACCGCAGCCGGTAATCTCCCGGTGTCAGATTCGACAGCATGAAGTAGCCCTGATTTCCGTAATAGTCGCTTTCGGTGGTATAAGTCACCGGTCCGTCAAACGTATACTGATAGGAATTGGTGTTGTTTTCTACAATGGTTTTCGGCTGACCAGTTTCCTCGTCAATGACAACATAACGTGTCTTTTCCTGATTCGGGTTACTGTCAGGATCCGGATCGGCAATCACTGCCTCACCGTTGACGTTGACGGAATAGCCCTTCTTCGTCAGCAGTTCCACCTTTACGCCATTGATACCCGGATCGTCCGGCTTTCCGTCAAAGTCAATATCGGTCGTCCATTTGCCGGTAGGCAGCAACCGTCCGTTGGCAGACATCTCATATTCTGCTTCGTTACACTGAGCGTCATAGTTGAGGTCGCTCCAGACATAGCTGCCGATATAGCCCTTTCCGCTGGGTGCAGAAATATAGGCACCGGCCTGTGTATTTTCAAAGAGCTGATAGTTCTTGCCGATCGCACTTGCAGAATCATAGCCGGAAGCAAAGGTGTTCCATTGTGTCACACCTTCTACCTGCTTGCGAATACTCTCCGCAGTTGCTGCACTTTCGTTCTCGCCTTCCGCTGCCGGTGTGCCGACATATTTCGGCAGATTCAGCGGCGCATGCATCTCGTAGTAAAGTTCCAGACGGTTCTTTTTGTTCAGTCTGGTGTCGGCATTGTTCATTTGTGCCCAGATTGCACGAATGCCGCGCACCAGCTTTTCATATTCTGCGTCAGAAATCTTGCCGTTTTTGTGGTCTGCTATCAGGTCAGACAACTTGACAAAACATGAATCCTTTCCGTTTACATCCTGATACAGATTCCGGTAGAAATTGTTTTTCTCGGTATCCATCAGATCATCTGCCGGCTTCGGGAGGATGCTGACATCCTGCAGCACATAGCTGCCGTTCTTCTTGATGATCGGTCCGACCCAGACGGTGTACATAGATGGATTCAGATTAACTGTACCACTGGAGGAAACCTGTTTCAACTGAACAGAATCCGGAATCAGATAGCCGTTCCATTTCGAGTTACGTTTAGCTTCCGAATCTGTTGCCTTGGTGTCATCCACATACGGCAGCACATCATAAAACAGCAGTGTCTTATACTCGGTATCCGAATCTGAACTGTTCTGCATGGAAATGGAGTAAGAGTAATTGCCGCCCTCCTGTACCCGAACCGGAATTGCCGCCTTTACGGAATCCAGATCGGAAGTGGCTGTTTTCATTTGTGTAACATTATCGATCGAAAGCAGGGTGATTGCCTGTGATGTGATTGTCAGTGTCATATCGCCGCTGCTTTTGTTGTCGTTGACATCATGGCTGTCTACTTCATAGGCAACGATCTTGACTTTTCCCTGCTTATCCGGAATATACGGCCGGAAAGAACCGTTTTTAAAACCATATGCCTTTGCCTGCATCAGTTCCGCAGAAACGATGTTACTGTTGCTGATGTCCAGCGGCACCATGAGTTCTACCACAATACGCTGTCCCGGCTCCAGAGTTCCGGAGAACTTGAAGTTGACGATCTTCCGGTTCAGTACATTGGTGGAGATCGGTTTTGTCACAAAGTAGGGGTTGGGGTTCTTCTGCGTGTCCATAGCGACTTCGGTGTTTGTCACGTCTGCATACGGGAGTTCTTCCACGTCTACGTCTTCCAGTGAAACATCACCGTTGTCTTTCAGGGAAACAAATTCACCCTTTTCGTTTTCAATATGCCATGTCCACTGCGGTGTCACATCGTCCAGATTCTTCGCAGGCGTTACCACTTGATTGTCGCTGTTCTTTTCCGCAGTGCTGGTGTAGTGATCGCCGACGAAATAGCCGTCAATGCTGCCGTTGGAGTCGTCCTGATACTGCACATACTGGAATGCGTCCGCGGAGAGCGATTCCAGATACGGCAGTGCCAGAGAAACCGTAGGATCAGACAGCTTATCTGCCTCTGCATTTTTCCGGTTATACGTACTTGTGTTCAGCAGTTCCTGACTAAGATTCTTATAAGTCACTGTATATTTCAGCATCTTGCCGGTGCCGCTGGAAATACCGCTGGTATTGGAATCCCATTTGTATTCCTTGTTTGCAGCACCGCTGAAATACTTGGCATCAATATCGATACCCAGCCACGGCAGCTGCGGATCCAGATAGAAGCCCACTCTGGACTCATCACCGGAAACCGCATACTTGAAGTCATCGCTACGCAGGATCACGCTGGCGAAATGGTTATTGTGTACAGAATTGGAGATAGACGGGTCATTCGGTGCAGTGGTAAATGCCACATGGGGGCTGTTTTCCTTGATGCTTTCGCTCAGTGGCTCCAGACCATAGTGATACTTGTCCACATCGTTGCGGTCCTGTCTGCCCTCTGTGGTGTCGTCTGCATCTGCATTCACATACAATCCCTTCGGCACCGGAAAATATCGGGGTGCCTCTGCGTTGGTCAGCCGGACCTGAGTTCCGGAAATCGTTTCCGTAAAGCCCTCTGTCCGAATCACCCAACGCACCTGACGAATGGATTTTTTCAGATTAAGCTGTGACAGCTGCTGCTGGAGCTTCTGGTTGGTGCTGTCAAAATACAGGTTGCCGGCTTCCAGTGAAATCGTCTGGTTTGCGTCCAGTGCATAGCCCTGTTTTTCGCCGATGCGTACCCACCAGCTGGTTCCCTTGCCGTTGTTGGCACAGGCATTTGAATAAATGCCGTCGTCCTGCTCCGTTTCCGGTGCAAGGAATGCTTCTTCATTGGCAGGGTTCGTGCTGATCAGCACATACGGATACACTTTCAGGTGCTTTTCCAGAATGTCATGAACCAGCTGCTGGTCTGCGGCATACTCGGTTTCCAGTGCACCTGCTGACGGAATCGCCCAGTTACCGGTAGAAATTTCCGTTACATTCGGATAAACCAGCTCTGAATTGTGAGGCAGCACGCCCGGTTTGTTGACCGGTGCCACCTTCGTGGTACCACGCAGCGTTGCGTAGTTTGCCAGATTGTAGTTGACCACGAATTCGTTTACCGATGCGGTATCGTTAGACACCTGATCGACATAGCTGACAGTTTTATAAATCTGCTTAATATGCGGGTCTTCCGCAATGACAATGGAGGAGTTCGGGTCGTTGACACGCACACGCTCATAGTTCAGATCTGCACGCACCGTGGTTTTCGGTGCAGTAACAGCAACTTTCGCAGAAGAAGCGGTCAGATAGATCTCACCCGGCACAACGCCGTCAAAGGGTTCGATCTCCGGAATGGCATTGTTCTTTGTACTATTGGTATCCTTCACCCGCACCGCATTTTGCAGCTGCATGCCCTCCATAGTCTGTCCGGTGAAGTTGAAATCATAGGTATCATATACAATGTCACTTGCCGGCACTTCCTGCCGCTGTTTCTTTTCATAGACAATATTGCCGTAGTCGTTGTAGACATAGCCGTTCTTGTCCTGCTTCGGCATCAGGCAGCCGCCGCGGGTGTAGTACTTGCCGTCTGCATCACGTTCTGCAAACAGACCGTCCTTTGTAATGGCGAACTTGCCGTCTGTCTGTTCGAACGTTGCATAGACCTTGGCATAATAATCCTCCCAGCTGCTGTCCGTATCCGCCGGCAGTTCCAGATTGTCGATTCGTGTCTTGATTTTAAAGTTCAGCGTGCCGTTGAAATAGCCCGCCGGATGACAGCCTGCCACATAGGTGTTGTCATTTGTGCAGTCGAAGCCGTCATCTTTCGGCGTGGTGATCTCGAATACCAGCGTTTCACCGCCACGCTTTGTGGCAGAATCTGCCCGTGTCAGTCCGTCCGCCGTATTTTCTGCCGGTGCAACATCTCCGGCAAAGTACCGCTGTGTCAGCTCAATGCCCCAGCCGGCAGCCTTTGCCTCTTTCATGGTAAATGTCTGCTTTTTCCCCGACTTATCGGTGTATTCCAGATAGTAGTCGTCCAGCAGATTGTCCTCGTCCCAGTACCGTACATTTTCCGGCAGCTGGAATGTGACAACCATTTTAGCGTGGAAGATGCTTCCGCGGTAACGATAGTCTGCCTCCGACTGGCTGGAAACCTTGGCACTGTACCAGAGAATATCACTGTAGTCAAAGTTTTCCCCGTTGTTCTGATACTTCTGACGGGTTTTCACTTCGTCCAGATCTTCCTTGTTTCCGGCAAAGCCCTTTTCGCCTTCTTCGGTCTTTTCAGCAGCTACCATGTTCTCCGCCTTTAAAGACGGAGTCTGCGTGCGGATCTTCAGCGTATTCACAACGCCGGAATCCTGCATCACATTGGCAGAAGTAATATCCTGGAAAAGCATATCACTGCTGTTGTCACGCAGTGTCACATCGCGGTTCAGTGCGGAACGAATTTCCTCCGACAGCGGCTTGTCCTTTCGGTACTCGTCCATTTCCATGGGATCGCTCTCGGCGTACCGGCTCATGCTGCCCAGCATATAGGTACCTTTTTCGTACTTATGGGTCAGCAGAACGTAAGGATCCGGATTGGTGGTCGAAAGTCCGTCCTTGTCTGTATCCGGACGCATGGGCAGCGTATCCTGAGAGGAATCATAGTACACTCTCTCGCTGTAGTATTGCATCAGTACTTCTGTATCGGTTGCTGCAACTGCGTCCTTTCGCTTGTCTGCACTCCGGTAATCATACGTATCATAAGCGTTTACAGCTGCTCTCAGATTTACCGGCGAGCATACCTTGTATAAATTTCCGGAAATGTCGTTGTCCGTGATAAACTGGTACGCATTCACTCTGCTGGAAACATAGGAATAGTTGTTCAGGTAATTTTCCAGCAGGTCTTCGTCTTCCACACCGTTGATCACATCGTCCGGCTCTGCATAAGTAAAGGTCTTGATGCAGAAATTGTACAGACTGCCATTCCGAATCGCAGCGTCCTTTTCCCGCTTTTCTGCCAGTTCCGCTGCGGTCATTGCCTTTTCGGTATCGTTTTCTTCCCTGGCAAAAATCTGTACCACATACCGCTGTGTGGAATCGTCATAGTAGACTTCGGTATCATAGAGTGCCTTCTGATCTGCCAGATTTTTAATGGCATCTTTGTCGTACAGTTCCCAGTTCAGAGGCTTGTCATTCTTGGTGTTGTCCGTGGTATAGCGAGAGCCGTCTGCCGCAACCGGAACGATACCATATGGCAGAATATTCGTGATGACTGGCAGAGAAAGCGAACCCTTTTGCCCGCCGTCTGTGCCATAGCTGTGCAGCGTCTTTTCATGGTTATAGCCGCGTATGCCGACACTGCCGCTGTAGCCGTACTGGTCCCAGTAATAATTGTTCTCCACATGAACATTGATCCAGTTGACTTCACCCTGTGTTTCGGTGTAGTACTGCTCCACATTTTTGCCGTACATCTCGGTTTCATTGCTGCCGATCGTTTCGCTGATGGTTGTCCAGCTGCGTACCAGAGGTTTCCGCAGCACGGCTCTGGTGCCGGTTTCCGCGTAGAACATGGTCTTACCGCTGCTGTAACGGTCGATGCTGTCATTGCTGGTAAAGCGATAGCCGCTGCCGTCTGCTACGACTTCCTTGTTCTGGATATTGTAGCCGTTGACAGAGGGCATATTCGGAGAAGATGCCAGGTATTTCAGACTTCCGAGCTGCCCGTCACCGGTATAGCCGTACCAATACAGCGGACTCCAGAGGTAGTCCATGCCGTACAGCTGGTTGTGCTTTGTCAGTGCCTTGGTGGAACCGTCCCAGTGGTCGATGTCATAGATCTGATAATACAGATGATTCTGGCTGTTACCTTCCACATAAGGCTGCGTGAGAACACGATCATACCAGGTACCGCTTGTTGTATCGGTGTATACTCTTGCCGGAAGCGTTACCCGTGTGATATACCCAAAATCACTGCCTCTGCCATACCACTTTTTCAGCGGCTGCTTTACTGTGATCTTTACCACATACGGTGTATACTCGTCTGCGGTATAGTATCCGTCAGCACCGTCTGTGAGATCTGCATTCTGTGCTGCGTCCCGCATTGCATTCGGGGCAAGATACTGCGGATTTTGATCGTCCGGTTTCTGAATGATCTCTGCGGTGACATTTGCAGCATCGATCTGAGCGAATGTATTTGCCTTCGTGTCGCCGGTGTTGGCATAAGCCAGTATCTGAGAAACGTCCAGACTGCCGTCCGCGTTCATCACCGGCTTCATGCCATAGGCATAGGTATACAGGAATGTCACGCCGTCCAGATCCCAGTCGCCGTAGTTGTACGCCTGGAGCTGTACCTTGACATCTTCATCATATTCCAGCGCAGCCGCACCAGACCGGTCTGTTACCTCATGTACACTATTATAATAGGAGTTTAATCCATTTCCGTTGGAGTATGTTCCGAAATACGGGGAATTCGGGTCGCAAAGCACATTGGTGTGGTCGCCGTTTGTCTTTTCGTACTGGATATTGCTTGTTACAAATTCCGAGCTGGTAGCAAGCCATGCCTTTTGCAGGTGGAGACGGGTTTCGCTCCACACAACAGGTGTATCCTTTGCCGAATCCAGATCTGCCCAGTCTGCATGATTCTTGTTCCGCTTGCCCATTGCCAACTGGAACCAATCTCGGTTTGCACCGCCTGCCATGTACTTCACGGTCTGGGGCAGCTGCTGCAGCTGGTCAGCCGTTTCGATTGTGGAATTGGCAGTATATTTCACCGTCTGCATATTCTTTGCAGTCTGTGAATCCTCGTCCAACAGCGTGTTGTTCTGTCCGCTGATGCTGCCGCTTGTGGTGGAAGAACCCGGAATGTGGGTAATGGTCTGATCCAGAAATTCCCACATATCCACCTGTGTATTCTTATCCGCACTGAAGCCAATATCGTGCATCAAATAGTCCATATCCATCTGGATACTGCTGTTCTGCACCTGCTTGAAATTACTCCAGACGTTTCCGGTATCAGAGAATCCACCGGTCAGCATCGGATAAAGATTGCCGTTCGTAGAGAAACTATAATAATTATGATAAATACTGTTCTGATAATACTCACCAATGCGGGGGAAATATGCCGGGTGTAGCCCGTCACCGCCTGCAACAGATGCGGCGGTATCGTCTGCATAGGTGGACGCAGTGTACACCATAGGCAGGTCTTCTTCCCGAATGGTCGCCGAGTAGCAGAACTCGATCTGTTCTCCCGGCTGCAAAACGAAGTCCGCATCGGGAGCATCTTTGTAACGCAGCCGCAGTTCGTATACCGTAAAGGAAATCTGATATGTGGAGTTTTCGTCCGGCTTCAAATCTGCAAATGCCTTTTGTGTTGCATTTTCAGAATTGAACCCGTCTGTATAGGTCATCTTTCCGCCATAGTCATACCCATTTTGTGCGGTTTTGGCTGCCAGATACAATTCTATATTGCTCTGATCTTTCTCGCTGCCGTCTGCATTCAGAAGACGCAGGTGGAAATTGGGTATGCTGCCGCCGACCTTATACGAATCGTACAAAGTCTTGGTAAAATATTCCGGTACCTTATCATAGATCACCGGATTGATGAGCCTGCCCTCCTCGCCTGCCTGTTTTCCGCTGCTCAGTGCGGCCAGGTTGTTTTTCAGTGTTACCTTCTGCCAAACAGTATCGCCCGGACGATAGCTTGTTTTCTGTGCTTTCTTTTCCTCATACACTGCCGCAGCATCGCTCTCGGAAGAAAATGTCTGGGTGTGGAACGATGCAATGGGGTTTTCCCGATAAACCTTAGGATTCAGGACTTTGGTGTCTGTCAGGTGTGCCGTGTGCTCTGTCGGTGTTTTGGCAGATGCTACACTGCTGCCGCTTTCAGTCACCGTCACTGCATTTTCGTTTTCACTGTGAATGTGCTCATAGGTGTTGGTGGCTGTGAAATACTGGGTATAGGTATCTGCCTTCACGCCTGTGCCGTCTGTGACATCCTGGTATCTGCCGACACCGGTCAGCGTTACATTTTGGAGCGCCACCTTCGTTTTTGAGGTACTGCTGTATGCAGTCGTGGTGTCAAAGCCCTTGAGATCATAATAAATCCAGCGAACGCCCACTACATTCGGCAGATCTGCATTTGTCATTTTTTCTTCTGCCGCCTGATCTTCGGTACGGGATGGGTCATATGCATAGGATTTCCATGTCACCTTTACACCGTTTTCGTCCGTCTGAAATGCAATGTTTTCGTCTTCTGCAAACCGCGGATCTGTACTCGGCTCTGCAACGGCATAGAGCACTTCCACTCTGCCGAACTTGTCTGCTTCCTCCGGAACTGTGTAGGGCTTCGTCAGTTCAAAGCCGCGGTAGAACATATCGCCGCTGTCCTTGGAACGCTTTTCCAGGAAAGAAACGTCTACCGTGTAGGTATCGCAATGGTGACCGGTTTCATTGTACAGGTCGCTGACTGTCAGCATGGCACCCTTTCCGTCGTAATTCTGCTTGATGTCGTTTACCTGATAGGAAAGCGTTACCGGTGCAGCAGACTGATAGGTCAGTTCGTTCTGCACGTGTGCATAATACTGTGTCTGCTTGTCTGCATCTGCCTTGGTATACCGGTAGTAATAAGACACGCCTGCACGGTCGGTCGTCGTCTTGTTCCAGTAGTATCTTCTGTCTGCATTCGGCCGATGTGTTGAACTGTTGGTGTCATAGATCGCATACTGCGGATAGCCGTGCTTGGGGGCAGCATGAATCTTGAGATCCGGTGTGCCGACAGTGACAGCATCATAGCTGCCGTCGTTTTCCGTCAGCTGTGTGGTCACACGCAGGTAAACCGTTTCACCCGACTTGATCTGGTCATCGGATTTTGCACCCTTGCCCAGTTCTGCCACCAGCCGCCGGTATGCAGTTTCTGCCGGCTCTGCTTCTGCTGCTGCAAGCAGGGCATACTTGACACCCTGTGCCGCTTCGATCGTCGTGCCGCCGTCTGACAGAGCAGCGTGAATATCCGCAGCCGGAATATTCTCCGCGGCATTTTCCGTTGTCAGCACTTTTCCGTCTGCATCTACAACGTCCCAGCGAACGATTCGCTGTCCCTTTGGAACAGAGAAGTCCACTGTGGTATGTTCCAGCGGAATCAGTGCATCGTCCGGCGTGTTCACCCGAATGGTATACTCTACATAATCATACGGCATCAGGTGCAGATAGTCCACCTCATCGATGTTTCCGGTCTTGGAATCCTGATCGTACATCTTTGTGCGGGTGACTTCTGCGTTCAGCATACCCGTCAGATTCTTGACTGTATAGTCTGCCTCTTTCTTGCTGCCCTTTGCAGAACCGTCCGTATTCTTATAAATATAGGTATTGGCATTGGGGTCAATGGAGGTAAAGACTGCCGAAAGCTGGTTGGTGGTTATCTGCTCCGGATAGCTGTTGGGAGCCTTTCCAAAGGTCGGCGTGGAATTGGCGTTCCACTCGTCACCGGTGAAATCGTCCGGTGTCCGGTCGACATAAACGCCGTCATACAGGAATGCACTGGTGTTCTTGGTATGATCCGCCGACAGGTATTCCCCGTCACACAGCACAGTACTGCTGTCATTTCGGTCTGCCTTTTTCGCCTTGAAGTCCAGCTGGAAGCTGTTGACATATGCTTTGACATAGGTTTTCTGATTAGTCGTATTGGTATAGGTTCCGAGAACGCCGGAATCTACCCGATACAGCTGCCGCAGAATCTGTTCCACATCAACGGTATAGACTTTCTCGCCCTGTACGGTTTCCGTTGTGCTGACATGCACCACATAGATGCCGTCTGCCATGCCGTCTACGCCGGAGCCTTTTACCACATTCACCGGAACGTTCGTGCTGCCCACTTGGAGTGTCAGATTTGCCACGCCGAACCAGTTGTCGTCCAAAAGGAATTTCGGCAGGTAGATATGCTCCAGCCGGTATCGGCTGTCCATGGTGTTGGTGGTAGCCGCACTGTCAATACGTGCAGCCGCCTCCTGCCCAGTCGCATTCTGCTTGTCCTGATTGAACAGCTTCACGCGGAACAAGCCGCGGTTCGGTGTGTTGTTGTCGCTCTGGCTGTAATCATAGTACAGCTTTTCTGATACGCTGCCATTCTCCGTTTGCAGCTGATACCCTGCCCGAAAATCGATCAGGTAGCCCATGATTATCGCATTGTCCGACTGCTTGTAGATTTCCTTGTCCGGTTCATAATCTGTGGAAACACTGGTTTGAGCAGTGTTCTTTCCGTACATGTCATCGTCTGTCTTGTTGATCGCATACGGCTTGCCCTGCACCAGAATATCCCATGTATTGGTATTGTGATAATCTGCCTTTTCCTTGTTGGTCAGTTCCGCAGAATAATCCCCTGTACCCGGAATATCGTACATGGTCATGCTGTAGTCTGTCACAAAAGTATCTTCGCCCAGAACCACAACATATTTCCCGCCGTCCTTTTTTACGGCATAGGTCGGTTCGATCTGCGGCTGGTTTGCTCCGGTGTCCGCATCGTCTGCGTTTCCCTCGGTGCTGCCGCCTGCATTGTCCCCGTTATCTGTGTTGTCCTGCTGTTTCGGTGTGTACTCGAAATAAATGTTCCAGTCATCGGTTTTGCCGTACATCTCTTTCAGTTCAGACACCGGAACAGAAATGGTCTGTGCCGTTCCGACAACGTCATTGTTCGTGTTCTTCGCATTTATGGTGAACACAATGCTGTCATCATCTCGGAAATACTGATAGATCTCTTTCTTGATCTGAAGTCCGGTAGTCAGAAAGCCCTTGTATTCATAGTCATCATCAGGGCGAATCTGCGGCAGGCTGTCAGACAGCACGACCTTGTCCGTGAAGGACAGCTTATTCACCCAGTCATACTGGTCGGTACGGGAGTACGGGCTGTTCATTACCCAATGGTAAACATCGTTATTCGGTGCAAAGCGACCCACACCGTCCCAAGTCGTGTTGACGTGAGATGTAGGAATGGTGCTTTCTTTGGTGTTGCCCTTCCGATAAAAACGGATCGCGAAACTGTTGTCCTTTCCGAATTCTGCATTGCGGTTTTCCGCTGTAGCGGGGGTTTCACCGACACCCTTTTGCACATTGTCCTCATCGTTGACGATATGCACACGTGTGCTGGACTGCAAATGCTTTGCAGTATAGTCGAATATCTCATAGGTCCAATAGTGTCCACAACGATAATAATCATAGTGACTGGTCCAGGCATAATACTTGTCTGTGAAGGACCAATCTGACTTTTCCTTGTCCGCACCGGAATCTGTCCGCACCTTACTTCTGCCATTGGTGGCTTTGCCCACAGTCACATCAGCATGTGCTGTAGCAACCGCCTCATCCATGCGGTAGAAACGTCCGGTAACTTCAAACATTCCCTGTGTGGAAGAATCCGTCTGGTCATACCAGATGCCATAGTCCGGCGACTTTGCCGTTTTGCCGTCATTGTTGACAGTCTGATAGCGGTTGATGTCAATGGTCACAACGACCTGTGTCACCGGATTTTCCGGATTCTTTCCGTTATAGCTCTCCGGCTTCTTATAATAGTTGGCATCGTCCGCGGAGAACATGTCCGCATCGCTGCCCAGCAGATTCAGCCGTGCAAAGCTTCCGTCTGCATTGCTCTCGTTGGCTTCATAGAGAATTTCCTGTCCGGAACGGGTACGCTTAGTACCGTCTGCATAGATTGCTGTAACCGACTGAACATAGTCCTTGGCACGAGGATCAATTTTCAGATAGTACGCATCGAATGTGTTCGACGGCAGGTCTAATGTAATATCCACAGTTGCCGCCGTATTCAAAGACGCATTGCGCACATAGTCATACGACTGGTGTTCCTGTCCGGCAAGGGTCGGCTTTGCCTTGGGCAGATTGTTCCCTGTGTTCAGATACTGGCGGAAGTCCACAGCGAAAGAACCGATGGATTTATAGCCGATCTCCAACTCGGAGTTATCCGCACTATCTCCCCACTTCTCTTTTTCAGAGAACAGATAACCGTTTGCGCCGTGTATATGCTTATCGCTTCTCCAGGAGCAAGTCGTCATATTTTCTGTGGGCTGGGCATACTTCTTTCGCAAATGTTCCACGGCACTGGCTGCTGCGGTGTACTTCTTATCTCCGGCACTGGCATCTTTATAGAATGCCATAACAGTGGTGTCGAAATACATCTTGGAAACATAGATCGCCGTGGTGTCTTTCTTCGTTACAATATACTTGTCCTTATCGTATGCTTCTGTGATATAGCCCTTGGATTCCCGGAAGCCGTCCAGATAGTTGTGTGTTTCCACTTCCAGCGTATCGGTCTTTCCGAACAGCGAATCGTCATAGCCGTCAAATTCAATATACCGCTTTTCCAATGCGGATTTGTCAACCAGCTTTACCAGTCTGCCGTTCAGTTCCACCTGTGTCAGGTTCTCGATGCCGAACGCCGGGAACAGCCGCGTGTCTGTATCTCTGGTAAATGTCAGTGCACCGTCTGTATATGTATAAATGGTATCCGGTGCATCTTCCGTATAAAAACCGGTAACCTTTCCGGCTTCGTCTGTTTTCGGCAGCAGGGTTACGGTTTTCTCCTGATCGTCCGCATCTTTACCAGTCAGAATGATATTGTCAAATTTGCCGAACTGATCGATCAGATCCTGATAAATTCGCAGTTCCGTGGTATGGAAACCAGTTCGTGCTTCTCCCTGCTTTTCATAGGGAACCTTGGCAATGATCTGGGTATCGTCCAGTACCGAGATGGTTTCATTGGCAAATTCCGCACGCAGCAGAAAGTCACGGTCATACGGAACGCCGAAAATGGTTTCATTTCCGTCCGTGTTGCCCGATGCCGCACGTGTGGATTCTTTCTGATCGTTATAGTAAATATGGGTGTTGACGCTGAGCCCCGGGCGGTCTACATGGAATGCCACAGATGCGGATTTTGCCTGATTTTGCATCAGTTCATGCTGCGGTGTCACCGTCATTTTCGCAGTCAGATCGTCAAACCAGTCACTTGTGCCGTAAATACGCAGTTCCGGTGCATTGCCCTGCTCCGCAGAAAGGTCGCGTTCCAGATCGGCATAGGCGATTTCGATATTTGCAAGGTATACGCCATGTGCTTTCCAATCGGACAGGTCTACTTCCAGTTCCCCTGCCGCATTCTTATGCTTTTCCAGTTCTTCCAGAGAAACGGTCTTCACCTGTGCCGGGCCGGAAACACCGTCCGGCAGGAATGCTGTCAGCTTAATGCTTTCGATTTTGCCGCTTTTGGCATAGTTGGAGGAAATCGTCACCTTGTCTGACAGATAGCCCTTTACGATTTTCGCATTGTCCTTTTCCGTTTTCACGCCTACGCTCTGGAGATCAACAGAAATCAGCGACTTCCCCGCCTTGGAATAGCAGTCAGAAGTTTCTTTGTTCTCCAGCAAGAAACCGTAGTACAGATCATTTGCCTTATTCGGCACTGTCAGGCTCTTGTTGCTGGTCTGGTTCGTTTCCGGACGATTGGCAGAGGGCGTAATGACAAGGTTGGTCTTTGCCACCTGCATAGTCGCCTTCGAAGACGTCTTAGATGCCTCGTTGATGCTGCCAATTACCTCGAATCTCGCCGATGCTTTCAGATCACCAACCCAATCTGTCGAGCCGTACAGCTTCAGATTCATCTCCTTGAGATTGTCCAGATCTGTATTTCCGTAGATGCGTGAGAAAATGATCCGCACGCTCCGCAGACGCTGAATGGTATCCGGAACGGTATACGTAACATTGCCGTCTGCATCTGCGGTCAGGGCATCAGAACCGACCGTCAGACTGGGCACAATATTTGCCTCGGTGTCTGCGGTATAAGTTGTATTATTCCAGTCGAAAAGTTCAATTTTTTCGATGGCAGCCGCCCGTCCATCGCCGATGCCGTTCAGGACGATTTTTCGGGTGTCAAAGCCCTCTATGTCTTTCAGACAGTCTGTCGGTTCATTGCCGACACTGTCCATATTAACTTGCAGCAGTGCATGAGAACTGGTAGAACGGGAATTGTTGGTCAGCAGGAACTGATACCACGTCTGTTCCGTTTCGCTGCGGTTCGGCACAGCCAGTGTCGGATAAACGGGATACGCTATTCCGTTTTTATCATACCGGACAGACTGCACCGCAGAGGCTTCTGTGCCGTCCTTGCGAATCGCATGTACGCTCGCTTTCAGCTCCGGCAGCACCTTGGACACGTTCAGTGTGACGGTATCCTCCACCGTTTGATCCAACGCGGTCTGGTCATGTTCGCCGAAGCTGTATGCCGTTTTCAGCACGCCATGCGGAGTGATGTCCCTTTCTGTGGTAGGCGTTCCGTGAATCTGCACATAGCAGTTCCCGTCATCTGCTGCATCGGCAAGCGGAATGCTGTCGCTGATACGCTGAAAATACACAGTCATGCCAGTGAGATAGGTCAGTGTGTTCCACGCAGACTTTGCAATTACCACATTGCCGTTTTCATCAGTACCGTAATTCTCCAGATCGTCCAGCGTAATATCCGAATCGACCAGTGTTTCTCTGTTTACCACCTTGCCGTGCAGTACGATCTTCTCGATCTTTGCCTTCTTCAGCAGGTTCTCACTGAGCAGGATTTTCGAGGCGACCAGTCCGCCGGCAGTGTAATCCTCATCGGGATACAGACCGGTGATGTCCAATGTTGCCGGACTGATCTCGGAAATGCTGTCGTTGGAAATCACAAAACGAGCCGCCGCGGTATCGTCATTCAGGGAAACCGTCTGCGGATTGTTTTTCTGCACCAGATCACCGATCACATCTTCATAAACGCCTACGCCGGTCAGTGCCGGTTCCGCCTTTTCTGTGCGGATAACAGCATTTGCCTGTGTGACTTCTTTCGGCTCCGAAACCCACTTGCCCTCGCCGTCCTCCGATGCCGTCGGCGGCTGGTAATAGTGCACTTCGTAAGAGGTGTCGATCTTGTTGTCATATGTCCACAGGTGCGGAAATGCACCACGCATGGTAATCAAACCGTTGAACTCGGTATAGCGTGGGATCTCCTCCCGAAATACAAATTCTACCTCGTTACAGAATGTCAGACCATTCTGGTTGGTCAGCACGTCGCCGATTTCCAGTGTCCAGTTCTTTTCTTCTGTCACGCCGGCATCGGTATCCTGTTCCAGATGCAGCCCCAGTTCGCCGGCAGTCTTATAGACCACATCGCCGTTTGCATCGGTAAAGCCAAACCGGATAAACTGGTTGATGTCTGTTCCGTCTACCTTGAACCAGTCTTTCAGCTGAATGTCCGGATAATGCACCGTGTCATTTTTCAGGCAGATCTGAATTTCCCGTAAGTCGAAATCCTCCGGCACGTGGTCTGTCGAGATCGCGTTGAATACCGGAACGTTACCGATACTGTGAAACCCGTCCAGATAGTATTCATCTACTGCACCGATACCCACTGTCTTGTCTGTCACTTCGTTGCCGTCTGCGTCCTTGACATACTTGTGGTGAGTAAAATTCTCCCATGTGTGCGGAGTGAAGTTAGTAGAATCTGAATCCTGTTTCGACCAGTGAATGTTGCTGCCGCCGCCGAATGAAATTGTTGTGGTCAGTCCGGAAGTGTTTTCAAATCCGGTGCTGCTGTTAAAGTTATTCGGATATGGGATCGCAACCATGTATTTTCTGGCAAAATAATGCTTTTCATTAGGATCACTCTGGTTCAGTTCTTTTGCTTTCTTCTCGGAATACAGGGTATGGGACTTGTCCGATACTTCCTTTTGCAGAATAATCGTACCTGTACCGGAATAGCCATATGGGATAGTTTCCGCAGGGATATTCGAAAAATGTTCCAGATCCCACTGGGTTTTCCAGTCCGGTGTATCGGTGACATCATAGACCAGAATGCCGCCCGCATTGGGCTTTCCGATAAACTCATGATGCTGGTAAAAATCAGCCGAAAAATCTTTGTTCTGCGTGTCCGGATTTTCTTTTTCCCAGCAGAGAAGATCTTCGTCCAGAACGCTCCGCATCTTGTCCGCATTGTACTGTGCCTGCAATGTGATCAGATAGTTATCGATTGTACTGTCCAGTTCTTCTGAATCATTCTGCACTGTGACTTCGTACACCATGTAGTTATACTTCTGCCACATGACAGCCTGACTTTTGTCAGTGCTGGCATTATTCAGCTGCACAGTAGGAACGCTTTCAATTTTCGTGCTCCACTCCAAGTTGGAGTTGACAAATGTAACCGTACGCTGGATTTTAGTGCTAGTGTCCAGTTCATCGGTTGACCACCCGTTGCCGATCAGCGTATTGCCAGAATCATACAGCCCGTCATAGGAAAATTTCATTTCCAGTGTTGCCGCAGCATTTTCCGGAATGCTTACCGCATTGCTCGCCGTGTAAAACTGCATGTCAAACTTCGGCGTACAGTTTCCGCTAAGGGGATCATAGGCATTTTTCAGAGTGATTTTTCCGCGGACATAACTGTTGTTTTCCACTTCCGCTCCGCTTGCATCATAGACTGTTGTCGCATTGCCGAAAGTGCTCTTGTCGTTCAGCTTTGCTTCCATGCCGATATACTCCCCTGCCTGCTGTTTGGCAAAAGGAATTTCCTCCAAGCTGTTCACCTGTACCAAAACGCCGTTGTCGTCCCAATACAAATACGGCAGCGTCAGTTCCAGATTCTGCCTGCGAACATAGCCTGTGGAAAAATTCGGGACAATATTCACAGTCAGCAGTGTTTGCTGCTGCTTCTGGATCATGTAGAAGCTGCCGACACCGTCATTGGTTTCCGGCGTCAGCGTTGCACCGTTTGAGGTAACGGCTCCGAAACCAACCTGAAATGTGCCAGAATTTCCCAACGCTGCTGCCGCCGCAAAAATCGTTCCCCAATTGCACGAAGTCAGCACCATTACGGCTGCCAGCATGCCATAAATGACACGCTTCCATATACTGATTTGTCGATACATTTCAATTCCTCCTGTCACGTGACACCATTATTTTTGTGTCAATCATCTTCATAAGCCATATTCCTTAGATTTCAGCAATTTAGTTGAATAAAATGGCTAATTTTCTGCTTTGATTTTTATTTTGAATTGTGCCTTTTGCACATTTTTCTGTGGTTTTACGCTTATTTTAATTATAACACTTTTATGTGAAATTGTCAACATCTATTGAAGAAAGCCGCATTATACCAAACCGGCAGCTGTGCTTTGTGCAATATCGCCTTAAATTTCCTGTGGTAGTTGTTTCAATTTGTTTTTTCTCCCTTTGGATGCTGTTTTGAGAAGCCGCTTTTTTTCCCTCCTGATATTACTAAGACAATGGAGCATGGCAAAATGGGAAGGTTGCAGATGTAAACTTTATATGAATTTTTAAAAACAAAAAAGGCAGCATACAAAACCGGTTATTTCACCGGATTGTATGCTGCTTAGGGAAAATGATTTTAAGGCAATACCGCACAAAGATTGTGCGACAGATACGTCGTCAAATTTTTCGTCAGATGAAACAAAAAGCGGAGTGAATACTGGATGTAT
>OJAG01000518.1_pt1 | contig 29122 bp, 23 predicted proteins | sample 1589021 | NCBI WGS metagenome assembly OJAG01 (sample SAMN03283264) | human gut metagenome | biome: human-associated habitat; material: feces | host: Homo sapiens | place: USA | collected 2013 | reverse complement strand
CGGGCGCTTTTTTGAAAGGAGCGCCTATGGCAACGATTCTGGTGACGCACGGCATCCCGGCAGAGGGATTTTCGCTGCTTTCGGGAGAGAAAATCGTGATTCCGAAGCCGCTCATGCAGTTCTCAATGGACGAACTTGCGGCGCTGATTCCGGTGGCGGATGCGGTCGTTGCGTGCGGCGCGCTGCCGGGTGAAATCATCCGCCGGGGAACGAAGCTGCGCATTATCGCGGGCTATGGCGCGGGCTATGACGGCGTGGACGTGCGCGCAGCGGCGGAATGCGGCATACCGGTCACGAATCTGCCCGACACCGTGACGGACAGCACGGCGGAGCTCGCCATCGGGCTGATGCTTGCGGTTTCGCGCAGAATTGGGGAAAACAGCCTCCGCGCGCGAGAGGAAGCGCCGGAAAACCTGTTCGGCATGGGCAGAAACATGGGGCGCAGTCTGCGCGGGCAGACGCTGGGTCTCCTCGGCTGTGGGCGCATCGGCAAGCGGACGGCGGAAATCGCGGCGGCGCTCGGAATGCGCTGCATCGGGTACAGCCGGCACGGGGTGAATCATCCGCAGGTGGAAAGCGTGACCCTGCCGGAACTACTGGCGCAGTCTGACGTGCTGTCCCTGCACTGCCCGCTGACGCAGGAGACGCGCCGGCTGCTTGACCGTTCTGCGCTGGCGCGGATGAAGCAGGGGAGCATCCTCATCAACACGGCGCGCGGGGCGATTGTGGACTGCGACGCACTGGCGGATGCGCTGGAATCGGGACACCTGCGCGGCGCAGGGCTGGACGTGTACCCGGATGAACCGCACATTCCGCCGCGGCTGATCGCGCTGCCGCAGGTTGTGCTGACCCCGCACATCGGCACGAACACGCAGGAGACAAGGCTGCGGATGGCGGAGGGGTGCGCACGGCAAATTGCGGATGCGCTGGCGGGAAAACGACCGGCGCATGTGGTGAATGGAATAGAATAATGTCAAGATTAAAACAGCAGCAGGGGCGACAAGCGTCTCTGCTGCTGTTTTTGTGAAGTCAAGATGGCATGTTCAGGCGATAGCACGTTATTTCGTCCACGCGTCAAACTCTTCATCCGTTGCCAGCACGGTGTGTGAGCCGCCGACGGAATGCTCCGTTCCTTTGGCGTAATCAATGCCACTGGTGGCGTAGTTGTAGGTCAGCGCAACGCGGTGCTTTTCCACCACGGGATTGGGGTGGGGAATGGCGGACAGCAGACTCTTGGTGTACGGATGAACCGGGTGGGAGAAAATCTCCTCCTTCGTACCGGATTCCACCATGTAGCCCAAATGCAGCACGCCGATGCGGTCGGATATGTACTTCACCATGCTTAAATCATGTGCGATAAACAAGTACGCGCACTGCGTTTCCTCCTGAATGTCCTTCATCAGGTTCACCACCTGCGCCTGAATCGACACATCCAATGCGGAAATGCACTCGTCAGCGATAATCAGCTTGGGGTTCATAATCAAGGCGCGGGCAATGCCGACACGCTGACGCTGACCGCCGGAAAACTGGTGCGGATAGCGGGCAGCGTGCTCCGGCGAAAGTCCGACTTTCTTGAGCATTTCGCTGATTTTCTCCTCGCGCTCCTGCCGATTGGCGAAGCGGTGGTGGATGTCCATGCCTTCGCTGATGATGTCGCCGACCTTCTTGCGCGGATTCAGACTCGCCATCGGGTCTTGGAAAATCATCTGCATATCCGAGCGGAGCATACTGCGCGTGTCGCGGTCAAGCGCGCCGGAAATCACCTTGCCGTTGAAGGTGATGCGACCGTCCGTCGGGTTATACGGGCGGATGATGCTGCGCCCAATGGTCGTCTTGCCGGAGCCGGATTCGCCGACCAGCCCGTAGGTTTCGCCCGGATAGATGTTGAAGGACACGCCGTTGACGGCCTTGACCGTATAGGTGCGGGAGACAGGGAAGTGCTGAACAAGATTTTCTACTTTCAATAGCGGCTCGCTCATAGATACTTGGCAGCCTCCTTCTTCGCCCGTTCAAGGCGCTCCTTCAATTCCTTCGGCATCTCAAAGGCGGGTGCGTCCGGGTGGAGCAGCCATGTGGCGGCGTAATGGGTTTCGGAAACTTTGAACAGCGGCGGTTCTGCCTTCTTGTCGATGACCATGGCGAAGCGGTTGCGTGCGGCAAAGGCATCGCCGACCGGTTCATGCAGGAGGTTGGGCGGACTGCCCGGAATGGAGTACAAGCGGTCATCTGCCGTCTCCAAATCCGGCATGGCGGACAAAAGACCCCATGTGTAGGGATGGCATGGCTCGTAGAAGATTTCCTCCACATTGCCCACTTCGACGATTTTCCCAGCGTACATCACATTCACATAATCCGCCACCTTCGCGACGACGCCAAGGTCGTGCGTGATGTAAATGACGGACAGGTGCATTTTCTGCTGAATCTGTTTGATGAGGTCGAGAATTTTGCTCTGGATTGTCACGTCCAGTGCGGTGGTGGGTTCGTCGCAGATAAGAATGTCCGGTTCGGCGGAGAGCGCAATGGCGATAACGACGCGCTGCCGCATACCGCCGGAAAGCTGGTGCGGATAGTTGCGGAAGCGCTTTTCGGCATCGGTGATGCCCACCAGTTCCAGCAGCTGCGGGGCTTTCGTGCGCGCTTCGTCCTTCGGCATGTGCTTATGCAGCAGCATGCCCTCCATAATCTGCTTGCCGATGGTCATCGTGGGGTCAAGGCTCGTCATCGGGTCTTGGAATACCATCGCGAGGCGCTGACCGTTGTATTCCGTGCGCAGCTGCTTTTTGCTCAATTTCAGCAAATCAACGGTTTTGTCCTGTCCGTGCCCGTCATCGTATGTATACAGGATTTCGCCGCTGTTGATGGTGGCGTTGCTGTCCAGCAAGCCGACGGCGGCTTTCATCGTTACGGATTTTCCCGAACCGGATTCGCCCACGATGGCGACGGTTTCGCCCTTTTGCAAATCCAGATTGATGCCGCGGATGGCATGTACTACGCCGGCGTTCGTGCGGAAGGAAATATCCAGATTCTTGATTTGCAGAATGGTCTTTGCTGACATCTTGAATCCTCTCCTTTCACATGTCTTCCAGCTTGGGCGCGAGCGCCTCGCGCAGTCCGTCGCCGATGAAGTTGAAGCCCAGCATCAGCAGCGCCAGCGCCAGAATCGGCGGAATAATCTGATACGGCAAGGTAGTGATGTTGTTGAAACCGTCCTCAATCAGCGTGCCGATGGAGCATTGCGGCAGCACAATGCCGACGCCCACGAAGCTCAGAAACGCCTCGGTAAAGATGACGGTCGGGATGGAAAACATCACCTGCGTGATAATCGGGCCGATGGTGTTGGGCAGAATCTCCTTGAAGATAATGTGTCCGCTGCCTGCACCCAGTGTGCGGCTGGCGAGAACATACTCCTGCTCTTTCATCTTCAGCATTTCTGCGCGGGCGATTTTGCTCATGCCAATCCACTCGGTCAGCAGCAGTGTTACAATCACCAGACCGATGCCTTTGGGCATAAAAATCGCCAGCACGGACACAATCACCAGCCGTGGGATACTGTTGGCGATTTCGACGAAGCGCTGCATGATGCTGTCTACACGTCCGCCGAAGTAACCGGATAATAGCCCGTAGCTCATGCCAATGAGCATATCAATGATGATGGTGACGAAGGCAATCATCAGCGATACGCGCGCGCCGTACCACGTCCGTGTCCAGAGGTCGCGGCCGAGGTCGTCCGTGCCGAAGAGAAACGTTTTATCGGCATAAATGTCGTCATAAGGTTCGCCTGCCACCATCTCGTGGATGGCAGGTACACGCGGGCTGATGCCGACGGCGGCCTTCTTGCGTCCCTTGGCATTGAGCGCCGTGACGATTTCGTCATACGCATATCCGCTGAAAAGCGGCGCGACGAACGCCAGAAAAATCATCAGCAGTACCAGAATCAGCCCAATCATGGCGCGCTTGTTGCGGACAAAGTGCGTTGCGACACCCTTCCAGTAGCCTTGGGAAGCATAGGTGGTGTCGGTCGCAATGTTTGCCTGCTCCAACTGCGCAAAGTCCCCGGCGACCGGGACGTATTCCGCTGCCTGCACCGGCGGGCAGGTTTCTAACTGTTTCATTCGTTTGCACCTCCCTTGGCCGATACGCGAATCCGGGGATCCAGCGCGCCGTAGAGAATGTCTACCACCAGCATGATGCCAATGTAGAGCGACGAATACAGAATCCCCAGCGCAAGCACATAGTTGTAGTCAACGCCCTCGCCGGCAATGGCATCCACCATCAGCTTGCCGATGCCGTTGATGCCGTAGATTTTCTCTACGACCAGCGCGCCGGTCAGCAAATCAACCACCAGCGGCGCCAGCACGGTGACGATGGGAATCAGCGCATTGCGCAGCACATGCCGCCACACCAGCCGTCCGCCGTACAGCCCCTTGGATTCTGCCAGGCGAACGTAGTCGCTGTCAATCACTTCCACCATTTCGTTGCGCGTGAAGCGCGCAATGGTGGACATGGTAAACAAACTCATTGACACCACGGGAATGACGGAAGAACGCAGAAAATTCGTGCTGTCAATGAAATAGGGGAGCAGGGGAATCTGATAGGCGAAGTTGTACTGCAGGAAGATTAGAAACACATAGGAGGGAACGCAGACGCCCAGAATCGAAAAGACAGTGCAGAAGTGATCCAGAAAGCGTCCCCGGTGCAGCGCCGCACAGATGCCCAGCAGCAGCCCGACCAGCGTGCCCAGCAGCACCGACAATCCACCGATGCGGAAAGAGTTAGAGACGCACGTCGCCAGCACCGTCTTAATCGGCGCGCCGTTGTACAGCGAAGTGCCTTTGCCGAAATCACCTTGCAGCAGTTTCGTCAAATAATTCCAGAACTGCGTTAGAATGGGGTCATCCAACCCTAATTCCGCGCGCTTGTTGGCAATCTGCTGTGCGTTCATGCGCTCTGAAGGAAATGGATTGCCGGGCATGATGCGGACGAGCAGGAAAAGCAGAAAGACGATAATCAACAGCGTCAGCAGCGCCATGCCGATTCGCTTGAGCACGTATTTTGTCATAACAATCCGTCATCCCTTTTCAAATGTTTCCAGATGCAAGAGGCAGAGCGGTCTGCCTGAGGAGAACCGCTCTGCCTGAAGATTTCGATACGATTTTAGATTGGCTCAGCCTTTTCTAAAATCGCACACGACTGATTACTTGATGACGGCACTCTTATACACGCGGTTCAGCGCGACAGGATGGAATTCAATCCCTTCAACGCCATCAGTATCATCATTTCAAGAAAAAGTAAAGGGACGATGAACGAAAAAACATGAAATGTGCAAAGTGGAGTGCACAGAGGAAAAATAAGAACAAGGGAAAAACAATGAACTGTCCAGCATAGTGTGGACAGCAAAAAGAGGCCTCCTGCCGTAGAATAGAAACTGCGACAGGAGGCAATTCGTATGGCAAGAAAGTACGAGAAGGTTGAGCAACTAACAGCGATGGTGCGTGTAGTAGAACCATCTGGAATGACATAGTTCCAAAACCATCGCGTCGGACGGCTGTTGCTGCATTAAAGCAGGGTTTAGAAAACCGGCCTAACTCAGACCAATTTGCGTATCAGATAGGGGAGAGGGGCGGAGAGGGAGACTTGGAGAAAGTATCAGAAAATCTGCTACAAAAATAATTCTGCTACAAAAAGTGATATACCGATAAAAGTAGGAAGCGATTTTAAGAGTAGCAGAGTAACATTTATTTTCAGATGCATGTGATTTGTATGTGCAATGCGTGTGCGTGTGTACATGCGCGTGTGCTGAATGCAGGGGGGTGTATAAAAAGTGCTACTTTGATATTTTGATACACAAAAGGCAGCAACCTGTTGAAATAATCGAGTTTCTTATTGAAACAGGCAGCTGTGTCTTTTGAGAAAAGTGGTACATGGCAAGAGCAAAAGTGATACGCTCAAAAACAGATGCGGAATTGTCTGGGTGGAAACAGTAAAGATGCGCTGACTGGCAATGAAACTCAAAGTGGCACACATGGACGCAGGAGGCCGGAAATGGTGCGCTCAGCGCCAGCAAAGTCGAACTATACGGATATTGGGAAGCAAATTGTCCATAAAACACAAAAAAGAAGCGATTTTTCAATCGCTTCGATGTCTGGGTGAGAAGATTCGAACTTCCGCCCTCCTGAACCCCATGAAAAGCATTCGACGAGCCGCAAACCCTTGCGCCACAAGGCTTTGCGGCACTTTCACAAGGGGCAAATAACCCCGAAATAACCCCGTCATCATGAACGGAACAATTTTAGCCCCTGTGCTGTGTATGCGGTTCAATGTCAAGGCGACAATAAGCACAGGAGGTTTCCTTTGATGAAAACGACGATGACGAACGAACTGCCTGACGAAATCATGGAGAACGGTATTCACTACACCCTTGTGGGCGACTACTACTTTCCTACTTGTATGCTGGCGGACAGGTCGCCCAATGGCAAGTGGGCATCCCTGTATGAGCGCTATTTGCAGGAGAAGCATCCACACGAGTATGTCAGGCTGATTTGGGCGGATGAACTGGCGGCGCTGCTGGAATCCGTGCAGAAGGAGTGCGAGGAGCGGGTAGCAGTGCTTGTTCGGGAGATGGCGGAGGTAGAAGGCGTGGATGAGGAGATGAAGGAAAATGAGCAGATGGAGTGGGTGCGGAGGATGGAGATGATTCGCGGCAGGGTAGAGGAGGTTGTGCGCGAGGAAATCATAGGATAAGTGAAGAGAGGAACGGCAGCAGGAATAGGGGAGTTCCTGCTGCTTTATTCGTATAATAATTGCTGTCATGGAAAGACGGACAACCGATACAGATAGACTGTTGAAAAATCAAGCAGTAAATGATATAATCATCATGGAAAACAGGGCAAGGAGGCTGGTGTTGTGCTTGCAAGAAAGAGCGAAAAGGAGCTTGCTCTGCGCAGCTCTGCCGCGGAATATCTGACCTTTGTCGCCGCCACCGGCGAGAGCGACGTCAGCTTCGAGATGCGCTACGAGGATGAAAATATCTGGTTGACGCAGAAGATGATGGCGACATTGTATGACGTATCCGTAGCAGCAATCAATCAGCACTTGAAGAAAGTCTTCGAGGATGGTGAGCTGCGCGAGGAATCAGTTATTAAGAAATACTTAATAACTGCCGCGGATGGAAAAAGCTACAACACCAAGCACTATAACCTACAAGCCATTATTGCCGTCGGCTTCAAGGTCAATAATCAGCGTGCCGTGCAGTTTCGCAAATGGGCGGGTCAAATCGTGAAAGACCATACGATTCAGGGCTGGACAATGGATGTGGAGCGCCTGAAAAAGGGGCATATGTTCACGGACGAATACTTCGAGCGGCAGCTTGAACAGATTCGGGAAATACGGCTGAGTGAGCGAAAATTCTATCAGAAAGTCACAGACTTGTACGCAACGGCGTTTGATTACGATAAGGACGCCAAGACGACACGCCTGTTCTTTCAGACAGTGCAGAACAAGATGCACTTTGCCGTCCACAGGCATACGGCTGCGGAGCTCATCGTGGAGCGCGCGGATGCCAGCAAGGAGCATATGGGGCTGACTACATGGGAGAATGCGCCGAATGGCAAGATTTTGAAAACGGACGTGACGGTAGCCAAAAACTATTTGAGCGAACAGGAAATGCACTATCTGGAGCGCATCGTCTCTCTTTATCTGGATTATGCGGAATTGCAGGCGGAGCGCAAGATTCCCATGAGCATGGAAGACTGGGCGAAGCGTCTGGATGGCTTTTTGGAGTTTAACGGAAACGAACTGCTGACAGGCCCTGGCAAGATTAGCGCGGAGCAGGCCAAGCTCCATGCGGAAACGGAATATGAAAAGTATCGGATTATCCAGGATCGCCTGTACGAAAGCGATTTTGACCGTTTCCTTATGTTGGAGCAGGAAGTGAATCACAAACCATGAAAATTTTTTACTGAAACTTGATTGTGCAAACATATTAAGGCAATCCCGCACAAAGAAAGAACAGCCAAAATGTCGGGAAAGAGGTATAATAAAGAGGTGAAGAAGCAATTGACAATGAGCCTAATCAGCGACGAGCTGGGGCAGGCCTCAACGAAGAAGAAAGAGTTTCTGGGAATCATGGAGAAACTGATTCCGTGGTCGCAATGGGTTGGGATTGTGCAGCCGCACTATTACAAAGGAGAGCGCGGCAATAAGCCCTACGACTTGGGATTGATGCTCCGAATCTATGTGCTGCAGCACCTCTACAACCTCGCGGATGACGCGGCGCGCAATGAAATCATCGACAGCCGTGCATTCTCACAGTTCTGCGGCGTGGACTCCAGCAATCAGGTGCCGGATGGCGATACCATCGGGCGTTTTCGGCATATCCTTGAGCAAAACCAGCTTGGCGAAGCTTTTTTCACGAATGTGGTCGAAAGTTTGCAGAAGTGCAATCTGATGCTGAAAAAGGGAACAATTGTGGATTCGACGCTGATAGCCGCGCCTTCATCGACGAAAAACAAGGAAAAGCAGCGTGATCCGGAAGCTCATTCCGTCAAAAAGGGCAACCAGTGCGCTTGAATTGCGCTTTTTCTCGAAATTCGGGTCGGCGGGGATGACGTGGATGGTTGGGGCGCAATTATGAGGGGCATCCTTAAATAAAATCGAGTCTCATCAACGCACGAAAAATACCTTACACGCCTGGAAGTTCCCTGCTGTACGCTGTGCAGCAAAAAATTTTATGCTGGATATTCTCGGCTTACTGTGCTATACTCTTGTTATCTGACAAGCAAAAGATCTTGGCTATATGGAGGTGAAGGCTGTGATCAATGTGGCAATTGTGGAAGATGAGCAGGAGGCCGTTGAATATCTTTCGGACTGCCTTCACCGGTATGGAGAGAAAACAGGGGAGACATTCAGCTTCACGCACTTCCCGGAGCCTATCACATTTCTGGAGAAATATAAACCGGTTTATGATCTGGTGTTCATGGATATCAGGATGCCGATGATGGACGGCATGCAGGCTGCGAAGAAGCTGCGGGAGGCAGATACCTCGGTGCTGCTGGTTTTTGTGACCAGAATGGGCGATTATGCCATTCAGGGCTACGATGTAGGCGCGACCGCTTTCATCAAGAAGCCCATCAGTTACTTCGATTTTGAGATGAAGATGAAGCGGATCATCTTCGCCATTCGGCAGCGGGACAGCCAAGTCATCACAATTGTCAGTGGCACCGCTGTTCACCGCCTTCATGTGCGGGATCTGATGTATATCGAGGTATCAGGGCATCGCTGTACCTATCACACCTGCGACCATCTTGTCGAGGCGCGGAACTCTCTGTCCAGGCTGTCCGAGGAGCTGGCGCCCTATCATTTTATGATGTGCAACAGCTGTTATCTGGTGAATCCGCACTATATCCGCTCCATCAAGGGCCATACTGTGACAGTGGGGCCGGATGAGCTGACCATCAGTCAGCCGAAGAAAAAGGCCTTTATGCTACAGTTCAACGAGTGGATTTCCAGAGGAGGTGCGTGAAGCGATGATCGGATTTCAGTTCTATGCCGCCGGCACCTTTCAGTTTTTGATCATTCTGGTGCAGGGCGCGATCTTGTTTGCAAAAGGTGCGAACAGGTCGGAGCATTTTGCGCGTCGTTTGACGTTGGACCTGCTGGGGCTGTTCCTGATCAGCCTCCCGCTTACCCTGGGGTACTGGCGCATCGATCAGGCTGCCGGGAGCACTGTGCTCAGCAACTCGGCCATTGTGGTGCTTTATCTCACGCTGTATCTGTTGACCGCCGCGATGCTGAAGCGATGCTTTCAGCTATCCGGCCGATCTTGTTTGATGGCGGCTGCGACCGGCTACGTCTGCCAACACATTTTTTACGAGATCCGTTTGATCGTGAATGTGTTCCTCAAGCTGGATGTCGCTCTCTATGCTGCCGTGGGCTGGCCCGCGGGATTCTGGGTTTCATTTTTTCTGGAGCTTGCCATGGCTGAAGGCGTCCTGTTCCTTCTCCACCGCCTCTTCGGGCAGCGTGCAGCAGCGTTCAGCCTGGATGATGCCAGCAGTTCCGACGTGACGCTGATGATCGTTGCCACGCTGGGGTTGGTACTCATTGTCAACGCTTTTTTGAACATCTATGCTTCCGAGAGCCAGGCGCTGGCTATGATGGTACGGGCTCTGCTGACGATCGCCTGCCTGTTCATTCTGCTGCTCAGGGCGGGCTTCCTAAAATCCGGCCATCTGCAAAGCGAACTGGAGGTCCTCTCCCGGCTTCACGAGCAGGAGAGACGGCATTATGAGCACTTGAAAGAAAATATGGAGGCCATCTCCATCAAATGTCATGACATTAAGCATTTCATCAGCAGCCGCATGGCCCGGGCGGGGATCGACAACGAAGAGCTCAGCGAGCTGGTGAGAATCTATGACACACGCATCAAAACCGGCAATGATACGATTGATGTGCTACTGTCGGAGCAAAGTCTCGTCTGTCAGCGCCGAAACATCCGGGTGACCGTGCTGGCGGATGCCTCCGGCCTCAGCTTTATCGGGACGACGGATATATGCTCACTCTTCGGCAATCTTCTGGAAAACGCTGTGGAAGCGGAGGAGAAGATCGAGGATGAGCGCAAGCGGGTCATCAACGTGGAGATCCGCCCTGTTGCGGATCAGATCTTCCTCTGCGTCGAAAATTACTGCGCCGCTACGCCGGAAATGCGGCAGGGTCTGCCGGTCACCAGCAAGGGGGATGCTCAGCGGCACGGTTTCGGCATGAAGAGCATCCAGGCGATCACAGAAAAATATGGCGGAGTCCTCTCCTGCACGCTGGATCAGGATATTTTCAGGGTCAGCATCCTGTTTCCGGCACAATAACACCGCTCTATAGGACAGCTTTGACCAATAACACTTAGTTTAGGACAGGATTCCTGAACTTAGGTCAAAGCTGTTTTTTTGCTGCGCTGAAAAGACTATCATGATACCATCAACCGCATCATGGGCTGAAGCCGTTTGAGAAGCTGAAGCAAGCACGATCGTTGACATATACACCCCCTGGCATAAACTTCACAGGGCCTGCGCGGAATGGGCCGCGAAGGAGCCTGCTGTGAAGGTGCAAAATAAAAGGAGGAAAATACCATGATGAAGTCCTGCAAGATCCTGAACGTTGCCCGTCTGCTGGCACTGGCGCTGGTCGCTGTGCTGCTCATCCCCGCCTGTTTGCCGGTGGCTCATGCAGCCACTGCCACCAAGCTGGCTCTGCTGATGGAGGCTGAGAAGTATCAGTACATCGAAGGCGATATGTTCGATCCCGAGGGCCTTGTGCTTCGTGTCACCTATGATGACGGCACCACCAAGAACATCACGGAAGGCTTCACCTTTGACGAACGTCCCCTGACCTTGGAGGACGAGGAGGTGAAAATCACCTATGAAGGCATGACTGTCGTGCAGGAGATCCAAGTGGCGTCCGCGGCTGACGCCCTGATCATCCGCTTCGGCTCCGGTGACTGCATCCGCTGCTACGGCAACGGCACTGCGATTGCCGGCGGTACCCAGATGAACAGCTACATCTGGGTGGATGGCGACGATACCAGCTTGGCCAACATCGTCGAGGGAGGTATGAATATTGCCTATTCCGCCTGCAATGTCGGTACATGGAGCTGGGATGGCGAGACCTTCACCCTGGTCATCAATAACCACACCGTGGATGTGGTCTGCCACGTGACGGTGGATCAGGCAACCCACACCTGCGTGCTGGATGAGCCTTATCCCTTTGTGGACTACGAGAATCGAGTGTACAATTTCGGCGGTTCTGCCGATCCTGCTGCTGTGGAAGCCTATCTGACCCCCGACCGTGTGTGGCCTGTCGTTCATGTGGATGAGGTGGCGGAATGAAAGCTGCAAAAGCGTTCCGTGGGTTGACATGCATCCTTTCGCTTCTGCTGGCCATTTCCATTGGACTGACGTCTGGCATGTTCTCCGCAGAGGGACACATCAACCGTTTCCTCGGCATTGAGACCACTGTGCTTGTGCCGAAGGCAGAGGGGGTGGGTCAAGCCTCCTCTGCCCGCTATCCCAGCAGCTTTTCTGCGGATATCGCCCATTACACGGCCGAGGAAGAGGACGCCAAATCCAAAGCCGCCGATGAATTCATCGAGTGGGAGATCGAGGAAAGTGCTGTTCTGCTGCGCAACAACAACCATGCCCTGCCCCTGACAAAGGAAGAGATGGGTCGCGTAAGCCTGTTCGGCCGCGCTACCGTTGACCCCTATTTCAAGTCTCAGTCCGGTGGCGGTGAGGGTGGTGCCGGCGAACATGTGGATTACCTTGCTGCGCTAGGCGAGCGGGGATTCACGGTGAATGAGACCCTGCTGAACGCGTACCGGGCGGATCAATCGCCCAAAACCACCTATGAGCATCTGGGTGAATCCCCTGCCTCCGTGTATACGGACGACGTGCTGGCTTCCTTTAAGGATACCGAAGTGGCCATCGTCATGTTCTCCCGTATGGCTGGCGAGTCCCACGACCTACTGCCTGAATACAAGGACAGCGATGGTGCCATCATTGGTATGCTGGAGCTCTCCGCCAATGAGCGCGACATGATGACTCTGGTGAAAAAGTACAAGGACAGCGGCTGCTTCAAGAAGATCATCGTTCTGCTGAACACCAGCAATGCCATGGAGGTTGACTGGCTGGATACTTACGGTGTGGACGCCTGCATGTGGATCGGCGGTCCTGGCAACGGCTGCGGCTTCCGCGGTGTTGCTGACCTGCTCACCGGCGCATCCAATCCTTCCGGCCGCCTGACGGATACCTATGCCACCAGCGCCATGTCTGCCCCTGCCATGATGAACTTCGGGGATATCTCTTACACCAACGGCGGTAACTATGTGGTGTACGCTGAAGATATCTATGTGGGCTACCGTTACTACGAGACCCGCTATGAGGACGCGGTTCTGAGGCAGGGCAACGCCGCCTCCAAGGCTGGCGTGTGGGCTTCCGCCGACGGATGGAATTACGCAGATGAGGTAGTCTATCCCTTTGGCTATGGTCTCAGCTACACCACCTTTACCCAGAAACTGGACAAGGTGGAGGAAACAGACGGCAAGCTCCTGGCAACCGTGACCGTCACCAACACCGGCGACACGGCCGGCAAGTCTGTCATCGAGCTGTATGCCCAGACCCCCTACGGCGACTACGAGAAGACCAATCTGGTGGAAAAGTCCGCCATACAGCTGGTGGCCTTTGATAAAACAAAGCTGCTCGCCCCTGGTGCCTCCGAGACCCGTCAGCTGGAAGTGGACAAGTACTTCCTGACCGCCTACGACAGCCACGGTGCCAAGGGTTACATCCTCAGTGAAGGCACTTACTATCTGTCTCTGGGCGACGATGCCCATGACGCTCTGAACAATGTGCTGGCCCGCAAGAACGCTTCCGGGCTCACTGCCCCGGATGGCAGCGCCGTTGCCGGCGATCCCGCGAAGGTCTATACCTGGACGGAAAAGTTCGACGATGAGAGCTACCGCCATTCCGTCACCGGGCAGGAAGTCACGAATCGTTTTGACGACGCCGATATCAACTATTGGCAAAGCGGCGCTATGACCTACCTTTCCCGTCAGGACTGGGAGGGCACCTACCCCAAGAGCCTTCGCGGAGAGAATGCACTCACCAGGACCGAGAATATGGTGGAGCCGTGCTATGTGAAGCCCGCCGATGCGCCGTCCGCTGCCGCTGTGGTCACCGAGAAGGTCACCGGTCTCAAGCTCCAGGACATGTGGGGCATGGAATGGGAGAGCAACTACTGGGATGAGCTCGTGGACGAACTCAGCGTGGATGAGCTCATCAGCCTCACCCAGGATTCCCGCTATCTGCGTCCTGTGGAAACCATTGGCTTTCCCCAGGGCAATGCCGCGGACGGCCCGGACGGCGTTCCCAACGGCAATGCCTACGCCAATTTCAACCTCTCCTGCTCCAGCTGGAACACCGAAGTGCTGGCAAAGCGCGGCGATTTCATCGCTGAAGACTGCATGTTCCAGAATGTGCAGTTTCTGTGGGGTCCGGGCTTCAACGTCCACCGCACGCCCTACAGCGGCCGTAACTTCGAGTATGTTTCCGAGGATAGCTGCCTGGCCTACAAGCTGGGTGCAGCGAACATTGCCGCCATGCAGGCCAAGGGACTGAACGTGGGCATCAAACATTTCTTTGCCAACGATCAGGAGACGCACCGTTCCGGCCTGGATACCTTTGCGACAGAGCAGACCCTGCGCGAGATCTGCATGCGGATGTTTGAGGGAGCCTTCGTGGAGGGACACACCCTTTCCACCATGCTGGGTACGAACAACATCGGAATCACTAGCGCCAGCCAGCACAAAGGCTCATTGCTCGATGTGCTGCGCGGGGAATGGGGATTCAAGGGACTGGTTATCACCGATGCCTGCGGCGGTAGCGAAGGCAACGTCAAGACGGTAGAAACGATCGCCTTTGGTGCCAATGTCTTCTGCTTCAGCGATGCCAAAGCCCGCTCACGTAAGATCAAAAACGCCATCATCGTTGAAGACGACGGCGCTCTGCTGAACACGCTCAAGGAACGAGTGAAGGAAACGCTCTACGCCTACGCGAATTCCAATATGATGAACTGCCTGACCTCGGACTATGAGATTGTCACCGTGACTCCCTGGTGGAAGACGACAGTTTTGGGTATTGACGCCGGGATTGCCCTGCTGACCATTGCCTCCTTCCTGTCCTTCCTGCTCTCATGGAAAAAACTGCGCAAGAAGGAGCGGAATGCGTGATGAAAATGCAGAAGAATCAGCCGATTGGTTTCCCCTGCGGATCGATTGCCCTCCTTGTGGGCGTCGTCAATGCCGCGATTTACCTGATTTACAGCACCTCCGTGCATCATTTCTCACCGCTGGTTTTCGCGGCTTTGGTTGCTGCGGCTATCAGCTGCCTGCTGATCATGTTCACCCGCCTGAAGCTGGCCACTCTGATCTCTGCCGCCCTGTTCGCCACTGCATTCGGCTTGTATGTCAATGACCGTCTGATCATGTTCGAGGAGATGATCAACAAGATCTACGGCATGACAGAACAAGGCGCTATCCTCTGGGTCGTCCTGATGGTCTTTGGGCTGATGCTAGTCGGCTTTGCCGCCGTTACCTACGCGGCCTTCCGGGACGATCTGTCTACAGCGATAAAGAGCTGACCGATCGACCGTTCATATCGTATCACGGCACATCCTCCGTCTGTCTGGGGCGGAGGATGGATTCATACGGAAGGTAGTTTGGGACGATAAGGCTTAGTTTGGGACGCGATTCCTGAACTTAGGCCAAAGCTGTTTTTTTGCTGCGCCGGATGGATTATTATATAAACATCAGCAGCAAGAACGTTGCAGAAGTTGAAAGCGTATATGAAGGAGGAACAGTATCAATGAAGAAAAAGATGTCCAATCGCCGCTTCATGTCAATCTGGATCCCCATCGTCTCCGTCATGGTCGTTCTGGCCATCGGAGCGAACATCGCCGGGAGTGTTTTCGGAGGAATCCTGGATACGTCCCTCGGTCGCGGCGAGCGCCATGTCCTCCACCTGGAGAATGTGGCCAACTGGGATACGGAGTACTATCCTCAGCAGTACACCACACTCGCCCAAGCGCGGGAGGCCGCTGAACGCAAGATGTATGAGGTTGTGAGCGAAGGCATGGTGCTGCTCAAAAATGACGGCGTCCTCCCTCTGGAAAAGGGAAGCCTCGTCACGCCCTTTGGCCGTGGCTATGCGCATCCCATTTACAACGGCAATGCGATCGGCGGCTCCATCAAGTATACCTCCCCGGAGGATGGCATCACCCCCCGGCAGGCACTGGAGCGTCAGTTTACGCTGATCAGCGCTGCTGCGGATAAGCAGCCTGCACAGCTGGGCCGAGAAAAGGGCATGTGGACGCAGAACAATGGCAGCTGGTTCCAGCCCATCACTTACAGCGGCTATCCGGATGTCCCGGTCGCGCTGGAAGGCACTACCCGCCACGACGTGGATGCCTTCGGCGGTGACAATTACATCCTGGAACTGGATGTCTCCGCCTACGATGACATTGGAGCGGAGGAGCTGGACAGGATGAGCGGATCAACCGGCATCCTCTTCATCTCCAGAAGCGGCAATGAGAATGCCGACAAGAAGAGCGACGGCTACACAGACGGTACCCCGCATTACCTGGCGCTCTCAAAGAACGAGCGGGACATGATCGCCTGGGCGAAAGCGCACTGCCAGAGCGTGGTGCTGGTCGTCAACTCTTCCAACCCGGTGGAGCTGATGCCCGTCATGCAGGGAGAGCTGGAGGTGAACGCCATCGTTTGGGCCGGACATCCCGGCGATGTGGGCTTTGATCCGCTGGCGGACATTCTCTGCGGCGAGGTTAACCCCTCCGGCCGCCTTGTGGATCTGTTCGCTACCAACTTCCTGAAGACCCCCTCCTTCGCCAACTGGGGCAACTTTCACTACACCAACAGCGAGAGCGGTGCGGGTAACGAACCCTATGTGGAATACGCAGAAGGCATGTACAACGGCTACCGCTACTATGAAACGGCCTACGATTTGAAGGCAGCAGGCTTTAGCTACGGCGAACTGAACAGCCAGGGCGCGGCCACGGCCGTGGGCGAAGTAGCCTACCCCTTTGGCTACGGCCTGAGCTATACCACTTTTGATCAGAAGATCCTCTCTGTTCAGGGCAAGGAAGAACTAGAAGTGACTGTCTCGGTGACCAATACAGGTGACCGGGCAGGCAAGGAAGTGGTACAGCTTTATCTGAATCCTCCCTACACGGATCTGGATCGGGAGATGAAGATCGAAAAGCCCACCGCTACGCTGATCGCCTTTGCCAAGACCGGTCTCCTGAAGCCCGGCGAGAGCACCCAGCTGGTGCTGCGCTTTGGGCGGGATGAGATGGCATCCTACTGCTACACCCGCGACAATGGCGACGGAACGACGGGCTGCTACATACTGGAGGAAGGTCAGTACGTCCTGTCCCTGCGCCGGAACAGCCATGAAGTAATCGAAACCACCAACTGGCACAACAGCCAAACCATCTGGTATGATCAGAGCAACCCGCGCCCCTCGGAGATCAAAATGCAGGCTGCAATGGATGACGATGGTACGCTGCTTGACGTGCCTGAGCGGGCAGAGGCTGACACCGAGGCAGGCTTCATCGCTGCGACCAATCTCTTCCCCTATATGAATGAGTACATGAACGATGAGGTGGTTATGCTCACCCGTGCCAACTGGGAAGCAACCCTGCCCTTCGGTGAGAAGATCTCCGGCAAGTCGATCAACCAGAAGTATATTGATATGTTCGGACAGGAGAACGCCTTCAACGCCGCTTCGGACCCGAGGCTGGGCAATGTCCAGGGCAGCGATGTCTACGCGGCAGATCCTGTGCAGGAAAAGCAGAAGAACGATCTGACACTTATCAGTCTTCGAGGCAAGGACTTCTACGATGAAGCATGGGATCTGCTGCTGGATCAGCTGGATTATACCGCAGATCATGATGACATCCGTCAGATCCTGACCGGCACCAGCTATTCCACCAATGCCATCGCTTCTATCGGATTGCCCCAGAGTCTGCACTGTGAAGGTGCCAACGGTGTCCGCCTGGACAATGGCGACGGCATTGGATCCGACCACAGCCGCGATACATCTTCCTGGTGCATGGCGCCCGAAATGGCAGCGACATGGAATACCGAGCTGATGCGCGAGATGGGCGAAGCAATGGGACAGGAAGCGCTGCTGGGTGGCCGTCAGGGTCGAATGGCTCCGGCGATGAACCTGCACCGCAGTCCCTTCCAAGGCCGCGTGTTTGAATATTACAGCGAGGATCCCGTCCTTTCCGGCAAGGTCGCGGCGGCGGTTGTGACAGGTACGTCCTCCTCGGGCATGTTCGACTTCATCAAGCATTTTGGCCTGAATGACCAGGAGACGAACCGTGCCTCGTTCCTGCACACCTGGGCAACAGAGCAGGTGGTCCGAGAACTCTACAACAAGCCCTTTGAGATCTGCATCCGTGAGGCCCGCAAGACGATTCGCTATACGGCGGATGAAAACGGAACGGTGGCCACCAAGGTGATGCGTGGCTGCAGCGCGATGATGGGCGCACAGAACTGCTTCGGCCCTGTCGTGGCCTTTGCGAATGCCGATCTGATGACCAGTCTGGTGCGTGATGAGTGGAACTTCCATGGCTACATCATCACGGATATGTACAATGGCTCGAACGAATTCGTGGAGATGAGCATCCGTGCGGGTACCGACGGCTGGCTGGTCTGGAATACCCTCAACAACATGAACGACTTTGACAGCCCCACTGCGAAGGCTGTGATCCGGAACGCTCTCCACCATGTAGCCTTCACGATCGCCAACTCTGCCGTCCTCCAGCATACCGCGCCCGGTTCTGTCGTGTACTATGACGAGGCACCCTGGCGGATCGCTGTAAGGTGGACGACCATCGGCATTACGGTGCTGGCCGCGTTCATGATCGTCTGGACGCTGCTCCGGGCTGCTGACAGTAAAAAGCATCCTGATCAGTACAATGTCAGCAAGCGAAAGGCTGCCAAAGCGAAGTAAGTACTGAGCAACGGTTTCCTCTGGCGCTGATGACCAGCCCGTACTGTTTGCTGCTTGCTTCACCATTAAACAAACGGATCCTTAACACTGCAGCACCGGCCTGATACCTGTGATCAGACGGTGCTGCATCTTTTCCTTTGTTTTGCAGTCAGAGAGGAGCTTTCCCATGAAAGATCGGGTTTTCAATCCCTATCTCCTCCGGTGGGAGTACATCCCCGACGGTGAACCTCACGCCTTCGGCGATCGGGTCTATGTCTACAGCAGCCATGACCGCTTCAACGGTGCGCTGAAATACCTGTGATAACAAACGGCCAGCAGGCTATGTTCACCGCACCACTGACTGTTCCGGACGGCAGGCAAGCCCTGTACTTCCGTTTTTCCGGGCAGGGCGCGAGCGCCTTCTATGCGTTTGAACTGGTGGGATGAACCGACAACAGCGGTTCCGACAAATCATCTGTAAGGTTTTCTGAACCTCCGCTTGAAGCGGGGGTTTTCGTTTAAGGCAGTCCCGCACAAAGAAAGAACAGCAAAAAGGTCGGGAAAGGGAACAATTGTGGATTCGACGCTGATAGCCGCGCCTTCATCGACGAAAAACAAGGAAAAGCAGCGTGATCCGGAAGCTCATTCCGTCAAAAAGGGCAACCAGTGGTACTTCGGCTACAAGGAGCACATCGGCGTGGATGCGGACAGCGGAATGGTTCACACGGTGGAAACGACATCTGCCAACAGGAGGATAGTATGGACAAGCATTTTGTTCTCTCCAAGATCAAGGATTACGAGGCTCATTTGGATAATGTTGCTCCCCTGATGGAATCCGATGATCAGTTGATTATGAATGAGTTAATTCGCGAAATTAACAATACCTGTCATGTAAAGATTCGTGGGTTCTCAGATTTGTGTGATTCATACATCAAGGGTGCTGGCTCGATTATTGCAAAGCACATCAATTGCTTTCATTCGCATCTCATACGTTCTGCCTTGGTTTTCCATTTGGTCGGAAGCAAAAAGCATGAATGCGGGCGAGTAAATGGTTGCGAACAAATCATCTGGAATTTGTATAATGAGTACCGTAATTCAGTGACTTTTGTGGACAATTCCATCATGATGGAGTATGACTCTGCATTTGCTCAGTTGAAATCTAAGAAGTTGCTTGATCAGTTAGTTTCATTAGCACAAGATCCATACCTTTTTTCATTTTTTCCTCAGACGATGAAAATGCTTGCTCGCTGGAGAGATCCATCAATGGAAAAGGTTATCATGGGTTATTTCGCAAATCCAGGGCTTGTCAAAACTCAAATTGCTATGTCTCTTGGCCGCAGTGCTGATGATGCTTCTATCCTGCAACGTGAATATAGCAGGTGGGATTCACACGGACAATACACAGTCATTATATGTCTTCGCTACTATCCTTCAATACAAGTTCTTGATAAGCTAACGCAATTTGAAGCACTTACTGTTGAAGATATGGAGAAGAGTCTTTCAAAATGTTGCACACGCAACGATCGAATATGGATTAAAGATGTATATTCGGATCGGCTATTTACCATTCGCAAGAGTATCGCTGAAATAAAAAAGCAACTTGATATTCTCTAATTACTCAAAATTGGCGGGGCTTCTTTTCGAAGTTCCGCCTTTTCTGTGCCAAAAAACAAGAAAGGACGTGACAAAATGATCACTCGCATTTTCGGCGCCGTCACTGGCGGTCGCCTTAATCTTCGCGCGGAGTCAATGTGATTGGACGCCGACTGCATTTCTCACGACTTCACAACCGCAGTGCCAGTGCTGCATTCATAGGGTTTGGGAAATGTGTTTCCAACAAGCTAATCGTCATTTTTAGCAAAATGACCCTGCTTGCTGCTTTACTTATCAATACAAAAATGGAGACCGTCCTGATGAGAGGCGGTCTCCTTGCATTTTCAGGGGATGATTCTTTTTCAATTAGTCGGCATAGGTGTAGGGAATATGGTTTCGCTGTGCGTACCGTTCGGCGTAGGAATTGCGGAAAACGGTCAGCGTGAGGTTAGGGCATTTGTCGAAAGCGCCAACGCCAATTTCCGTTACGGAAGCGGGGAGAAGGACGGAACGCAGGGCGCTGCACTGGGAAAAAGCAATGTCCTCAATTTCTGTGACGGAGTCGGGAATGACAATGGAGACAAGCGACGTGCAGCGCTGAAATGCGCCTGTTTCAATTTCCGTCACAGAAGCAGGAATCAGAATGTCGGAAAGAGAAGTGCAGTCTGAGAACAGATAGTCGCTGATTTCTGTAAGGGAATTTGGAAGCACAACCGTAGTCAGAGCGCGGCACTCGGAGAAGGCTCCCTCCTCGATTTCTGTGACGGAATCGGGAATGACGATGGAAGACAGCGCGGTGCAGTAGTTGAAAGCGCATGAACCAATTTCGTCAACAGAGGAAGGAATGGAAACCTCAACGAGGGCGGAGCAATCGCTGAAAGCATAATCGTCAATCTCTGTAACGGAAGCGGGCAGAGAAACACTTGTCAAAAAGGAGCAGCAGTCAAAGGCGCGCTCACCAACAGCCGATGTTCCTTGCGGAACGGTATAGCTGGAAGCAGCCTTTCCCCGCGGATAGGCAACAAGCGCATCTTCCTTTTTACGGAACAAAACGCCGTCCAATGTATAAAAAGACGGATGCTCCGGGGCGACGGAAATGGTTTGCAGCAGCGGACAGCAGCCGAAGGGGTTATGGTCAAGATCGACAACAGAATTGGGAAGGGTTACGGCTGTCAGGGAGAGGGAGAAAGAGATGGTGTCAATGCTTGTGACGCGATGACCGTCCAGCGTGTCCGGAATCACGATTTCCGCGTCGTCGCTTAGGCAGTAGAGAAGCTCTGCGGAACCGTCCTCAAGCAGGACGTACTGATAATCCCCGGAGGTGAGGATGGTCTGCTTTTTCTTGCCGCCATCTGCAAAAACGACGTTTGTCAGAAAGACGAGGAGAAGCGCGAATGCCAGTAAAAACGCAGAGAAACGTTTGCGTGTCATAAAATCGACCTCCTTTTCTTTATTCACTATACACGAAATGGCGCCTTGTGTCAATGAAAAATCCCCCTCACCAGTTGCGCAAAGGCAGAAAAAATGATATAATCAGCTTGAATATCTGGCAAAAAGATGGACGGAAATGGCGAAAGGGTGGACATGATGAAGGTATTGGTGACGGGCGCGGACGGAATGCTGGGGCGCGACGTGATGCGTGCACTGCGCGAGAAGCATGTGAATGCGCGCGGCGTGGATGTGGCGGATTTCGACGTGACGGACGGCGCGGCAGTGCGCGAATGGGTGACGGCGGAGCAGCCGGATGCCATCATCCACTTGGCGGCGTATACTGACCTGCTCAAAGCGGAAACGGAACCCGCAAAGTGCATTGATGTGAACGCGATGGGCACGCTGAACATGGTTCGCGCGGCGCTGGCAGTCGGGGCGAAGCTGATGCTGATGTCCTCGTCGGAGGTGTTCGGCGCTGCGCCGGATGTCATCCACGGCACGGGCGACAAGACGTGCGCCGCGAATGTCTACGGGCTGTCGAAGGTGCAGGCGGAAGAAGCTGTGCGCGCACTGATGACGCGGTTCTTCATCATCCGCACGGGATGCCTGTTCTCCGCCGCACCGAAGGGGGGAATCTGCGGCATTCTGGCGGCGGCGCAGGATCATCAGAAGCTGACGATTTCGGATGATTTGATGGCTTGCCCGACGTACACGCTTGACCTTGCCCGTGCGATGGTCAGCCTGATTCAGACGGAGAAATTCGGCATTTACCACCTTATCAACGAGGGCGAATGCAACCTTGCGGCGCTGGCGATGGCGACGCTGGGGATGGTAGGCAGCCGCTGCCGGGTACAGCCGGTGAGCGGCAACCGCGGCTCGGTGGGGATTCACCACCCGTCGAGCGTGCGCTTGCAGAGCGACGCCGAACCGCACCTGCCGAGGTGGGAGGACGCGCTGAATCGGTGTCTGGATGAGATAAGGAGCGAGATTCGGTAAAGGAAGGGTATAAAAATAGGGAGGTCGTTCGTTATGGGACGGTCTCCCTATTTGCGTGGGAGTTAATCGACGCAGGTGTAGGAGATGCTGTTGGCTTGGGCATACTCGGCGGCGTAGGAATCCGGCGTGACGGTGAGGGTCAGGGCGGTGCAATTCGAGAACGCACCATTGCCGATGGTCGTGACGGAATTGGGAATACTGACCGAGGTGATGCCGGAAAGCTGGAAAGCGCCGTGGTCGATGATGGTGACGGAGTCGGGAATATCAATTGTGTGAAGCTGGTCACAGGAGGCAAAGGCACTTTCTCCAATGCGCGTCACAGAATCAGGAATGTTGACAGAAGAAAGAACGTCGCAGGCGAAAAACAAGTGGTCGCTGATTTCGGAAATCGAGGCGGGCAGCGTGACCGTCGCCAGCGAAGAGCAGTCGGAAAACGCGCTATTGCCGATGGATGTGACGGAGTCGGGGATGGTGACGTCGGTCAGCCCGCGGCAGAATAGAAACGCTGAATGCCCGATGCTGGTGACGGAATCAGGAATCGTGATGGATTGCAGTGAATCGACATAGGCAAAGGCGTTGTCCCCGATGGCGAGAATGCCCTGCGGGATGGTGTAGGCGGCATCCTGCCGCCCGCAGAAGTAGGATAGCAGGGTATTGTCAGCTTTGCGGACGAGTGCGCCGTCCATCACGGCGAAAGTCGGGTTATCGAGGGACAGGGTGATGGATTGCAGCCCGGAACGCGGGAAGGGATTCGCGCCTATTTCGGTGACGGAATCGGGGATGGTCATCGAAGTCAGCGAAGTGCAGCCAACGAAAGCGCCGCCGCCGATGATGGTCACAGAATCCGGAATTTCAAGGGTCGCAAGGGAGGAACAGCCGGAGAACAGACCAGCACTGATTTCCGTAATGGACGCGGGGAGGCGAATGTCGGTCAGCGCGGTGCAGAAGGAGAATGCTGCAATGCCGATTTCGGTCAGCGAATCGGGCAGGGAGACGGAAGCAAGCGCCGAACAGCCGGAAAATGCGCGCGCGGGAAGCTGAGTGACGGAATCGGGAACAACGACGGATTCCAGCAAATCGCAGTCATAGAAGGCATAAGCGCTGATGGCGGTGATGCCGTCCGGGATGCGGTATGTCCGGGGTTCGCGGGCGTTGGGGTAGAGGAGAAGCGTGCTGTCCACGGTGCGGCACAGGGCATCATCCGCCAAGAAGAAATACGGGTGATTCGGCGAAAGGGTGAAGGATTGCAGGGCTTTGCAGCCTATGAAGGCATCATCCGCAATCGCCGCGACGGAATCAGGGATGTCGATGGTTGTCAGGGATTTGCACAGGTCGAACGTACCCGACTCGATGGCGGTGAGCCCGCTGGGTAGAGTAATCGACGTCAGCTGAAAGCAGCAGGAGAACGCCTTCTGGCTGATGTGAGTGACGGAATCGGGGATGGTGACGGAAGTCAGGGAAAGGCTGTAATAAAAAGCGCGCTCGCCGATGGCAGTGACAGGCTTACCGTCCAGCGTGTCGGGGATGACAATCTCGGTATCAGCGCCGCCGTAAGAGGTAATTTCGACCGTCCCGTCATCGAGCAGGGCATAGGCGTAGTCGCCGCTGTGGAGAGGATGCTCCATTTCCCACGCATCATCCACATTGTCGTCCCAATCGTCGTCATCGTCCGCTTCCGCCAGCGCGGACGCACACGAGATGAGCAGGGAAAAAATCAGCAGGAAGGATAAAAATTGCTTGCGAGCCATGGAATCAACCTCCTTTTACCACATGATATATCATGCGTTTGTGGCATTGTCAATGCAGATTGTAAATTCTCAGGCAGAAAAAACAAAATTCCCCGCCCGGCTGCCTTCCGACACCCGAACGGGGGAAATCACCTTGCTTATTCTTACACCGCCGCCGGCATTCCGTGCTTCACGCGGTCATGCTCCTCAGCGCGCTTGGCGTTGTTGAAGCGGTCGAGCGTACCCACCAGATAGCCCGTGATGCGGCGAATCCGCTGGAACGGCACGTTGCCGAAATCGTAGGACAGTTCCACTTCGTCGCCATCCACCGCAATGTCCATCGAAAGCGGCTCGCGGTTGTACTTCTGGCGCGCATGATCCACATAGGCGTCAATTTCCGCCTGAGACAGGGTTCCCTTCGTCACATTTACTTGGCAGCACATAGGTATTTCTCCTCTCTATGGTACTCGCTGGAAAATCAGCAAGCCCTAAATCTTGTGGTTGCACGGCGCTATCACGCCATATAGAGCACAAGATATTGTTTCGACGTCTGTTATTATAGCACGAAATGTGGGATTTGCAAGGGGAACACGCAACAAAATTTCAGATGCGGATTCTGCCCGAAGACAGGCATTTTCTCCGCCCCTTGACGAAAGGCAATGCGAACAAACACCATTGCCACACGCGGTGTTTTCTGCTATACTGGGGGATGCAAAAAGACGGAAGGGAGATGGCGGACATGCGTCCGGTATACGACATGCTGACGGCGGCATCGGCGCGCAGGAGCGGGCATATGCCGGGGCATAAGGGGCGGCCGCCGTTCGGCGCGGCGGATTTATACGCGCTGGACACGACGGAACTGCCGAACACGGATGACCTGTACGCGGCAGAGGGCGGACTGCGTGAAGCTATGCGGCTGTATGCGCAGGCGGCGGGCGCGGCAAAGACGATTTTCCTCCATAACGGATCGACGGCGGGTAATCATGTGATGCTGCAGCTGTACGCGCGGGATGGCGAAACGGTGCTGCTGCCGCGCAATGCGCACTTGTCGGCGGTGAACGCTTGCGTGCTGGGCGGAATGCGGGTGAAGTGGATGCCGGTTCGCTGCACGCCGGACGGGTACTGCTATCTGGCGGAGGAGGATGTGCTGGCGGCGCTGCGGGCGAATCCGGACGCGCGGGCGATGCTGCTTGTCCGCCCGGATTATTACGGCGGCGCGATGCGGGAAGATGTTTTCCGGCGGATTACGGCGGCGGCGCATCGTCAAGGGACGAAAGTCGTTGTGGACGAGGCACACGGGGCGCATTTCCCGTGGTGCGACGGGATGACATCCGCCGGAGCGCTTGGCGCGGATGCGTGGGTGCAGTCGGTGCATAAGACGCTGATGGGGCTGACGGGCAGCGCGGTGCTGCACTTGGCGGATGCAGCGGATGAAAAGCGCGCGTGGACGCTGCTGCGGCGGGAACAGACGTCGTCGCCATCGTTCCTGCTGATGCTGTCCATCGATGACAGCTGCGCGTGGATGGAAGAGAATGGTCGGGCACGCTTGCGGGCGTTATCCGAAGCGGTCAACGATGTGCGCAGGCGGCTTGTCGGTACGCCGTATCACGATGCGTACGCGGATTGGGCGAATTTGCCCGTGCGCTTTGACCCGACGCGGCTGGTCATTTCCGCGCCGCAGGGAGGAAAATGCTTGGCGGAACAGCTGCGCGAAGCCGGACTGGACGTGGAAATGGCGGACGAGCGGCGCGTGGTGCTGATTCTATCGGTGATGGACGACACCGCGGAAATCCGCCGACTGCCAGAACTGCTGGCGAGCATTCCGGCGGCAGAAGAAAAGCAGTTTGCGCCGCTGACCTTGATGCCGGACATGCCGGAAGCTGTCCTGACCCCGCGTCAGGCGGCGATGGCGGAGGAAATCCTCGTGCCGCTGGACAGAGCGGAGGGGAAAATCGCGGCGGCGGCGGTCGGGCTGTATCCGCCGGGAATCCCGCTGCTTGCGCCCGGCGAACGGGTGACGCGGGAAATCATCAGGCAATTGCAGGAAGCCGGGACGCGGGAGCGCTTCGGCGTAGAAGGAGACGATTTGCGGTGCGCAAATGTGTAATTTTTGATTTGGACGGTACGCTGACCCGCTCGGAGGAAGGCATTTGGAACTGCGTACGCTATGCGGCGGAGAAGCTCGGCTTTCCCGTGCCGGATGCGGCGACGCTGCGCAAATTTATCGGTCCGCCGCTGGGCTGGTCGTTCATGGAATACATGGGCATGAGCGAAGAAATGGCGAATAAGGCGGTGAGCACCTATCGCGAGCGCTACGAAGCCGTCGGGCTGTTTGAGAACCGGGTGTATCCGGGCATCCGCCGTCTGCTGCGAATGCTGCACCGCGACGGCTGGTACATCGGTATCGCGACGGGCAAGCCGCAGCGCTCCTCGGAGCGGATTATCGAGCATTTCGGGCTGAATCGCTACATTACGAAAATCGTAGGCCCAAAGGATGGGCGCGGTGCGGACAAAGAACTGCTGATTCGGCAGGCGCTGCCGGAGGATGCGGGCGAAGCGTGGATGGTGGGCGACCGCCGATTTGACATGGAGGGTGCGAAGAAAGTTGGCATCGGTGCAATCGGCGCGGGCTACGGTTACGGCAGCCGCGAAGAACTGATGAACAGCGGGTGCGATGTGTACTGCGAGACAGTGGAGGACATCATCCGCCATCTCTGCCCCGGCGAAGAAGCGGTTCCGGGCGCGTTCCTGTCAATAGAGGGCATGGACGGCAGCGGCAAAACGACGCAGATGGCGGCAATGGAGGATGCGCTCGACCGCTGGGGCTTCGAGGTCATCCGCAGCCGTGAACCCGGCGGATGCCCCATCAGCGAGAAGATTCGCGCGCTGCTGCTTGATCCGGAAAACAAGGCAATGGACGAGACGACCGAGGCGATTCTCTACGCCGCGGCGCGCGCACAGCATGTGCGGCAGGTCATCCGCCCAGCGCTGCAGGCGGGCAAAACGGTGCTGTGCGACCGCTTTGTGGATTCGTCCGTGGCATATCAGGGCGGCGGGCGTCAGCTTGGCGTGGACACGGTGCTGAATATCAACCGCCCGGCGGTGGATGGCACGATGCCGATGCTGACGGTCTATCTGGACATTGACCGGGAAGCCGCCCTCCGCCGCCGCGCTGCCAGCAGTCAGCTTGACCGCATCGAGCAGGCGGACGACGCCTTCCGTACACGGACGGAAGCGGCATATCACGAGCTCATCCGCCGCGAGCCGGAGCGGTTCATCGTGGTGGATGCGGCAAAACCGGCAGAGGAAGTCAGCCGGGACATGACGGAGAAAGTCATCCAGCGGCTTATGGAGGCAGAAGCGTGAGCGAGCGAATTGTGGTGGGCATGTCCGGCGGCGTGGATTCGTCTGTCGCGGCGCTGCTGCTTAAACAGCAGGGGTACGACGTGGTCGGCGTGTTCATGAAGAACTGGGAAGAGACGGACGAATCTGGCGTATGTACGGCGGAAAACGATTGGAACGACGTGCGCGAGGTGTGCGAAATCATCGGCATTCCCTACTACGCGGTCAATTTTTCCCGCGAATACTGGGATCGCGTGTTCAGCTACTTCCTCAAAGAATACCGCGCGGGGCGCACGCCGAACCCGGATGTACTGTGCAATCGCGAAATCAAGTTCAAGGCGTTTCTGGATTTTGCCATGCAGCTTGGCGCATCGAAAATGGCGACGGGGCATTTTGTGCGGACGAACGAAAATGGCGACCTTCTGCGCGGCATTGACCCGAACAAAGATCAGAGTTATTTCCTCTATATGCTCCATCAGGAACAGCTGCGGAAGGCAATTTTTCCCGTCGGCGACATGACAAAGACCGAAGTGCGCCGCATTGCGGAGGAAAATGGGCTGCCCGTGTGCAAGAAGAAGGATTCGACCGGCGTGTGCTTCATCGGTGAACGCAACTTCCGGCAGTTTTTGTCGACCTATTTGCCCGCGCAGCCCGGCGACATGGTGGCGCCGGATGGGAGCGTCGTCGGGCATCACGATGGGCTGATGTACTACACGCTTGGCCAGCGGCGCGGGCTGGGCATCGGCGGATGCGGTGACGGGCGGAGCTGGTTCGTCATTGGCAAGGACTTGGAGAGCAATCGCCTGCTGGTGGCGCAGGGCGAGGATCACCCGATGCTGTATTCGACGATGAGCATCGGCGCGGAGGCGACGTGGATTGGCGCTGACCCGCTGGCGGGCGGCGAACCACTGCACTGCACCTGCAAGTTCCGCTATCGGCAGGGCGACCAGCCGGTGGAGGTGCGCCGCGACGGGCAAAAACTGCTGATTCATGCCCTCACACCCCAGCGCGCGGTCACGCCTGGACAGAGCGCCGTGTTCTATCAGGGGGAAAAGTGCCTCGGCGGGGCGATTGTGGAGCAGATTCTCGACGCGGGACAGGGAAAAATGGACGTATGATTTTCGTTCCGGCGTTCCTGAATTGGGAGAAGAGCCGGAACGTTTTCTTTAATGGCTGCAATAACGTTCGTGATTCCAAAAAGAACGCAAAAAACCGCAAAAACTTTGAAAAAACCGCTTGACGAATCCGTGAATTCATGATATTATGAACAGGCTTCCTCGTTGCGCCGCTTGAGCGGTCGAGAGAAAGCACCGAACCTTGAAAACGATACAGAACAATAACAACGCAAACAAGACAGTAATTCCGAATGAGTGAAACTTGGTCGGGGAAACCTGATTGAGGAATAAAGGATTAAACGAAAGAGTTTGATCCTGGCTCAGGACGAACGCTGGCGGCGTGCCTAACACATGCAAG
>OJAG01000517.1_pt1 | contig 29154 bp, 23 predicted proteins | sample 1589021 | NCBI WGS metagenome assembly OJAG01 (sample SAMN03283264) | human gut metagenome | biome: human-associated habitat; material: feces | host: Homo sapiens | place: USA | collected 2013 | reverse complement strand
TGGTCTGGTTGGCACGCAGTGGTGCACCCTGGCGAGATCTTCCAGAACGTTATGGTTCCTGGCAAACTGTATATAGTCGTTTTCGTAAATGGATTGATGACGGGATTCTGGATAATATTTTTCGCATTCTAAGCCTAGAGGCTGAACTGGAAGAATTATCTATAGACGCTTCCATTGTTCAGGCTCACCAACATAGCGCAGGTGCTAAAAAAGGGGGGCCTCGAATGAAATCGGACACAGCCGTGGAGGAGCCAGTACCAAAATCCATGCAATAGTAGATTCTTATGGCTATCCAGTGTATTTTATGATCAGTGAAGGGCAGCGTAATGATATCAATTATGCAATTCCTTTACTGGATCATATCGAAATAGATGGAAGCAAGGTTCTGGCAGACCGTGGATACGACAGTAATCAATTGATAGATTACATTTACGATCATGGCGGTGAACCAACCATTCCATCCCGCCGAGGAGCTAAATTTGAACGTCGCTGCGATTGGTGGTTTTATAAGGAAAGACATCTGGTCGAAAATTACTTTCTGAAATTGAAAGCATTTCGCCGGATAGCAACACGTTATGACAAATTAGCATTCACTTACCTAGGGTTCTTATGCATCGTCTCGATATTAATTTGGTTAAAATGAACAACTTAAAATGTTTTTCAAACACGCTCTAAAGCCTCCTAAATTAGCTGATTTTTCTCATAAATTCTATAACATCGGGGGATGCAATCACATCCTGTGGACGGATCTTCTGTGTTAAAACCAGGTCTTCTATCCTCCGGATCCTGGAAAGAGCGGTATACAGTTGTCCCGGCGCAAAACATTTCGGATTCAGGATCACCTTGTCCAAGGTTAATCCTTCGCTCTTATGGATCGTCAGGGCATATGCAGGACGGATCGGCAATTGAGAGATTGTTTTCTCCCCGTCCCGGATCCGTTCTTTACGGACCTGGATAATATTGGTACCGACCTGTACAGAAACCGATTTTTCCTTAACTTCTACAATAGTACCTCTTGTACCATTAGCAAACTGCTCTGTATTTTTCACAAATATGATCGGCATTCCTACATATGTCGGAAGTAAAGTATCATCTGACGCTTTCCATTCTTTAAAAGAATCGTCCTTCCGGTGTCTCTGGATCATCTGCTCATTGACTGTATCCACATCCTTCCGGTATGCTCCCAGATAGACTGCCCCATGCTCCAGGTCTTCCCTAATTTTTTCGAAATCTGTCTGGATCACAGCGTGCGTATGAATGTACTCCAATCCTGCAGGATTCCCATTTGCGATCTGCCTTAAAGCATTCGAAAAAGCTTCCCGATCTTGCCTCCAAACATGATTTAGAATAATCAGGTTGTCCCAAATGTGGTATTGTTGCAGGAAAAAAGCATATCCGGATGGATGTACCGGAGCCAGCTGTCGGAAATCCCCACAAAGTACGATCTGGATATGGCGATGGAAAAAGAACTCCGCTTCTTCCACCACATGGATGCAATGTTCAAACAATTCTGCATCAACCATGCCAACTTCATCCATGATCAGAATATCTGTATGTTCTAAAGCATAGCGCTCGTGGGGAAGAATTTTTTCGTAATTCTCCTGCACCGGGATTTTAAAACAATGATGGATTGTTTCTCCACCGATATGATCTGCCGCACTTCCAGTAGTAGCCAGAACAGTAACTTTTTTTCCATTTTTTTCGGAAGAATCAATGAATTTTTTTAACAGTGTTGACTTTCCTGTACCTGCTGCACCAAGGATACAACAGTCTTCGCCAGATTCCAGTTTTTTGAATACTTCTTCGTGTTCTTTTTCCGCTTTTTCTCTCTCCCTCTCTCTTGATTTAGGAAAGGTGCGTGGGTCGTCAGGCGCAACGCTCTTTTCGGCGTTTGTTTTTTTGCTTTTCCGGGTATATCGCTTTACACGATCCCAGTCGATTTCTTCATAAGAAATATTTCGGTCTATGATCCCCATGCGTTTCACTGCCCTGCGGACGGAATCCCTGCTTGGCTCCCGGAATTCCATTTTCACCAATTCCCTGGAAATATCTGTGTAGTTGAGACCAGCTTCCAGCCACAGTCTTGCGATCCACTTATCCCGTTCCAGTGCTTCTTCCTGATGCTCTTCACAGCGGGTTTTCCGATCCAAACATTCAGTAAAGCCGGCTTTTCTACTTTCTTCCAAGGAAAGAGGAAGATAGTCCAGATATTTTTTGTTCCCAAAAATATAAGATCCATGTCCATGATATTTCTGTTCTTCGATGTGACCCGCAACAGAAGCAAACATGGTATCCAGTTCTGAATCATCCATTGGTTCTTGGAAACAGGCATTTAACTCCCGAACCAATTGTTCTGTATCCTTCCGGTTGTACATAAAACGGGCATGGCAGTAATACAGGAAGCACAGATTGTGCCGTCCGCTGCCGTCTACAAGAGAAGTCAGACTTGGAATACGTTCCATCTGGGAGAGTCGTTTTATTACAACATCCAGATACCAATTGTTTTTTAAAAACGGAACCTGATCCGAATTGATTGGTGTTACTTTCGGGTGTTTTTTATCCTCGTATGATTTTGCATGGGTATTCCCCTGTTTTTTTTCAACAGACTGTTCATTTCCTACCGTTACATGAGACAATCCAAGCATTGCATACAGTTTCTCCGGACAGTACATTGCTTCGGTACATGTATGCAAAAGAGCTGTTCTGCCAGCAGCTACATTCATCGTACCGGCCAGACGGCATACCCGTGCATGGTCGGTCACGCATGGATCCACTTCTACAATATCAGGATCAAACAACTTCTGAATTTTTGGAATCAGCACCTGATACACTGCATCATGAAGTGCTATTTCTTCTCCCTGCAAAAGATGGTTATATCGGTAGATCCAGGACAGTCCACGACCGGACAAAAGAACCATAGTTGGCATGGGAAGAACGTAGAATAAGACTTTCAATACAACACGAATCACTTCGTCCGTGATTTTGGGATCATATGGATCCACCTCATGCATAATATCAATATCCAGAAACATTCCATTGATTCCCAGACAATGCGTATCATTACGTAGAATATGTCCATCTTCATCTCGTTCTCCGTCCAGTGGATTCAGGGAAATATAACTGTCGCCCATTGGATAAATAGCAGGATCTTCCTTAGAAGAAAGATCATAAGAAAAGTCATTTAACCAAAAAACTTTGTCTTCTTTTCGGTATTTTCTTGGAAGACAAATTACACCTTCATTTTTCTTATGAAGTGCAACAATCTGTCTTTGTGTCTGATCTTTATAAGGCAATCTGGTAAGTTCTGTCCGCAGATCGCAACTACTAATTTCTTTGTATTTTGCAACCAATGCTTCGATTTTTTCTCTGACGTTTTCTGGCATATTCCGTTCCCTTTCGCAAAAATTCTTCTACTCATAGTATGCTGAAAGTGGTCAGGAAAATCGGGACAATTAATCGCAAACAAAGTGGATCAAATATATTAGTCCCGTATATAGTATGGAAAAAATTTTTTATCTTGGATTTTTTCGGACAAAGATTTTGAATATTTATATGAGTACCAAAACAGAAAGACAAATATCCCTATCATACTTAATGCAATAAAAGTGTAAAAAAGAAAGCACGGAATTTTTTTCTGTGCTTTCCTGTCATACTATCGATATTTTAATCATCTAATGTTTTTACAATAATAGCTCCTATTATATTTGTAAGTTCCTCTTCAAATCCTCTTGAAACATCTCCAAATCCAGACAATGCATGTGCGCATTCATGCAAAAGAGTGCTAGAATATCTTTTTAAAGATTTTAATTGTTTTCTTTTGATAAGAATGCGTCTATGAGTACTGTCCCATAACCCTACTGTTTCTGAAAAATATTCTGAGTCATATATTTTACCTACAATTTCAATGGAATCAACATTTATAGGTTTTCCACCGATAAATTGTAAAATTTGAGGTGTTTTTTCATATACTTTTCGCTCCCGATAGGATAATTTATCAATATTTATTATCGTAGGATTGAATTTTGTCTGTTCGTTTTTTATATACTGATCTGCTGTCACAAAATGCCCATTGTGAGTTTTGGAATTATAGTCTTCCATTTTGTCAACAAGATTTTCTGGTATTACAACTATATCTTTTCCATTCCTTTTCATGTCATCGACCAAAGAAGGAACTTCTTCTAAATCAGTTGCAGTAATAAATGTTGTTTTTGGATTCAATTCTGCCATTTTTTCATATGCATACATTGCAATATCGTTCCACAGAAGTTCATCATGTCTATTACCTGATTTAAACTGCAACATGTCCTCAACCAACATGTTAATAATATTTTCTGAATGACAATCTTTTAAAATTTCTTTGATCCGGCCGGTGTAAGCTGTCCTACCAACATTTGTGCGTTCCCTATTCAATGATTTTTTTATCGCGGCGTTTAAAGAGGTGATATTATAGGAAAAAAGAAAGTTTGGTTCTTCAGCTACTTTTACTCCATTTATATAGATACATGCATTTGCAGTAGCTTTTTCAAGCACATCACCATACTTCGTTTGTTCCAATAAGGATGTGTCAGAAAAAAGATAAAACATTGACTTTGCCATTTGTATATCGTTTTCTGTACAGCCCAATATTCCAAAATCCGTACCAATCATGTTAAAATTTTCAGGAGGTGTAATTTCAGCATGTAATGTTACAATATCTTTAAAACCAGTTTTTGCTTCTTCCTTTAAAGTTATTATTCCATAACGTGATTGTATTTTTACTTCGATATCGTGACGATGCAACGTTGCTAAAGCATCTTTCAAACCTATACCAAATCGTCCAATACACTTTTCATTTTTTAGTTTTTCATCATTTTCATTTTGGGTTAAATGATAATAATTTAATCCCCTTCCATAATCTATTATATGCCACCATCCGTCTGGTGTTTGTTCAATTTTAATTGAACTTGTTTGGGTAATAGTTTGTTCGTCTAAAGCGTTTGCAATAATTTCTCTTATTGCATGATATACTTCCCAGTTTTCTAAAATTTTTTCTATATTCAAATCGAATTCTCTAACCATTTTATTCCTCACGATCATTTCATAAATTTGCATCCCCTTTTCTATATCTCAATAAGAAAAGGAGATGCATGTAGATAAACAAGATATTTACCACATCCAAGATGGCAGATTCGGTGTCCCCAAAATACGATATAGCACCTGTTTTACCACCGTCCCCAACCATCCAAAAACTTCCGGATATTTCCAACATAAGAGCAAAATTACGATCAGAATGATCCAGATCCATGTATGGTCATGTCCGTGGCTGCCAAAAACTGTAGGATTTCCATTATAATCCGGATGGATCTCGTAATATCCAGGATCCTTCGGTAAATGTAATCCCATCCTTATCACCTCCTGTCCGGAGGCAGAATTGGATGGATACTGGAATCTGGGGATTCGTAAATGCTATTTACTCGTTGGGAGGGTGATTGGTTCTACATCTCTATACGTTACATCCTGAGCCGATGATGTACTATAGGATCCGGTATACGATGTGCGTCCGTAATTTCCACCCAAAACCAGATATAACTCCGCTCCTGTTGCATACATGTATGGCGTTACCCAGAAGACAGCTAAAATTCCGCAGGTACACGCTGCCAAAAGTCCCCATCCAATAAAGGACAGGTCCAGAATAAAGGTGTCCATTTTGTTCCCCTGCATCATTTCTTTGCTCTTTTTCAGCGCATCCCTCCAGGACATTTCTGTATGGTCCGCTAATAAATACGGAACCATCCGGTATTCATACGCTTTCACGATACCAGGAACGATCAACAGACAGGTAAACAAAACAATAAGAAGTGACTGTACCAGCGTACCGATCACCACCTGCGCATAATTACTTTTTGGCATGATATCCCGTAAAGCTCCCTTATACCTGGCATTCTTGATAAAGAAGTTCTGTACTCCTACCAACAGGGGTTGCAGTACCAGGAACATCAGGGCAAGCCATACAACCCAATACATTGGGGATACATGTGTTACGGTTACACTGGAAGATACTGCATCGATCGGCATGGCGGCATAATCATAATTCACAGAAGGTCCTGTAAACAGGTTCAGGATTACTGAGGTCAGCCAGGTTCCGGCTGCCAATAAGACTGGGGCGATCACACATCCCCAATAGTTTCGTTTTAAGGCAAGTTTCGCCCTTGTTTTTAGATCACTTCGTTCAAACATACTATTTTCCTCTCTTTTCTAGTTTCAATCCACGGTCGGTAATTTCACAGAGTCCGATATGTCGGGAATACCGACGTTGCTTGATCTCATGTCAGTAGGGGATACTGATTTTCTTTCCGCCCACTACCGCCGTTTCATTTCTTTTTGATAGTTCCTCCCCTACCTTCATTTACACTTAGAGGTAGGAGATTCCTTATTTATTTGTTAAACTGATCGGGCTTACTTATAGTATGCCGAATTTGGATCTGTTTTGGAACGCAAAAAGGACTGCCGGATGGCAGCCCCTCAGCTAAAGGTAGTGGTAAATAACCAGGAGGCTATGATCCTACAAATAGCCCCCATGAAAATTTCGACTGAGAAAGGAATTTTCCTTCTCAATTATAGTATGTAAAAAAATTCCAAAACTGGACCGGGTAAAACAAAAAAATATCAGACAAAATATCGAATGATTTTTCGGTATTTTGCACAAATATTACTGCACCGTCCGGATTTGTACTGGACCACCTACCGGATTTATCCGTAATGCAATGTCCCCCAGTTTTTCAGCAGTTTCCACCAGACCGGTAGCGATCTCTTTCATAGGAAGATTACGGGAGCATCCGGAGCAAAATTAAGACACACCCATGTAGTACTGTTTTGGTTTGTTCATACAGAGATTACTTCATCAGTTTTATGAAACAAAAAAAAGAGACTGCCGAAGCAATCTCCTTATCCTTTCATAATCCCCCAGCCAACGACAAAAATTGCATTCCTGCTTCGACCATCTGAATCAGAAAGGTCGAAAAGATAATACATGTTACTAAGAAGAATGTGATCCGGTTCCTTTTTGTTTTCTCCTGCTGGATCACAAGAATGTCATTCTCCCATTCTTCCGGAAACTGGAATAAATCTTTTTCGTTTCGGAATTCTTTCTGCAATTTCTGCATATCCGCTGAAATCTTAGAGTTTTTCTTCATGTAAAACTCCCTCTTAATACGACATCACCCTGCCAGAGAAACCTCCAGCAGGGGAATATCTTATATACATTTTATTTTAGTCTTGTATTACTTATCTTGTTTTTACCCAAGCACCGGATCCATCCACATAGTAGTTGCCTACCCATGTGTTTTCAGCCATTGCTCCGCTGGCATCCATATAATACCAGGTTCCGCCAACTTTCTGCCATCCGGTCAGCATCTTTCCACTGCCGTTCATGTAATACCATTTACCGTTGACTTTTGTCCATCCGGTAGCCATATGTCCGTCTGACGGATTCAGGTAATACCAGGAGCCTCCCTGATACAGCCATCCGGTAGCCATTGCTCCGCTTCCAGTCAGGTAATACCATCCAGATGCACGGTGCAGCCATCCAGTCTGCATTGCTCCACTTCCGTTTAAGAAGTACCATGTACCATTCAGGTTGATCCATCCGGTAGCCATTGCTCCGCTTTCGGTCATGTAATACCAGTTTCCACGGTCATTCAGCCATCCAGTCTGCATTGCTCCGCTTCCACTCATGTAGTACCAAGCGCCGCCAACTTTCTGCCATCCGGTCTGCATCCATCCGGCATTGTCAAACAGATACCACTGTCCATTGATGTATTCCCATCCGTTTCTGGTGTATCCGCCATCGTTGTGACGATACCACCAACGGCTTCCGGACTGGATCCACTGACCAGACATCTTGATGGTGAAGGATCTCTGCAGGCTGCCATTGTAATTTCCTTTACCGGAAATGGTGACAGTTGCGGTTCCAGGATTTACATTGTTGCTGTAAGATACCGTATAATCGCTGTTTGCACGTAAGGTTTTTCCGGACACACTGACACTTACATTCTGTCCGTGGGCAGATCCTGTATATGTCTTATCTGCAATACCGGATACGCTTGCACCGTTGATGGAAACTTTTGCGATCTGGAATGTTTTGTCCACAGTTCCGGCATAATTTCCTTTACCGGTGATCGTAACAGTAGCTGTTCCGGCATTGGTGTTGTTTTTGTAAGATACAGAATAATCCGTTCCCTCTTTCAGGGTAGTTCCGTTTGCTTTTACTGTGATCTTCTGTGTCTGTGCGGATCCATTATAGGTTTTGTTGCTGATACCAGAAATGGTCGCATCTTTGATCTCTACATGTTTGATCGTGAACATTTTTACGATCATGCCATGCTGTTCGCCCTCTGCACGGATCGCAACGGAAGCGGTTCCTACTTTCACATTGTCGTAATAACCAACCTGGTAATCTTTTCCCTCAACCAGAGTCTTTCCTTCCAGTTTTACGGTTACTTTCGGGCGTTTTTCTGTTCCATCATAGGTATAGGTTTCCTGGGAAAGAGTAACTTCTGCCTTGTCCAGTCCTGGTTTTACGACAGTTACTTCACAGCTTGCTTTTACGCCATCCAGTTCTGCAGTAATGGTTGCAGTACCATAGGAAACACCGGTCATATTACCAGCTTTATCTACTTTTACTACATCCGGATTAGAGGATGTCCATTTCATTTTTGTCAGATCTGCAGTGGTATTAATCGGGTTTGCTCTTGGACGAAGATGTTCTTTTGCTCCCAGTTCCAGATTGTATTTGTCTGCCATTTCGATTGCTTCCAAAGGAATGGAAACGGTCACTTTGCAGGTTTCTGTGAATTTACCAACGGTTGCGGAAATAGTAGCTTCTCCTGCACCAACAGCAGTTACTTTACCATTTTTATCGACAGTTGCTACATTCGTATTGGAAGATTTCCAGGTAACAGTCTTGTCGTCTGTGGTATATACCGGATTTACTTTCACATTCAGATCCACAGTTTCGCCTTTTTTCAGGTCTGCAGATGCCTTATCCAGCTGGATGCTTTCCAGTGGTGCTAAGACACGGACTTCACATTTAGCTGTCTTGCCCTGGATCTTTGCGGTAATGGTCGAACTTCCAATGCCAACAGCTGTTACTACGCCGTCTTTGGATACCTTGACGATTTTTTCATCGGATGATTCCCAGGTAAGTCCTGTAGTTGTTTCAGAATCTACCGGGTCAAAGGTCAGTTTCAGTTTCTGTGGTTCGCTCTTGAGTGTCAAGGTCAGTTCTGTTTTATCCAGTGTGATCGATTTGACAGATACTTTAGACACATGGAGTGTATAGGAAGCTAACACTTTACTGGATTCTTTGCTGGATACAGAGATCTTGCAGTCACCCTCTGCTACACCTTTGACTGTTCCATTTCCTGCATCTACGGTACAGATCTTTTCATTGGAAGATGTATACACCAGATCATCATTTGCATAGTTTGGTGTCAGCTTGGATGCGATATGCTGCACCTCTTCTCCCACGGAGATTTCCTCTTTGTCACTGACATCGGTAAATGCTGCACTTTCATAAGCGACTTTCTTTACGCCGATGTTTGGTGTTGTTCCATAAGCTACTTTATCATATGCTTTCAGTTCGTTTACACGGTCTTCGTTCGCACAGTAGATATTGGAACCTTCTGGGAGATTTACAAACACATAAGAGGATTTTGTTCCAAAAGTGATCGCATTTTTATCCAGCAGATAGATATCCATTGCATTGGAAGGATCCTGGACCATTCCGGCTTTCAGTTCAACATTATTTCCTACATACAGAGTTTTCAGATTTTTACATCCGTTGAATGCCAGCGCAGTTACAGAATATCCATCTGGAATATAATAGGATGTATCTTCCTTTGCTGCTGGGTAGCGGATCAATTCACGCCCGCTGAACAGAACACCGTCTACGGATCTCTGGTAGCTGGAGTTGATAACGTCAAAAGATTTAATACTTGGACATCTTACAATAAAATCAACGAAAGCTCCCTTGATATTTCCATCCAGAGTTACTTTTTCCAGATTTTTACAGTCGGAGATAAATCCCATTCCAGGAGTAAAAGAACCTTTGATATTCAATTCTTTCAGATTATCACAGTTATAAAACTGTCCATTTTTAACCGTTGTAATACCAGATCCCATATTGAATATTTCCGTTCCTGGCATATATCCTGTTGCGGAATCTTCCAAAGTTGTTACATTATCACCCAGAGTTACTACTTTACATGTGTTACTCTGAATGGATCTGGATCCGATGGTAGTTACAGAATCAGGGGTTGTATAAGATTCCATCGGATAATTCGGGATCATTGCTTCCAGTCTTGTCATATCACTGGAATATACACAACCATCTTTAACAACCAGATTAGCTGCTGGATCCTCGATTGTTACGTTTTCAACATTCTTGCAGCCACCCATAAAAGCTTTCCCGATCTGAGTGACTCCTTCTTTGAAAGTAAACGATTGAATCGTCCAATCGTCCATGAAAGCCATCTCATCAATAGATACAACCTGATAAGTTACGCCATCATGTTCTACGGTAGGATTGATTACTACATCACAGTAATTGTCCCAGTATTCTGCAATGTCATGTTCTGTAACTGTTACCTGTTTATCACCAGTTACTTTGTATACCAGATAATTCTCTTCAAAAGTACTATTAATAGGAAGAGATTCTCCATCTGCTGCCTGAACAGCGGTCTGATTTTCCTGTTCTGTTGACTGAACAGCGACTTGATTTTCCTGTTCTGCTGCCTGTGCAACCGTATTATCTGCTTCTTCCGTATAAGATTCTTCCTGTCCATTTGCAGATTCATCGGTAGGAGTTTCAGCATCCTCTGATGCGTTCTTATTTTCATCTGCCGGAGTTTCCTCATTTTCTGTTACGTCTGGAGCAGTTTCTGTGTTTTCTTCTACAACTGTTGCATCATCTGCCGGGGCATCCTGTGTGACTTCTGATGTGACTGCCACATTACTGATATCTGCTGCCAGTGCCGGTGTTACGTTTGCGATTGTTAATGTAGAGGACAGTAACAATGCCATTACCTGTTGTTTCTTCATATTTCTTCTCTCCTTTGTTTGATTGGTTTTTTCTTGTTCTGCTTATAGTATGTAGAATAATGGAAAAAACGGTATTTTTTCGGACAGGCTATTTTTCCGAAATACATAATCTGATTATAAGCCAAAAGATTACGGAAAACAATGGAAAATATTAATAGAGATGAAAAAATGTAATGAAAAGGACCTGCATCTAAACAGGCCCTTACTTGTGTTAATGTTTTATTCCCACAAATCGAACTGAAACACAAACGGTTCATATTCCGGAAATCCGATGATCGCCTGTCCCGTTTGTAAATTGGTAATATCCCAATCTTCTACCACATATCCATCCCGGCGTTCCTCTACCATTCCTTTGCTCTGAACATTCGTAGCGTACACTTCAATCTTCCTATTCCGTCCAAATTGCTCCTTGATGTATTCCCTCGATTTTGGATCATTCACCCGGAAGTTAATGGAGGTAGAGAACCCTGACAGGATACTCCTTGCCCGCTGTTCTCCGTAATTGTCGTAGATCTGTTCGATGTTCTGAATACCGATCATGAACTTTATCCCAAGGCTCCGACCAAAATTGACCGCATCATCGATATGCTCCAGGTTTGGCAAAAGCCGGAACTCGTCCGTGATAAAATAGACATTCCCATCACTCCTGCCTCTTCCCAAAGCTTCCTTAATCGCCAGATCAAACATCAGGCTGTATACCGGGGTAAGCATTTCCCCGTAGCTGAGATCGTATTCAATAAATATTTTCCTGCCACCTTTCTTTCTTACCAGATCACGGATTCCAATCGTTCCATTTTTGCAGAAATTGCCCACAAAGATATTCCGGACGATCTGCTGCAATTCCGATAAGACTCCCTGTGTCTGTGATGATTCATCTGAGGAGATATAGCTTGTCATAGCCCGCATATCCGGATATGAAGAAAGCATTTCCCGTAATTCGCCGGAAGTCCTGGATTTTATAAAATCGATCAGAGCATCGTTGTTCAAATAATCCATATTTCCAGATTGCTTGCTATACCGCAAAAAGTGCAGCATGACTGCCATAAAGATATCTCTGGCAGCGTTTGGAAAGAATACCTGATTTGATTTTTTACACGCATCTTTAAACAGGCTTTTTGCAATTTCCAGTACACTGACATATTGCTGTCTTTCATCGATCTCCTGGAAAATATTCCAGTAATCCGGTTTTCCGTCTGGACCTACTGCTGTACCATCGTTACTGATCACCACATCACCGGGCCGATAAAATTCCCGATAAAAATCCCCTTTTGTATCAAAGATGATCATTATATCATTTGGAGTCAGTGTGTGAGTGATCTGTCCCAGTATCTGGAAAAAAGCATTCGTTTTTCCCGTCCCGATGCCACCAAGCAACAGCAAATGTTTACTGAAAATATCCTGAGAAATAGGGATGTTTCTATGTACGCCCTGGATATCCGTACCTTGGAAGAAAAAGACTGGAGATCGGTCTGGAATGCTTGGGACGGTTCTCTTTAATTCGTTGCCAAAAAGCACAGAATCTTTTTGACTTCGCTCTATTTTGGGGATAACTGTTTCATGAGCAGAATGCTGTCTTTCTTGCTGATAGATTTCATTTGTTGGCTTTCGTCCTGACAAGTCTCTTCCTAATAGTGCCATATGTTTTCTCCTTTTTACATTTCCATTCCGCCAGATCGTACCTGTGAAGAAGATGGTTGTTGTTCATTCGATACAGAATTTTCAGATCCGTTTGGCATTCCTTTCGATGATCCGGACGATTGATCTTCCGTAGCTTCCAAAGAGTAATTTGGCATATTTTTTGAAGAACTTTCTTGTTTTTCAGTATCTTTGTTTATTCCGGATGTATTTGGAATTCCTGCGGAACTACCTATTTGCTGATCGTTATCTTTCGTAAAATTTAAGAATTTATCGTAATAATTGCGTGGGCTGATATTTGATTGTTCTGTTATTTGGAAAAATTCAGTTTTTATACTATATGATGGATCTGGAAAGGTAATATATGGACGATCTGGGTTTTCAATTGCGCGTTGTCCATTTATTTGTTCAGCTTTACTTATACCTGTAAGTTCCCTTTTATTTGCAAGCTCCTTCATACGTCCTCGTTCAATATCTTTAACAATTTCTATGTCATTATTGTATTTTCCACCATCATAAGATCCATAATCTTCTGGAGAAATTTCAACTCTTATTATTTCCCTTCCTGTAGATCCATCGTCACTAAATGAAGCAGCCGGGTTATAATTAAACACACCCGCGTCCAATCCATCCTTAAATATTTGTGGATCTATATAATATTGATTTCCTCCACCGGAACCGTTCTGAAAATTAGCTTCCGCTTGTCCGTATGCTACCTTGATTTCATTACTATCTACGCTTAAATCATCTGGATTAGTTAAACGATTATATATATCTTGATTTTCTGTTTTTAATTCTGCTAATCGCTCGTAATCAATATCATAAGCACAAACATGAGAATGGGCTTGATAATTACCTTGAATTTTATTTCCATCTTCATCGTATAATGAAGTTGAAAAATCAGATAATTTTGTTTGAAGTGCTGCATCTAATTTGTTAGTATCCAGTTTATCATTACTTATACAAGCATCAATTGTTGCTTGATCAGTAAAATATCCTGAAGCCGACAAGTGTTCCTTTCCATCAAAATCTGTCCATGAAGCATTAGCCCAATTGTCTTGCCATCCTGCTATATATAATCTATTGCAATCTTTATTAAGAATACCATTTTGGTAGATATCATGTCCTGGAAAATTGCCTGTTCCCTGCCATTCAGTAGCTATTTCAGCGTAAGACTTACTCATCTATAACCTCCTGAATAACACAAACAGATTCATTATTATTATCAATACAAACTACATTTTGTAAATGATTTTCTATATAAAATGATTTTTTTTCAGCTTGAATACATAATTCGAATTTTAATGTTCTGAAAAAATCATTTATTTCTTGATAAGCTTTATATACACAGGCGTATAAAATCTGCCTTGTGATTTTATCTAATCCACATGTATATCTTTTCATGCTAGGTAAAAATTTTATTTGTATCAATATTCCACTTTTAAAAAGAATTTTACATGTGCCCGAAAGTTCTCCCAAATATACATCCGTAATGGTAAAATATGCTAATTCATTCTGTAAATGAATAATTTTTTCATCTTCAATTTCAATGTTTTTCTTAATTGATAATAATGGTGCATTAACATATACTATCAATTCATCATTACTATCTGTTAATCCATATTTAGTTAATTTATACATAGTTGCCCTCCACAAAATATTATTTTGACCATTTCTCAATCGCATAATCTCCACGTTTACGTAGATCATCCAACAGCGCTCCAAGTTCATTCATAGCCATTGTCGTATCTTCCCATGGCAAGATTTCTGTGAAACCTGAATATTCATCTGTTCCTCCATGTCGTTGCAGTAAAGATTTCTTACTTCCGATATGGATGGCGGAATATCCTCCCCGAAGTTTTAATTTAATCACAAGATTTTTCACAAAACAATTTACGAAAAGATTTGCCAGAAAAAAGAGAGTCACTGGAATCATGAGCCAGACATAGCTTATGCCCATAGGTAGGTATACAAGCAAATAACAGCACATTGCACTGATACCCGAGCAGAAAAATCTAAGCCATGGATATTGATGTAAAATGATACTGCAGACAACAGCGCCCAAACTTAATATAATGCCAAGAGCGGGACCCCGATAAGCCATATGAAAAAATAATGCAAAAAACAGATAATATAGAAAAACCTCAAACAAAAGTCCTCCAAATAAGTTCAGAAAACTGAATTTATAATCCTGGTGTATCTCAATCCCGGTTAACTCATCAATATCAAATTCGTGTTCCTGCAGTACTTTCCCAGCAAGCGAAGTACCTGCTGCCCGGAACAAAACTCTCCTATTTGTTACCATTAAGCGACCGTCTGCTTTCATAAATTTTAACCGTGATCGCAATTTTGCTATATTATATTGCTTTACAACAACCTCATTTTCTATAGGCTGAACACATTCCGGGACAATTGGAATGTTATATTCATACGGATCATCAGAAAAGCCGGATCGCCTTTGAAATGATGAAACGAAACGACTTACCGATTTACTGGAATTAAAATGATGTTTCGGCACAGCTTTCGATTCTTTATTTTTATTCTTTCTTTTTTGACTATGTTTTCTTTCAAGGTTATAGAAAGAATCCTCATCATCTTGAATTACATTTTTACAATCCATAGATGATTGTGGTATTTGATTGTTCTTTTCCTGATGCAGCTCGACTCCGCACTTCGGGCAGAACATGCTGCTATTCGGTATTTCTTGTTGACATATTGGACAATGCATCTTTATCCCTCCATTTTTTCTTTTATCATAACACAAAAACGTGTGTAATACCGTCCCCAATTTTCCCAGACACCCCTTTATAACAAAACCTCAATCTGCACTTTCCCTCCCACTGGATTATAGTCCAGACACAAATTCCCCATCCGTTCCGTACTGTCCACAATTACCTCTGCAAGCTTCCGCATTTGTTCCACCGGTAAATTGGATGGAATGATCAGATCTTTTGGCCCGAAGTGTTGATATCCACCGGTGCGGTATCCGGATTCGTAGGACGGACCAGAATATTCCACACCAAGCCTGGACATCCTGCACTCCTCCGTCCCAAACAGACCATCGTAATCCCGGAATCCAACTAAGAAATGAAACTGATCATTCAGATGGGAAGAAAAATGGGCACGCATTTCTGCCTGCAGTTTTCCAAAAAACTCCCTGTGTGTTCCAGAAAAGCCAGCTAGTACACGGTCCAGTACTTTTTCCAGACGTTCTGGTTTCTGATCTTCGCCATAAACAATATTGGCACCAAACGTGGTAATTATAAAGTCTTTTCCACTGAATACTTTCCTTACGTTGTCCGCAATATATTGGCATACTCCATCGTTCTGATACGAACAACGAGAATCTGAAAATCCTACAATCCCTTTATCGCTCCGTAACACTCCAACATAACTCACTACAGTTACCTCCCTCGCATTTTTTTCCATTGTATCATGGGAAAAGGGAGCTGTCATTCCGGTTTGAAAAGACTCCTCGATTCGAAAAGTTCTCAAACCATTTTGGACAGATTCATACCAATGCTGAGATAAGGTGTTTTCCTGGACTGTTTTGGACGGCTCCGGATAAGATTCTGCTAATCTGTGTGTATGGTACATAGTAACCCTCCTGTTTCTCTTTACTTATAGTATGGAGAATTTGTGCATACAAAAAACAGCCGGTGTATCTACCGACTGCTTTTCACGTTTTCAGACAAGTGTTTCAATTTGTACTGCCCCACCGACCGGGTTATATGACAGACACAGATCACCCATTTCTATTGCATGTGTTACTGCCATTTTTGCCAGCTGTTTCATTTTGTCGACAGACATAGATGGAGAAAGGATCATATTTTTCGGTCCAAAATCCTCAGATCCACCGGTTAGATACCCAGTCGAGAATGCCAACTCGGAAAAGTACGGTCCACCAGACGATAATAAACACGTTTCTGTTCCATAGGTGCCATTGCTATCCTTAAATCCGATCAAAAAATGGTATTCCGCATTTGGAAAATGAAGGAACTGTACTTCCAGTTTTCTCTGCAGATTCCAAAAAAAATTACGATGGGATCCGGAAAAATCGGTTAAGTATGGATCAATCAGAGACTGTAATGATTTTAGTTTGCCTTCGGAATCATAAATCCTGTTTAATCCATAAATGACAAAAACAAACTCCTTACCGGCAAAAACCTTCTTTTCATCATCTGATTCGTGCAACGAATATCCAGTATTCTCATAAGTACTCCTCGAATCCGAAAATGCCACAACTCCCTTATCACTACGTAGAATTCCAACATAACTCATTGTTTTTTTCTCCTTTGTGTTTTCTTTTATCCTAGCACACAAACGGGAAAATTCCAATTTCCGATATTCTTCCCAGCTATTCTGTCCAGTGGTATTTTGGGTTCCAGAACTATGTTGTACATACGGATCTCCAAAATATCCATGCGTTTTCTGAGAAATCCCGGTAGTAACCTGTCCATAACCATCCCTGGCAGACCCATGAGAACATCCGATGGTATTGCCTGGGAAACTACAGCTTCTGCTCGGTGACTCCTGGAGTATCCAGCTCGGATATCCATTTTTATTGTTTTCCATAATAGTCCTCCTTTGTTCCTTTACTTATAGTATGTAGGATTTGGGAGAAAACGGACATTCTCTGATACAAAAAGATCCCCACCAGGCAAAAACCCAGTGGGGACTTTCTTTAGTTTACTTTTGCAGGTGCTACGAACTGACTGTAGAAGTTATCCAACGCTGCATCGCTTCTTGTAGTTCCAATACCATTGGCATCTACATAAGCTTTGATCTTGTCGATATCTTCCTTGGTAAATTCGTAGTCCGTTCCTTGTGTTTTTCCGAAAGCAGCTTCAATGACTGCCTGATATTCCGGATCGTGGTACCACTTGGATTCCACGTTCAGTCCACCATTGCCATTTCTTGCTTCTTTCTCTTCTTCACTCAGTGTGTCAGGGTTTACCCCTTTGTTCAGGTCGTAGTATTTCTTGTTGATGAAACGGATATTCTGTGCTTTTTCCGGCTCTTCGATCACGCCATCCTTGACAACGTATACCTTGATCTGTCTGTATGTCTCCTTGCCTTTTCCTCCAGGTCCCATAGAATCCTGTACATGGAACGTTACGGTCACGTATCCGGAATCGGTGAAGCTGGTGAAATCAGATGCTTTGAAGTCTACCATGTCCAGCTTACTGTTCAGATTACCTTCTTCGGTATCATTTGCAGAAAGCTTTCCATCGGTAATTGCATTCTTTAACAATGCGTCTTTGGTGATCTGTCCACCCTGTGCTTCTTCCAGGGTAAAGTAACGATCCTGGGCAGTAATGGTCGGGAATTCATTGTATTTCACTTTGACGGTAATGTCCGCTTTTGCCACATTTCCGGCAGAGTCCGTAACCGAACAATGCAAAACATGTGTGACCGGTGAATCGTTCTTATCCAGCTGCATGAACCAGGTATCCAGTTTATCGGAATCCTGCATTCCTTTCGGGTAGTTGACCGTATAGGAAGCAGCTTTGGTTCCGTTTTCCAGTTTACCGGCACTGTAGGTGATAGAGTTGATTACCAGTTTGCTGACATCAATAGTTCCGTCTTCAAGGTCTGAAATCCGGATGTTTTTCAGCAGATCTGCTTTGTATACATCCGTTCCTTCCCAGAACGTATTTTCCTTCCATTTGATGGTTGGAACTTTATCCCAGGTATCCAGCATATACACATCCCATACCTGGTCGTTTTCTGCTGCCTGTACCTGTGCCGGGAAGATCAGTCCGGATAATGCATTCTGCATCGCTGCCAGTGCAATACCGGCTACCGATCTGGACGATTCGGTACTCTGGGTTTCAAACATATCTCCGGAAATACCAGCTTCCTGCTGTTCCTGCCAGATTGACCGCAAATCATCATAAGAAATTACATTAGATGATTTTTCTGAATAGGTTGGTTTTTTATCTGTTAAACGATAAGCCCATCCCTGGAATGTGTAGTCTTTTCTACTGAATCTCGTATAACCTGAATTCTTCTGCACAGTGTACGTTTCAGTACCCGGCTCTACGATCTCGGTTTTTACGGATCCAGAGTCTGCATATCTTCCGATGTAGTTGACACGAATCGGTAAGTCAGTCTTATTCAGCCAAACCTGGTACAGTTTGCCTTTGTCTACGTTATCATCAATTTTGATGTTTTTCGCTTTGGCATATCTAGCAGTATTTGTTTCCAGGCTGTAACGCTTTGTATCATGGGTACCATTCTTGAAAGATGTGGTATCTGCAGAATACTCGGCAATGACACGCTGTTTATAGGTGTCATTTTCAGCCATGGACACTTCTGGATTTGCTTTGGTGAGGTCACTGACCACGTTGATGATCTTGCCAGTTCCCAGATAAATATCACCAAGGACTTCTGCAGAACCACCAAGGTTCAGAGTACCATTCTGGTAAATGGCTTTACCATTGGTTTTGACCGTATTAGCTTTGATCGTGCCACCAGTCATAGTGATTTTGGAGTTGTCTTCGATGTAAATACCACCACCACCATAGGTTTCAGCAGTATTTCCAGAAATTGTACCGCCAGTGATCGTAGTTCCTTTTCCCTGTGCGGAATTGTAAATACCACCGCCACTGTACTTGGTCGTATTCCCAGAGATTTCTCCACCGGAGATTTCCAGGGTACCTAAATTACAGATACCACCGCCAGTTTCAGCAGAAGTATTATTCTGGATCTTTCCACCAGACATGGTGAGTTTTCCATTCGTAGAAACATTGATACCAGCACCAGCTTTTGACGTTGTAGAATTTCCGCTGATTGTACCGCCTTTCATTGTAACGGTACCACAATCGTTAATGCCACCGCCCCACTGGCCCTTGTTACCGGAAATGGTTCCAGCGGTTATTGTAATGTTACCATTATCATTATAAATACCACCGCCATCTCCACCGGCCGTGTTATTACTGATCGTTCCGCCACCCATGGTAAATGGTGTGTTATCATCGACCCATAATCCACCAGCGCCATACGTGGATGTATTATTTGTGATTGTACCACCACTCATGCTGCAAGCACCGGTTCCATTGACCAAAACACCACCGGCCACTGTTCCGGCATTGTTCTTCTGGATCGTTCCACCAGTCATGGTGAAGTTTGGTCCGTGGAATCCGCCACCTTCCGAAGCAGCTGTATTGTTTTCGATCGTTCCGGATGTCATTTTGAATGATCCGGTTCCGTACTGGTCAGAAAAGAGTTCGATACCGCCACCGTTGTTGCTGGTAGCTTTATTTCCACTGATGGTTGCATTATGCATTTCAATTGCAGCGTTACCATTGATACCACCACCGGTTGGTGCTGTATTATCCTTTACCGATGTTCCATCATTCAGGATCAGTTTTGCACCTGTACCATAGACACAAACACCGCCACCGCCGGATCCTTCGGCTTTACCACCGGAGATCGGGTTTTTGGATGTTACGGTAAACACGGACTGTTTGTTGTTGATATTATCAACGGCCTGTACATGGATATTTCCACCTAACCAGTATGCAGTATTGTTCTGGATCGCTCCACCATTGAAGTTGAATGTGGCACGGGAGTTTACTCCACCGCCATCCCAACCGGAATAGTTGTTTGTGATAGATCCGCTATTCATGGTAACAGTTCCGTTACTGATGATTCCACCACCATTACCGGAAGCAGTGTTGCTGTCGTACGTACAATTATTAATGGTCAGATTTCCATCGGTATACATACCGCCGCCATCATTTGCCTTATTATTGCTGATAGAGGTATCAGAGACCGTTGATGTACCATGGCTTAACGAAACACCACCACCAAGGTTATTTGATGTATTTCCTGTGATCGTTGATTTGGAAATTGTACCCTTATTATACCAGATTGCACCACCGTCTTCGGTTGCTGTGTTGCCTGTCAGTGTAGCATTGTTGAGGTTTAATGTTCCATGGGAACAAATACCGCCTCCGCCACCTTGGGCTGTGTTATTCTTGATCGGTGTTCCATTGATATTTAGTGTAGAAGTATCTGCACCAAAAATACCACCGCCACCACTGCTTTTGTTATTGGATATATTTGTGTTTGCTGTGGTTGAAATGGTTCCTGTGGTATAAATACCAGCGCCGGTCATAGAACTATTTCCATTTCCTGTAATGGTTGCTTTGTTAAATGTGCCTGTTGAATGCACATTATTTACAACCGCACCTCGCTCACCATTATTTACAATATCAACATATGCAGTTGCGCCAACATTCATAGAGCCACTTTCAACAAAAGTACCAACATGAGTGTTATTATGAATATTCGTTCCGTTATCGAGTTTTAAAGAACTGTTTGCTGTTACTGAGCCAGTCAAACCGACACCATAACCATTACCAAAGACATTTGCTTTTGTCACAGTAAGAGTTACTTTATGCGCGCTTCCCCACTCAGCAGCAAGTCCAACAACTCCATAGCTCTCATTATCCTTGATTGTGCCCCCGGTGATATCACACACAATATCCCGGTAGCAGGCATTCAAATGGACACCCTGCTGACAATTGCGGATCGTACCACCTGTCATGGTAACGTTATTGTATGTGCCAATACCAAGGAGGCAGTTGTAAATTTCACCGGCGTAAAAATTAACCTTCGCGCCATTCGGGGAATCTGATGTTCCATGTAAGCCCTGGTTACAGTTAAAAACTTTTGCGTTGGCACTGTCAAAGGTTAATGTTCCACCATTTTCCGCGATAAGGACATCAGAGGCGGCTTTTCCGGAATTCTTATTTCCACCATCCCAGGAAATATAACCGTTGATGGTTAAGGTTCCACCGGAAATATAAAGGATGGTAGGTCGGTTTCCTCCAGTGGTCGTGTTACTGTTCCGGATATAACAGCGGTGACTTCCATCAGTAGTGATGGTCACATTTTTGTTATAAATACCATGCTGTGCGGACACATTATGGTTTCCGCCTTTTAATACTACAGTAGAATCATTCCATGCACAATCGATAGCGCCATTACCTGCGTTGAAAGCACTATAATAACTGTTTCCACCGATCGTTGCCTGGATTTGATGTCCGCCACTGTCCAGATAATAATCTAGGTTCTGTCCGGCTTCCGCACACCAGATGGAATAATACCCATTGGCACGCATCACACGGTCATCGGCGGGTCCACAATAATACCAGCAATACGTATTACCGGCAGCATCTGCTACGGATTTTTCCTGTGGCCAGACCCAGCCATACTGGGCGGTACTGTTATAGATATAATACCATCCACCGTTAATGTCACTGACAACCCAGCCCTGGCTTAACTTGCCATCATCTGCACCACTGGCATTGAAATGATAAGCAACATTATCAATCACCGCGTAAGCGCTTACGACTGCCCAGCCATTCGGCTTGATGTAGTACCAGGTGTTTCCATCCAGGACCCAGGAGTTGTAAAGGATCTGTCCGTTGGACTGAACAAAATACCAGGTATTACTGATAGCCACCCACTGGCCGCCGTTTACATTTTTATTGTACTGTGCTGATGCAAGGGCGATCCCATCGTTATAGTTTTTTCCTAACGAAGGATATTCCACATCGGATAAAGTGTCCCCAGTGCCGATATCTTTTTTCGGCAGATCGTCCCCGGCTCCTCCAAGATCATCCCCGGTAGAATCCCCGGTATCCGGCACATCCACATCCGGCGTGTCCGGTGCCAAGGGTTCGTGGGAATCCTCTGGTTTACTCGGTTCATCCTTGATCTCTTCTTTGTTCACTTTTTTTACAAGAGTGTCTACCCGTCCTGCTAAAAACAGGTTCCAGGCTTCCATCACTTCAGCAAAGTTTTCCGAAGAATCTTTGGTCATTTCTGCCACATAAGCTTCTACGGAACTGTAGGTTTTTTTGTCCTGTTTATTCAGATATGAAAGTAAGATCTGGTCTGCTGCATCAGATTCTGCTGCTTCCTGATAAAAATACTGGAGCATTTCTGCTTTTTCCTTGTATCCGTCCAGCGCATATCCCTGGTCTACAAACCGGAAATATTCATATCCTGCTAAGGTATTGAAGACAAATCGATCATCCTCACCCAGTCCCTGGAAAAATCCTTCTAAGGTTTCGTAATCCAGTTCTGCCAAAACATCTGCCATATAACCATAATGGTACATGGTCCAGATCGCATCTGCAGGGTTCCCATCAAGGACATCCTGACGGACGCTCTCCATCGCTGCTTCAATGGTTACAGGTTCTGCCCTGCCAGCCAAGATATCGGAATCTTGGCAGTCTTCCAAAGACGATAACTGCTCTTCCAGATAAGAAAGGTCAAAATCTTTGCCATCTACTACATCCAGATAGTCCTTGGTTGTTTTCATCCCTTCCTGATAATAAGGAAGATATGGCAATACCAGGTCCTGCCATTCCTGTTTGGGATCTCCGGTTTTTGCTCTGATGTAAGCATTCAGGATCTCATAATAGGTGTCCAGTGTCTGGCTGTGGTTTTCCGGCACTTCGGATAAGAAACTCAGACGCATAAAATAGAGAAGTTCATACAGCTGTTCCTCATCCATCTCTGAAAGGAGATCATCCATATTGGTGATCTGTTCCATATAGGCGTAGGAATCTTTTTCCTGTATAAACCGTGTTACCGTGTTACTCAACTCGTTGGAATCCTCAGACGTTTCCTTCTTTTCGGAAGTTTCTGATTTCTTCTCAGAATCAGCGGTGGTCTCTTTTGATGCATCCTTGTTTTTTTCTTCCAGTTTTTCTGTAGGTTTTGGTGTTTCGGTCACTTCCGGTGTAGGGTTGTCCACAGAACCTTCCGCAGAGTCTTCTGCAGAGTCTTCTGCAGGTTCTTTTGTTGGCTCCCCTGTCGGCACCTCCGTATCCGGTTTGGTAACGACCGTTTCCGCATCTTCAGTTACTGGTGTATCGGTATTCTCCTGCACATCCTGCACAATTTCCTGTGTCTCCGGGAAGGCATCCTGGATCATACCGGCCTGGGCGTATCCGCCCGTTGAAGAAGTAAACATAAGGACGGCCATCATTGCTGCAATTGTCTTTTTGGATCCTCTAAAGAACTTATGCATAAATTTTGTCCTCCTTGTATCGATGTACCGTTTAGGTTCGAACATCCAACGGTACGTGTTTTCGTGTTTCGTGGCTGCAAACCCCGTCACCGCCAGCCATGCGGTTCTTTTTCATCACCTCCCTGGGGTATCCCAAAACACATCGACAGCTGCAGACAAAATGGCTGAACCTCTGATAAGTTTTCCTATATATAGTATGTAGAAACAGGTTGAAAAACAAAAAGCATTTTGCAAAAAAAGAAGCCCTGCAAAACTTGCAAGGCTTTTTCTCATTTTTTCGTAAAAGTCATGTCCCCTGTCACAAAGACCTGTGGCATACTGGACGTACTGCAGGTAATACCATTGCACTGCCAGACAGCACTTCCATAGCCATTGCCCTGTGGCAGCATCTGTGCGGTCAGCAGATCCCCACCATACAGTTGTATCTGTTTTACTACGGAATCCCCGTCTTTAAAGACCACGGTAAAATACTCATCCAAGTCATTTTTGTAATCGTCCAGGACGATACACCGTCTTGCAGAAACTTTACCAGGATGCATGACCTGTGCGTACTTTGCCGTTACACCGGCATCCAGGAGTCCTTTTTGGGCATCCAGCTGGTACACGGTTACTTTATACGTTGCGTCTGCATCTGTTTTTACCAGGGCTGCCTGGATCGCATCTGCGATAAACTGCTGGTCCGTCAGGTCTGTTTTCGCATCGTTGTCTGCCCGTTTCTGTAAAGACTCCATGGAAGACATCATGGCAGAGGAAAGGCTGGAGTCCAGCTCATTCTGCCGCATAGTCTTACCGGAGGAAGAAGTCAGGGATAAACTGACTAAAAGCAGGATCACAATGGAGAAAAAACCGATCATTACATTTCTCATATCTGTTTCCCCCTATCTTGCGTAGCCTACGATCTCATGATCGATCACCCGGTTTAATAACGGGATCGCATAGTCATAATCCAGGACGACTTTTGCGTATTTCCCGGTATCGGAATTTCCATTTACCGTGATCGTCAGATTTTTGTAACCGTTGTCCCTTGCTTTTGTCTTGCAGGAACTGACGACACTGGTGGAAAAATCCGATGCCTCCAGCTCTGCCACGACTGCTGCATGGTAATTTTGTGCTTTCTGTGTTGTCAAAGATGCCGTGATATAGGACGTTCCGAGCAGAGCCATAAAAGCCAGCAGGATGATCCCAAGCATCGTCTCAATGGAACCTTTCATATTTTATAAACGGAGAATATCTCCGCCCCACCATCTGGCGGGCCTCCTTTCCAAAATGTTTTCCTACTTATAGTATGGTGAATCATAAAAAGAAAAGCCCCCTGTATCCTACAGGGGACCCTTTTAGTCGAACAGGAACTGGACTGTTTTTTCTGTTTTCAGTTCCCGTCCGTTATAAGTCTCTTTTGTCATATAAGTGACTTTCATTGTCCCGGTTGTATTACTGGACACGCTGTATGCAGATGATTCTGCAGCTTCCTTTTCCTTTACCGTTCCATCCGGAAATTCAATCCTGGTTACAGAATAAGATAACGCATTGCCGTCTGCATTTGTCGCAGAAACATGGACTGTATTCTGGTTCAGCAGGTTGTAAGATTTTTTGATCTTTAACTTACAATCTGCTTTTGGGACTGTAATGGTGGGATATGCCCGTTTGGAAACATCATCCACCAGATTGAAGGAATCATCACTTTTTACTGTCACCGTTGGGGAAGGAAGACTTGCCGCAACGGATCCACTTTTCAAGGTAAAACAATACCCAAAAATGGAAAGGATCACGATCGCACATACGATCACTTTCCCGTATTCTCCTAAGATTGCCCGCATATCCTACCTCCTATAACATAGGACTCATCAGCACTTTCCAGACATCGCTGGCGAGGGATCCATTTCCTTTGAACATGCTGATAAAGATCCCGAGGATCACAAGGCCCATGATCACACAGACCGCAACGCCTCCATATTCTTCCAACATTTCTTTCATAACAATCCCCTCCTATAATGCTGTGATCGTGTTCAACGAGTTAATCAGGGCAGTGACGATCGCCATGCCCACGATACAGATGATCACCATACCGCCGTATTCTTCCAAAAATTCTTTCATCGTACACCCCTCCCTGTTTGTTACTTATAACAGATTCGAGATCTGCAGGATGCTCCACATCACAAGGCCAAGGTCAACGATCATCTTTAATACACCAGTGATCATTGGCAGCAGCATGGTAATCGTGATACCTGCCAGGGAATCTTCCATACGCATCTTTTCTGCCCTTGCCATCATGGATGTATTCCTTTCTACCAGGGTGTGGATCTGTTCCTGTGCGTCTTGGGCACCAAATTCTGCCATGGAATACAGCATCTTCATCGCAGAGGTAATATCTGCGATATGGAACCGGTACATGAAGTCAATGTACGGTTTCAGTTCCCCAGGATTTTTATCCACGCCTTCCGATAACTTCCGAAGCTCTTCCCGCAAAATCTCCGGAGCTTCTCCGGTCGTTTTCATAATGGAAACATGGACGTTATCCGTCTGCATCTGCAAAGAAAGACTTAACAGCCATTCCGGGAATGCCTTTTCGATTGCACGGGACACTCGTTTGAAACAGTGTTTAAAATGTCGTTTCGGATGGATCGCGATCAATACGCCAAATGCCATCATTGCAACCCCTACCTGTACGCTAAAGGTGGCTGCACATGCGGCAGCTGCGACAAAGATGGCAACCGCAGCGATCAATGCATTTCTGCGACTTTTTTTGTTCCGCTCCTCCCCATGCATTACAAGGTCATAGGCCGGTTTGATCTCTTCAAATGGTTCATCCCGGTCAACATTGATCAGGTTTCCGGACAGCTTGTTCTGTACAAAATACCAGATAAAGACATCCAGCAAAAGGCTGACCGTGGTAGCAATCTGGGACAGCCACTGATTGGTTACATTGAAAGAAGACGGGATCATATAGATCGCCATACCAACAATTAAGAGGGACAGACCGATCGCAATGGTCACATTGACTTTGATCTTCTGTTTTTCCTGGATCAACTCAAACATCCGGTCTACCCAGAGTTTCAGGTCGAGAAGAAGAATCTCAATGGCACCTTCGCACTCACCACCGTCCTGTTCTACCTTCATCATGAAGTTATGGACTTTTTCCATCTTCTTACAGCCATATTCTGCTTCGATAATAGAGAACGCTTCCCTATAGATATCCCCCTGGCTCTGTCCGGCCTGGATATACTGGATCGCTTCATTGATAACTTTATAAAAACCACCTTCTGTATTTTCGGAAAACAGGACTAAAGTATCCTGCAGGGCGATCAGGATCTTCGGCTGTCGGCGGAAAGAATACAACATCTGTTCAAGGTAAGAATTGACATCCTCAAACCGCTTGGTCTCATACATGTTTCGAAACTGTGCCATAAAGATCGAAGGAAGTAACAGTGTGATCACGACAGCAACTGCAGCGATACACAGCCAGCGCAGTTTAAACACATAGCAAAATGCGATCATCGCCAAATAGGACAGCCCGATGAATTTCAGGTAATCGGTCATGTTAATGCTCATACCATACCGGTTGACCTCCGCCTGCATCTTCTTAAAATTCAGATAATTCCAAAAATGCATTTTCTTTTCTTTTACTTTCTTGGGTTCTCTTGCCATATCAACCCTCCTTAGTAAATACAAATGGATCTTCGATACCTGCCCTCCGGAACCTCTTCAATAAGTTGTCCGGGATCTTCTGGGAGATCTGCGTTCCATTTTCCACGATCAGGTCTTTCGTATTCGTATCGTTGTCACGGTCGAACAGACAGATCTGGTCAACGTTACGGATAATACGGTTATCCACAACTTTTTTACGGATCAGGATCCCGACATTAATGAAGGTATATACATCGTTGATCATACGGTTTGCTGCATAGGAATCTGAAACCATGTTCAGGATACGGTCTGGGATCTTCCTGGTATCATCCGTATGCAGAGTTGTCAGTCCGCTGATACCGGTAGAGAAGCATTCCATCAGGTATTTTACCTCTGTGGAACGGGCCTCAGAAAGAAGGACCCTCTGTGGGTTCTGACGCAGGGCTGTTTTAATTGCCTTGGTGTAGGAAAACAGTTCTTCATCTACTTTCAGTTCTACACAGTTCGCGCCAGGGTTGATATTCTTATAATGGATCTCCAGGTTATCCTCAATGGTCATAACCTTTTCATCCATCGGGATGAACTGCGTCAGGTATTTCAGAAGTTCTGTTTTACCGGCTCCAGGAGTTCCACAAAACACCAGGTTCATATTTGCCTTGATGCAGTTTTTCAAAAACGCCAGGATCGGTTTCGTGAAATACCCCTGTTTCAGCATTTCATCTTCATGGAGACGGATAACTGCCGGTGTTTTTCGGATAGATATGGAATATCCGGTATCGGTTACGGACGGGTGGATGATCGAGATACGAAGGGTCTCGGTCTCAGCCTCTAGTACGTTATTAAATTTATTCAGCTGTTCAGATACAACATTGGAAATATGGACGCTGAACTGCTGGACAAATTCAGGAGTCAACTGGATATCGGCTTTATATCGGCCTTTTTCCAGATGTTCCAGCCACACATCCGATCCATTATAGTTGATATCTGTGATCAACGGATCTTTTACAAATGGCAGTAACGGTCCATAACTTTCCTCTTTAAAATTCCAATTTGAAATCATATTTTAAAATAGGGAGTAGAACCCCTGTCTCCTTTCTCAAAAATTAAGAAAGAGATGTATCCCTATCGACACATCTCTTCCCAAGATTCATCATTTCGGATACGTAGCACACAAGGCGCAGATTTCCGATTATGCGCTGATTTCAGCGGTCTGACCCAGTTTTGTTGTCAGTTTTTTGATAGCTGTTTCAATACCAGTTTTAATGCTGGTTCCAGCCGGTGTAGCGAATACTACGATGATCATGATTACGATCGCCGCAACTACGATGATACCGTACTCTTCCAAAAATGCTTTCATTGTATATTTCCTCCATTTTCTGTTATTTGTTTGTTAAAACAAATGCAACGTCTACGATAACGCCTTATTCATCCAGATTTAAATCCACAGGCAAATTCTTATGTGGAACTGACCTCACACTGTCACGTTACGATAAGTCCTTTTTTTGCCCTCATATTAACAACAGAAAATTTGCATTATTCCACAGCTGCTGTCAGGCTCTCGAATGTTTCCATTCCTAATCTTCTACACCCTGGGCACAAGGTCGGATGTACAGAAGCACAGATTTTTTTTGATTAGCCATTAATTTCGGCTGTCTGACCAAGTTTATCTGTCAGTTTTTTGATAGCTGTTTCGATACCAGTTTTGATGCTGGTTCCAGCCGGTGTAGCGAATACTACGATGATCATGATTACGATCGCCG
>OJAG01000497.1_pt1 | contig 30165 bp, 28 predicted proteins | sample 1589021 | NCBI WGS metagenome assembly OJAG01 (sample SAMN03283264) | human gut metagenome | biome: human-associated habitat; material: feces | host: Homo sapiens | place: USA | collected 2013 | reverse complement strand
GCGACCTTGCCAAGGTCGAGGTAGCGAGTTCGAGCCTCGTCGCCCGCTCCAAAAACAGAGAAAACGGCGAACCTCGCCGTTTTCTCTTATCCGGTGACATAGCCAAGTGGTAAGGCAAGGGTCTGCAAAACCCTCATTCCCCAGTTCAAATCTGGGTGTCACCTCCATATGAACGAAACGGTTGATGCGTCTGGCGAAAAGCCAGGCGCATCAACCGTTTCCGTTCATAAGGAAGTATTTTCTTATGAGGGATCGGTCGCAACCTCTGTTATGGAGGCTGCGGCCTTTTCTCTTTCTGCGGTAGATCGCGGCCTTGACGATTCTGCGATATCTGCTCTACCGCTCCGACCATCCGCATCAACGGCGAGGATATGCCGCAGCAAGTGGTCAAGTCCCGCTTTCTCAAGCTGAATAGCAGCCACATAGAGTACGTTCTGGAAGCAATGAACAAGAACCCGTCAGACATCCGTAATATCCAGGCGTACCTGTTGACCGCTCTGTATACGCAGCATATCAGATTCATATAGATTGCATAATTGAGCAGCATTTAATTTTTATTCAATTTACTTAACCAGTAGGAAATGTTGCATGATCAATCTGCTGTTTTGGCTGCTTTGATACTTCTTAGGTTGACGGCTAGATACGCATTAGAGATGTCTCCATCGAAATGCTGTTCTATCAAGAGATTTTTCCCTTGAACCCTTTGTTTATTATATGTGGTGGCGCTTTTTGCCACCATTTTATCATTTTGGTGGCGCTTTCCGCCCCCAAATAGTGAAAGTGGGGGCACTTTCTGCCCCCACTCAGGAAATATTGCTAAAATACAGTTTAGATTTACCATACATACAAACAGGAATTTGTTTTATAGAGGTCTTTGCAAATACACCATATCTACAAGGTGTACACCACACTCATATATCGGGTGATCATAATGATCCGTAAAGAAATTTGGCACGGTATGCGAGCGTACAAAGCCACATTTTTCATAAAAGGGTATCGTCAACGGGCTGTCGCCGGTTCCCACTTGCAGTATCGAAAATTGTCTGCGGTATTTTTCAACAAGAAATTCAATCAGCGCTTTGGCATAGCCTTTTCGCTGAAATGGGGGAACTGTAGCGATATTCTTAATTTCAAGTATTCCATTCCTTTCGTCCGTTACGACACACTCGCATTTCACTCCGTCATCATCAAGAACATACATTTTACCATTATAGAGATAACGGTCAACCATATCTTCCTGCTCATCCGCCAACAGGAGCAAATCAAGATATTGTTTTTTGTTTTCTGTAACTTCTACAATTCTCATCAATCACACCTGCAAATTCCGACTTATCAGACTCTTTTTTCGACTGAATCATCTTAAAATGCTCCAATGCCTCCACAATTGTTCTCTCTTTATCTTCCGGACACTGTGGTTGCCTACTGTCTTCATTTTTAGGTAAATTATAATTCTTTCCAACCTCAATTCCGCATTTTCTCTTTACCTGTGAGATATACAGATTGGAAACCTTCATGCCGGCTTTTGTTTCAGTTGGGACAAAAGAACCACAGTCTCCACATGGACTCCCTGCGGAAACATATCAGTAGTAGAAACCCGCACCAGTTCATAATCCTCCGCACATAGCACCTTCAGATCCCTCGCCAGTGTCGCACTGTCACAGCTCACATACACAACCCTCTCCGGCTTCATTTTAAGGATCGTATTCAGAAGTACCTCATCACAGCCCTTCCGTGGCGGGTCTACCACGATAACGTCTGCATAAACGCCATTCTTCTCATACTCTCTCGGCAGCACTTCCTCTGCTTTTCCGACAAAAAACTCTACATTCTCAATGCCATTGAGCTTCGCATTCTCTCTTGCATTGTCAATGGCCTGTGGTACGATCTCCACGCCGCGGACGAATTTTGCTTTCTGGGCCAGGAACAGGGAGATAGTTCCGATTCCGCAGTACAGATCCCAGACAATTTCATTTCCCGTAAGGCCGGCGTACTCCAGAGCCTTTCCATACAGTTTTTCAGTCTGTATGGGATTGACCTGGAAAAAGGACAGGGGAGAGATCTGATAGGAAATATCTCCGATGCTGTCCGTTATATAGGACTGTCCCCAAAGGAGGCGAATCTGATCACCCAGGATCACATTGTTCCGTTTTTTATTAACATTGATGGTAATGCTGGTCATTTCCGGAATTTCACAAAGTGATTCCACAAGAGCCTTTTCTGCAGGGATCTTATCTCCGTTTAAGATCAGACAGACCATCATCTCATCTGTATGGAAGCCATAACGAATCATAATATGACGTACAAGACCTTTTCCCGTGGCCTCATCGTAGGGCTGTACATGATATTTTTCCATGTGTCCGATCACACGGTCCAAAACCTCTTTATTCTGTTTCACTCCCAGAATACATTCTCGGTTATCAATGATGGAGTGGGTTCTTCCTGCATAAAAGCCTGTGATGATCTTTCCGTCTTTATTTTTTCCTACCGGAAACTGTGCCTTGTTTCGATAATGATAGGGGTCTTCCATCCCCATAATCGGTTCCATATCAAGATTCTGAAAACCTCCGATTCTTTCCAGATGTCCACGAACCTTTTTCTCTTTAAATTTCAGCTGCTGCTCGTAGGATAATGCCTGAAGCTGGCATCCTCCGCACTGGCGGGCAATGGAGCAGGCAGGTTTCACACGGTATGGAGACGGTGTGATCACCTCCATCAAACGGCCATAGCCATAGTTCTTTTTTGCCTTGATGATCTTGGCTTTGATCCGGTCTCCGATCACGGCGTCTTTCACAAAAACGGTGAAGCCATCGGCTTTCCCGATACCTTCACCGTCAACTCCGCAATCCTCTATATCTAAAGTGAGTATATCGTTTTTACGGAATTCCATGTATTAAATATCTCCTGTTCTTCTTAAATTGGACTCAAAAAGCCGGTTGAAACCAAGCCATTCTTTTTTGCCTTTGTCTGCGTGGAAAATTTCTGTCAGTGTCTCCATCCTTGCATCTGTATTGTCTGCCAGATTCAGGGCAACTGCCTCCGCAAGTGCCGGTTTCTTGGGAGAACCGTACTCCAGCTCACCATGATGTGCAAGAATACAGTGGATCACCTGATTTTCAAGCTTCTCCGGAAAATCCGGGATCTCTTTTGCAAGATCATGTACCATCTGTGCCCCGATCACAATATGTCCCAGAAGCTGTCCCTCATCTGTATAATCATTCATCGGAAAAGCAGAAAGCTCCTTCGTTTTGCCCACATCATGAAGAAGTGCGGTTGTGATCAGAAGATCACGGTTTAAAACCGGATATGCATTTGCCATGTAATCACAGAGACGTGTCACTCCAAGAGTGTGTTCCATCAGTCCGCCGATAAAGCCGTGATGTACGGTCTTGGCTGCAGAATGTCCCTCAAATATCTTCATAAATTCCTGATCTTCCACAAAGAGCTTCTTCAGAAGCTGGGAAAGATAGGGATTCTTCACACTGTTGATAAGCTCTCGTAGCTGGCTCTGCATATCATCCACACTGTTCTCACTGGTAGGAAGATAATCTGCCGGATCATACTCCCCTTCTCCTGCCTTGCGTGCTCTCTTGATATTCAGCTGCATGGCGCCTGCAAAGCTTGTCACATCTCCCATGATCTCAATGTAATCAAGAGTATCAAACTCATCAATTCCCAGAGAATTGGGATCCCAGATCTTACCATCGATCACACCTGTTTTATCCTGAAGGATCAGATTCTCATAGGGCTTGCCATTCTTCGTTGTAGCTGCCTGTTTCTGTTTGCAGAGATAGATCCCGTTTACTCTGTCTCCCTCATGTAATTCATTTAAAAAACGCATAAAATTCTTGCCTTTCTGTTCTTTTTACTTTCAAAGCAGACATACTCACAAACACATCCGCTTCACACTTTGCATTCATAGCCAGACTTTCTTTATGATCTTTGGCCGCATCCCGGTCCGGGCTTTCTGGCATTTCTGCACAGTTTCCACTTACTTCCGGGCTTTATTCAGTATCATAACACATTTTACTTTCCTTTGCTATGGAAATCATGTAAAATAGGAAACGAAGTGTTTTTTTGCATATCCTGTGTTACGCAGAAAAACACGGAATCAACAGAAGTAACAAAAAGGAGTAACTACAGCAACAATGAACAAAAAAGCATACAAAGCACTTGAATACTATAAAATCATAGATCTGCTCACAGACAAGGCCTCCTCCCCCATGGGAAAGGATCTCTGTCGGAAGCTTACCCCTTCCACAGACATTGAAGAGATCCGGTCCATGCAGCTGCAGACACACGATGCCCTTGCACGCCTGTTCAAAAAAGGCGGCATTTCCTTCGGCAGTGTCAAGGACATCCGTGGCACATTAAAACGTCTTACTGTTGGCAGCGCCCTGAATGCACCGGAGCTGCTTTCTGTCTGCAGTCTTCTTGAGAATACCGGTCGTGTAAAGGCCTATTCCAGAAGTGACCGTGATGACGGAATGACCGATTCCCTTGACGGAATGTTTGCGGCACTGGAACCTCTGACACCACTCAGCACAGAGATCCGCCGCTGTATCCTTTCCGAGGATGAGATCAGTGACGATGCCAGCAGCACGCTTCGTCAGATCCGCCGCAGCATCAAAGCCACCAACGACCGGATACACACCCAGCTTTCTTCTCTGGTTGCAGGAAGTGCCAGGAATTATCTTCAGGATTCCGTTATCACCATGCGCGACGGTCGCTACTGTATCCCGGTAAAAGCTGAATATAAAGGCCAGGTTCCCGGTATGATCCACGACCAGTCCGCCACAGGTTCCACTCTTTTCATTGAGCCTATGGCTGTTGTCAAGCTGAACAACGATATCCGCGAGCTGGAGCTGAAAGAGCAGAAAGAGATCGAAGTGATCCTTGCATCCTTAAGCCAGCAGGTAGCTGCTGAGCTGGAGGCTATTCACGCAGATCTTTCCATCATGGTACAGCTGGACTTTATTTTTGCCCGTGCCGCACTTGCCATGGACATGAACGCCAGTGAACCTGTTTTCAACACAGAAGGCCGGATCCGGCTTCGCCAGGCCCGTCATCCACTGATCGATAAGAAAAAAGCCGTTCCTATTGACATCCGTCTCGGGGATGATTTTGACCTCCTGGTTGTCACCGGACCAAACACCGGTGGTAAAACTGTTTCTCTGAAAACCGTAGGTCTTCTTACCATGATGGGACAGTCGGGTCTCCATATCCCGGCGCTGGATCGTTCCGAACTTGCACTTTTCCGCGAGGTTTATGCTGATATCGGAGATGAGCAGAGCATTGAACAGTCCTTAAGTACCTTCTCCTCTCATATGACAAACGTGGTTTCCTTCCTGAAATCCGCAGATCAGGATTCCCTGGTCCTCTTCGATGAGCTTGGTGCAGGTACGGACCCTACAGAGGGTGCCGCTCTTGCCATTGCGATCCTGTCACATCTTCACGAGCAGGGTATCCGTACCATGGCAACCACCCATTACAGCGAACTGAAGATCTATGCCCTCTCCACTCCAGGTGTGGAAAATGCCTGCTGTGAATTCGATGTAGAAACCTTACGTCCGACCTACCGCCTTCTGATCGGTGTTCCGGGAAAAAGTAACGCATTTGCCATTTCTTCCAAGCTGGGGCTTCCGGATTTCATCATCGACAAAGCAAAGGAACAGATCAGCGAGCAGGATGAATCTTTTGAAGATGTTCTGACATCCCTGGAGCAGAGCCGTGTCACCATCGAAAACGAGCGTGCTGAAATTGCCCGTTATAAAGAACAGGTAGAAGAGCTGAAAAAATCTCTTCAGGAAAAAGAAGAAAAGCTGGATGAACGTAAAGAGCGGATTCTCAGAGAAGCCAATGAACAGGCACATGCGATCCTCCGCGATACCAAGGAATACGCAGATCAGACCATGAAGCTTTTCCATAAATTCCAGAAGGATCACGTAGATACCGCTTCCGTGGAAAAAGAGCGCCAGAACCTGAAAAAACGTATGTCAAAAGCCGAAAATGGAATGTCTTCCAAGCAGCAGAAGCAAAAGCCAAAGAAACAGCTGAAGCCATCCGATCTTTCTCTTGGCGATACCGTAAAAGTGCTCAGCCTGAATCTCAAGGGAACAGTTTCCAGTCATCCGGATTCCAGAGGATATCTCTTTGTGCAGATGGGTATCATCCGTTCCAAGGTTCATATCTCCGATCTGGAGCTTGTGGACGAGCCGGTGATCACCACTCCGTCCATGCAGCGTACCGGCGCCGGAAAGATCCGTATGTCCAAGGCAGCCAGCATTTCCACAGAGATCAATCTTCTCGGAAAAACCGTAGATGAGGCAGTTGCAGAGCTGGATAAATATCTGGATGACGCCTATATCGCACACATGAAATCCGTCCGTATCGTTCACGGAAAAGGTACCGGTGCCCTCCGCAAAGGTGTCCACAATTACCTGAAGCGTCAAAAGCACGTAGCTTCCTTCCGTCTCGGCGAATTCGGAGAAGGCGATGCCGGCGTGACCATTGTAGAATTCAAGAAATAAAAAGGAGCTGAAGCCATGGCTACAAAACAGAAAATCCTCATTGTTGACGATGACAACAACATTGCAGAGCTGGTTGCTCTCTATCTCACAAAAGAATGCTTTGAGACTAAGATCGTAAATGACGGCGAGGAAGCCCTGAAGCAGTTCCATATTTTTCACCCGGATCTGATCCTTCTGGATCTCATGCTTCCGGGCATTGACGGATACCAGGTATGCCGTGAGATCCGTCACACCTCCGATATACCGATCATTATGCTTTCCGCCAAGGGAGAAACCTTTGACAAAGTCCTGGGACTGGAACTTGGAGCGGATGATTACATCATCAAGCCTTTTGACTCCAAAGAGCTGGTGGCACGTGTCCGTGCGGTACTGCGCAGATTTCATGTAAAATCTCCGTCTGCCGCACCAAAGGAAAAATGTGTTTCCTATCCGGATCTAGTGATCAACCTGACCAACTATTCTGTAACTTATATGGGACACCAGATCGATATGCCGCCAAAGGAGCTGGAGCTTCTCTATTTCCTGGCAGCTTCTCCCAATCAGGTTTTCACAAGAGAACAGCTTCTGGATCACATCTGGGGCTATGAATACATTGGCGATACCAGAACCGTAGACGTTCACATCAAACGTCTACGTGAAAAGATCAAGGATAATCCAAACTGGGCTCTTTCCACAGTCTGGGGGATCGGCTACAAATTTGAGGTAAAGGATTCATGAAACAGCATCTTTATACTAAACTGCTGATCCTGTACTTTATGCTGGGCGGAATCTGCTTTCTGCTACTTTCTTCCGGTGGCTCCTACCTAGTAGAAAAAAGGCTGGAGCGCTCTACCGGAGAGTCCCTTTACCGCACTGCCAGCCAGCTGGTTTCCAAAAATGAACTTCGTCAGGCTGTAAAAAGCCCCAAAAACGAATCCCTCACCCTGGCTCTTTCCTCTGCAGCAACCTTTCAAAATGCAGATTTCTGGGTTATGGATACAGATGGGAACGTTCTGATAAACACAAACCAGCAGTCCTCTGATTCCGGTGATATCACCGTCAGGAACTTCCGACCGGAAGATTACGAAGATACCTGCTATTCCTCCGGTACGTTTTACGGGACATTAAAAACCACACAGCTAAGCACAGTCGTTCCCATAAAAGATACGGATCTGGTGACTGGTTATCTGGTGATCCACTACCCTATGAAAAACCTCTACGAAAGCCGCAGCAATATCGTAGAGGTTATGGTCCTGATCTTTATTGTGATCTATGCACTGTTTTTCAGTTTTCTTCTGATCTATTTTTACAGGGTCCACAAACCTCTGAAAGAAATCTTAAAGGGTGCCCTGGAATTTGCCAACGGAAATCTTACCTACACGATCCCCGTAGATTCTGAAGATGAGATGGGATATCTTTCCCACTCCCTGAATTACATGGCAGACAAGCTGAACAAAAACGGAGAGTATCAACGACAATTCATTTCCAATGTGTCCCATGATTTCCGCTCGCCTCTGACCTCCATCAAAGGCTATGTGGAAGCCATGCTGGACGGTACCATCCCACCGGAAATGCAGGAACGTTATCTGAAAGTCATTGCTTTTGAATCCACCCGTCTGGAGAAGCTTACCCGAAGTCTCCTTACCTTAAACGAACTGGATGTCAAAAAGCGTATGATGCATATGCGGCGTTTTGATATCAATGAAACGATCCGTACCACAGCCGCCACCTTTGAGGGAACCTGTTCGGAACGAAACATCCGTCTGGAGCTCCTCCTTGCTGGAAAAGAGCTTTTTGTCCGTGCAGATATGGAACAGATCCAGCAGGTACTGTACAATTTATTGGACAATGCAGTAAAATTCAGCAGCGACAATTCTTCTATCACACTGGAAACCACAGTCAATCATGGCAAGGTTTTTGTCTCAGTCAAAGACCATGGAAGCGGAATTCCAAAGGAAAGTCTTTCCAGGATCTGGGACCGTTTCTATAAGATCGATGCCTCCCGTGGAAAAGACCGCAAGGGTACCGGGCTTGGCCTTGCCATTGTAAAAGAGATCATCAACGCTCATAAGCAGAATATCAATGTGATCAGCACCGTAGGTGTTGGAACAGAATTTATCTTTACACTGGAAAAAGCAAAATAAAACATCAAAAAACCTCTGATCCGGAAGGCTGTAAAAGAAATATCTCTCAATATCTCCTACAGTATTTCCAGATCAGAGGTTTTTATTTACTCTTTGCAGGCTTATTTCCAGTCGTAATTTCTCAGATGGCCTTCCAGATTCATATGCGTAAAATTATGCTGCCGCAGCGCCTCATAAAGCACAATGGCAACTGAATTGCTTAAATTCAGGGAACGGATATCTCCGATCATCGGGATCCGCACGCAGGTTTCCTGATTGTTTACCAAGATATCCTCCGGGATTCCCGCACTCTCCTTGCCAAACATAATGAAACAGTCATCCTCATACTGCACATCTGTATAAGTCTGAGGTGCCTTGGTGGTTGCGTAATAAATCTTTGCTCCCGGATTCTTTTTAAGAAAATCCTCATAGTCTAGATATCTGGTCACATCCAGATGTTCCCAATAATCCATACCTGCACGCTTGATGGCCTTTTCATTCAGGCGAAAACCAAGCGGTTCAATCAGATGCAGCCTGGTTCCTGTTGCCACACAGGTTCTGCCGATATTTCCTGTATTTGCCGGAATTTCCGGCTCATGGAGCACAATATTCAAAACTCCCATTTATTTTTTTCCTCTTTTCTACATAGCATTAAGTATACAAAATATGCATTCGCAATCCGCTTCGCTGCTTGCTCATGAGATCAAAAAGCCAAGCTTTTTGGTCTCATCTTCTGCCGGGCGTTCCAGATATCTGGCATTTCCGCCGCTGTAAAGAAGCCTGTTATTTCCGGAATCGGTCTGCCCGATCACTGCTGCCATGATCCCCTCTCGCCGCAACTGCTGCACAAACGCATCACCGCCATGGATTCCCATAAGAATACTTCCGCCGGAAAGCAGCTTATACGGATTCACATCAAGGATCTCACAGATCTCTATGGTTTCCTGTCGGATGGGCACACTTCGAATATCTGCACTAAGACCTACTCCGGATGCCTCCGCCATTTTCCAGAGGGCAGCAAGAAAGCCGCCTTCTCCCATCCGATATCGGGCACTGGCTCCGGATTCTTCCGCCATTTTCCAAATTTTATCATTCTCTGTTCCTGTTCCGTAAACCTCAGGAAGCTTTACAGCATCCTCGAGAAACCGTTCTGCAAAAAACTCCCGCAACCTGTCATAATAATTCTTTGTGATCCATGCAGTTCCTTCTGCTGCCACAGGGCCTGCCACGATCAGCTCGTCTCCCGGCATAAGCCGTCCGTCTATCTCTGCCTGAAGCGCCTCCAGTGCTTTTTTTCCAAGTTTCATAACTGCCGCCTTAATAAAGGATAAGCGAAAGCACAGTCGGAACTACCATTGCCAGTACCAGAATAACTGCGATGATCGCTGTGATCACTTTTCTTTTTTTCGGATCAAACATTCCCATAATTATCATTCACCTCATCTGTAATATCCGTTAATTGCGCATTGTTGGTCAAAGGATCCCTGTCTGTATAATCAAAAAGAAGCTTCTTTCCATCCCGGAACACCTCGATATGAGCGGTTTTCGGGATTTTTTTCGCTTTCCGGTAATCCCAGATCAGCCGCTCATACGGCTTCTGGTCTGAAGCAAAGGATGGTCTGCTCTTTAAATTCTCTCGAAGATAAAGATCCAGGAGCATTACATCGGAAAGTGCTTCCGACGGAATCTCTTTCTGTTCTCCGGCAAACTCCATAAGGATCTCATAGCGCCTCATCCTGGAATGAGAGATCTCCGAGTATCCTTTTTTCTCATAAAATCTGCCAAGTGCCTCATACATCCGGAAAGGATCGTCAAAATACTTCTCCAGAAATACAAGGGTATTTTTGAACTGCCCACTATTATAATACACTTCCACCATACTTTCCACCATTTTCAGCCTTAAAATCTCCCCGTAGGTCATCCAGGCTGTGGAAAGTACCTCATAGGGTTCCCGATCCTTGTAAAGAATCTGATATTCCCCTGTCATTTCCATCATGTGTGAACCCTTCAGCACTTTCAGAAAACCAAGCTGAAACTGTTCCGGACGCAGTGCGTAAACATCGCAGAAGGACTTGTGGAAGCTGTCGTATCCCTCATAGGGAAGTCCTGCGATCAGATCCAGATGCTGGTGGATATTTCCAAAGCTATGGATCTGTTCTACAATCCCTTTCAGCTTTTCAAAATCCATGGTTCTCCGAATGGCTTTGATGGTCTGAGGATTGGTAGACTGTACACCAATCTCCAACTGGATCAAGCCCGGACGCATGGTTTTCATCAGCGCCAGCTCCTCCGCACGGAGAAGATCTGCTGAAATCTCAAAATGAAAATTGGTGATCCCGTTATCATTCTCCGTAATATACCTCCAGATCTCCATGGCATGGTCATGCTTGCAGTTGAAGGTACGATCCACAAATTTGACCTGAGGAACTTTATTATCAATAAAAAACTGCAATTCCTTTTTTACAAGCTCAATATCACGGAACCGAAGCTTCTTATCTATGGAAGAAAGGCAGTAGCTGCAGGAAAAGGGGCATCCCCTGCTGCTCTCATAATAAATAATGCGGTTTTTAAACTCTGTAAGATTGCTGTATGCAAACGGAACTTTACTTAAATCCATCAATTCCCGCCAGCCCGTGTGTACAATATCCCTGCCTTTGTTTTCATCACGAAAAGCTACTCCGCGGATCCCGCTCAAAGTTTCCGGTTTTCTTTCTATATAATAACCTGCCAGTTCATGGAAGGTTTCCTCTCCTTCTCCCACCATCACTCCAAAAAACACAGGATTCTTTTTCAGAAATTCCACCGCATCGTAGGATACCTCCGGGCCTCCTGCCCAAAACTCCACCTGTGGAAGGATTTTCTTAAGATCCGGCACCAGCTCCCTGACAAAAGAAATATTCCAGATATAGCAGGAAAAGCAGACCACATCCGGCTGCTCCAGATAAATATCTTTTAAAATGTCATCCCTGATCTGATTGATCGTATACTCTTTGACCACAACACTGGAGCTGTATTCTCCGGAACAGGATTTCAGGTTATATACCGCAAGATTGGAATGGATATATTTTGCATTGCATGCTGCAAGTAAGATTTTCAAATTTTATATTCTCCTAACTTCTGTCGGATAATTCTTTCCCCGGCAGTTTTCATTATTTCTCTGTTGATCCTTTTCGCTTTATGATTATAACGTTCCCGCCACCGGATGTAAATAGAAAAACAGGGATTTCCCTCCTGCCGCAAAAATGCCGTTTTTGTTGTATTTCCATCCAAACAGCGTTAAAATGAGTACTATATATTTTTATAAAGGAGTAATCTTTTTATGGATCGAAACAGCTGTCTGAATTATTTTCAGGTGTTTCCCTTCTGGGAACATATGACGGAAGAAGATCGGAATTTTCTTCTTGATAACATTCGCGAGCTTCATTACCCGGCAGGTGCTGCCATACAGTCTGAAGAGCGCCAGTGCCTAGGAACTCTTTTTCTTCTGAAGGGAGTTCTCCGTGTTTATCTACTGTCCGCTCAGGGAAAAGAGGCAACCCTATACCGTTTAAGGGACAGTGACATCTGCACTCTTTCCGCCTCCTGCATGCTTTCTGCCATTACATTTGATGTACAGATCGATGCAGAAACAGACTGTGATCTGCTTCTGCTTCCGGCAGTTCCTTTTTCCCGGCTGATGAAAAACAATATCTATCTGGAAAATTTCATCTACAAACGGACAACTGAACATTTCTCAGATGTGATCGCAGGAATCGAACGGACATTTTTTATGACCCTGACTCAGAGAATCGCAGCCTTTCTTCTGGATGAAGCTGCAGATACCGGTTCCGATGAACTCGCTCTCACACAGGAAGCCATCGCCCGCTCCATCGGAAGTGCCAGAGAAGCTGTCAGCCGCAGCCTTAAAAAAATGAATAAAGACGGCTCTATCCAGATCTCACGGGGATCGATCCGCATTCTGGATAAAAGACGTCTTTATGAAATGATGAATACTTTTTAATTTGAAGATGTTTTAGGTGCCGGCTGCAGGATCCACCAGAACAGCATCGGCATAATAGTCATTACCGGCCACATATAACGGATCATCCCATTTACAGGAGACACAAGACATATCAGTATATTCAGCACCGGTATGGCAAAGATCAGGAGTTTTTTCCATTGCTTCTTCACCAGAAGATATCCCATCAGCAACAGAGTAAGCCAGGTATACGTTCCTGCACTTAAGATAAGTCCCAGGCCAGGTGCGCGCATCCATAATTCATCATAAAGCCGGAATATATACTGGATTTTTTTTGGTCCAACATAACTGACATCGATCCCGGCTTTCTTCTGATACAGTTTATCTATGTAAAACCGGTACACGCCCTGCTGTCCTCTTCCCATATGGAACGGATCATTATAACTGTAGATATTATTCAATGTCGCCTGGATATATACTCCCGGATGACGACGGAACATGGCAAACCAGGCTTTAAAATAATCGTTCATGTATCCATCCAATTTAGGATCATTATCATCATCTCTGAACCTGAATGTAATTTTCACAGGATCCGACAGTTCCGGATTATACTTCTCGGCAAGAACATCATAATCCAGGATCCTGTTTATCGCTTTCTTCTCACTTGCGGTTACATCATCCGGATATTCTCTCAGATATCGGGCAGTCTGCTGAAACGGTACCGAAAGCATTTCACATCGGGATCCAGGTGCCACGCCAAGGGCAGGTGCTGCCCCCTTTTCTACGCCCAGATAACAGGCAAAAACACAGACAGCCACAATAAATGCATATTTCCTCGCGCCCTTTACCAGGAAGAAAAACAAAAGGATCAAAGAAGGCAGGACTAGATGAATGCCATTATTTCGGGTAAGACAAACACTGATTCCCAGAAGAAATAAATATACTGCCTTTCTCTTGGAAAAGGAATGACAAATATCTATATACACTGCAAAATACAAAGTAATGACTGCCGTATATAATCCATCTTTGATCACTGCCTGGGCATAGCTTCCAAATATGGGAACAAATGCAAACAGCAGAACAGTACCAAAAAGTATCCATTTTGGAGCCTTCCATCTGTACAGATAGCGGACTACCGCACTGTAACACCAGATTTCCACAGAAGTAAACACAATGACGATCAAAAATACTCCAAAATTATAACACCAGATAGTTTTTCCAAGTGTCAGCAGTCCACCCATGATCATCGTCAGGACCCATGGATGATGATTGTCCAGCGGCATAGCTCCCAAAAATACATCCAGCTGCCGAAATCCATCTGCCGGGATCGAACCTGGGAGAAATGCCAGGATAAACGGTGTCCATCCAATGATCATAGATATCTTTGCCAGGCGGAACCACATTACTTCTTCCTCTCTGGCCGGGATACGCCCACAGGCCTTTCGGAAAAACTCCATCTCAGGAATCCTCCAAAAATAAGTGATTCCCATATCACAGATAATATAAAATCCTATAAAGCATCCGGCTGAGATCAGGATCTGTTTCTTTGCGCCAAACAGAAAATCCCAGTTTCCATTTGTAAAATAAGAAGTTCCAAGAAGCATTCCCGCCGAAAAGATCACTGCCAAAACATGTGCCTGCCAGTTTCTGTATTTCCGGTAGCCCTCCCATCCTTTCACGTATAAAATAAGAAGCAGGATCCATGCAAGCAAGCTCGTGCATCCCAATCCATTATAAACATCGCTCATTTTTTCTACAGAAGTATTTCCATCCATTGGAAGGCCCGTAAAAGAAAAGGCCAGCGCTGTGATCATTGCCGCGATCACAGGCACTGCATTCTTTTTTATTATTTTCTCATCCATATTTTTATTAACCCTTGTCTAAAATTTTCAGTAAATCAACAATGCTCCGGAAACCGTTTCGGTTCCCAGAGCTGTATCTGTTTTTTCTGTTTTCTGTTTTGGTTACTGAAGCGCTGCCTCAAGCTCTGTCTTTGATGTCAGTCCCACAAAACGTGCGGTCTCTTTTCCTTCTTTGAATACCAGCAGTGTGGGGATACTCATGATCTTGTACTGCTGTGCCAGTGATGGCTCTTTGTCTACGTCAACCTTGCCAACCTCATATCCGGCTTCTGCAAGCTCTTCCACGACCGGAGCCTGACGTCTGCATGGTCCGCACCAGGTTGCCCAAAAATCTACCAGTACCGGCTTTTCTGCCTTTAATACCTCAGTTTCAAAATTGTCTGTTGTAAAAACTTTTGCCATGATAAAATTCCTCCTTGATCCTGTATTTATTTTTAGTATCAGCTTATGCTTACGCCTTCAGAAGCTTCCGCACATACTGACAGGCGGAAAGTCCTGCCTGGGCACCGTCATGAACAGCTTTTGCCACCTGGAGAAGTCCACCGGTGCAATCACCTGCTGCATACAGTCCCGGAACTGTAGTCTCCATCTCTTCATTGACCCGGATATTTCCTTTTTCATTCAGTTCCGCTCCGATCTGGCGGGCCATCTCCGAGCTTCCGGCTGTACCAAGTGCCACAAAGACTCCCTCTGCCGGCACAAAAGAATCTGCTCCGGTACCTGCTTCCTGCATGGACACATCACTTTTCAGGCGGATGCCGGAAACACGCTCATCCCCTTCGATTGCCTGGATCTTCATGGTGTTAACCGGAAGCGGATTTTCTCTTGAAAATTCCGGTTTCTTTCCATCTGTAAAGATCGTCACACGGGAAGCGGTATGAGAAAGTTCTTCTGCTTCATGAAGAGCAAAATCACTGTTTCCAAGCACTGCCACTTCTTTTCCTCTGTAAAAAAATGCGTCACATACTGCGCAGTAGCTGACACCTTTTCCCTCAAATTCCTTTACTCCCGGAATCCTGGCAGAAGCTCTCCTGCTTCCGGTTGCCAGGATCACGCTGCGTGCCTCAAAATCTCCTGCGGTAGTTTTCACCTCAAAAGTATCAAAACCACCCATTCCCACAACCTGGGCATCCAGGATCCGTACTCCAAGTGCTCTTGCCTGGGCAAGACCTCTTTCGAAAAGTTCTCTGCCGGACAGCGGCTGCTCCAGTCCGTAATAGTTCTCGATCTTCTCCGCTTTTTCCAGTGAACCGATTCCTGTATTTATGATCAGCGGATCCATATTTCCTCTTGCCGCATAAAGTGCTGCCGAGATCCCGGCCGGACCTGCTCCTATGATAATGATATTCTCCATTTCAGACACCTGCTTTCTTCTTCGTTTGGATCTGTTCTATAATATACGCTTCGCATTGGTCTGTTTCTGTGATCAGGTCACTTTTCCTTCACAGAAGTCATTATATCACATTCCCCCAAAATTACACCTTTTTTTCAATAGCTTTTATTTGCGTCTGTTTCTCTTCTATGCTATTATTATAACGACTTTAAACCAATTAAATGAATCAAGATGATACCCCTGCGGGATCATAAATATCTGCTTGACCTGTAAGGAAACAGATTCCTTATATTTATCAATAGATCATGAATCATAAAAAGGAGCCTAATCTCTATGAGAAATTTTGAATATTTTACCCCTACCCGGGTTATTTTCGGAAAAGATACACACCTTAAGATCGGCACTGTTCTAAAAGAGCAGAACTGCAGCAAAGTACTGATCCATTATGGCAGCCACAGTGCAGTAAGCTCCGGTCTGATCGATGAGATCCGATCTTCTCTGGATGAAGCTGGAATTTCCTATGTCACTCTTGGCGGTGTGGTTCCCAATCCCCGTCTCTCCAAGGTACGTGAAGGTATTGAGCTTTGCCGCAAAGAACAGGTTGATTTTCTTTTGGCTGTTGGCGGTGGCAGCGTTATTGATTCCTGCAAGGCCATCGGCTATGGACTTGCCAATCCGGATACAGATGTGTGGAACTTTTTTCTCCGCACCGAAACCCCAAAAGCCTGTCTTCCTGTAGGCGTTATCCTGACGATCGCAGCTTCCGGAAGTGAAATGAGCGGATCCTGTGTGATCACCAATGAAGAGGGCTGGCTGAAACGAAGTAGTGCCCGCAACGATCTGTGCCGCCCACGTTTTGCTATTTTAAATCCCCGCCTCACCTATACCCTGCCGCAATATCAGACCGAAAGCGGCTGTGTGGATATCCTGATGCATACTATGGAACGGTACTTTGTAAATATCGAAACCATGGAGATCACCGACAGTATCAGCGAATCTCTGATGCAGACCGTGATCTATAACTCCCGGATCCTGATGAAGGAGACGGATAATTATACTGCACGGGCAGAGATCATGTGGGCCGGCAGTCTTTCCCACAATGGACTTACCGGCTGCGGAACCGGCGGTGGTGACTGGGCCTGTCACCAGCTGGAGCATGAACTGGGCGGCACCTACGATGTGGCTCACGGAGCCGGTCTTGCCGCTTTGTGGGGAAGCTGGGCACGTTACGTTTATGATGCAAATCCGGAACGCTTTGCCCAGTTTGCAGTCAATATCTTTGACATTCCCTGCAGTACCGACTTCAACAAAACTGCTCTTGCCGGCATAGAAGCCATGGAAGATTATTTCCGTTCCATCCAGATGCCTACCAGCCTTCATGAGCTTGGTCTTGATCTTACAGAAAAGGAGATCCATGATCTAGCGTTTAAATGCAGCTTTGAAGACACCCGTACCATCGGTGTGTTCAAACAGCTGAACATGAAAGATATGGAAAAAATCTATCTTGCTGCCAGATAAATCTGTAGCCATAATATTGCAGATGTTTTTTTGAAAATCAGATTTTTCAGAAAAACATCTGCTTTTTTTATTTTTTCCTTGCATTCTCTACATAAATGTGTTAAAGTAACAAAGTACTCGAAAGAGACATGCCCAGATAGCTCAGTTGGTAGAGCAGAGGACTGAAAATCCTCGTGTCGCTGGTTCGATTCCGGCTCTGGGCATTATTTTTTTACTCTGATCGCAGAATAGCCTCTGCTGGTCAGAGTTTTTTTATACAAAAAACTGCTGCAAATCCCTTGTGGAATCTACAGCAGTCTTTTTCTGATCACTGAAGCAAATAAACTTCTGTATAAAACACGCCCTTCTGCTCTGCTTCGGAGTGTGTTGCCACATATACATCAATGCAATTGGTCCGGATCGCTCCTCCGCAGTCCTCTGCAACATAAACCTGTCCATTGATCACTACTTTGGAACCGTATGGGATCTGACTCGGATCCACTGCGATCGTACGGTTGGTAGTGGCCGTTACTCCTGTGGAAGTAATTCCATTCGCCCATGGTCCGCAGCAGATGCTACACGGACAATAATGCGTGATCCGGAATGTTCCCAGTGGTTTCAATGTCGCGTCCGAAGATACTGATACCGGCGTTCCGATCTGTACGCCAGCTGCGGTACTTCCGGAACCACCTGTGGAAGTTACACCATCCACCGCATCCGCAAAAACGCCCTCCCCGGAACTCTTAGTAAGGGATCCTGCTTTTGTATTCTTTTCCTGCTCTGCCTTGGCCACTTCCGTAGCCTGATAACCTTCCAGACAGCTGGTCGGAATATAGCCGACGTGATCTGAACCACTGTCATCTGTGTAAACGATCCTGCTCCAGATAGCATCTACCGTACCTGTTCTTTTCAGCTCATCATCCTGAAGGACCTCTCCTACAACCTCTCCGTCCTTCTTGCCGGGATAATCCAGGATATCACTGTCCTGTGCCGCTGTAACTGTATCTGTAAATTTATTTACGATCTCCGTATCACTGAGCACGCTGTCCGAAACATAACCGATGATCTTGTCCTCACCTTTCTTTTGGAAGGTCACCTTGCTCCAGCCATTGTCACAGACTGCAACTCTTTCAAGCTTCGTTCCCAGGATCACAGAACGCAGCTCTGTACCACTGTCTCCCGGATTGGACCGGATTTCCGTATTTTTCGCTGTAACATAAAGCGTATCACTCTTCGCCAGAGCATTTACTGTATTTCCCGCCCCATCATCGATCTGAAACTGCTGAGGTGTTTTTTTCTCCTTTGTATATGTATCCAATGTTGCTTCATATCCCAGTACCTCTGCTGATACGGATGCAGGGAAAAGCATAGAAGCACATAAAATAACTGCCAGAAGCTTTTTTCGCATGAAATCTTGCCTCCTTTATTCCGGCATTCTACGGTTTGTCCCGACTATCATAGCATATCAGATCATATTTTGCAATTTCACAGGACAGTCTTCAGAAATTTTTAACAAAAAGATCATATTTTTTAACTGGTCAAATCTATCCGTAACGGATACAATACTTATATGAATACAAAACACAAGAAACCAACCCTTACTAAAAAACAGCGCCACAAACTCCGTGTACAGCAGGTGCGAAGGCAGAAGATCTTTCTGACATGTCTTTTTCTGCTGATCGTGGGCTGTATCCTTCTGCGTTTTTCCAAATTTTCCGGCAGGCAGAAGGAAACCCATCAGATCAATGCAGCCTGTGAAGCTTATCGCGATGAGGTTTCCAGCGAAGCAGCACAATATGATATGTCCGACTATGTAGACCTGATCCTGGCTGTGATGATGCAGGAAAGCTCCGGACAGGGTACCGATCCCATGCAGTCCTCAGAAGGAGCCTACAACACCAGATATCCTCAGCAGCCCAATGGTATCACAGATCCTTCTTACTCTATTTCCTGTGGCATCCAGGAACTGAAATATGCTCTGGAAAAGGCCGTCTGTACCGGTCCGACTGATCTTTCCAAAATCCGTCTGGCTCTGCAGGCATACAATTTCGGAGCCGATTCCTATTTTGCTTATCTGGAAGAAAACGGTCAGACTGTGTGGACGGCCCAAAGTGCTCAGGCCTTTGCTCAGATGGCAAGCGGCGGCACACAACGTGATGAAGATGATCCCCTTCATGATCCTGCCGGTCCATGGGACTATGGTGACCAATACTATCCGGATCATGTTTTGCGCTATTACCACTTAGACAATAACTCATAAACCACCGAAATATTGTCATATACAAGTTCTATTTCAGACGTCTGGAATAAACTTTATATGTTGTGTATAATTTCAAAAAAATTCCAAAAAACATTTGACAGAATATAAAATCTATGCTAATATATGTCTTGTCGCTGAGGGAAACACTTGAAACGATAAGACATATGCGATAGTGGCGTAGTTGGTAACGCGCGACCTTGCCAAGGTCGAGACCGCGGGTTCGAGCCCCGTCTATCGCTCTTCAGAACTCTGAGTTTTTCAGAGTTCTTTTTTATTTTTAAAACTATCCTTTTTCGATCAAAAAGTCCCGGGTCTGATCTCTTTTTTCCAGAAATTCAGATTCGGGACTTTATATTTTTTATCTTTTATTTCAGCTGCATATCATGGCCAAGGCATGCATCTTTTAGTGGTGGAAAAGGCGGATTCCTGTAAATGCCATCACCATTCCATACTTATTACATGTATCGATAACTGCGTCATCACGTACAGATCCACCCGGCTCTGCAATATATTTTACACCGCTCTTATATGCGCGCTCGATATTATCACTGAATGGGAAGAATGCATCGGATCCCAGTGTCACGCCGGTAAGACCATCCAGCCATGCTCTCTTCTCTTCTTTTGTGAACACTTCCGGCTTCTCTGTGAATGTCTTTTCCCATGCACCATCTGCAAGGACATCCATATATTCCTCACCAATGTAAACATCAATGGCATTATCTCTCTCCGCACGTGTGATCGTGTCTTTAAACGGAAGCTCCAGTACTTTCGGACACTGACGGAGATACCAGTTATCTGCCTTCTGACCTGCAAGGCGTGTACAATGTACACGGGACTGCTGTCCTGCACCAACGCCGATAGCCTGTCCGTCCTTAACAAAGCATACAGAATTGGACTGTGTATATTTCAGGATGATCAGAGAAACCTTCATATCTCTCTTGGCTTCTTCCGTAAGCTCTTTATTCTCTGTTACAATATTGGAGATCAGCGCATCATCAATTGCCAGCTCCTGGCGGCCCTGCTCAAAGGTGACTCCAAATACCTGTTTGTGCTCCAAAGGTTCTGGAACATAGTTTTCATCGATCTGGATCACATTGTAATTGCCTTTTTTCTTCTGCTTCAGAATTTCAAGAGCCTCCTCTGTATATCCTGGTGCGATCACACCATCAGAAACCTCTCTCTTGATCAGCATTGCGGTATCTTTGTCGCAGACATCAGAAAGAGAAATAAAATCACCAAATGATGACATACGATCTGCACCTCTTGCTCTTGCATACGCACATGCAAGCGGGGAAAAATTCTTCCAGTCCATATCACCTACCCAGTAGATCTTTGCCAGTGTCTCATTCAGCGGAAGTCCGATGGAAGCACCTGCCGGAGATACATGCTTAAATGAAGTTGCTGCCGGAAGTCCGGTTGCTTTCTTAAGGTCACGTACCAGCTGCCAGCCATTAAAGGCATCCAGGAAGTTGATGTATCCTGGTCTTCCGGAGAGTACCTGGATCGGAAGCTCACTTCCATCTGCCATATAGATCTTTGATGGTTTCTGATTTGGGTTACATCCGTATTTTAACTGTAATTCTTTCATGAAAAAGCTCCTCCGTTCTCTGTGATATCCCTATTTTCTTATTTATTCTTGTTTACGATCCTGGATTCATATTTTCCTGTCTCAATGTCAATAAAACGAACAAAGAGAGAAACTTTATTATCCTGGTTCAGGCTCTTCCAGAGGAGATCCGTAAACTCATCAATATCGCTTGGGATCTCTACCAGCTTCGGCTCTCCCTCGAAACTTGGAAGTGGATTTCCATCGCATTTATAAGTATGGATAAAACGTCCCTGTCCTGCCGCCGCATTCTCATAGGCAAATGTATAACGAAGACAGGAATCCGGATTTCCGTTATTGCTCTTTAAAATAGACATCGCATAATTGAATTTACCGTCTTCAACATGAAGAACACCTGAAATACGAGGTGTATAGTTCGGCGCATCCGGCTCAAACTCTCTGCTGCGGAGAGACTGTTCAAAGGTGAGCTGTCTGTCCATTCCCTCATAGATCGTATCTGTCTGATCACCGTTTGTTACGATGGTCTTATTTCCAAGGACACGTACCGGTGCATAAATGATCAGGCTCGGGTCTGTAAGCTTGGACGGATCAAAAGCCTGTGTACGGATTCCTTCCCCATCCTCAACAAAAATACGGTTTCTGCTGTTCTCGCTTCTTCCCATAATAAAATATGCAGTAACTGCATGTTTCCCGTCAGCGGAACGTCCGATCACAATTCCTCTTCCCGGATAGGAATTTTCTTTCAGTTCTTTTTCAAGTGAAAATGTCGTCATTTTTCACAGTCCTCCTTGTCTAATGTAAGGCCCGGGGCTTATCCCAGGATATGAACGGTAACAAAAAACCGCCTGGACACCCCTTATCAGGCTGCCCAGGCGGTCGGCTTCTCACTTCACTGCACTCCCTGTAGGTAATCCTACTTTCCGCCAGTCATGCAGCTTCTGCTGTTATACTACAATACTTCTTCTTAATTTTCAAGCCCCTATTTTCAGAAATTATTTTTCCAGACTTCTTGTTGCTCACAAAATAAACAATAACACTTTATTTCCCCTGTAATGCATAATCTGTCTGGATCTGTGCTGCAATGTCTGATTTCATCTGGATCCATGCATCGGGATTTTCCACGTAATACTTCGGACAGTCTTTACCTGTGACATCATAATGACGGATCACCTGATCCGAAGTCAGTCCAAAGCGTGTACAAAGCCACGCTGTCAGCTTTACCGCCGAATCATAGGTTGCTGTATTAAACTGCCCTGTTTCATCCGGATGGCAGCATTCAATGGATATGGTATCTACATTTCTGGAATTTGTGGCATAGGATATTTCTGAAGTGGGAATACATTGTACCACTTCTCCCTCCAACCCTATCACAAAATGACTGCTGACTTTGTTGTCCTGCGTTGTCGCAAGATTTTCAAAATAATTCCGGTTGGATATGGCAGTAGATCCCGGATTGGCCGTATAATGAATGGCTATATAATTTACCTGTTCGATAGAAATCTGTGGTCTGGAATAGGAATTCGGTGTCAGAAGCTCCACATCAATAAAAGGTGCTCCTTCTGCCTGCCATTGTTCCGGTCCGCCATTTCCGCTGGCATTCCCGGATATTTCTTCCTGTCCGGACTGAGTTTCACTCTGTTCCATGCGCATCTCAAAAAATGCGTATCCTAACGCACACGCAGCAAAAGCAACGATCACAATGATACATATCAGCACAATCCTCTGTAGGATCTTGATCGGGTTCTTTTTTCTCAAAGACTTCTTTTTTCTTCTGGAAGACCCGGAGGAAGTTTTCTTTACGGAAACAGGCCGCCCGCTATGGGACGGCCTGGGTGACTTTTTACCGGTCTTACCTTTTTTTCCTTTATTATTCATCTACACTGTAGTTTGGAGCCTCTTTTGTGATATGGATGTCATGTGGATGTGACTCCTTGAGAGATGCAGCGGAGATCTTAATGAATCTGCCTGTTGTTTTCAGCTTCTCAATGTTCTCTGCTCCGCAGTAACCCATACCGGATCTTAAACCGCCAATTAACTGGAATACGGTATCCTCAACGTGTCCTTTGTATGCAACACGTCCTTCAACACCTTCTGGAACAAGCTTCTTGGCGTTCTCCTGGAAGTAACGATCCTTGCTGCCGTTCTCCATAGCTGCAATAGATCCCATTCCACGGTATACTTTATATTTTCTTCCCTGATAGAGCTCGAATGTTCCCGGGCTCTCATCGCATCCAGCAAACATGCTGCCCATCATGCAGACATTGGCGCCTGCCGCGATAGCCTTGGTGATGTCTCCGGAATACTTGATTCCACCATCTGCGATGATCGGGATTCCGTAGCTGTTGGCTACTTCATAGCAATCCATAACAGCAGTAACCTGCGGTACACCGATACCTGCAACAACACGTGTGGTACAGATAGATCCAGGTCCGATACCAACTTTAACTGCATCTACACCAGCTTCGATCAGTGCCTTGGTAGCTGCTCCTGTTGCAACGTTACCTGCGATAACCTGAAGTTCCGGATATGCAGCCTTGATCTCGCGGACTGCTTTTAAGATATTCTCAGAATGACCATGTGCGGAATCAATTACGATTACATCCACATTCGCTTTCACAAGTGCATCTACACGTGCAAGTACATTGGCTGTGATACCAACTGCCGCACCACAGAGAAGACGTCCCTGTGCATCCTTGGCTGCAAGCGGATATTTGATCTGTTTCTCGATATCCTTGATGGTAATGAGTCCTTTTAAATTAAAGTCGTCATCTACAATGGGTAATTTCTCCTTACGGGATTTCGCAAGGATCTTCTTGGCATCCTCAAGTGTGATTCCTTCCTTGGCTGTGATCAGTCCTTCAGAAGTCATGCACTCCTTGATCTTTCTGCTGAAATCTGTCTCAAATTTAAGATCACGGTTTGTGATAATACCTACAAGCTTTCTGCCTTCTGTGATCGGAACACCGGAAATACGGTATTTCGCCATCAGATCATTGGCATCTTTCAGTGTATGCTCCGGTGAAAGATAAAATGGATCTGTAATAACACCGTTCTCAGAACGTTTAACCTTATCAACCTCTTCTGCCTGTGCTTCGATGGACATATTCTTGTGGATGATACCGATACCACCCTGTCTGGCCATGGCAATTGCCATTCTGTGCTCTGTAACTGTGTCCATTCCCGCACTCATCATGGGGATATTCAGCTTTACTTTCTTGGTTAAATACGTTGAAACATCTACCTGATTCGGAATCACTTTAGAATAAGCCGGAACCAGAAGGACGTCATCAAACGTAATGCCTTCACCAATAATAGTACCCATTGCATTTCCTCCCTTGTGTAAGATATTTTAAATTTGTGAACTAGTGTAACAAAAAACAAGATTCATGTCAATCCAAAAAAACTTTACTTGGTGCAGAATTTTTCATGGTATTTGCAAGTGCGTCATCCAGTTCCAGGATCACTTTGCAGGTTTCTCCACTGTCTCTTATGATCATTGCATAGCGTTTATGATCCTCAATTCCTGATGAAAAATCATACTCTTTCATCTTCTGATTGCCATTATAATAGTCCATTCTGTGGGACTTTAATGGTGCCACAAGGTCTGCCTCCGCAAGCTGGAGCGATTTCACTCTTTTCCTTTTTGATTTTGACATGATCATATCAATGTCCAGTTCTCCGTTAACAAACAGATACTCGTACTCCAGATCTGTCTTCGGTATTACAAAATAACATGCAATACCAAGTGCAATAGCCGGTACCAGCAAAAGTACATTCAGCACAAGGCCTCCCAGGACCATGATCACCGTCAGCGCTATCAGACCGTATTTCACAACCAGATCTTTCGCTGTCTGCTTCTTTTTTACCAGAAGCTCTGAATATAAGTCACTCATTTGTTTCTTCCTTTCGTAATTTACTGACTTTTTGATTATAACACAAAAAGAGAGCCGCGTCTATGGCGCAGGCCCTCTCATTTTGTGAATTAATTATTTCACCTGCTCAGCTGATAATTACATCATTCCCATTCCCGGGTTTGCAGCCGGAGCCGGAGTATCTTCTTTGATTGTGGAAACTACAGCCTCTGTTGTAAGGAGTGTAGATGCAACACTTGTAGCATTCTGAAGAGCACTTCTTGTAACCTTAGCCGGATCAAGGATTCCGTTCTCAACCATGTTTACGTATTTCTCATTGAGAGCATCGAAGCCTGTACCGATCTCAGACTCTCTTACTTTGTTGATAATAACAGCGCCTTCCAGTCCTGCGTTTGCAGCGATGTGGAACAGCGGAGCCTCAAGAGCTTTCAGGATCACATAAGCACCTGTCTTCTCATCTCCTTCAAGTGTTGTTGCAAGTTTTGCAACCTCTTTGGAAGCATGGATGTAAGCAGATCCGCCACCTGCGATGATACCTTCCTCAACAGCTGCTCTTGTTGCTGCAAGAGCATCCTCAAGACGAAGTTTTGCTTCTTTCATCTCTGTCTCAGTAGCAGCACCTACACGGATAACAGCTACGCCGCCAGCCAGTTTTGCAAGTCTCTCCTGAAGTTTCTCTTTATCGAACTCGGATTTTGTCTCCTCGATCTGAGCACGGATCTGTGCAACACGTTTTGCAATGGCATCTTTGTCACCGAGACCATCAACGATAACTGTGTTCTCTTTTGCAACTTTAACAGATTTTGCACGTCCAAGCTGCTCCATCTTAGCTTCTTTCAGGTCAAGACCAAGCTCATCGGAGATCACCTGTCCGCCTGTCAGGATCGCGATATCCTGAAGCATCTCTTTTCTTCTGTCACCATAGCCAGGAGCTTTTACAGCTACTACCTGGAAGGTTCCTCTCAGTTTGTTGACGATCAGAGTTGTAAGGGCCTCACCCTCAACATCCTCAGCGATGATGAGAAGTTTCGCACCGGCCTGAACAACCTGCTCAAGAAGTGGAAGGATCTCCTGGATATTGCTGATCTTCTTGTCTGTGATCAGGATGTACGGATCATCAAGAGTTGCCTCCATTTTCTCCATATCTGTGGACATGTATGCGGAAATATATCCACGGTCAAACTGCATACCTTCTACAAGGTCAAGCTCTGTATGCATGGTCTTGGACTCCTCAACAGTGATAACACCGTCTTTGGAAACTTTCTCCATAGCATCAGCAACAAGCTGTCCAACCTGCTCATCACTTGCAGAGATTGCTGCTACGTTAGCGATCTGCTCTTTGCCGTTGATTGCCTGGCTCATGTTCTTGATTGCTTCTACTGCAACATCTGTTGCTTTTTTCATACCTTTTCTGAGGATGATCGGGTTGGCACCTGCTGCCAGGTTCTTCATTCCCTCATGAACCATTGCCTGAGCAAGTACAGTCGCTGTTGTAGTACCATCACCTGCTACATCGTTTGTCTTGGATGCAACTTCCTTGATGATCTGAGCACCCATGTTCTCGAATCCGTCCTCAAGCTCGATCTCTTTTGCGATGGAAACACCATCGTTTGTGATAAGCGGAGCACCGAAAGATTTGTCAAGTACTACGTTTCTTCCTTTCGGTCCAAGTGTTACTCTTACTGTATCTGCAAGTTTATTTACACCAGCTTCAAGTGCTGCTCTTGCTTCTGCGCCATATTTAATTTCTTTTGCCATGATAAAATGACCTCCTATTTATATTGATATACGATAAGATGTTTATATTATTTAATAACTGCCAGGATATCTTCCTGTTTTACAATGATGTAATCCGTACCATCCATCTTAACTTCTGTTCCTGCATATTTGGAGTAAATAACAGTGTTTCCGACTTCTACTTCCATCTTTACTTCTTTGCCATTTACAACTCCGCCAGGACCAACTGCGATAACTTCTGCCTGCTGTGGTTTCTCCTGTGCCTGTCCCGGAAGTACGATTCCGGATGCTGTTGTCTCTTCTGCCTCAACCTGTTTTAATACTACTCTGTCGCCTAAAGGTACTAACTTCATGATCTATGTTCCTCCTTATCAGTTCCATTTTCGTTTGCTAGCACTCACTTTCTACGAGTGCTAATCACTATGGCTATATTAGTGAATTTCACGTTTTTTCGCAACTCTTTTAAGATATACTATTTCTAGTTTATTCTCTTTATATCTCTTTTATACTCTTGTTTTCTCTTATTTTCTTAATTTCATTATTTATTTTGATTTTTTCTAAAAAGATACACTTTCCTTTTATGCGATCCTGCAAAAGAATTTCAGTAAAAAAGAGACTGCCCACAATAACGGGTAGTCTCTTTCGTCACGTTCTTTATCTTATATTATCAGTCGGCAGATAATGCAGATCGCATTATGCCTTTTTGTTTCTCTGTGCCTTGATCTCCTCAAGCTCGTCGAAGATTACTTCATTAAGAACCTTAATGTAAGTTCCCTTCATACCGGAAGAACGGGACTCGATCACACCTGCACTCTCAAATTTACGCAGTGCATTTACGATCACAGATCTGGTGATACCTACGCGGTCAGCAATCTTGCTGGCAACAAGGATGCCTTCGTCTCCATCCAGTTCATCAAAGATATGGATGATCGCCTCAAGCTCTGAGAAGGACAGGGTACTGAACGCAGATTTCACGATCTGCTGCTTTCTGTCTTCCTCCGCATTCTCATCATGAACCGCACGCATCATTTCCAGACCTACAACAGTTGTACCGTACTCACTGACAATAATATCTTCAATATCATACGGATGATCGTTACGATACATAAATAATGTTCCCAGTCTCTCACCTGCAATATCGATAGGGTTTACGATTCCCTGATAATTCCCTGGTACATGCTCAAAGCCAAGTGTCTGGAGATTGACATTCTCCTTGGTAGAAAGAACGCCAAGAAATCTCTCGTTCAATAACGGATCAATATGTCCGCCGATCTTATCATCGATCAGCTCTGTGATCTCATCTACGCCCGGACAGATACTGACTCCCAGAACCTTACCTTTCTTACTGAGTACCAGGATGTTGGAACTTAAGGTTTCCATGAGCACCTGGCAAATGTCGTTAAACACTACCTTGCTTGAGCTGCTGTTATGCAGAAGCTTATTGATTTTTCTAGTTTTATCTAGCAACTGAACGCTCATTTTTTCCTCCTTTCACTTTCGTACCTTGAAAGAAATCGTTTTTCTAGTCTAATATTACACGTTATTCTGGAAATTTACAAGACATTTTTATATTTTTTTTATTTTTAACGGGATTTTCTGAAAATTGGTAGAAAAGCATTTATTCCATCAATCTTCATCTTTTGGTTTCTGTTCCACATATCCGCAGGTTTCCTGGCTGCAAACCAGCTTATTTCCCTTTTCGAGCATATAATTGCCACATTTCGGACATTTCTTTGCGGATGGTTTCTGCCAGGACATAAAATCACATTCCGGATTATTCTCACATCCGTAATATTTTCTGCCCTTTTTCGTTTTTTTCATGACAATTTCACCGCCACATTTCGGACATGCAACACCAATCTTTTCATAATATGGTTTCGTATTACGGCAGTCCGGGAATCCCGGGCATGCAAGAAATCTTCCGTGTGGACCATACTTAATTACCATGTTACGGCCACAGTTGTCGCAGACTACATCTGTAACCTCATCCTGGATATCAACTTTCTCCAGTTCTTTCTCCGCCTCATCCACATCATGTTTCAGATCCGGATAGAAATTACGTACAACAGTCTTCCACTGCACAGTGCCTGCCTCCACGCAGTCCAGAAGTCCCTCCATGGTAGCTGTAAAGTTTACATCCACAATACTCGGGAATGCCTGTTTCATAATATTGTTAACAACTTCACCAAGCTCTGTAACGTAAAGATTTTTCTGTTCCTTTGATACGTAGCGTCGGCTGATGATCGTTGTGATCGTCGGCGCATAGGTACTCGGGCGTCCAATTCCCAGTTCTTCCATGGTTTTTACAAGTGATGCCTCTGTATAATGTGCCGGTGGCTGTGTAAAATGCTGTTCCGGTTTCAGTTCTTTCAGTTTCAGCTCCATGCCTTTTTCCAGGCTCTGACTTAAAATATTGCCTTTTTTGTCATCGCCCTCTTCTGTATACACAGACATAAAACCATCAAACGCAACCTTGGATGCCGCAACCGTAAATACATACTCGCCGGCTCCGATCTTGACAGATGTAGTCTCATAACGTGCCGGTGCCATTCTGCTGGCCGCAAAGCGTCTCCAGATCAGCTGATACAGACGAAACTGATCTCTGGTGAGAGATTCTTTCACAAGAACCGGTGTCCTTGTAATGTCTGTAGGGCGGATTGCCTCATGGGCATCCTGGATCTTCTGTCCGTTTTTGACTGTCTTTTCTGTCTGAGAAACATAATTCTGTCCGTACTGTTCAGAAATGTAGGTTCTTGCTGCTGCATCTGCTTCCTCTGAAATTCGAGTAGAATCTGTACGCAGATAGGAGATCAGACCTACCGTACCACTGCCTTTTACATCCACACCTTCATATAACTGCTGGGCAATCTGCATTGTCTTTCTCGTTGGAAAATTCAAGTGTTTTGCACACTCCTGCTGCAACGTAGACGTTGTAAAAGGAAGAGGTGGCTTCTTGGTGCGCTCACCCTTCTTAATACTGCTTACTTTAAAATCTTCTTTTTCAATTTCTTTGCGGATTTTTTCTGCCTCTTCACCGGAAGCAATTTCACATTTGCCCGGATTACCATAATATTTAGCCACCAATGGCTTTTTTACACCCGGCACTGACAATTTTGCTTCCATCGACCAGTATTCTTTCGGAATAAAGGCATCAATTTCACTTTCCGTGTCAGCAATCAGACGCAGTGTTACCGACTGCACACGGCCGGCACTCAAACCTCTTTTTACCTTCTGCCACAATAACGGGCTGATCGAATAACCAACCAAACGGTCCAAAATGGCCAGCTAAGGATGCTTACCTTAAAGATGTGACATACACTGTTCACTATGCAAGCAAAGATAGCAATGCTAAATTGCCAGCAGACAGCGTTCAAAAGGCACAATGGAAACGTTCATTGACGCTTGACTCTGTAACAGGTGACATTCTTACTGCAGGTGAATGGAAGGCTG
>OJAG01000490.1_pt1 | contig 30423 bp, 26 predicted proteins | sample 1589021 | NCBI WGS metagenome assembly OJAG01 (sample SAMN03283264) | human gut metagenome | biome: human-associated habitat; material: feces | host: Homo sapiens | place: USA | collected 2013 | reverse complement strand
TTGCAATACCTTTCGCAAAATTTGTACGGACTTATTTTCAAGATATTTTGCAAAATTCCTCAAAAAGCAAAAATTCTGCGCAAACCGCCGTCTTCCATCGCGCCGCAGCGGTCAAAACCCTTTGAAAAAGCTTGTGCAAAACTTTATTCGCCCGTTTGCACGCAACTACACAGAAAAACCGCCGTGCGGAAAACCTCCCACACGGCGGCTCTGATTTATCAAAATTTTGCCCGTCTTATTCCACGGTCAGGTCAAACTTAAACGTGAACGTCTCGTCGTCAAACTGCATCGCCTTTGCAAGGCGTGGACCGCAGCTGTTGGAGCCTACGCCGCTCATCTTGCAGTCGAAGCAGAACACATTGTCGGGGCTTTCCGTAAGCTCGTAATTGTGCATCTTCTCCGTCATTTCCTCCTGCGTGTAGTGCGAAAGGTTGAACGAGAAGTCCTCCGGGCTCGTCACGGTCACAGCGCCCGCGCCGTCCGTGATCGTCACCCGCGCACAGCCGAAGTGGCTGCCGTTCTCCTGCGGCTTCACGTAGTCCTCAAAAAGGTCGTCCGCCGTCTGCGCAAAGTTACCCAGCGAAGACGCATGGTGCTTGTCGCAGTACGATTCATACGGGCCGTAGCCGTAATATTCCGCCGTGTCAAACGACTTCGGCAGGAACATTCTAAGGCCGAATCTCGGCAGGAACGGACGCTCCATGTCGCGCTTACCGTTGATCTCCGCTCTTACCTTGCCCTCGGCGTCCACCGTAAAGCGGCAGTCAAGGTGCAGGAACGGTCTGCGGTACACCGCCGCAAGGCTCAGCTTGCAATCGATCACAACAACGCCGTCTTCCTCTTTCGCGTTGCAGGCATAGACTTTTATCGCGGGTTCGTTGTAGCCGGCCTGCTCCCATTCCTTGCGCACAAATTGGTCGTTGTCCGTCGGTGCACGCCACACGTTCCACGTCATCGGGCGGGTCATGATGTTCACATTGTTCTTCACCATAGACGTAAACACGCCCTCGGTCTTCGAGAACACATAACGGAAGCTGTCGCCCGTCACCGTCACGGCGCGGCTGTCCTCCTCCGCAACAACAAAGCCCTTTCTAAGCGCTTCTTCCTTGCGTGCCCCGCGGGAAACGATCAGCTGGTCAAAGCCGAGCGGGTGTCCCTTCTCAAAGAACACGCTGTCGTTCTTCTTCGCGCTGTACTGCAGAAGCACCGCCACGTCGCCCTCCGTCGGAATTGCATCCGGCAGCGTAATGACGCCGCTTTCGTGCGGGGCAATCTTGATGTCGTCCATCACGCCGCAGGCCACCGTATCGCCGTCCTGCTGAATTTCCCAGGAAAGCGTCAAAAATTCTTCCGTGTTCGTAAAATCGCGGTAATTCGTCAGCTGAATTTCCCCCGTTTCGCGGTTCACAAGCGCCGCGCGTACCGGGCGAATGACGTTTTTATATTCGAGTAAACCCGTATGCGGTGTGCGGTCGGGGTACACAAGGCCGTCCATGCAGAAGTTGCCGTCATGCGGATATTCGCCAAAGTCACCGCCGTAGCGGAAAATATCGCGGTTGTCGGGCGTCGTGCCGCCGTAAACGGCGTGGTCGCACCATTCCCAAACAAAGCCGCCCATAAAGCGGTCATACTTCATGATCAGCTGCTGGTACTGCTCCGCATCTCCGGGGCCGTTACCCATCGCGTGGATGTACTCGCAAAGCACCAAGGGCTTCGTGTACTTCGGGTCGACCATATATTCATCAATCCACTCCGGCGCCGAGTACATGCGGCTCTCCGTCGTCAGGGAAGACAGGTCGTTCTTGTGGCCGCGCGCATCGTAATACGTGTTCTCGTAGTGCGTCAAGCGGGACGGGTCATATTCGCGCACCCATGCGCCGGCCTTCTCAAAGCTCGGGCCCCAGCCGGTCTCATTGCCGTAAGACCACATCAGCACACACGCGTTATTCTTGTCGCGGATGACGCTGCGCTGAATTCTGTCCATAATCGCCTTGTCGAAAATCGGGTTCAGTGCGTTGTCCGCGTATTCGTCCATGCCGTAGCCGCCGGTCTGCGCCGCCGCACCGTGGCCCTCAATGTCCGCCTCGGCAATAACATAGAAGCCGTATTCGCTGCAAAGCTGTAAGAACCACGGCGCGTTCGGGTAGTGGCTTGTGCGCACTGCGTTGATGTTATGCTGCTTCATCAGGAACAGGTCGCGCTTCGCCTGCTCGCGGCTGATGGTGTAGCCCGTCACCGGGTCGCTGTCATGGCGGTTCACGCCGCGCAATTTGATTTTCACATTGTTGAAATACAGAACGCTGTCGCGGATCTCAATTTTGGAGATGCCCACCTTCTGCTCGATCACTTCATCCGCCGTGCGGAACACGATCGTGTACTGGTACGGGTCCTCGGCATTCCAAAGATGCGGGTTTTCGAGCGCAAAGTTCGGCTCCGCGCCCGCCGTGCTTTCGAGCAGAGCGCCCTCGGCGTCATACAGCTCCGCCGTCACGTCCGGCAGCCCGATAAAGTCCATCTCCACGCGGATATCCGCATGGGAAAGGTCATCGCTCACCGTCGTCTTTACAAAGTAATCGCGGATGTGCGCCAAAGGTCTGCGAATGAGGTACACGTCACGGAAAATACCGCTCATGCGCAGCTTATCCTGGTCCTCCAGGTACGAGCCGTCACACCACTTTACAACCAGCACCGCCACGGAGTTTTCACCCTCGTTCAGTAAATCGGTGATGTCAAACTCGCTCGTCGAGTGCGAAACCTGGCTGTACCCTGCAAACTGCTCGTTGATCCACAGATAGAAGCAGGAGTCCACGCCCTCAAAGTTCAAATAAATTTTCTGCGTCAGGTCTTCCGCGTTCATGTAGAAGCGGCGCAGATAAAGACCGCAGGGGTTCTCGTCCGGCACATACGGCGGGTCATACGGGAACGGATAGCGCACGTTCGTGTACTGGTGGCGGTCATAGCCCGCATTTTGCCAGCAGGACGGCACCTCAATCTCGTCCATATCCTCCTCGTCAAAGCAGATCTCACCCTCGGAGCCCTCCGGGAACACGTCTAAAAACGAGTCAAAATACCGAAACGACCATGTGCCGTTCAAAAGACACACTCTTGTGGATTCTTCCTCGTCCTCCGGTGCCTTCGGCAAGAAGTAGCTGCGGTTCTGGCAGGTACCCACGTGCAGCACGTCCGGATTTTCGTGCATTTTCTGAAATTCCATTATCAATACCGTTCCTTTCCTGCGTGAAAACGTTTTCCACGCGTGTGTTGAAACACTCCAAAATTCAGTTGAAGCGATTTAGAACCTATGCTATAATGAGCGTACATAGACGGGGATTTTTCCGCATCCCCTCTACTACAAGATTACATGAAAAAAAGGTGCGGGTCAAGCCCGTAACCAAATAAATTTTGAGAAAGGAACAAAAACCATGACGATACAAATTCTGCTCGCCGCCCTGTTCCTTGCGGCAGTGCTGTGGCTCGGCTTTCGTGCCGCGCCGGAAACGGAGGGCGCCCCCGTCCACCGCGCCCGTATAAAGGAAGCTACGGTCTTCGGCCTGCCCCCCGTGCCCGTCTTCTGCGCTGTGCTCGCTTTGGGGCTTATCCTGCGCTTTATTCTGGGCTACAACATCAACGGGTTCGAGGCCGACATCTCCTGCTTTAAAGCGTGGGCCGCCTATACGCACGATTACGGCTTTAATAACATGTATTACCGGGACTTCTTCCTCGATTATCCCCCCGGCTATCTCTATGTGCTCTACATCGTTGAGGCGTTTCGCCGCCTGTTCGGTGTCGACCAATACGCGCAGAGCTATACGCTCATGATAAAACTCGCGCCCATTTTGTCGGACATCGCCTGCGCCGCGGCACTTTGGGTGCTCGCCCGCAAAAAACTCGGTGAAAAAAGCGCACTCCTTATCGCGTTTGCCTATCTTTTCTGCCCCGCCGTCATCGTCAATTCCTCCGTCTGGGGTCAGGCCGATAGCTTCTGCGCGCTTCTGCTCCTCTGCACACTGCTGCTTCTCTGGTACAACCACACGCCGCTCGCCGCGTTCGTCTACGGCTTCGGCATCTTAAGTAAGCCGCAGATGCTCATTTTCGCGCCGGTGCTCATTTTCTGGGTCATCCGCAAAAAGGACTGGAAAAACCTCGTCCTCGGGCCCATCATCGCCCTTGCGACGATTCTCCTGCTCTCCACGCCGTTTATAAAGAATTTCGATTACCTGAAGCTCATCGAAATCTACACCGGCACCATCGATTATTATAATTACTACACCATCAACGCCTATAACGTCTGGGCACTCTTCGGGCTCAACTGGGCTGCCCTGTCGGAGCACAGCACTTGGCTGCAATTCGGCGTGCCGCTCGCAACCGTCCTCGCAGGTCTCTTACTGCTGAAATCGAAGCGCGACGACGCCGTTTTCGCCTGCCCCACCGTTTTAATGTTCACGGTCTACATTTTCTGCGTCAAAATGCACGAGCGTTATCTGTTCCCCGTGCTCCTGTGCCTGCTGCTCACCTACGTTTTCACAAAGAAAAAGCGCTTCCTGCTCCTGTTCGCGGGCACATCCACGGTGCATTTTTTGAACGTTGCCTATGTGTTGTACCTCAATAACGCCTACATTTCCCCCACGTCCATTCAAATCCTGTTCCTCTCCGCGCTGCACGTGCTCCTGTACATTTATATGCTCTATATCACGTACCGCTGCTTTATTTCCGAAAAAGCCCTGCGCCCGCTCCCTACGTTTAAAACGCAGAAAGCCGCCTCGGCCGAACAGCACACAAAGCCCGCCGCAGCGCCCGAATTCTCCCTCATCACCGACAAGAATCATAACGTCCGCCTGACGCGTGTCGATCTTCTCTGCATCGCCGTCGTTACCCTCCTTTACGGCATCGTCGCGTTCACGAATCTCGGTAATCACGAGACCGCCAATACGACATGGACGCCCCAAAACGGCGAATCCGCCGTCTTTGAGACCGACGACGCGTACAGCGAAATTTTCTACCTGCCCGGCATCGCCCCCGCGGATAACGGCATCGGCCAGCGCGTCGGTACCAATATGAAGATCGAGGTTTCAAACGATCAAACCAACTGGGCGACCGCCGCCGAAAACACGGACGGTAGCGTCTATGCGTGGAAAAACGTCTCCGTCGCCGCCGTCGGCAAATATATCCGCATCACATCGATGTGCGACGACCTCGCCATCAACGAGTTCGCGCTCAAAAAGACAGACGGCACCGGCTTTGCAACGCTCACCGCCGTCTCCGGCAACGCGTGGCAGCTCACGGATGAGCAAAACACCGTCCCGCTCTACCCAAGCTACATGAACTCCACCTATTTCGACGAAATCTACCACGCCCGCACCGCCTACGAGCACATTTTGGGACTCGAGCCATACGAAAACACGCACCCAACGCTCGGCAAGCTCATCATCTCGGTCGGCATTCGCATCTTCGGCATGAACCCGTTCGGCTGGCGCTTCATGGGCACGCTGTTCGGTGTTCTGATGCTCCCTGCGCTCTACCATTTCTTAAAGCGCCTCTTTGGCTCCACGTTCCTCTGTACCGCCGGTACTGTCCTCTTTGCGTTCGATTTCATGCACTACGTCCAAACACGCATCGCGACCATCGATACCTACGCCGTGTTCTTCATCATTTTAATGTACGACGCCATGCTCGTGTTTATTCAGCACGATTTAAAAACCGACAGCTTCAAAAAGCTCCTGCCCCCGCTGCTTTTAAGCGGCATCTTCATGGGGCTCGGCATCGCAAGCAAGTGGACGGTCGCCTATGGCGCAGTCGGCCTCGCCGTGCTGTTCTTCGGCAAGCTCATCGTCTCTTACCGCGAAGAGAAAGGCCACGCCGCCGTGCAGAAAGCGCTCCTTAATAAATCCATAAAGCTCTGCCTCTGGTGCTGCCTGCTGTTCATCGCCATTCCGTTCGGCATCTACTTTACGGCGTTCCTGCCGCTCACCACATTGCCGCATAACCGCTACAATGTTTTCGGCCGGTTCATCGCGTACCAAACGCATATGTATAATTACCACTCCACGCTGCAGGCGACCCATCCGTTTGAGTCCCCGTGGTATCAATGGCCGTTCGATATCCGCAATGTGTGGTACTACGGCAATTACAGCGCCGACAGCGAGGGCCACATCCGCACCATTTCGGTGCTCGGCAACCCGCTGTTCTTCTGGGCGTGCGTGCCCGCCACCGTGTACGCGTTCGTAAGGGCCGTAAAACGGCACTCCCGCACCGCGCTCATCTGTGTCATCGGCTTCTTGTCCGCGTATCTGCCGTGGGTACTCGTGCCGCGCTGCACGTTCATTTACCACTATTTCACTGCCGTGCCGTTCATTCTCATCGCGCTCCTCATCGCGTATCAGCGCCTTGAAGAAACAGCTTCCCTGCGCCGCGTCATCTTCACAAAAGGCGCCGTCACGCTCACAGTCGGCAGAATTCTCCTGCTTGCCTGCGTCCTCGTGCACATTCTTATGTTCATCGCGTTCTACCCCGTGCTCACCGGCACCCTCACCACGCAGAACTACGCCAACGCCTTAGAATGGCTCCCCAGCTGGTTCTTTATCTAAGACCCCCGAGCTAACGACAACGGTGGTTGAAAGTTTTCGCCAGCCTTTTTCAAAAGGCTGCGGATTCTTAGGGCAGCGCCCTAAGTCGTCGTTCGCAAACGACGAAACCCTTTTACCTACCCAAAAATCAGGAATGATAGTAAGCAATGCTTCGCATTGCTAAAATGATCCAGTGAATCATTCCTTGATGGTCGACTGAATGTCGACCGTAGAATAAGAAAAATCGCCGCACTCTCGTTTTCCCCCCTGAGAGCGCGGCGATTTTTATGCCTGCATATATAAAATTTCTTACCCCTTCACCGACTCCGTCGCCGCCGCACTGTTCACCGGCTTATCGAGGTTCTTAATCTCCTTGTTGTAGAGAATTACAAAGAATACAACCGTCACAATGAGCGAAATAAATTCGGAAATTGGGAAGCAGAACCACACAGCGCCGAGGCTGATTTTCGAGAGCAGCCACGCCGCCGGCACCAGCACAACCAGCTGACGCATCACAGACTGCACAAGGCTGTACATGCCGTGGCCCGTCGCCTGAAACAGCGTCGAAAGCGTAATGCCGATCGCCGCCATCGGGAAGTGGATCGCGATGATTCTAAGCGCCGAGTCGCCGATCTCGTGCAGTTCCGGCGTCGCGTTGAAGATGGAAATCAGCGTGCCCGGGCAGATTTCAAACACGATAAGACCCGCAATCTCAATAATAAGCGCAATCACGCAGCCGATCTTCACCGCACCCGTCACACGCTTCTTGTCGCGCGCACCGTAGTTGTAGCCCATAATCGGCATGAGCCCCTGCGTCAAGCCGAACACCGGCATAAACACAAAGGACTGCAATTTAAAGTAAACACCGAACACATTCACGGCCACTGCGGAAAATCCTGCCAAAATACCGTTCATTGCCATGGTCATCAGCGTGCCGATGGCGTTCATCACGATGCTCGGCAGACCCACAACGTAAATGTCCTTCATCGTCTTGCCGTGGAAACGGAAGCCCTTAAATTCCAGCGCAATCGCGTGGTTGCCGAAAAACAAAATGCAAAGGCCCACAATCATCGAAAGGATCTGGCCGCCAACCGTCGCATACGCCGCACCGGCCACGCCCATGTTGAAGTTGAAAATGAGGATCGGGTCAAAGACGATGTTTGCCACCGCGCCCACAAGCTGAATGATCATCGGCATCACCATGTTGCCCGTCGCCTGTAACATTTTTTCAATGACCGCCGCAAAGAAGAAGCCGAACGATGCTACCGTCACAATCGTGATGTACGTCGTGCCCATGCTGAGCACTTCCGCGTCCTGCGTGTAAAGCGCCGTAAACGGACGCGCCACAATCGCACCGAAAATTGCAAAGACCACATACGTGATCGCGGAAAGAATAATGCCGTGCGTCGCCGCGTTGTCCGCCGCCTCCTGGTCGCGCTCGCCGAGTCTGCGGGAAATGAGTGAGCTCACGCCCACGCCGGTGCCCACGCCGAATGCCACCAACAGGTTCTGAATCGGGAACGCCAGCGAGACCGCCGTCAGTGCGTTCTGGCTCACCTGCGCCACAAAGTAGCTGTCCACAATGTTGTAAAGCGCCTGAATCAGCATCGAGAACATTGCCGGCAGTGCCATCGTCAAAATCAGCGGCAGCATCTTCGCGGAGCCCATGCGGCTGTTTGCCGGGTCCTCAAGTTTCACCGTTTTTTCCGCCATAAAATCAAACTTCCTTTCTTTTTTGTAAATTCTTTTGCAAATCTCTACACTCCAAACGCGGTTTTTTCGCATGAAAAGACTTCGCCGCAAGCACGGCGAAGTACGCTGTTTAAAGCCTTTAGTTTTCTTTTTGTCCGACCGTTATCCTGTTCACAATCTAAAATCGAACTGATACAGTATAACACACTTTATTTTCCGCCGCAACACTTCGCATAAAAACGCGCATTTTCACCAATTCCGCGCCCCAAAACAAGCCCTATCGTCACAGAATATTCACCTTTTGTTCTTGCATTCGACGCAATAAATCGGTACAATAAATACAAACTGGTCATACTCTGCACAAACAGGGGATTTCCGGGAGGAAACGGGGTCGCTTTTCGCCCCGCAATATTGGAATAAGGAAGGTAGAAATTTATGGCATCCGGCAAAATCATGATCGTAGACGACGATAGAAATATCTGTGAGCTTTTAAGATTGTATATTGAAAAGGAAGGCTTTGAAACAGCCATTGCAAACGACGGCAAGGCGGCCGTGCAAATGTTTGATTCCGTCAACCCGGACCTCATGCTGCTCGACATCATGCTCCCGGAGCTCGACGGCTGGCAGGTCTGCCGCGAGATCCGCAAAAAGTCCCAGTGCCCCATCATTATGCTGACGGCTAAGGGCGAAGTGTTCGATAAAGTCCTCGGCTTAGAGCTCGGCGCGGACGATTATGTCGTAAAGCCCTTCGAGACAAAAGAGGTCATCGCGCGCATCAACGCCGTCCTCCGCCGCATTGGCAAAAAAGAATCCTCTCAGGTGAAAGAAGTTCACTACGAGAATCTTTCCATCAACCTCACAAATTACGAACTCAAGGTCAAGGGCGTCCAGATTGACACTCCGCCGAAGGAAATGGAGCTTATCTATCATCTCGCCTCGAACCCGAACCGCGTCTTCACGCGTGACCAGCTCCTCGACGAAGTGTGGGGCTTTGATTATTACGGCGATTCCCGCACCGTAGACGTGCACGTTAAGCGCCTGCGTGAAAAACTCGAAGGCGTTTCCGATAAGTGGTCGCTTAAAACCGTCTGGGGCGTCGGCTATAAGTTTGAAGTGAAAGAATAAGCCGGCGAAAGGAAGGATTCCCCTTGCAAAAATCCCTGTTCGGAAAATACCTGCGCGTCACCATGGTCATCGTGCTCGCCAGCTTCATCGTGCTCGGCAGCGTCATGATGTTTGTGTTCTCGCAGTACACCAAAAGCGATAAGCGCAAACTGCTTATGCAAAACGCCTCATCCATGGCGTCCATTACTTCCGTCGTAGACATCACGAATAACGGTGCACCGGAGCTTCTGAAAGTCTTTGTGCGCACGTTCTCTCTCAATATTGATGCCGATATTTTCGTCACCGATCTCGAGGGCAACGTCCTGTTCGGTGCCTATGCCAACAGCACCTCAAATATCGGCGCAAACTTCATCCCGCAGACGAAGATTTCGGCAGACATCGTAAAGTGCGCGTCCGAGGGCTCCTATACCGGTGACGGACGCAAAAACGGCATTTACGATACCCCGTACTACGTCGTCGGCGTGCCGCTTTATTCCGTCGCCGAAACATCATCTTCCGAGGCAGGAGGCGAAAACAGCACCAGAGTGCCCGTCGGTGCCGTTTTTGCCGCCATGAACGCTGCCTCCCTCACGGAGTATCAGTTCGCCGCACTGCAAATGTTCCTCATCGCCGCAGCCGCCGCGTTCATTCTGGCGTTCGTTGTCGTCGGCCTCTTCTCCTACCGGCTCGTCAAGCCCCTGCGGCAGATGTCCGCCGCAGCCAAAAGCTTCGGCGACGGTGATTTCTCCATCCGCGTGCCCGTCACAAGCAACGACGAGATTGGCCAGCTTGCCACCGCGTTCAACAACATGGCAGATTCGCTCTCCGGCAGCGAAAGCATGAACCGCAGCTTCGTCGCGAATGTCTCGCACGAGTTAAAGACCCCGATGACAACCATCGCGGGCTTCATCGACGGCATTCTAGACGGCACCATCCCGCCGGAGCGCCAGTCGCATTACCTGCACATCGTCTCCGACGAGGTCAAGCGCCTCTCGCGTCTTGTCCGCACTATGTTAAATCTCTCCCGCATCGATAACGGCGAGCTGAAGCTCCGCCCAAACGATTTCGATATTTCCGAGACCGTCCTCTCCACCGTGCTCACGTTTGAAAAGAGCATCGACGAGAAAAAGATTAACATCCGCGGACTTGATACTTTGCAGCCCATGCAGGTGCACGGCGATGAAGACCTTTTGCATCAGGTCGTCTATAACCTTGTCGAAAACGCCGTCAAGTTCACAAACACCGAGGGCTACATCTCCTTCAACGTCTCGGACAGCATCGACCGCATCGTCGTCACCATCGAAAACAGCGGCTCTGGCATCCAGTCCGATGAGCTCCCCCTCGTGTTCGAGAAGTTTTATAAGACCGATAAATCGAGAAGTCAGGATAAAAACGGCATGGGCCTCGGCCTGTACCTTGTCCGCACCATCATCAAGCTCCACGGCGGCGACATTTCCGTCTCCTCCGTCGTAAACGAGTACACCCGCTTCTCGTTCTATATTCCGAAGCCGCAGGAACCCCCGAAGCTGAAGTACAATACCGGCTCCATCCCGGTCACCGTGCCGGTCGAAGATGCCGTCATCTCGGAGCGCCCCAAAAAGGAGCACCACGGCCACAAGGATAATAAAGAGCCCGATCAGAAATAAATCCAAAAATGAGGTATCACACCATGGACGATTTTGAAAACAAAACCCCGGAAATGCAGGAGCCTGCTTCTTCCGAAGACAATATCCCCGAAACACCGGAAACCGCAGAGCCCACCGTTTCTGATGAACCGGCCGCTCCCGCAGAACCGACTGTCACCCCGGAACCGACCGTTTCCAATGCCCCCACGGCAGAGCCGCTCCCGAATGCCGAGCAGGCGCCGGAAGCCCGGCCCATCCCGAACGTGAACATTCCGCCGCAGCCGCAGCCCGTTCAGCATACCGGCTATTATCCCCCGCAGCCGCCGTATCAGCCCTACCCGTACAACACGCAGCCAAACGCCCCGCAGTACGGCTATGCAAACTACAACACCCAGCCGCAGTCGGGGCAGTACCCGCCGCCCTACGGACAAGGCGCTTATCCCCCGCCGTACCCGCAGAATATGCAAAATCCGTATCCGCACCCCGCGCCGCAAAAAAGGAGAATGCCGCTCGGGTTGCGTATTCTCATCATCGTCATGTCCGTCCTCGTCGCAGGCTCCGTCATCGGCTTTGCTTCCTACGGCATCTACGCCGCCGTGAACCGCGGTTACGGCGTCACAACGCTGCCGGGCGATCCGCTCATCCCGAACTTCCCGCATGAAAACGACGGCAGCGACAGCGAAACGCCCGACGAAGACGAAACGCCCGATACGGACGACAGCTTCACCCCGCCGGACATCGCCGTCACCCCGAATACGGAGGGCATCACCTTAGATAAAGAGCCGAATACTGCCGAGCTCGATATCGATGCCGTGTACGATAAGGTCATCCCGTCCACCGTGCTCGTCATCACGCAGAGCGGCGAAACGCAGGGCACAGGCACCGGCATTTTCGCAACGGAAGACGGCTACATCATCACGAACAGCCATGTCATTTTAAATTCCAAATCCGTTTCCGTGCAGGTCAAAACGTATGACGGTGAACTTCACGACGCCGTCGTCGTCGGGTTCGACAAAACCACCGACCTCGCCGTGCTCAAAATCGACGGCACAGGCTACATGCCCGCCGAGTTCGGCGACAGCGATGACCTGCGCATGGGCCAGTGGGTCGTCGCCATCGGCAACCCGGGCGGCGAGCAGTTCTCCGGCTCCATCACGCGCGGCGTTATCTCGGGTCTTAACCGTTCCGTCGGCTCGTACAGCTCGAACGGCATGACGTATATCCAAACCGATGCCGCCATCAATCCCGGCAATTCCGGCGGCCCGCTCGTCAACTTACACGGTCAGGTCATCGGCATCAGTTCCGCTAAAATCGTCTCCGAGCAGTACGAGGGCATGGGCTTCGCCATCCCGATCACCGGTGCAAAGAGCATCATAGACGACCTGCTTGCAGGCGGTTATGTGCAAGGCCGCGTCCGCTTCGGCATCAAAGGCACTGCCATCACCCAGATGCAGGCCGCCATGTATGACGTCCCGCAGGGCTTCATGATCAGCGAGATTGACGAAGACAGCTGCTTTAACGGCACAGACGTGCAGGCGTATGACATCATCACCGCCATCGATGATACCGAAACGAAATCGCTTGAAGAGCTCGCAAACGCACTTTTAAATTATAAGCCCGGCGATACCGCCGAGATCCACCTGTTCCGCCCGAACGAGAGCGGCGTAGGCGGCGAAGAATTCACCGTCACCGTCACCCTGCTCGAAGATAAAGGCGAAACGCAAGGCTAACACCTGCCTGCGGCAAGCGAATGAATAAAGTCTTTAGTCAAGTTTTCTTCGAGAAAACTTGCGAATTCCAAAGGCAGCGCCTTTGGTCGTCGTCCGCAGACGACGAAACACCTTTTGCCTCCCAAAAATCAGGACGGGAGAACAAACAGTCCGGTGGACTGTTTGTTCGCGGGAGACCCAATTAGGGGGTCTCCCAATGAATTTGCGCGGCAAATTCATAAAAACTGCCTTTAGAAATCCCTTAAAATACACACAATACACCAAGAAGCGCACAGCTCCTCCAAAAGCTGCGCGCTTCTTTTTTAATGATCTATCTCTCTTTGTTCGATATGATATTTTCCTCACGGAAAATGATATAACGCCTTATCTGAACGCCAGCACCGCGTACGTTACGCCGCTTTCGTTCAGCGATGCCATGCCGCTGCCGTCCGTCGGGGCGGTTTGGGTCTGCCGCACCGTCACCTGCGCCGTGGAAAGCGTCACGCCAAGGCTGTTCTGGCCGCCTGCCGCTATGCCGGCGTATTGCTTTGTGCAGCCCGTCGTCGCCTGTGAAAACGGCTTGTCCACCGCAAAAACGATCACCGCACTCGGACTGAAGCCGAATAAGATCGTGCGCGAGGCCGCACCCGTGCCTGTGTACGTGCGCACCTCCGTCGGCGTATCTAAACGCTTTCTGCGCGTGTCATTTAAATGCAGGTTATCGTTTTGAATGTGCCCGCCAAGCTGCGACTCTATGGCTTCGTTGTCCGCCACAAAATCCACACGGCGCGGCTTGTCCGTCCCCTCCCAAAGGCAAAGGCCGAGAACCGTTGATTTTTTACTTGCTGCCATGTTTCTCCTTTCCGCTCATAAAACGTCGAGCGCATTCCAAGTCTTGTTTCGAAGGTCGAGCACATTCCACGAGCTCCCCGCCGCGTCCTGTGCGTCCCACGTGTTTTTGCCGAAATCGAACACCAAACTGAGGTGCGCAGGCAAAAACGCGCGCGCTTCGCTTTCCGCCGCCGCTTCGGAAATGCCCATGGTAGAGAGCACATTTATGTTCAGCACGCCGCCCTTTTGCGGGACGATCTTCCCGTTGATGCCTGCCGCCAAAAGCTGCTTTTGCATCGCTTCCACCGTGTGGTCTGCGGGGGTCACCGCGCCGCGGGTCAGCAGCATCGCGCGCCGGTTTTTCGTGCTGTCCACGGATGGCACCACGCGGAACAGCGATTCAAACGCTTTCAGCCCGTCCTCCTCCGCCGTCTGCACAAACGCGTCGCGCCGCACATGAGAAAGCGTATCATACACGAGTTCAAGCCCCTTTGCATACGCCGCAAGCTCTGCCGAAAGCCACTTGTCTTCTCCAAAATACAGCCCCGTTTTTTCGAGCATCGCGCGCATGCGGGTTTCCAGTTCCGTCATTTGCCCTCCTTACTGCGTCTCCAGCACATTTACAGCGCCCGCCGTGACGATCTCCCCGGCGTTCGGCGTAAAGTCCGCCACGCTCGCCGGCACCGTGCAGTTTTGTGCTACGCCCGTCTCCATCACCGCATGGATTAGCCCCGCCGTCACAAACGGCTCGCCCACCTCAAACGCATTCAGGTACGCCGTGATTGCCGCCGTGCACGATGCTTTCGCATCTTCAAACGTGCACCCGTCCTTCGGCTTCACGTAAACTGTCACCGGCTTTTTCACAGCCACCGCTGCAGCCACCGTCACGTCCACACTGATCTCCTTGAGCTTTTCGAGCGTCTCTCCGACTTTTCCGAGCACCTCGTCCGTCACCGCGCCGTTGTCGCCGTACAGGTACACCGCCACCGTGTTCACACCGTTTGCGCGCGGCACCACCTGAACGCTTTTCACGCCCGGTGTCATCAGCGCCGCACGGCGGTACGTCTCCGTGTTCGAGCCGTTCGGCAGTGCGTAAAAGCACCGCAAAAGGCGCGTTCGCAGCGCTTCGTCGTCCTCTTTATCCGCGCCACCCGTAAACGGCACATCGTTCGTCACGCTTTCAATGCCCGCTGGCGGCGTGATGAGCGTGTTCACCGCACCCTTTGCCGCGTTGCCGCGCCTGCCGCCCAAAACCGCCTGCGCCGCCGCTGTCACCGTCAGTGCGCCTGCGGGCAGCACAGCCGCCTCCGTCGTCTCATATTCCACCGCGTTTTCGCCGCTTGCCGCACACACCGTGCCCGCGGGGATCTCCGCCGCGTAGCTCAGCGCCGTTCGGCGCGAAAACGTCAGCGTGCCCACAGATTTCACCGCGTCCTTGCGCACAAGCCCGCGCTCTTCGGCGTGCAGGTCAAGCGCCTCGCCCGCCGCCGTCTGCGGAAAGCAATTCAGCTTCAGTGATTCCGCCGCGCACAGCACCGTATACAACTCGCCCGCCAGTACCTTCAGACGGATCGAAACGTCCGCCGCGTCCTCGGGCTCCACGCCCGCCAGCGTTTTGTATTCCGCCGCCATGTGCGCATAAATTTCCTCAAATTTCACACTTTCGCCCCTTTCACCGCAATCTCCCCCGTGCCGAGCATCGTCTGGAGTCCGAAGATAAACCGCTCCCCCTCACGCCGCACGGAGACCGCCTCAACACCGGCTAAGGGCAACAGCGCCGCCTGCGCATACCGCAGCGCCCGCTCTTCGGCGTGCTCGTCCGCTGCATCCAGCATATAAAACCGGCTGCCGAGCACGCGGTCATAGCAAAACGCGCCGCGTTTTAGGCAAATGCGGTTATACGCGCGCTGCATAAGCGCGTTAAGCCCCTCGGCCGTCTTCGGCAACCCTGTCGCCGCCGTCTGTGTTATGCCGTTTAAAATCACGACCTCCACGCTATTCCTCCTTTTTCTCAAACACCTGTCCATTGATGACGACCGTGCCGTCGAGTTTCAAAACGATCTCCGCACCGCCCGCTGAGAACAGCCGCACCTCGCCGGGCAAAAGCGTTCCCGCGTCGTTCACAACGCCAAGGCACACACCGCCGGTCATCACAGCCTCCGTACCCTGCGGCACGCTCACCGCCATGCCGTACGGCACCGTTACAGTCGGTGCACGGCGCTCCAGCTCCGTGCAGACGGAAATCTCCCCGCCGCCCGTCGTCACAACGCCCGTTTTCACGCTTTCGGCCTTTTCCGCCGTCTCCTTTTTTGTCAGCCACATGTTCATGCCTCCTTTAAACCGGTTCAAAATGCAGCTCGGTCTTCACGTCTTTCCCGCGCAGCAAAACGTTTTTGGAGATGAGCCGCACCTCGCCAAGCTCCTCCGTCCACATCGTGTCCCCCATGTTCCCGTCTATATAAGAAGCACACGTCAGCTTTAGTCGCTTTGATGCCCTGCGGCTTTCATTTAAAAGCGCCGTCGGTGCTGTTTTCGCATAGGCAGAAAGATACCGCACGCGCACCTGTGGGGCCAAAGGATCGTGATATTCCGCGCTGTATGCGCCTGTCTGCGCGTTTTGCACCGTAATGCCGCTCAGCATTTTGTACGGGCAAAAAATCACCTCCCGCGCCGTCACCCAGTCGGGCTTCACCGTTTTCGGCACGTAGCTTTCAAAGTGCACGCCGCCGCTTTTGTCCGTATACGGCGTACAGTTTAGATATCTCTCAGAGAACGTTTGCAGCGCTTCAAAACAGCTCACGCCCTTTTCTACGGTCAAAACGCCCTCCACCGGCCGCCTGTCGCCGCCCACGGCGTGCAGCCCCAGCGGCATCAGATACATCCGCTCCAAAAGCCGCAGCGAGGGCAATCTAAGCTCCATCGGTGCCGCCTCGTTGTCGAGCAAAAGCGCCGCGCGGCTGCGCAGGGAGAAGACCTCCGTGCGCGCGCCGTTCCGGCATTTCACGCGGTGTTCATCCACGATGCCGTCAAAGATCACCGCGCCGTCCTTTTTAAGCACCGCCCCCACGGGCTCTTCCGTAAAAAGCCGATTCCCCGCACTAAACCGCACCGTCAGACTGTCCGCTACCGTATCCGCGTCGCTTCTTAAAAGCCATTCGCTCGGCTCCTCTTTCGGCGAATGTTTTTCACCGCTTGCAAACACAAACTCAAGCGAAAAATCCGTCACGGAACATGCACCTCCTCGCCGTCTTTCAGCGCCGCAATACACGCGATATGCCGGTTATTCTCCGCCAAGCGGTCAATCGAAACGCCCGTAAAATACGCGTAATCCCACAGGCTCTCGCCCGCCTTCGCGCGGTATGTCCGGCCGGAGACTGCTTCGCTTTTCCCCGCCGTCTCCACAAAGGCGAACGTGTACGGTACCGTGTTTTTCTCCGGCACGCCGATGAGCGCAAGCTCGCTCAAAACCGCCTCAAACGGCCTATGCCCCGGCAAGTACAGCGTCTCTGTTTCACCGAAAAGCGCCTCTAACTCGCGGTAAACCGCCATCGCATTCTCCCCGGTGAAGTGCCCCTTGCCCGCTACGCGCGCCTTGCGCTTGCCGACCGCCTCCACACGTTCTTCACCGTCAACACCCACCGTCTCACGCAGCAGGCACGCCCGCTCGAGTTTTAATTCCGTCGGGTTCACCGGAAACACAAAGCTGCCAAACTGCATTGTCATCAGGTTCATGCAAACCTCCTGTCCGCACGAAGCGGCGCGGGATATCGCTGCTCCTCGCGCTCCAAAATGCCGGAGAGCGCCTGTGCGTTTTTGTATTCTTCTTCCACCTTATGCCTCCGTTCCGCTTTGTGTTCGCTGTGTGTTTTTTTTACACGCACCCGCTTCTATCACAAGCTTATTTTCGCTCGCCGCTTTCAAAACGCAGTGCGTGTACCGCGCGCCGCCTGTTTGCAGTGTGAATTCGCCGGGAAGCGCCTCCTCGCCGCCCGAAAACCCATGCAGCACAATCGTGTACACCGCTTTGCCCGCCACCGCCGCATACGGATTTTCCTCACCGATGGCGTAATAGCGCTTGACCTTCGCTTCGTGCGAAATTTTCACCGCGTCCGCCGTAAATACCCTGTCGCCGATTACCACCGCCGCGCGTGCTTTATCCGCCGCACCTGTCGCCGCCTGCACCGTGCAAAGCGTCACAAGGCAACTGAGCGCCGCCGAGTACGTCGTCTCGCTCCGCTTCACACTGCGCAGCGCACACGGCAAAGACGATACCGCCGCACACACCGCGTCAAACAGCCGCGCGTGGTCGTTCCTTTCGCGCGCATACAGCTGCACGCCGAGCACCGTTTCAAACACACCGTCCGCGTTTTCCTCCTGCATCACGCCCACCGTCACCGCGGCACGCTGCGGAAGCCTTTGCAGCGTGCCCGTAAACGCCGGGCGCACCGCGCAATCCGGCAAAAGCGCTTTCAGCTTTTCCGCAAGCGCCGCACTAAGCTCCGTTCCCGTCATCTTTTTCCTCCTTTTCCAGCACCGCGCGCACGTAAAGCGCCCCGCAAATCCCGCTTTTTTCCTCGGCATATAAAACGCGGAACGTCTCGCCGCCCACAGTCAGCCTCGCGTTCTCCGCGCCGCAAAGCACTTTGACGTCGCCGAAGTAGACATACAGCGGCTTCATCGCCCCGCCGAACGTCTCCGTTTCCGCCTGCAGGGCCGTTTTGTCTTCCTTCAGGCGATGCACAACGCCGCGGCAAACGACCTTCTCGCCGCTTATCTCCGCCGTCATCTGCTGCGCCCTCAAAAATACATTTCTCACACCGTGCCCTCCGCCACGCCGAAGTAAAAATCCTCGTCACGCAAAAGCCCGGACACCGCCCGCTCGCACTGCTTTGCATAGGCGAGCGCCCTTTCGCTGCCTTTGTCAAATTCCGCGCGCACCTCGCCCGCCGTCAGGCTTTTCGGCGATGCCGCTTCCTCCAAAAGCCAAAACTGATACGCCGCCTGCGCCGCAGCCGCTGCGCACAGCGCATCCTTATGCGCGTTTTCTTCCGCCTCAGTGCAGCAAAGGCGCGCTTTCAGCCGCTGCACCGCATCGCCGCTCAGCATCAAAAGCAGGTCTTCGCGGTCGTCATTTGTCAAAAGCTTCAGCCGTTCCAGCACGTTTCGTATCTCCATTTGCCCCTCCTTTTTTTATTCGGCAAAGCCGTACCAAAGCGGTACGGCTTGCCAGAATCGAATAAAATCAGTAGCTAAGGCCCTGTGCGGCGCCGCCGTAGATCTGTGCAAAGCCCGCCACGGCGCTCACGGCCGCGCGCTCCATCTGGCGGTCGATGAGCTTGTCGTAGTCGGTCAGCACATCGCCCGCCTGCACCATCTCAAGCGCACAGTTCTTGTCGAGCGCAATGATCTTCTTCGCGTCCATGGACGGCACATGGATGAGCGTCGCGCCAAGCGGCGTGATGAGCTTGCCCGCACCCTTGATGTTGAGGCTCGCCTGCGCGTCCTTAAACTCCGTGATCTTAAGGAGCGCCTGCAAAGCAGTTGTTCCGGCCAGGATCGTATTGAAGTTATAGTCGGAAAGCTTGCCCCACAGCGTCACAAGGTCGTTGTAGGTCGGCGCAGCGGTAAGCGCCGTCACGGTGATGCCCGTATTCGTGCCGTCGCCGTTTAACAGCACGTCCACTGCGTCCTTCATCTGTCTGCGCGCAATGTACGCACCGATCTGGCGCAGAATGACCGTAAAGAGGTCCAGTCTGTGGTGGCGCAGCGCTTCGTAGGAACTGACAATCAGTCTGCCGCGCTTATGCAGCGTCACAAGCGAGCCCGCCGTCTTGATGACTGTCTCCGGAATGGCCGCGCCCTCCGCTACGGGGTCTTCGATCTTCTGGTCAGAAGCCGTCGCCGTCTGCACGGTGCGGTAATCGAGCGTGTCGATCTTCGTCACGGTCGCCGCGATGTCCGGCAGGGAAGACGCCATCTCCATGCCCTGGCGCACTGCGCGGGCGACGTATTCCGGGAACAGCGCTGCGCTCTGGGAGGAGGTGAAAAACTTCTCCACGGTGTCGCAGTTCGCACCGCTCACACGAATGCCGAAGCGTTTAAGCTGTCTCTGGTATGCGTCAAGCCCCGCAAACGGTGTGCCCGCGTAGTTCTGGGAGCCGTCCAGCTCCTCCAAAACCTGTGTAAAATTCTTGCCCGGCACGCCGTACATGCCTTTTTCGAGTGTAATGTTTTCAAATGCCATTGTATAGTCTCCTTTCTTAAATGCGGAACGCGCCGTCGTCTGCCGCGTTCGTGTCTTCCGTCTTTTCCGCTGCCAGCTGCGGCATCACAGGCATTTTCCGCTCCGCCGCCTTTGCGAGCGCCGCCGCCATTTCTTCCAGTTCTGCAATGCCGAGCGACTTTGTGATCGCCTCCGTCAGTCCGCGTTTAAACTCCGGCTGCGCCACGGCGCTCAGCTTATAGATGCGTTCGCACAGCGCCGCACGGTAGCGGTCGCCGCACTCCGCGCGGTCGAAAAGCGCTTTCAACTCCGTTTTGAGCATGTTGAGCTCCTCCTTCGCCACTGTCACGCTGTCTTCGCCGTCCGCGAGCTTTTTTACAATGTCGTACACCGTTTTGACCTCCTTTTTCTTCTCCGATTCTTCAAAGCGCGGCGAAAATTTCTTCACCACGCCCGCCGCGCGCTGTGCAGGCACTGCCACGAATGAGAATTCATACGCGTCCGCCGCGCCGCTTAAAATACGCACACAGCGCTTGCCGTTGTACGTTTTCCCCGGCACGTGCACGCAGCTTTCCGCGCCGCACACGGAGCACACGCGCTTTTTCACTGCGCACCCCACGCTGACTTCCTTGCGTATGCCGCTTTCAATGGATTCAATAAACGCCTTCGTCCCGTCGTTTCGCGGCACATACGCCTGTGCTGTGAGCTGCGCATACGGCTCGTTTAAAAATGTTACCTTTCCGGGAATTTCCTTCACCGCAGCGTCAAACACGCGCGCCGTCTGATTTTTGCTCGTCGGCTCGTGGTCTAAAATGCCCGTCTTGCCGACAAACAGCTTCGCAAGCTCCTCGAGTGTCTCTTTCGTAAAGCACTCACCGTCTCTATCCACCTCGTTGTCGCACAAAACGACCGAAAACGTATACACCTCCTCCGGCTTATAGGCGCGGCGCGTGTAAAGGTTGATCTTCTCCATCGCCGCTTTATCCGGCTGTACCGCCGTTACCGTTTCGCTCAAGCTTCCCCCTCCTTTAAAAGCTGCTCCGTCTTCGCCATGAGATACGCCGCGTTCGCGTGATCGACTTCGTCCTGCATCGTGATCTCGTTCCAATCGATTTCCACTGTGTCGTCAAGACCATTTAGCCGCAGCCACGTTTTGCAGATCTTCAAAACCGCCGGCTCCAAAATTCTGCGGTACGCCGTCAGCTCGCTCGTCAGCATGTCCGCCTGCTGGCTCGACATGCGCTCCGTCGAGGACCACGAAAGCCCCAGCAAAAACGGCGGAATGCCCATTTTCGCCACAATCTGCTCCAGCATCTGCCGCACGGGCACTTCGCTGTCCATCTGCTGCCCGTCTGCGCCGATGGCTTTAATCTGCACGTCGCCCACCGCCACAAAGTCGCTCACGCCGGGGCCGTGCATCGCACGGCTCCACTCCTTTGCAAGCTGCCCCGCGCGGTCACCCGCGTTCATGTAGCCCTCGTTTTTGCACGTCACCGCAAAGCGCACATTGCCCATGCGCTCCCAGTTAATGCCGACGGTGCGGTAAATTTTCAAAAGCACCTCGCTCACAAACGGCAGGCCCTTTAAAATGGAGCTTCCCATCGCGCTGCCCGGCATCGGGTTTAACGCCGAAGTCAAAATGAGCTCCGGGTAGCGGCACGGCTCCGCACGCCCGTCCCTTACGACGAACACGCCCGTTTCAAGCGGCGAGATGAGCCGAATCTCGAGGTCTTCGAGCGACGCATTATACAGCGCCCGAATTTCCCCGTTTGCGAGTACGATCTCCCCAATTGCATTGCCATACGTTAAAAGCTGCTCAAAATAGGTCGATAAAAAGTTATCGATACCCATGTTGCAGCCGTTTACGGGCACGGTTTTTAAAAACCCGCGCAGCGCGTTTTCCGTGTGCTTTTCGGGGCAATACACCTCAAACCCGCCGATAAGACGCACCAGCTTGTAGATTGCCGCGTCGATGATCGGCACCTGCTCGCGCAAGGCACGGTACAGTGCACGCTCGCCTGCCGTCACCGGCAGCACCGGCGGATACCCGCCCTGCGTCTGCACCGAAACGGCCGTGCGCTTCTCCTTTTTCAAAAATCCCAAATGCTAACTCCTTTCCCCGTCTCCCTTTGCACCGCGCAGGCAAAGCTTTCGCCCGCGCCGAGCACCGTGGAGACAAAATAGCGGATGTCGTCCATGGCATGGTCATTCTCCTTCACAGGCACATCCCGCGCGCCGTCGTCTGCCCAGCGGTAGAGGGAAAACTCCCGCACCGCGTCCACGCAGCCCTTTGTCACCTTGATCTGCCCCGTGCGCAGCGCCGTTGCCGTCATGCGGATGCCGTTTAAAACGTCGTTTTTCGCCGCCGTCACTGCAAAACCACGGCTCTGCAAAAGTGTGATAAAGCTCGCCGCCGAGGGGTCGCATACAATCACATCGGGCGTTCTGCCGCGAATGAGCTCCAAAAACCCCTTAAAGTGCTCCTCGTCCGTGCGCCGCGTGTTTTCAAGCCGCGCGTCAAAGTAATACTCGTCTGCGCGGTACCACACGCCGCACAAAAGCCCCCAAAGGCCCATGGAGGTCGGGTTTACCGTGCCGTAATCGATGGACACCGCGTACCGCTCAAAGTCCGCTTTCGGCACTTCGCACAGGAGGCCAAGCGCAAACGGGTAAATCAGTCCCGTCGCCGCCGTCCACTTTCCCTCAATAAACCGGCTGTAAAACGCGCCCGAAAACATCGTTCGGTAGCGCTTTCGCACATCTTCACTGAGCGACGGGTTGTCCTCCATCGTAAAGTGCAGGTAAAGCGCGTTTCGGCTTTCAGCTTTCAAAATCCACTCGCGGTAAAACCAGTGCTGCGGGTGCTCCGGGTTGCAGTTGAACCACAGCTTCGCGTTTTTCAGCGAACAGCGCGCAATGCCCTGCTCCACAAAAGAGCGCGGCATCAGCGCCACCTCGTCAAACAAAACGCCGCCGAGCGTCATGCCCTGAATGAGCGCCGCGCTCGATTCATCTCGTCCTCCGAAAAGGTAAAAGCGGTTTTCTCTGCCCTGATACGATAGGATGATCTCGTTCTCTGCCTGCCGCACGCGCATGGAAAAGCCCATAGACTTTAGCTTTGGTATAAGCTCCGCGACCACATTTCTCCGCACAGAACGGATCGTTTTGCCGCACACCGCAAAGCTCGTATTTTGAAAGCGTGCCATCGCCCACAGAAAAAAGGATATCCCCATACAGGTGGTTTTGCCGCTGCGCACCGCGCCGTCGCAGATGACGGCAAGCTTATTCCGGTGCGGGCTTTTTTCGCCCCACCAGCACAAGACCTGCATCTGCTTTTCGGAAAACGGCGTCACGGTTTATCTCCGTCTTTCAGCGCCGCCGCACCGCTTTCAATGGCGGAGAGCAGCGCCTGTGCACCCGTCCCGCTCGTCTCGAGCTCGCTGAGGAGCCGCAGCGCTTCGATCCGGTCGAAAAACCGAATTTCCATGCCGCCGTTTTTCGGTCTGCGAATTTCGGAGACGGCGAACAGATCCATGTTTTTCAGCGTGCGCGGGTTCACGTCCTCGCAAAAGAGCAGCCTTACGGCATCATGAATGCCGCCGAACGCCAATCTGCGAAAGCCCTCCTTCGCCGTTTCGTTCACCATGTTCCACATCCTCTCTGAAAGTTTTGAAGCGCCAAACGGCGTTCGTTTTTTCGTCCGCCCGTTTGTCTCTTCACCCATACCCCCAAAATGCAGAAAAGTTTCCCTCAAAAGGGAAACTTTTCAAATTCATGTCCTCCGATGTCCTACAATGTCCTCTGATGTCCTGCGATGTCCGGCGGTTTTTATTTAATTTCAGGCTCCCTCTGATTGAGGAAAAAGAAGAGATAACGCGCATCAACGCATGCTCACAGCTATATAAAAAGGGCGGCTTTGAGCCGCCCTTTCAGGGAATCTATGCAACCGGGTTTCCTAGGCTAAACAGTCCCCCGGACTGTTCAAGCAATGCAAAGCATTGCTTTCTACCATTCCTGGTTTTTTGTTAGGCAATAAGATTTCGCTTTCTGAGGAAAGCGACTTAGGGCGCTGCCCTAAGAACCCGCAAGTTTTCTGAAGAAAACTTGACCAAAGACTTTACTTGTCGTTCTCCGTGAGCACATCGTGCATCAAAAACGGCAGACATTTCTCGAATTTCACGCCCCAAATGGTGTTGTCACCGCATGCTTTTCTCGTTTCTTCTATGCACTTTGCGGTGTACCGCACGGCGGCGGCACAGGCCTCCTTTACCGTTTTGCCGTTTAACATCGCCCCCAGCATCACGGCCGCGAAAATATCCCCCGTGCCGTGGTATTTGCCCGGCACGCGGTCGGAAAGCACCAGCGCCGTCTCGTCTTTTTCCCTATCGTAACACGCCGCGCCGATTTTCTCCCCGTCCGTATACGCACCCGTCAGAATGACGATCTTCGGCCCAAAGTCGGAAAGGGCTTTCATTACTCTTTTAAGCTCCTTTTCGTCATACGGCCCGTCCTTAAACGGCTCGTGTAAAAGGCAATACGCCTCTGTCATGTTCGGCGTTAAAATGTCCGCTTTTTCGCAAAGCCTCGTCATGCTCTGCGCCGTTTCTTTATTAAAAATGCCGTACAGCGTGCCGTTGTCGCCCATCACGGGGTCTACAAGGCGCAGCGGACGGCTGTGTTCGTCCGTAAACAGCTCGAAGATTTCCCGCATAGTGTCAATCTGCTCGCGGCTGCTGAGGTATCCGGAGCAGATGCCCTCAAACTCGGCCCCCTCGCGCTTCCAGTGCTGTGCCGTTTTCAGCATATCGTCCGTTAAATCGCGGTACACGGGATCTTTAAAGCCGCCGTGTGTGGAAAGCACCGCCGTCGGCAGCACGGATGTCTCGCACCCCAAGGCGGACAGCACCGGCAGCATCACCGTAAGCGAGCATTTCCCTGCACCGGAAAGATCGTTGATGACCGCCGCGCGGCGCGGTTTTTCTTCTGTATTTAAAAACTGCATCGGGTTTTTCCCTCATTTCAAAAGTATTTCCGCTTTTATTATAACCGCGGCGGAAAATAAAGTCAATTAGCGGTTTACAGGTGAAAAAAAGAATGGTAAAATAAAGGGTACACGTACAGGCATGCCCTGCACCCGCGAAAGGAGCTTTCTATGAAAACCGAAAAGCAACGCAAGCTCATCGTTCGCATCGGCGCGGCGATTTTGGCTGGGCTGATGATCCTCTCGGCACTTTCCGCCGTACTATTCAGTTGAATACATTCAACCGTAGAAAAAATTAACCCCTTGAAAATACATTGTAAAGGAATGATCCACCCATGAGTAAACCGAAGTATTATATTTCGACGGCTATCGCCTACACCTCCAGCCGCCCGCACATCGGCAACACGTATGAGATCGTGCTCGCCGACAGCATTGCGCGCTATAAGCGCATGGAGGGCTACGATGTCTACTTCCAGACCGGCACGGACGAGCACGGCCAGAAGATTGAAGAAAAGGCCAATGCCGCCGGCATCACCCCGAAGGAATATGTCGACAACGTCGCGAAGATTGTCAAGGCGAACTGGGACGTGATGAACACCTCCTACGATAAATTCATCCGCACCACGGACGATTACCACGAAAAGCAGGTACAAAAGATCTTTAAAAAGCTCTACGAGCAGGGCGATATTTATAAGGGCCACTACGAGGGCATGTACTGCACGCCGTGCGAATCCTTCTTCACGGCTTCTCAGCTTGACGAAAACGGCTGCTGCCCGGACTGTCACCGCCCGGTAAAGCCCGCAAAGGAAGAAGCGTACTTCTTCAAGATGAGCAAGTATGCAGACCGCCTCATCGACTATATCAATAAGCACCCGGAGTTCATTCAGCCGCCGCAGCGCAAAACGGAAATGATGAACAACTTCCTCCTGCCCGGCCTGCAGGATCTCTGCGTTTCCAGAACCTCCTTCAAGTGGGGCATTCCGGTCGATTTTGATGACAAGCACGTCGTGTATGTTTGGCTCGACGCGCTCACAAACTACATCACCGGCATCGGTTATGACTGCGACGGCAACTCCACCGAACAGTTTAAGCGTGATTGGCCGGCAGACCTGCACCTCATCGGCAAGGACATCATCCGTTTCCACACCATCTACTGGCCGATTTTCCTCATGGCGCTCGACCTGCCGCTGCCGAAGCAGGTGTTCGGTCACCCGTGGCTTCTGATGAACGGCGGCAAAATGAGCAAATCGAAGGGCAACGTCATTTACGCAGAAGACCTTGTAGACCTCTTCGGCGTAGACGCGGTGCGCTATTTCGTCCTGCACGAGATGCCGTTTGAATCCGACGGCACCATCACGTGGGATCTGATGATCGAACGCACGAACTCCGACCTTGCAAACACGCTCGGCAACCTTGTAAACCGCACCATTTCCATGACGAACAAGTATTTCGGCGGCGTTGTAGAGAACAAAAACGTCGTAGAAGATGTCGATAACGATTTAAAGAGCGTTGTGCTCGCCACAAAGAACAGCGTGCAGACGAAGATGGATCAACTGCGCGTGGCAGATGCCATTTCCGAAATCTTCACGCTCTTCAAGCGTTGCAATAAGTACATTGACGAAACGATGCCGTGGGCGCTTGCAAAGGACGAAGCGAAAGCCGACAGACTTTCCACCGTTCTCTATAATCTTGTGGAAAGCATCACGATCGGTGCGGCGCTCCTCACGCCGTTTATGCCGGACACAGCAGAGAAGATCGTCGCACAGCTTGGCACGACCTTGCGCGCATACGATACGCTCGATACGTTCGGCGTTTACCCGAATGGGGGTAAAGTAACAGACAAGCCGGAGATTCTCTTCGCCCGTATCGATCCGAAGGAGATGGGCGAGAAGATTGCCGCTGTGGAAGCGAAGTACGCTCCGAAGGAAGAGCCGAAAAAGGAAATTGAAGGTCTTGCCCAGATCAATATTGAAGACTTTGCAAAGGTTGAGCTGCGCGCCGCAAAGGTCGTTGCCTGCGAGCCGATCAAGCGTGCAAAGAAGCTCTTGAAGCTCACGCTCGACGACGGCACCTCCACACCCCGCACGGTCGCGTCCGGCATCGCGAAGTGGTATAAGCCGGAAGACCTCATCGGTCACACCGTCATCGTCGTCGCGAACCTGAAGCCCGCCGTGCTCTGCGGCGTGGAAAGCCAGGGCATGATCCTTGCGGCAGACGCAGGCGAGGACGATGTGCGCGTCGTATTTGTGGACGGCACCCCGGCAGGCTCCAAAATTCGCTAAGGAAAATCTCTATGATATTTGATTCCCACGCACATTACGACAGCGAGCAGTTCGACATCGACCGTGACGAGCTGCTCGGCTCCGTACTGCCGCAAAAGGGCGTCGTTGCGGTCATCAATATGGCAGCCGCTTATGAAAGCCTCAAAAAAACCGTGGCGCTCTGTGAAAAATACGATTATATCTACGGTGCAGTCGGCATCCACCCGGAGTGCGCAAACGACCTGCCCGATAACTGGCTTTCGGACGTGGAAGCGCTGCTTTCCCACCCGAAGATCGTCGCCGTCGGCGAGATCGGCCTCGACTACCACTGGGAGGACGAGTGCCCGCGCGAAAAGCAGAAAGAGGTGCTTATCGCCCAGCTGGAGCTCGCGAAAAAACACGACCTGCCCGTTGTCATCCACGACCGCGAGGCCCACGGCGATATGATGGACATTCTGCGGAAATACAAGCCGAAGGGCGTCGTGCACTGCTTTTCCGGCAGTGCGGAATTGGCACAGGAAACCGTAAAGCTCGGCATGTACATCGGCCTTGGCGGTGTTGTGACGTTTAAAAACGCGCGCCACAGCGTAGATGTGGCAAAGACCATCCCGCTCGACTGCCTTTTGACCGAAACGGACGCGCCCTACATGGCGCCCGTGCCATTCCGCGGCAAGCGCTGCGACAGCTCCATGATCCCCTACGACGCGGCGAAGATTGCCGAAGTGCGCGGCATCACGGCGCAGGAGGTTTTGGAAACCGCCTGCGAAAACGCCTGCCGCCTTTTCGGTATCACGCTGCCGAACGCCGCAAAGTAAAAGGAGCGATCATCTTGACCATCACGTATGAATACGGCGATAATCTCTACATCAACGTCACGAACCGGTGCCCGAACGCATGCGACTTCTGCCTGCGCAACAACAGCACGGGCAGCCTGTACGCGGATAACCTCTGGTACGAGGGCGCGGAGCCGACAAAAGAGGAAATCTTAGCCGACCTTAAAAAACGCGACCTCAATTCATACGCGGAGATTGTCTTCTGCGGCTACGGCGAGCCTGCCTGCCGCTGGGACGACATGCTTTGGCTTGCCGCGCGCTTAAAAGAAATGGGCAATTACACCCTGCGCGTCAACACAAACGGCCTTGCGGACTGCATCACCGGGCGCAACGCCGCGCCGGAAATGCACGGGCTTTTGGATATTGTGTCCGTCAGCTTAAACGCGCCGACCGCTGAAAAGTACGATGCGGTATGTCACTCGAAATACGGCCCCGAGGCGTTTGATGCCATGCTGCATTTTACGGCAGAAGCCGTAAAAAACGTGCCGCATGTGGTGATGACGGTCGTCAGCGCCATGCCCGCAGAGGACATTGAAGCCTGCCGCAAGCTGTGCGAAAACGCCGGCGCCAAGTTCCGCGTACGCGAATATATCTCCGAATAACTGCATAAAATAACGAAAGCAGAGTGCTCAATCCGAACACTATGCTTTTTGTTTTGTGATTTTAGTTTAATTTAATTTTGAATGTGATCGGCTTATCGGACGTGTAGTTCGTCTTGATATGCAGCCCGTTTTCGTCGCGCGTCCATGCGGGTGCATCGTCTGTGCCGAGCACCGAAACGCTCTCGACTAAACCGTGGTACACCGTACCGGCGGTGTGCTCCTGCATACGCAGGGAGTGAATGTGGTATTCGCCGTTGTCGTTCGCCTTCAGCGCGATGGCAAAGAGCGTATCTTCCTTTGCCGTAAAGCGAAAATCCTCGCCCGTAAAGTTCTTTTTCACGCCGTCGGAGAAGCCGCCGTCCTGCACCTTTGTGGGGCCTTCGCCGAACGTCCTCCACACGTGCGTGTCATAAATTGCTTCGCCGTTCACTTGCATCCAGTCGCCGATGGCAGTCAGCACCGCGGTGTCCTCATCGGAGATGGTGCCGTCCGCTTTCGGGCCTACGTTTAAAAGCAGCGCACCGTTTTTGCTGACGATATCCACAAGGTCGCAGATGATGTCCCCCGCCGGGCGGAAGTCGTTGTTTTCCGTGTAGCACCAGGAATTCAGCGCAATGGCGGTATCGGTCTGCCAGAAATACGGCTTGATGTCCGCCATTTGCCCGCGCTCAATATCCGGCACCGCCGTGCCGAACATATACGCGTCGAATTTATAATCGATGGCAACCTCCTCGCCCCATTCCGCAGCGCGATTATAATAGTACGCCGCCGCTTTTTTAAGGTACGGCTTTGCCGCCTCCTGCTGAATCCACCAGTCAAAATAGAGAATTTTCGGGTGATAATTGTCGATGAGTTCGCACGTGCGCACAAGCCAGTCTTCCATAAATTCTTCAGAGGGCTTGCCGTCGATGGCATCGAAATTCTCCGGGTCGGGCATGGAGGGCCAATAGAGGTCGTCACGGTCCGGGTTTTGCGGCATATCGCTCTCAAACTTTTTGCCATTGCTCATGAAGAACCAGTGCTCAATGCGGTGCGAGGATACCCCAAGCGTCATGCCCTGCGCTTCCACGGCCGCTTTCAGCTCGCCGACTATATCGCGCTTCGGTCCCATCTCATAGGCGTTCCAATGTGAAATATTTGAGCGGTACATCTGGAAACCGTCATGGTGCTCCGCCACCGGTACAACGTATTTTGCGCCCGCCTTTTTAAAAAGCGCAGCCCATGCGTTCGGGTCGAATTTCTCGGCCTTAAACATCGGAATGAAATCCTTGTAGCCGAAATCCTTGTGTGCACCATAGGTTTTGATATGGTGCTCGTAGACCTTGGAGCCCTCTATGTACATGTTGCGCGGGTACCATTCGCTGTCAAACGCCGGCACGCTGTACACGCCCCAGTGGATGAAAATGCCGAACTTCGCCTTTTGATACCACTTCGGCGTCTGCCAGCTTGAAAGGGACGCCCACGTGTCTTTGTACGGTCCCTTTTCGATCACGTCGTCAATGCTCTGCAATGCTTTTTTCATATCGATCATACTATTTTCCTCCCAAAAGGAACTTTTCTCTAAGAGATTTTTCTCTTTCCCATTATACCAGCACATCAGAAATTTGCAAGACAAAAGCCGACGGAAACCCGCCGGCCTTTTGCTGTTATTTGTTTCTGTAATAGACATCGTTTAATTCTTTGAGCCACTTTTTGTCGATGCCGTCGAGTTGCTCCTGCGTGACGCGGAACGCCCAGTTGCCGTTCGGCACGCCGGGCACGTTCATTTTTGTGTCCTTGCCGAAGCCGCAGAGGTCCTGCACCGGCACAATGACCGTATTCGCGGGGCTCTGCCACAGCGTGCGGATGACGGCGTGGCAAGAAGCACTTTCGCTGCCGCCGACCGCCCAGTCACCGCCGGGGAACGCGCAGTATTTCAGCGCATGCTCGCGCTCATACGGCTGTGCCTCCCACAGCCAGCCGAGCACCGTGTTGTTGTCGTGCGTGCCGGTGTACGCCA